>Ga0157308_10000027_pt1 | contig 16337 bp, 17 predicted proteins | sample NitcycUS198509B2_FD_108396 | JGI IMG/M metagenome (GOLD analysis project Ga0157308, IMG submission 108396) | Soil microbial communities from Arlington Agricultural Research Station in Wisconsin, USA - Nitrogen cycling UWRJ-S198-509B-2 | ecosystem: Environmental > Terrestrial > Soil >...
TGCGCAAGCCGTCGAACACCTCGATCGGCAGGCCGCCCGGATTGGCCGGCGTCTTCACCATGATGGGCGGCACCGCGCTCATCAGCACCGCCTTCGCGACCCGGCTTTCGCCGTGCCGTCCCAGGTAGTGGGTGACCTCGCCGCCCCCTGTGGAATGGCCGATGTGAATGGCGTCCTTCAGGTTGAGGTGCGCCGTCAGTGCCGCCAGATCATCGGCATAGTGATCCATGTCGTGACCGTCGCTCACCTGTGCGGACCGGCCATGGCCTCGGCGGTCATGCGCTATGACGCGATAGCCGTGCTTGAGGAAAAACAGCATCTGCGCGTCCCAGTCATCGGCCGACAGTGGCCAGCCATGGCTGAACACGATGGGCTGACCTTTGCCCCAGTCCTTGTAAAAGATCTCGACACCGTCTTTGGTCGTAATCGTACTCATGGGTACCTCCTGTACGGGAAATTGGCTTGGTGCTGTTCGCGTTTTACTGGTGATGGGCCGACACGCTCTTGACGTATTCGGACAGCAGATCGCTCGACGCCAGGCCGCTGACGTCGCCGAGACTGAGGATGCCAATCATCCGCTTGTTCTTGTTGATCACCGGCAACCTGCGAACCTTCAGTTGCTCCATGTGCCGCACCGCCTTGGCGAGGTCATCCTCTTCGCTGCAGCAATGGATGCCGGGAGTCATCACATCGCGTGCCGTGGCGCGGCCGGAATCGAAGCTCTCCTCCGCCAGCCCCTTGCATACGATGTCGCGGTCGGTGACCATTCCGATGAGCTGATCTTTCTCTCCGATTGGAATGGCGCCGACATCATGCTTGCGCATCAATCTCGCGAGTTCGATGACAGGGGTATCAGGGCCAACCCATTCAACGCCCTTGTGCATCGCTTCTTTGACTTTCATGGCAGAACCTCCGTTGTGGAAGATGCGCCCCCCGAATTGCTGGAATTCTGCCGACAACGAACGGCAAAGGCGATTGGACTGAGGTCCAATCGTCTTTGACTCGCGCATGTCTGATTCATTCCGATCCAACCGACGACAGCACCAAGAGAAAGTCGGATGAATCACCTCGCACCGCACTCTTGTTCAACTGATGCCGGGACGGTAAACAGCCAAGGACCGACGCACCTGGATCTTGTGGAACCACCGGCGAAGCAATGACGGTTTTGCTTTATTTCGTATCGTTTGCTTCGTTGTTTGCGCTGTTTGCAAGCGTCATTGCAGGAACATTTTGGCTCCTGATCAGATGTCTTCGAGCGCTCATGGCCCCGCGCGCCACCCCAAAACCTCGCAGCGATGCCTTCGTCGGTCTCCACCCGCATCATCTGAAACGGGCCGGTCAATAAACGCATCTCGGTTGCGCCGACGCCCCCTATGGTAGCCTGCGCCCGATGAGACTGCTGAAGCGCTTCTTGCAGCGTTTGGTAATCCTCGGGCTGGGCATCTTTAGTGTCTGGCTTATTGTCTTTGTCGTCTTCGAATTTGCGGACCGCAGGCTGCCATGGTTTCTGGCTTTGGCTGTCACCTATGGAGTCGCAGCATACATTATCTTACCGCGTATCGTTCGCATGGGTCTCAAGATCCTCCAACGCAAGCGGGTGCCAAGCTATACAATTACCGGAGACGGGTTGCCCGGCGACCCCGTCAATCTCGTGCTCATCGGCACGCTTCAACAGCTGCACACTGCATTTGCAACCGCCGGCTGGTCAGAGGCCGACCGGTTGGGGCTGGCAAGCTCGTGGCGCATGGTCCGGGCATTCGTATTTAACTCGCCCTACCCGACCGCCCCGTTCAGCACGCTTTACCTTTTCGGACGCGGCCAGGATATCGGCTTCCAGAAGGCAATTGATGACAGCCCACGGAAGCGTCATCACATTCGATTCTGGGCCCTGGACACGGCGCTCGTCGAGGCCACATTGGGAACGGCCAAGTTCTGGCTGAACACCGATCGACCGCCGAACGATGCGCATGTTTACTGGATCGGAGCTGGGACCAAGGATACCGGTTTCTCACTAACCCAACTCACATTCCAGATCACCCATGCGACCGATTCGGATACGAACGCCGAGCGGGATTTTATCCTCGCCGAGTTGGGAAACAACCAACTCATCGGAGACGTGAGCAAGTTTCAAGCGGGTCAGCACATCGAGCACATCAATCACTACGTCACCGATGGCGAAATCGCGCTGGCTAATCTGAAGATGACTGGCGCATAATCGCATCCGCCGACGGATAAAGGAGGCTGCGATGCCCTCTGTCGACCAACTCGTTGTCTGGATCGTTGTTGGACTGCTCGGCGGCGGTCTCGCCGGGGCATTGACGACCTGGGAGCGTGGGGGCTTCGGCCTCTTTCGCAATCTGGCGCTTGGCCTCGCGGGTGCGCTCATAGGCGGGCTGTTGTTCCGCGTATTCGGGATCTGGCCGGGCCTGGACAAGATCGCCATCTCGCTTCGTGACGTCGTTGCCGCCGTCGCGGGCTCGCTTCTTTTGCTCGCGGCGCTCTGGCTTTGGCGCAAATTCAGACCGTCGGAAGCAGGCCAGTGAAGCGTGCGATGTGGCTCACTGGAGCTTGATATCGGCCGCCTTGATCACGTTGCCCCAACGGGCAACCTCGTCGTGCATGTATTGGGCTGTCTTCTCGACCGAGCCGCCGAAAACTTCGGCAGATAACTTCTTCAAATGATCGCGCATGTCGGGTTGACGCAGGGCCTCGTTCACATCGGCGTTGATCTTGGCGACGATGGTCTTCGGCGTGTTGGGCGGCGCCACGATCCCGTACCACGCGACCGCCTCGAATCCGGGCAAGACTTCCGCAATCGCCGGCACATTGGGCAAGGCCGGAAGGCGTGCAGGTGACGCAACCGCAAGCAACTTGAGCTTGCCGGCCTCGACCAGCGGGAGCGATACGCCGAGATTATCGAACATCAGATCCACATCGCCGGCGAGCAGGCCTTGCAAGGCCGGTGCCGACCCCCGGTAGGGCACGTGATTGACCTTGACCTTGGCCATCAATGAAAAAAGTTCGGACGTGAGATGGGACGTCGTGCCATTGCCTTGCGTGGCGGATGTGACCTTGCCTGGATTTTTTTGAAGGTAGTCGATCAGCTCATTGAGACTCGACGCCTTGATGTTGTTCGGATTGACCAGAAGCGCGTTTGGTACCTGCGCCATCACGATGATCGGCTCGAATTTGGTCGGATCAAACCCAAGCTTCGGATAAAGATTTTGATTGATCACGAGCGGAGGCGGTGGCGCCGATAACAAGGTGTAGCCGTCGGGATCCGACCGGTACACCGCCTCAGCACCGATATTTCCGGCAGCGCCGGTGCGGTTTTCGATGACCACCGGCTGGCCCCATTTGCGCGACAGCCGTTCCGCGACAAGTCTTGGCACGGCATCTGCCGTCCCGCCCGCTGGAAACGGAACAATGATTTTGACGGGACGATCGGGATAACCCTGAGCCTTTGCCGGAGCCGCAAATCCGGTCACGGCAGCAAGCCAGGCAAAGCCGAGTACAAATTTTGCGACAAAGCCGCGCCGGCACGCGTCGCGCATTTGACGTCCTCCCCAAGACCGTCGCGGTTTGGCCCGCGTATTCGTCATCGCAACAGTGCAACAGCCGGACGGGCTATACAACACCCTGCGCGAGCGTTCTCCGCACATGAACCAATTTGATTTTTACAAGACGGAGAGTAGCTTCCAATCAACAGATGCGGCTGACGTCGCTGGTATGCACGCGAGCCATGGTGCCTTATGGCAAATGCGCGACTGAACGTTGTGATTGTCGGCGGCGGCATTGGCGGATTGTTCGCAGCGAACGCGCTTATCTCGCAAGGCCTGCGGGTATCCGTCTATGAGCAGGCCCCGTCCCTCGGCGAGGTGGGAGCAGGCGTATTCATAACGCCGAACAGCGTACGCCAATTGCAGCGGGTGGGATTGGGACCACTGGTCGAGAGATGGGGAGCGAGGGTCGGCCCCGGCTCCCATTATTTTCGCCATGACGGGACTCCAATCGCGCCGGTCCAGGTGACCGACTCTGCGGGCTGGAACGCCACATTCGGAATGCATCGCGCTGACCTTGTCGAATTGCTTGCGAGCACACTGGGCGCCGAGATGGTGCACACCGGCCACCGTTGCACGGGCTTCGCACAGGATGACAACGTAGTCCGCGTTTCATTCGCCAATGGCGCGGTCGTCGAGAGCGACATCGTCGTTGGATGCGACGGCATTCATTCAGAGCTGCGGCCTTATGTGTTTCCGCCCTCGCGCCCGGTGTTCTCAGGGTCCATCGCATATCGGGGGACAGTGCCGCACGAACGCGTTCCACGATGGCCCAACAATGTCTGGCTGATGTGGCTCGGCACAGGAAAACACTTCCTGACGTTTCCTCTGCGCGCCGGCAAGCTCATCAACTACGTCGGGTTCGTTCCGGCAGACCAAGAGATGAAAGAATCATGGTCGGCGCCCGGCGACGCCGATGTCCTGCGGCATGAGTTTGCGGGCTGGGACCCGCGCATCGAGAATCTTCTCGCGCAGGTGCAAATGACGTTCCGTTGGGCGCTTTATGATCGCGAACCATTGCCGACATGGACCAAGGGAAGACTGACCCTTCTTGGCGATGCCGCGCACCCGATGCTGCCGCACCTCGGACAAGGCGCCAACCAGTCGATCGAGGACGGCATGGCGCTTGCGACAATCCTTGCGCGCTCCAGCCCGAAGAGCGCGCCGGCCGCGCTCCTTGCCTATGAGCGGCTTCGCCGCGAGCGCGTCGCGCAGGTACAACGTGGCGCGCGCGAAAACGGGCTGCGCTACGATTCTGCCTATTCCGACCTGGGTCTTCGCGACGCCGAAATAGCCGCGCACGCAGCCTTCCGCAGGACGCTTTACGATCACGACGTCGTTCCCGATGCACAGGCCGCCGCAATGGCTCTGGCCTGATGAGCGCATCGGGTTTTGTGCGGCGTGCCCTCGCCGCTGAGCTCGCCGACGCGAGCTACGCAGCAGCAAGCGCCTGATCGATATCGGCAATAATGTCGTCAGGATGCTCGATGCCGACCGCAAGCCGCACATATCCCTCGGTGACGCCGGTCTGCAGTTGCTCCTCCGGCGACAATTGCGAGTGAGTCGTGGTGGCCGGATGAATGGCGAGCGAGCGGGCATCGCCGATGTTTGCGACATGATAGAGCAGCTTCAGGCTGTCGATGAATTTGCGGCCGGCCTCTTTGCCTTTCTTGAGCTCGAAGCCTACCAGCGCGCCATAGCCACCCTTCAGATAGGCGTCCGCGCGGCGCTTGTTCTCCCCCGTCATCAGGCCGGGGAAAATGACCTTGCTCACTTTTGGATGTTTGGTGAGATAGTTCGCAACGGCAATCGCGTTGCTGCAATGCTGCCGCATGCGCAAAGCCACCGTTTCCAGGCCCTGGATGAACAGAAAGGCGTTGAACGGCGACATCGCCGCACCGATGTCGCGCAGCAACGTCACGCGCGCCTTTATGATGTAGGCGATCGGCCCGAGCGGTTTGACGGCCTGCGTCCACACGGCACCGTGGTAGCTCGGGTCGGGCGTGTTCAGCATCGGAAAGCGGTCGGCGTGCTTTTCCCAGTCAAAATTGCCGCCGTCGATGAGGATGCCACCAATCGACGTGCCGTGACCCCCGATGTATTTGGTGGTCGAATGCATGACGATCGCGGCGCCGTGCTCGATCGGCTTGCACAGCACCGGGCAGGCAGTGTTGTCCATGATGAGCGGGATGCCCATTGCGCGGCCGATTTTGGCGACCTCGGCGATCGGGAAGACGGCGAGCTTGGGATTAGGCAAGGTCTCGCCATACCAGCAGCGGGTCCGCGCGTCGCTCGCCTTGCGGAAATTTTCCGGATCGGCGGGGTCGACGAAGCGGCATTCGATGCCCATGGTGCTCATGGTGTTCTGGAACAGATTCCAGGTGCCGCCATAGATGTCGGTCGAGCAGACGAAATTGTCGCCGACGTGACAGATATTCTGCACGGCGAACAGCGAGGCGGCCTGTCCGGAGGCAACCGCCAGAGCGGCGACACCGCCTTCGAGTGCCGCCACGCGCTCCTCCAGCACGGCCTGCGTCGGATTCATGATGCGGGTGTAGATATTGCCGAACTCTTTGAGCGCGAACAGGTTGCCGGCGTGTTCGGTCGAATTGAACTGGTACGACGTGGTCTGGTAAATCGGCACGGCAACGGCCGTGGTGGCCGGATCGGACCGGTATCCGGTATGCAGGACAATCGTTTCTGCGTGCTGACTGGTTGTCGGCATGAAGCTCCCCCGCTCGGTTGGCTTTCTGGATTTCTGTTGTCGGCGTCTGCAATGGCAGCCTAAGCAGATTATTCGGTCCTTTCTATTGCGCGTTTATCCAGCTGTCCGATCCCGTGACCTTGACCGACACATTCGATAAGAAAACTCGCACCGGCGTGCCGTCCGCCGTGCCACGATGATCCAGTGAGATAAGGAGCGGACCCGCCTTCTTGTGGTCGGCCCACGTCGCCATCAAGAGCTTGGGTCTCTTTTGCGTGCCCGGGCCGCCCCCGTGATAGACAAATTCCTCAATTCTATTGTCCGGGCCGACATAGAGATCCCAGGTGTCGCCCGGCGCATAGCCGCCTTCCGATGGATATTTCACCACCACCCGCTTCGCGGAACCGCTGCCCAGCGGCAGTTTTTGCGTGCCCTCGTCGGTGACTGTGGCGCTGCCGTCCCAGGAAAAATGCAGCACGAGAAGCAGCCAGTAATTGTCGTTGCTGAAAGCCGGATCGATTTCATTCTTCACGACGTCGGATTGGCTGCCGAGCTGCGAACGCGCATACGTCACCTTCACCGGTTTGCCGTCGTTATCTTTGCCTTCGTAGGAAATCAGGTCCGTCTTTGGCTCCCATTCCCAGCTGCGGGACAGATTCAGCCCAGGGAGCTCGAGGTTGAACGTGTAGCGGAACTTCTCGACCTGACCGAAAGATTCAAATCCATAGGCCTTGTACATCTGCTGGAAAATCGGCGGGCGCTCCTGCGCATAGGAGGTCGCCGCAAGGAGCAGTACCGGCACCGTGAAAGCCAAAAGGCGGATCATGGCGAGACGACCGCAGCCTGCAAAATGGCGACCAAGGGTGAACGCTTCGGATTTTTTGATCGGATCCATTGTTCAAACCTCCTGTTACGCATTCACTTGTGGAATCCAAACGGGCTGTTGCGACCGTTGAATTAGCCCGCCAGCGCCGCCAGGCGCGTGATCGCATTGCCTGGCGCGCGGCGGCGGATCAGTTCATCGAGGCCGAGGCTGCGGCCGGCGGCATAGACCGCGAACTGCACGTGCACGATCGCAAGAAACATGTAGTTCCATGGCCATTCGGCGGGATGGCCGTAGAGGCCGAGCCAGAGATGCAGCGAGTAGACTGCGGCGACAATCGCCACGAAGCGCACGCCGAGGCCGAGCATGAGCGACACCGCGAACGCAAGCTCGGCCAGGAATACGAGCGGATCGATGATGGTGATGAACGGCAAATAAACGTTTTTGACCAGCTCGCGATGAAAGGCGAATGCCGCATGCTCGCCCATCTGCCCGGTCCAATACTGGAACCCGCCGGACACCGGCAACGGCAGTTTCCACAGACAGCCCTGAAACCACTGCGCGCCGATCAGCAGACGGCAGATCCAGATGATCGCGCGGCTGGCGCGGCGCTGCTCCGAATTTTCCGACCAGGTCTTGAAGGCGATCCACACGCTCGCGAAGAGCAAGGCCAAAAACAGCGCCACCATGACATATTGGAAGATACCCAGTGCGCGATGATCGTCTGTCGCTCCGATCAGAAACAGCCACGCATCGAAGAACGGGTTCGTCCGCATCGCTCTCTCCCCGCTGACAGCAGATCACTGCAGGCCTTGCAGCGCGGCACCAAGTTTATTTGCTCCTGCCATGTTGGCCAAGCGTTCATACCGGACCGGTGATCCGGCACACTCGATCGTGAACAAGGCTTTGATCGAAAGCGAATACCGTTAGCCGGGCTTGTCGGACGTCGGTGAGAACCGCTACCAATATCGGCAAATACCATGGTTCAACGGGCGGGCGCTGATGTCGGCTAGTCACGGTAGAGTCCCGCCGATTCTCGCGCAAAAGCATTACAGCACGCCGTCGGCGTTTACGCCGGAAAGCCTGCTGCGCGAGGCGCGCCGTCAGAAGCGGATTGCCGACGCCGGCATTCCTGCAATCTGCATCCTGGACCCCGACGGCGACATGCTGCGCCATTTGCTTGCCCGTGGTGAGGCCCGGCTTGAGCCGGCATGGGCGTGCTATCACACACAGCTGTTTTCTTTCAGCCGCGGCGGGATCGATTTCGGAATTGTGGGCTGCGCCGTCGGCGCCTCATTTGCCGTGCTTATCGCCGAGGAAATGTTCGCATCGGGCTGCGAATTGCTGATCAGCGTGACATCCTCTGGCCAGATCGTGCCCGTACGTCCGCCGCCTTATTTCATCTTGATAGAACGCGCGCTGCGCGACGAAGGCACGAGCTATCACTACATGGCTGCGTCCGAGTATTCCCACGCTGACGCTGCATTGATCGCAGCGCTCGATGGCGCATTCGGCAAGTTGCCGGTGCCGGTCCTTACCGGCGCCACCTGGACAACCGATGCTCCGTTCCGCGAGACCCAGCCGGCGATCGACGCCATGCGCGAAAAAACTCTGATGGCGGTCGAGATGGAAGCAGCGGCGCTCTATGCCTTTGCTCAAGTGCGGCAAAAACCTGTGCTGTGCTTTGCCCACGTCACAAATCAGATGGGCCGCATCGATGGCGATTTTGAGAAGGGTGAAGCGGACGGCAGCAAGGATGCGCTGGACCTGATCGCGATCGCAGCCGATCGCCTGCGGTCTCGGCTCCGGCCGTGAGCGGCGCCGCCATCGGAATCATGTGCAAGGCGCCCCAGCCGGGCCACGCAAAAACACGACTCGCAAAGGCTGTCGGAACGGTCGCAGCCTCAGAACTGTCGGCCTGCTTCTTGCGCGACGTTGCAGCAGCGATTGAAGCGGTGCCCGAAACTCTGGGCCGGCGCGGCTATGGCGTCTATGCCCCGGCAGGAACAGAGCACGTGCTGCGTGAGCTGTTTCCGGAAAAGTTTGGGCTGTTGCTGCAGGAGGGCAACGATCTTGGAGAAGCCCTGTTCGGCGCCACGCGCGATCTGCTGCTGGCAGGGCACGACTGTGTGCTGTTGGTCAACGGCGACAGCCCCACGCTGCCTTCCCGTTTCCTGATCCAGGCCATCGAAGCGCTGCGCAATGCAGGCGACCGGATGGTGCTTGGGCCCGCGAGCGATGGTGGCTACTACCTCATTGGCCTGAAACGTCCGCACAAGGAACTGTTCACGCAAATTGAATGGGGAACCGGAACCGTATTTCGCCGCACACGCGAGCGCGCCGCGGAAATCGGACTTGCGGCCACGTTGCTTCCTGAATGGTATGACATCGATGATATTGAAACGCTGGGTTGGCTGCGGGACGAACTCGCCGGCAATTCGACGCGATTTCGGGGCGGCAGCCTTGCATCAGCCACGCGAGCGTTTCTTGCGACCGCGACGCCGGCGCGCGCGTGATCTTTATGAGTGAGCTCGCGCCATCCGCCGGAAAAGAGCCGCCGCTTTATCTGCTGGCCGGCATCGGCGCGATTTTCGCAGGCCTGACCCTGGTGACGCCGTTTGCCTTCCAGGCCGGCGGCGACAATGCCTTTATTGCCCTGGCCATTCCCGCAAGCCTGCTGACGCTTGCGGCAACGCGCGTGGCTGAGCGTACACAGACAACCCGCGCCCTTTGGCTGATTTTCGGCATCGGGATCATGCTGCGGGTCTACGTGCTGCTGTTTGACCCGCTCCTGTCCACCGACATCTTTCGCTACATCTGGGATGGCAGGGTTCAGGCGGCCGGCATCAACCCTTACCGCTATTTTCCCGCCCACGACGCGCTGGCGCCACTGCGCGATACGGCGATCTTTCCCAGGATCAATCGGGCCGATTATGCCGTCACGATCTATCCACCCGTCGCCGAATTCTTCTTTCTGGTCGTCACGCGCATCGGCGAAAACGTGAACGTCATGCGGCTGGCCTTGCTCGGCTGCGAGGCTGTGACCGTTGCTTTGATCGTGCTGTTTTTGCGTCGCATGCAACGGCCGATCACCCGGGTGGTCGCATATTTCTGGCATCCCCTTCCGATCTGGGAGATTGCCAATAACGGCCACGTCGATGCGCTGGCGGTCGCGCTCATGCTGCTCGGGCTGTGGGTCGCCCTCACCGGACATGCAATGCGCGGCGCGCTGTCAATCGCGCTCGGGGCGCTGGTGAAGCCATATGTGGCGCCGGCGTTGGCTTCGATCTGGCGCCCGTGGGACTGGAAGATGCCGCTCGTCGTGATCGCCGCAATCGCACTTTGTTATCTTCCGTATCTTTCCGTGGGCTGGGGGGTCTTCGGTTTCCTGACCCAAGGATATCTGACGGAAGAAGGCATTGTTTCCGGTAACGATCTCTGGGCGCTTTCCGTCTGGCGTCTCGTTCTTGGCACGCATCGCGGCGACGTTGCCGTCTACGCGGCCGTGGCAGCGTCGATCGTGCTGGTGATGATGCTTTCGGCTGCGCGCCGCCCGGACAGGACAATCGCATCGAGCCTTGCCGACACGAATATGCTGTTGCTCGTCGTCTTGCTCCTGGTGTCGCCCAATCGTCCCTGGCACTTTCTGCCCATCATGCCGTTCGTCGCCCTCTGCGGTGGCGCACCAACCTGGATAGTTTCGATTGGAGCGCTCCTGCTGACCAACGAACTGTATTGGGAGTTCCACATTCCAAAACCGATCATCAAGTCTATTTTATTTGGAAGTTTTCTTCTGGCGTGCATTTGGTCAGCCCGGGAGACATATCTCAGGAAGGCCGCGGGTATGAGACGATCGCAATGAGCGCTTCCGGCGGCAACCCGGTTGTTGACGCGCGCGTCGATCCGCGCCGCTACCACGAATCTGTACAAGGCGAGCGCACCGAGGTCGCCGTCCGCCCGCCGGTCTGCGTCTATCTGGAAGTCACCAATCGCTGCAATTTGCTGTGCACCACCTGTCCCCGCACCTACGAGGACCTCGAGCCGCCGGCGGATATGGATTGGGACCTGTTCACATCGATTGTCGATCAGGTGCCTGATCTTGCGCGGGCCGTGCTGCATGGCGTCGGCGAGCCGATGCTGGTCGCAAACCTGCCGCGCATGGTGAGATATCTGAAGGATCGCGGCGCTTACGTCCTGTTCAACACCAACGGGACAGTCCTCAGCGAACGCAACGGGCGTGCGCTGATCGCCGCCGGGCTCGATGAGTTGCGCGTATCGCTTGATGCGTCGAACCGGGAAAGTTTCAAGGCCGTTCGTGGCCGGGACTATTTCGGCCGCATTGTGCGCAATGTTCGCGCCTTTCGCGAGCTGCAGGACCGGGAGGGACATTCAAAGCCGCAGGTCTCCATCTGGCTTACGGGCCTGAAGGAGACAGTCGTGGAATTGCCCGCATTCGTGCGGCTGGCGGCGGAAATCGGCGTCAAGGAAGTCTATCTGCAGCGACTTGTCTTCTTCGGCCAATCGGCGATCGGCAAAGCACGGCCGGATCAGGCGTTGTTCGAGCGCCTGACACGCGAAGAGGCAGGCTATCTCAGGCAAGCCGAGGATCTGGCGCGCTCGCTTGGCATCACCTTCAGCGCGTCTGGCGCGGCGTCCGAGCCTGGCCTGAGCCTGAAAAGAGCCGACGAGGGCTCGCCCTGGTCGCTCTGCCGGCGGCCCTGGTCGCTGATGTATTTCACGGCCAATGGCCGGGCGCTGCCTTGCTGTATCGCGCCGTTTTCGCAGCACGGTTACGACAACTACACTTTGGGCAATGCGACGCAGCAAACCTTGCGGGACATCTGGAACGGGCCCGCGTATCGGGACTTTCGCAAGGCCCTGCTGTCCGGTGAGCCGCCGGCGGCTTGCGCCAACTGCGGACTGCGCTGGAGCCTGTGAGCGACATCGCGCGCAAGAGCGATGCGCCGCGGCCCGATGTCCACCGCCAGGCCGTCGTGTCGGCGGTCATTCCATGCCTCGACGAGGAAGCGGCCATTGCAGCGGTCGTGAGCGCCGTGCTGGCGCAGAACGTGAGCGAGGTCGTTGTCGTGGACGGCGGCTCGCGGGACGGCACGGTCGACCGTGCAACCGCGGCCGGCGCCTGTGTCATCGTCGAGGCGCGACGCGGTTACGGGCGCGCCATCCAGGCGGGCATTGCCGCCGTACGACAGGACGCCGACATTCTCGTCTTTCTCGATGGCGACGGCAGCGATCCTGCCGAATTCATCCCCGACTTGGTCTCGCCGATCACCGCGGGGCAAGCCGTCTTCGTTCTCGGCTCCCGCACGCGTGGCGCGCGTGAGCGCGGCAGCCTGGCGCCGCAACAGGTCATGGCCGCTTGCGTCGGCAGCCTTCTGCTGCGCCTCGTTTACGGCGCGCGCTTCAGCGATCTCTCGCCATTTCGCGCGATCCGCCGCGACGTGCTGGATCGCCTTGGCATGAGTGACATGACGTATGGCTGGAACCTGGAAATGCTGATGCGGATTGCCGCTGCCGGCGTGCCCGCATGCGAGATCGCTGTCGGCCAACGCCGGCGGATTGGCGGCGTGTCGAAAGTTTCCGGAAATTTCATCGCCGGCATCGAGGCAGCCTGGTCGATGGCGACAACTTTTATCCGGCTTGCGCTTCTTCTAAGGCGCCAGACACACCTTTGAATGCGTTATCTGGATTCCGGCTGTACGTTGTCAATTTCAGACGGCCGCGACGGATACCGCCACGCCAAGAATGACCAGCGCAACGCCGATCGCATAGGAGGTGATTTGGGCCAGCGGCAATACTTTTTCGGCGAATACGACCAGCGTGAGGGCGAGCATCCAGGCCAAACTCATGGCGCCTGCGGCGACGAGCACTGCGAATAATGCCCAGCAGCAGCCGAGACAAAAGATGCCGTGCAGGACTCCCATCTGAACGGCCCCGAGACGGCCATCGCGCCAATGCATAGCCACGAAAGCGAAAGGCGAGCGGCAGTGACGCAGGCATACGCGCTTGATCGGCGTAAATTGATAAACACCCGCCATGATCAGAATTATGCCGAGTGCCAATGGCGCCCACGCGCCTCTCTCGATCGCGCCGAGGTGGCTCGCCGTATCTGTAACGACCTCGACGGTCACATAAACAATCACCCCGGCCGCCAGCCACACAAGCAGGTATCCTCCGGTAAAGATCCAGGTAGGGACAAGTGCTGCCTGACCTCGTCGCGCCTGGGCCGACGCGAAGATCATGATCATGGGCGCGGCTGCAGGGAGCATCATTGCCGCCATCATGACGGTCCAAATCGCCACGAAGACAACCGCGCCACTGAACGACCAGCCAGCTGCCGACATTCCGCCCATTGCCATGCCCGCCATGCTGTCCATACCGGCCATGCCGTCCGCGCTCATGCTCCCACTCATGGCGGCGCCGACTGGCGCGCCCATGTCGTGGGCGTAGTAAAGCGTCAGCGCCCATGCACCGCACGTCAGGACAAGGAGGCACACCAGGAGGTTTCGACGCGCCCTGCCGAGTGAAGAATCCGGGCGCCACCAGCTCAGAAAATTCGCCGTGCTCAATCGTTGCGCGGTCATCACGCGAACTTACGCGGGCTCAGGTCCCGTCCAATCGAACGGGATATGTTTGCTGGACCATTTGTCGCCCGTCCACTTGAAGCCAAATCCGTCGGTGCGGAGCTCTGTCGACGATCCCCAGGTAGCAACCTGGCCTGGGCCCACTTCCGATCCTGGCGGATTGAGTGTCTGCACGCGCTTCCCCGGCGGCGTCGTCGGCCCCGTCAGGGCGTCTGCGCGTCCCACAACGCGACCCGGAATCTCGGCTCGCCAGGACGCCAGGTCATCCGCAAGCTCAAACTCTATTGGCACGAATTCGACGCCGCGGATTTCGCCAACTTTGGCTGCGAAGGCGGCCGGCCAGCCTCCGGCCTTACCCGCAAAAATCGTCTGCAGCGCTTCTCGCTGTTGTGCATCGGCTCTCTGGTCGATGAACAGGCCCATCCGGACCTTGGTTTCTCCGGCCCATATGTTGCCCTCAAATGCGCCAAGAGCGAGCAGATTGAAGCCGTCCAGCCGAAGCTCGCCGTAATGACCGTCACGGATATGCCAGACGAGCAAACCCTGGCAGGCGTTATTGGTCGGAGGCTGAGCAAATTCGCAGGGGCAAGGTATGTTGCAACTGCAGATGTCGAACCAGTCACCGGCGAGGTGCCATCGAGGAATGCTATCCGCCATAACGTCAACTCCATCCCCCCAGGCTAAACATTAGCATGTCGTGCCGTATGTGAAACGGTAACCCGCAGCCGTATCCTTTGCGTCTATAACACGGACGGGTGGGAAGGATCGCAATGAGTGGCATGTCGACTGGCATTGATCCTTTGATCGCATGGCTCACCAAAGCCGGCTTGCGCGGCGAAACGGAAGATGCGTTGGTGAGCGGCTTCTGCGAGCGCGCCGTCGCCGCCGGCCTGCCGATCTCCCGCGCGCTGATTCTCATCGACACACTTCATCCTGTGTACGAAGGCCGCGTGATCCGTTGGGGGCACGATCCGTCGCAACCTGTCGTGCACGAATACGGCCGCACCGCTTTGCCAGATGATGCCGCAGATGTGCACGCTTCGTCCGCCATCGAGCAGGCCCCGCATGTCACGCGTTGGCGCGCCAGTCCGTTCTTCCGCATGTTGCAAACTGGCGAAAGCCTGTTGCGGCGTCGCATCACGACGGAAAGCGGAGCCGAGTTTCCGATTCTCCGGGACTACGGGGCCGATGGCATGACCGATTATGTCGCCATCATCAGTCGCTTCTCCCCCGAAGGCACCATAGGCGAAATGGACTGCGTCTACTCGTCGTGGGTGACGGCGCGCGCAGGTGGTTTCACCGATGCCGACATCGCAGCCCTCGTGCAGCTGGTTCCCACGGTTGCGCTGGCGGTCAAGGCAGCGGCACTCGCGCGCATGACCGCGACGTTGATGGAGACTTATCTCGGCCGAGATCCGGGACGTCGTGTGCTCAGCGGCCGCATCATGCGCGGGGTTGCCGATCGCATCGATGCTGTCATCTGGTTCAGCGACCTGCGTGGTTTCACGCGCATCACCGATTCGGCGCCCGAGCAGGTCATTCCCCTGCTGAACGATTACGCCGACGTCATCATCTCGGCAATCCACGCGAACGGTGGGGACGTGCTGAAGCTCATCGGCGACGGCATCCTCGCAATCTTCGCTGCCGAAGATCGTGAGCATGCCTGCGCGGCGGCCCTTGCTGGCGCGATGGCTGCACGCAGCGACGTGGCAAAGCTCAACGCACGGCGCGCTCGCGACGGGCTGCCGGTCACCGACATGTATCTCGGCCTGCACGTCGGCGAAGTATTCTACGGCAATGTAGGGAGCATGGAGCGTCTCGATTTCACGGTTGTTGGGCCGGCAGTCAACGAGACCAGTCGGATCGCCGCCATGTGCCGGTCGGTCGAGCAACCGGTGCTGGTTTCGAAAGACTTCGCCAGTGTCGACGGCATGCGCGCGCGGCTCGTATCAGTCGGCCGTTACGCATTGCGCGGAGTCGCGCAACCGCAGGAGCTTTTCACGGTGGATCCCGCCCGCGCAAATTAGGCACAATCCAGACGCATCCCTGTGATCCGGAGATTGCCGCAGGACTAACGGATGTTCGGCGGAACGACGGGTGTCGGGCGGCTCCAGCGTCCGCCGGGTCTCCTTTTTTCAACCACGATCCATTCGCAATTCGATGAGTCGCAGACGAAATAATCGCATCTGGGCCTTCCTGCGATATTCTGGCAGTACGCGCAGACCCTGACGCCAGTGTCCATGTTGTAGACCCACACGCCCCTGCACATGCCCTCGGCCAACCCGGTCGAAATGGGGAGTGCCGATGCCTTGCCCGGTATGACAGCGATTGCTGCTGAGATCAGCGCGACCGACACGAGACATTTTCTCATAGAGGTCCTCCTTTGCCTGGACAAACAATCGTGCCACCGATTGTGACCGCCGCAAGGATGCGGCCGATAACATCGTTACCAAGGCCAAAACTTATTTGGTGGAACGCGATGAAAAACCTATGGAGGCGGACGACTCGGATTGCCATTCTCTCGCTAGCGAGAAGACTCTCGGTCGGGGCAAACCGTAACGTGCATTCAGACAAGGCTTCGAAGCTGGTAAAACTGGCACGCTGGAAGGATCTCGTCCGCTTTGGGTCGGCGATGCAACGGCACATAA
>Ga0157308_10000031_pt1 | contig 15470 bp, 11 predicted proteins | sample NitcycUS198509B2_FD_108396 | JGI IMG/M metagenome (GOLD analysis project Ga0157308, IMG submission 108396) | Soil microbial communities from Arlington Agricultural Research Station in Wisconsin, USA - Nitrogen cycling UWRJ-S198-509B-2 | ecosystem: Environmental > Terrestrial > Soil >...
CTGCCGCTGCGGCTGCTGGCGCGCGAGGTCTACAACAAGGTCGCCGAGCGGGCGGGCAAGGATGCCGTCGCGCTGATTACCGGCGAGGAGAAGATCAAGCCGGCGAACCCCCGCTACTGGGTCTCAACTGTCGAAGCCATGCCGCGCGATATCGACGTCGCCTTCATGGCAATCGACGAGGTGCAACTGGGTGCCGACTTCGAACGCGGTCACGTCTTCACCGACCGGATGCTCAACGCCCGCGCGCGCGACGAAACGTTGGTGCTCGGCGCGGCCACTGTCCGGCCCATGGTGGAGAAATTACTACCTGGCGCGCATGTCATCAGCCGGCCACGGCTGTCGACACTCGCTTACGCTGGCGAGAAGAAGCTGACGCGCCTGCCGTCGCGATCGGCGATCGTCGCCTTCTCGGCGGAAGAGGTCTACGCCATCGCCGAATTGATCCGTCGGCAGCGCGGAGGGGCGGCGGTCGTGCTTGGCGCGCTTTCGCCGCGCACGCGCAACGCGCAGGTCGCTCTCTATCAATCGGGCGACGTCGACTACCTGGTGGCGACTGACGCGATTGGCATGGGCCTCAATCTCGACGTCGACCACGTCGCCTTCGCCTCCGACCGCAAGTTCGACGGCTATCAGTTCCGCAAGCTCAATCCGGCCGAGCTTGCGCAGATCGCCGGCCGTGCCGGCCGCGCGACGCGCGACGGAACGTTCGGTACCACCGGCCGCTGTGATCCGTTCGAGCCCGAACTGGTGCAGGCGCTGGAAAGCCACACCTTCGAGCCGATCCGGCTGCTGCAATGGCGCAACACTGATCTCGACTTTGCCTCGATTGGCGCCCTGCAAGCCTCGCTCGCGGCGCCGCCGAGCGAACAGGGGCTAACGCGTGCACCGATCGGTGAGGATATTTTGGTCCTGGAACATGCCGCACGCGACGAGGACGTGCGCGCATTGGCAGCGAACCGGGCAGCAATCGCCCGTTTATGGGATGCCTGTCAGGTTCCTGACTATCGGAAAATCGCACCCGCCACGCATGCCGAACTGGCCGTGACCCTCTATGGATTCCTGATGCGAGAGGGTAACATCCCTACGGATTGGTTCGCTCGCCAGGTTGCCCTTGCCGACCGGACCGACGGCGACATCGACACTCTCTCCAACCGGATCGCGCATGTCAGGACATGGACTTTCGTTGCCAACCGGCCGGATTGGCTTGGCGATCCGGACCATTGGCAAGGAGTCACGCGCGCCGTCGAAGACAAGCTGTCCGATGCGTTGCACGAACGTTTGGCCGAACGTTTCGTAGACCGCCGCACCAGTGTATTAATGCGGCGGCTGCGTGAGAACACGATGTTGGAAACCGAAATCGGAAAGTCCGGAGAAGTTAAAGTCGAGGGGCACGTGATCGGCCGCCTCGACGGTTTCATGTTCGCGCCGGACGCTTCCGCTGCGGGGTCCGAAGCCAAGGCGCTTAACGCTGCCGCACAGAAAGCGCTCGCCGGCGAAATCGAGCTGCGCGCGACCAAGCTTTCGCAGGCCTCGAACGATCAGATTGTACTTGCCGCCGACGGCGCCTTGCGTTGGACCGGCGATCTTGTAGGCAAGCTCGCTGCCGGCGACGATACCCTGCGTCCGCGCGTACGTATCATCGCCGACGAGCTTCTTACCGGTCCCGCGCGTGAATTGGTGCAGAACCGACTCGACCTCTGGCTCAAGACTCACATCGAGAAGCTGCTCGCAGCACTGTTTTCGCTCACCGCGGCCGAGGACGTCACCGGAATGGCGCGTGGCGTTGCTTTCCAGCTCGTCGAAGCGCTCGGCGTGCTCGAACGACAGAAGGTAGCGGAAGAAGTCAAAGGCCTTGACCAGCCCGCGCGCGCAACCTTGCGCAAATATGGCGTACGCTTCGGCGCCTATCACATTTATTTGCCTGGGCTGCTCAAGCCAGCGCCGCGTGCGCTCGCGACCCAGCTGTGGGCGATCAAGCACGAGAGTCCTGATGCGAAGGGCGTGGTCGAATTGCTGCATCTCGCCGCCAGCGGCCGCACGTCGATCCCGGTCGATAAAGAGACGCCGAAAGCGCTTTATCGGACGGCCGGCTATCGCATCTGCGGCGAGCGCGCGGTGCGCGTCGATATTCTCGAGCGCCTCGCGGATCTCATCAGGCCCGCGCTGTCATGGCGCGAAGGCGCCCCTGGCCCGAAACCGGACGGTTTCTTCGACGGCCGCAGCTTCCTCGTCAGCGGCGCGATGACGTCCCTCACAGGTGCATCCGGCGAGGACTTCGCATCGATCTTGCGTTCGCTTGGATATCGGATGGATCGCAAGCCGAAGTCGGTGGAGGCGCAAGCTGCACCCGAGGCAGCGGCCGCTGCCCCGGGCGCAACGGTGGAGGCTGCACCTGCGAGCGAGACGCCGGTCGAGCTGGCCCCGGTTGAAAACGCGGCTGCTGCATCCGCGACCGATGTCTCATCGCGCTCGTTGTTGCCCGAGCCTGAGTTCATTCCGACGGAAGTCGCACCGTCGGTACAGGTCCCCGCGCAAGAAGCAGCTCAAGAATCCGTGCCGGCCGAAACTGCGGTGGCAGCACCAGTCGAAAGCGCGCCGGCAGAAGTGAAGCCGGCCGAGGAGCCCGCGTTCATCGAAGTGTGGCGCCCCGCCGGTCGCTCCGAGCGTCGCCCGCACCGTCCGCGTCGTCCGTATCGCCAGCAGCAGACGCAAGTTGCCGCGACCGATGGTGCACCCGCGGCCCCTGCGGAAGGCGAGGCGGCCGCAACGCCGTCGACCGATGCGACCGCGCCGTCGCGCGGTCCGCGCCGCCCGCGACGCGAGCGTAGCGAGGGAGCTGACCGCGAAAAGCGTCAGGACCGTCAAGAGCGCCAGCAGCGCATGCAGAAGCAGGGGGAGCGCGTAGAGCGGCAGGACAGCAGGCCGCGCGGCGGCCGCCCGCGACGCGAACGCGGAGAAAATGTCGATCGTGCCGAACGTGAGCGTTACTACGCCAAGCCGTTTGGCAATTCCGGCGGCCGCGACAAGCAGCCCGATCCGAATTCGCCTTTTGCCAAACTCGCCGCACTCAAACAGCAGCTTGAGCAGAGCGGCAAAGATCCGTCTTGAGCGCCGGACCGAAAGATCTCGATCGTCAGCGCATCGACAAATGGCTATGGCATGCCCGCATGGTGCGCACGCGAACGGATGCCGCGGCGCTCACCACGGCGGGCTTCGTGCGGCTCAACGGCAAGCGCATGACTGCCGCCGCTCATCCCGTGCGGATCGGCGACGTAGTCACGCTCGCGCTTGACCGCTCGGTGCGGGTGCTCCGGGTGGAGAGGATTTGCGGGCGTCGGGGTGGCGCGCCCGCCGCACGTGCGCTTTACCGGGATTTGACAACAAGTTCCGGGACCGGGGCCTGCACCGGGGCAGCTGAGGCCTCTAGGGTTGCGCGGCCCGGCCGGCCCTGACGGTGGCGAACTATGGCGCGCAGAGCTGTTGCGGCCTATCTGCCATTACGTTAGGCAGCGTCCGCTAGAAGTTGTCCGGAGTGGGGAATGACCTACGTCGTCGTCGAAAGCTGCATCAAGTGCAAATACATGGACTGCGTGGAGGTGTGTCCGGTGGACTGCTTCTACGAGGGCGAAAATATGCTCGTCATCCACCCTGACGAGTGCATCGACTGCGGTGTCTGCGAGCCGGAATGCCCGGTCGACGCGATCAAGCCGGACACCGAGCCGGGCCTCGAGAAGTGGCTGGAACTCAATGCCGAATACTCGAAAACCTGGGCCAATATCACGGTCAAAAAAGAGCCTCCTCCCGATGCCAAGGATTGGGAGGGCGTTCCTGACAAGTTCATGAAGTTCTTCTCTCCGAACACGGGAACCGGCGGCTGAAACCCTGGCTGCGGTACCCGGCTGGGGACCTCCCGGCTGATGGGGGGCCGGGTCCGTCGAAGAGCGTTAACCGATTCGCGAAAATCGCCGGATTGTGTCCTTGGAATGGCGGGTTTGCAGCCTATAAGGCTTTGATTCTGCCGAAAAATGTGCTATATATGTAAAAAATGGACAGGAACGACGTCGCCACCGGTACGCTCCCCATTCGGGAGCCTTATTTTTCGGTGGCCGGGTTCCCCGGTTCCCAGATCAGAGGGCGTGCAATCCACGCGTGAGCAGTGGCAGGAAAATCGCGTCATAAGTCGAAGAAAGGGTCAGCCGGCATGAGCCGGGGGCCGAAAAAGTCTGCCGTTACGCGGCGGACCCCGCATGCCTCGCGCGGCCCCGCCCGTGCTGGGGCTCCCGCAGCCAAGATGACCGGTGCCCGCAAAGGGGCCGGTGAAGGAGTCATGCCCGGAATGACCAGCAATAAGAAGACTACTCAACGACAAGGTTTCAAGACCAACGAGTTCATCGTTTACCCGGCCCACGGCGTGGGTCAGATCATGGCGATCGAGGAACAGGAGGTCGCGGGCGCGAAGCTCGAGCTGTTCGTCATCAATTTCATCAAGGACAAGATGACGCTGCGGGTTCCGACCGCCAAGATCGTGTCGGTGGGCATGCGCAAGCTGGCCGAAGGGCCGCTGGTCAAGCGCGCGCTTGAGACTCTCAAGGGCCGCGCGCGCATCAAACGCACCATGTGGTCGCGCCGGGCGCAGGAATACGAAGCCAAGATCAATTCCGGCGACATCGTCGCCATCGCCGAGGTCGTGCGCGACCTCTATCGGTCGGAAACCCAGCCCGAGCAGTCTTACTCGGAGCGGCAGCTTTACGAAGCCGCGCTCGACCGGCTCTCGCGCGAGATCGCTGCCGTGCAGCGCGTGACCGAGACCGAGGCGATCAAAGAGATCGAGGCGGCGCTCGCCAAGGGTCCGCGCCGCGGTCCTAAGCCGGCCGAGGAGGGCACTCCGGAAGAGGGTGTCGAGGAAGAAGCAGCGTAAATCGCTGTGTCGTTCCGAACGAAATCAAAAGCCCGGCAGCGATGCCGGGCTTTTTGATTTGGTGGCGTGCTAGAAAGGGCAGGACGTCAGTCTTGGCCGGACGCTGCCATGCAGGAAACCGCCGTCACGATGGACCCGCCGCGGACGTTCCGCCGTGTGCCGCTGCTGCCGCATCAGATGACGAGCAGGCTAACCGCACAACGCGATCTCTTCGTGCTCGCGCATGTCGGCATTCCGCGCGTCGATGTGAGCGCATGGACGCTGCGTATCAGCGGACTGTTGCGCAAGCCGGCCTCGATCACATTCGACGAGATCCGGCAACTGCCGAAAATTGAGATCGAATCCTTCCATCAATGCGCCGGATATCCGTCAAATCCGACAATCGCCACGCGCAGGGTCGGAAATGCCGTTTGGGGTGGCGTCGATCTCAAGACGCTGCTCGACTCTCTTGGAATTTTGCCTGAAGCACGCTTTCTGTGGTCATACGGGCTCGATCACGGAGAATACGACGGCATTCGTTCGGGCCCATATCTGAAGGATTGTCCGCTCGATCGTCTGCAAGGCGGCGGCATTCTTCTCGCCTACGAGATCAATGGCGAGCCATTGGATGCCGAGCACGGCTTTCCGTTGCGTTTGCTGATACCGGGGTTCTACGGCACCAATTGCGTGAAATGGCTGTCGCGGCTGCACCTCGCGGATGCTCGCGCGGATGGCCCCTTCACGACGCTCCTCTATAACGACCCCGACGGGGCCGGCACGCGGCCGGTGTGGCAGGTAGCGCCGGAGTCGGTGATTGTCAGCCCCGCGCCGGACTCCCAGGTTGGGCCACGCCACGTTGAAATCTGGGGTTGGGCGTGGGCCGACAGCGGTGTAGCGGCTGTCGAAGTGTCGGTTGACGGTGGGCAAAGCTGGCGCGTTGCGGAGCTCGAGCCGCGAAGCGGTTGGCGCTGGCAGAAGTTCCGCACGACCTGGGATGCCGGTGGTGCAGGGGGGGCAGTGTTGATGTCGCGTGCCGTCGACCGCCAGGGCAAAATGCAGCCTGCCTCCGATTGGCGCAATTCGGTTTATGCCGTAAGGGTTTCTAGAAAGGGCCTCACTTGAGCGCGCCGGTTATTTGCCCCCGCGGTGCAGCGCGTTAAAATGCAAAAAATCCGATCTTTAATGGAGTAGGTAATGACCGCTATCCGCGGCTATGTCGCGCCGACCACTGAAGCCGATGCGCTCGGCGTGCATTCGCTCGACCAGTTCATTCTCGCCGTTCCGGATGCGTCGGTCGCGCAGGATTTCTACGGCAATTTCGGTCTCGACGTGCGGCGCGACGGCAATGTGCTCGCCATCAAGACCTTCGGCCATGATCACCGCTGGGGCTCCGTCGTTGAAGGCGTCAAGACCAAGGCGCTGCATCATTTGTCGTTCGGCTGCTACGCCGATGACCTGCCGCGCCTGAAGGCGCGCATTGAGGACCAGGGCGTCAAGCTGATCGATCCGCCGCCCGGTTTCGAGAGCAATGGCTTCTGGTTCCGCAACCATGAGGGCGTGCTGATCGAGGTCAAGGTCGGGCCCAAAGTGTCGCCCGACAGGAAGTCCGAGAGTCAGTGGGTGTCCGTTCCCGCCGGCAAGCCCGGCGCCGGCACGCGTGCGGAAGCCCCGCCGGTGCGGCCGCGCCGCCTGTCGCACGTTCTCATCTTCACGTGCGACGTATTGGAGTCGATCAAGTTCTACGAGCGCACGCTTGGCTTGCGCCTGTCGGACCGCGCCTCCGACCTCGTCGCTTTCATGCACGGCATCCACGGCAGCGACCATCATCTGCTCGCTCTGGTGAAGTCGAGCGCGCCCGGCTTCCACCATTGCAGCTGGGACGTCGCCAGCCTCAACGACATCGGCCTCGGCGCCATGCGCATGCACGACAAAGGCTGGACCAAGGGCTGGGGTCTTGGCCGTCATGTGCTGGGCTCGAACTATTTCCACTACGTGCGTGATCCGTGGGGCAGTTTCTCGGAATATTCCTGCGACATCGACTACATCCCGAAGGACGAACGCTGGCCGGCCGCCGACCACAAGCCGGAGGATTCGTTCTACCTCTGGGGTCCCGACGTTCCGCGCGAGTTCACGATCAACTACGAAGGCGGCGAGAGCTGATTTCGGTTTTTTCCGGGGCGCAATGCTGCGTCTCTTCTCCGTCATGGCCGGCTTTGTGCCGGCCATCCACGTCTTTGATCTTGGTGCGACCGTTAGACGTGGATGCCCGCGACAAGCGCGGGCATGACGTTGAAATGCAGTATTCCCAATGCGCCGCGGCGCAAGGCGGCCGCAGATCACTCGACCGCCAGCTTCACCTTTTCGCCCGGCTTCAGGCGGTCGTGCGCGCCCAATCCATTGAGCACCCGGAAGCGCTCGAGCGAATGATCTGACGTACCCATGCGGTGCGCGAGTTTCTCGACGGTGTCGCCGGGCGCAACGGTGACGATCTTCAGGTGCAGCGGCTTCACCTGCTCGCTCTCCTTCAGCGTCATGCGACGGAAAGTCATCACCGACTCGCGGAACGCGCGGTCGATCTGCTCGGTCCTATTTTTCGCCGCAAAGATGAAACGATAGACGTCGCTGCCGAAACGCACGGCGAAGAGACGAAAGGCCCACCCGGTGCCGCTCGCGGCTGCGGTTGCCGCCGGGAAGCCGTTGACGGTGAACTCCTCGACGCTGCCCGGATCGACATTTTCCATCCAGCCGGACTTGAGATAATCGGGCAGCGGCTGCTCCGCCGGCACGCTCACCACATCCAGACGCAACGCTTCATCACCTCGGTCCTTGAGGCCGAGCACCGCCTGTGCGGTGTTGTCGAGCGTGAAGCCCGGTGGCGCCACGAAGCTGAAGCCGAGCTTGGGATGCAGGAAGTGCCGGCCGCGCGCGAACCCTTCGCTCGGGTCCTCGCCGTAGACCAGGCCTTCGAGGACGGCGAGATATTCGGTGTGGTCGCGCTCGCCACGGCCGGGGCCGCTGAACTGGCGTGCATTGGCGAGCGCGTTCTTCACGCGCTCGGGCGTCGCCGGATGGCTCGAGAGGAAATCGATGCCGCGCGGCCCTGCGCCTTCGCTTGCCTTAAGGTCCGCATTGCGCTGCATGTCGGACAGGAACCGCGACGCGCCGTAGGGATCAAAACCGGCGCGCGCCGAGATTCCGACGCCGATGCCGTCGGCCTCGAATTCCTGCGCCCGCGAGAAGGCGGCGAGCGTCAGCTTCGACTTGGCGAGCGCCAGCGCGCCCACCTGCGGATCGCTGAGCACATCGCTTACCACGTGGCCGATGATCGCGACCTGCCGCGCCTGTTCCTCGCGGATGGCTGCGTGACGCGCGATCACATGCCCCATCTCATGTGCGAGCACGGACGCGAGCTCCGCCTTGTCGTTGGCGAGCGCGATCAGGCCCCGCGTGATGTAGAGGCGGCCATCCGGCAGCGCGAAAGCGTTGATCGCCGGGGAATTGAGGATCGTTACCTTGAATTTGAGGTCCGGCCGCTCGGACGCCGCCACCAAGCGGTCGACCGTTTTCTCGACCATCGCCTGCAGGCGCGCATTGTCATAGGTGCCGCCGTAAGAGGCGAGGATGCGTGCGTTCTCGCGCTGGACCGCCGGCTCGCGCGGGGTCGGCGCGGTGGCTTTCGGAATCGGCAGCGAAACGAAACGGTCGCCCGGCGAGCTGGTGCAGCCGGTGAGCAGGACCGCGAGCGCGGCCGCGATGCCGAGCGCACGGTTCACTTTGATTATCGACTGCCCCCCCATGACCCACCGACGCTACGTTACCTGATGACCTCGATCTGCTCGGGAACCGACGCTTCCATCATCGGACCACGGCGTTGCTCCACCCAGCCTCGCACCCTGATCCTGCGGCCTTCCAGTTCCTTCGGCTCAATGACAGCCGCCGCGAAAGCTCGCCGGTGGCGCTTGAGGATGGTGACCGCGAAGTCCTGCGCCCACCGCCGCCCGAAATTGACATATATTGTGGCGCCGCTCTCCCGCACCGACAAGACCTTGCCCTCAACGAGGGCGAACCGACCCCGAACAGCCGTAATACGGGTAACATCGTGTGACGGCAAAGGGGCGAAATTGGGGTCGGCCCAGATGCCGCGTGCGGTCGCGCGCGCCGTATGCTCCGCCTTCAACAGCAGTTCCGCACAGGGCCGGTTGCCGACCCGGCCCGAAACGCGCGCCTGGCCTTGCGCGAGCATCACTTGCTGCAGCGACTCGTGCGCGTCATCCGTATAGGCGATTGCGACAACGCGACCATAGCGGTCCTGCTCAGGCCCAAGCTTTTCCAGCCGCAACATCTTGCCGGCGGCGAGCGCGTTCAGCGCGGCGCGACTCGCATCATCGGCCTCGATCGCTGCGAGCCGCAGTTCGCGCCCGTCGGTGAGCAACAGCGTGCGCCCGTCGCGCACGCTGGCGACGGTCGCCGTGCCGAGACCGGGAAGCTTGCAGGCTTCCTGCGCTGCCGCGCCGGACACGAGCGCCGTTGCAGCGGTTGCGAACACGAGGCGGGACACTACGGACATGAACACCACGGGGAACCGCCGGAATTGGCGCCTCGACAGAATGGGCGGCGCTATGAGAGGCTCATGAAAAGCTAGAATGTTTAAGGCAGCCATAACATCCTGCCGCCGGGGGAGGACAAATCGATGATACCGCGCTGCGCTCTGCCCAACCGCCGTTCCGTGCTCGCTTCCGTCGCCGCCATCGGTGCCTTTGCCGCCACCGGCGCCCGCGCACAAGCCAACTGGCCCGATCACCCCGTGCGCATCATCGTGCCTTATCCGGCCGGCGGTTCGACCGACGTGCTGTCGCGCATCCTGGCGGAGCGGATGAAGGAGATGTTCGGCCAGCCCTTCGTGATCGAAAACCGCCCCGGCGCCGGCGGCAATATCGGCATCGCCGCTGTCACCGGCAGCCCGCCCGACGGCTACACAATTGGTGCCGCCACCATCGGCCACTTCGCGATTAATCAATATCTCTACAGCAAGATGCCGTACGACGCCGAGCGCGACATGGTGCCGGCATCGCTGACCTGGGAGTTGCCCAACGTCTTCGTGGTCGCGAGCGATCATTGCCCGGCGAAAACGGTGTCCGAGTTCATCTCCTGGGCCAAGCAGAAGGGCCGTGTCAGTTACGGCAGTCCCGGCGTCGGAACGTCGCCGCATCTGTCGGGTGTAATGTTCGTGAAGCGCACGGGGCTTGATGCCGTACACGTGCCTTTCCGCGGCGCCGCGCAGACCATCCCCGCGATGCTCGCCGGCGACGTCAACTTCGCCATCGACAATCTCACTTCTTATCTTCCCGCCATCGACTCGGGGAAAATGCGCGCACTCGCCGTTACCGCAGCGCAGCGTTGGCCGACGATGGCGGATGTGCCGACCATGGAGGAAGCCGGCATGAAGGATTTCGTCGTGACGTCCTGGGCGGCCTTCGTGTTTCCGGCCGGCACGCCGCGCCCGATCATCGACAAGATCGCGGGCGCGATGAAGCAGATCGCCGCCGACGCCGAGATCCAGAAACGGTTCCAGGTGGGTGGCGCGCGCTTGCTGTCGAGTACGCCGGAAGGCGCGTTGGCTTACGCGGCCAAGGAGCGTGCGCTGTGGAAGGACGTCGTTGCCGCGTCTGGCGCGAAGATCGACTGACCTGTGCACGCCGTCAATGGCGTGATTTTGCGCCTTCGCCGTCACCCGTCAGCGTCTCCATGAACGCGACTAGGTCGCCCCGCTCCGCATCGCTGAGCTGGATCGGGACAAGCAGCGGCGAACGGCTGGGCCGATCGATGCCACCTTTCTCGTAGTGGCGCATAACGTCATCGAGCGTCGCGAGCGATGCGTTGTGCATATACGGCGCGCGCACCGCCACCGCGCGCAGCGTCGGGGTCTTGAAGGCGAAGTTCAGGGTCTCGTCCTTGACCGCCTTGCCGCGGCCCTGGTCGGTCGTCGTGGTGCCGATGTCGTGAAACTGGTCGTCGGTGAACCGCCAGCCGTTGTGGCAGGCGACGCAGGCGGCCTTGCCGTTGAACAGTGCAAAGCCGCGTTTGGCGGCGGCGCTGATCGCCGTCTCGTCACCGGCGATCCAGCGGTCGAACGGCGTTATCGCAGGCTCGAGCGTGCGTTCGAACGCCGCCAGCGCTGCCGCAATAGCGTCGACATCGATTGGCCGGCCGGGCAGAGCCGCGTTGAATTTCGCGGCATAGCCGGAATCCGATTTCACGCGCTCCTCGATGATCTCGACCTTCACCGGCGAGCTGGTTTCTCGCATCGACATTGACCCGGTGGCAATCGAAGATTTCGTCTGCGCCTCAAGTGTCGCGCTGCGCCCGTCCCAGCCGATCAGCGCCTTGCCGGCGTGGCCGAGTCCGATCAGCGGCTGTGACTTGCGCGAGGTCGGTTTGCCTGAATCGTTGATAGGATGGGCCTCGGTCACCACGTACCCGAGTTCGGGAAGATGGCAGCTCGCGCAGGACGTCCTGCCTGACGCAGAGATGCGGGTATCGAAGAAAAGATCGCGGCCGAGATTGGCCAGCGCCTTGTTCTCGACCGGAAGCGCCGCGGGGCGTCGGTAATCGGCTTTGATGGCCTTGAGGTCCTGCGCCGGCGCCGGTTGTGACTGTGTCAGGGCAAGTACACCTGCGGCTGCCAGCAGGATTGCGGTCGCAACGATGAATGTGATGCCTTTTTGATGATGTCGTCTGATCATTGGATGCCAAGCTCCGCCCCCGCGGCCTCTAGTCGGCGCGGCCATTCGAATCTTGGGCGTAAGCGTCATTCGCTAGGACTCTGGCGACAAAACGCTGGTAGGCTTGCCGCAATCAAAAATTGTTTATAGTTCAAACGGATGGTCCCGTAGCTCAGCAGGATAGAGCAGCGGTTTCCTAAACCGAAGGTCGGAGGTTCGACTCCTCTCGGGACCGCCAAAAATCGATTGTGATTTTGATTTTGCTGCATTTTTCGTTGAAATTGTCCCACCGTTAAAAGTGGACTCGCACCCCATGTGTTGGCGATGGTTGGGCGGTGCCTGCGGTGTTTTTAAATGTCTGCTTTGCTCGAACGCGGACATTTGCAGCGCAAAAGCGCATGTCCGCTTTACCCCCAAAAGCGGACGTGCGCAGCGCACTAGTCTATGTCTGCTAAGGGCCAGAAGCGGACATACACTTTTTACAGTGGCGCAAGAGCGTTGCGCAGTGGACTGTCCGAAATTTTCATCAGGCCGTTAAACGGCTCGTTCAGTTCTAAAATCAAATAGATTGCAAACGATGCCGATAGGCCAAAGACGCACAAAAAAGCCAAAGCTGTAGCGTTTAGATCAGAAAATAAACTGAAACTCAAAAATATGATGAAAAGCCAGAAAACAAGAATGGCAAGAAAAGGTATTGGTATTTGATTGTCTGTCTCTACAAACAGCAAGAGCCGAGTTTGAGCCAAATCATTGGCGACCTGTACCGCCCGAGCTTGGAGCGAGCGCTGAGTTTCATTTTGAGGCGATAGCGTAAGAATAGCTAAGTAAAGTTTTTCACCTTCGCTGCTGGTCGTAAACGGCTCCGTCGTTATTTTCTCGTGCCACAGCCGGTCGACAATAGGATTTATTGCGCCCCGCAACCCCTTGCGGAGGAGTGTGGCTTCAGGGCCGTACTGTGCCAACAAATTGTCGAGCAGAATAACGTTGGCTGTAAGCTGCTTTACTTGACCGCTCCTTGTGTCGAATGAGCCTTTTGCGCCTCCAATTAATAAACCAAGGACTAGTGCGGCTATCGTCGCAATGAGGCCCGCACCAAGGCGTACGACATCCTGTGTTTCTTTGCTGAGATGAGTTTTCGGTAATGCGCGGCGAAATGCGGTACCAATAAAGATACCGCCCAGCACTAACAAAAATATCACGAAAGATAGTGCTAAGGGGCTCATGCGTTAACTCTCGGGCCTCCAACGTCGCGGGCACGGCTCTTCTACTTCGCGATCTTCGGGAGACCTCCGAAGGGGTCTGTCCTTTGCGGTGCGGTTGCTGCTTGCAGGCATGAGAGCAACTCTGTGTAGTTGGCCGCGCCTGCCCGACTTGTTGTTATTCGGATACAGCGTGAAGCATCTGCTTGCTTGAATTCACGCCATTGCTTTGTGAGCTGATCACGTGCCGCCTGCTCGTCCTGCATACACTTCGCCGGTGTTTGCACCGAACCTGATCCCCGACAGGCGGCGTTGATGTCGAATTTTGGTATCTCTCCTTCCGCAGCCGACGCTATTTGCGAACCGAAAATGCCGACACATACTGAAAGTAGAATTGTACGTTTCATGATCACCCCCGTCTCAATTTCACCGGCTTTGGAACTGAATAAATAGTCGATCACCCTGACTCCTTGAGCGCATTGACGAAGATCAAGAAAGTCCGCTTTGGGTCAAAAAAAGCAGACATTTGCAATGCACCAACCCATGTCCGCTTTACTCTCAACAGCGACCGCGAAAGCGGACATCCGAAAATCGCCATGTCTGCTTTACCCCCGAAAGCGGACAGATGCAGTGCAAAACGAAATGTCGGCTAAGGGCCAATAGCGGACATTCCTATCAGTCTCCGACCAGAAGCCGTTTGAGATGTTGAAATGCGAAGACTTGCGATATTCTTGGCATATTGGGAGCCTCCGCGTAGACGAGCCGGCTCTAACCTTCAATGCGTACCACTTAGGCGGGCCAGGACAGGGCTCACGAGAGGAACTCGATGAACACAGTCAAAGACGCTCTGGCCGAGAAGAGTGGCGCCCTGATCCATGTTCGTTCCGGCGACATGGTTGTCGAAGCCTTGCGCCAGATGCGCGACAACCGGGTCCGGTCGGTGCTGGTCATCGACGACGACGTACTGGTCGGTATCGTGACCCAGGGTGACTGCGCCATAAAAGTGCTGCTGCCCGGGCTCGATGCGAAGCAGACTCCGGTGGGCCAAGTGATGACGCGCGACCCGGTGACGGTCAAGCCGGACGACCAACTGGAAGGCTGCATGGCAATGATGTCTGCGCGCGGCTTTCGCCATCTACCAGTGCTGGACGCGGGCAAGGTCGTGGGCGTGATCTCGATCGGAGACGTCGTCAAGGACATCATCCGAAATTTGGAGCACAACGTGGGCGACCTGATGGGCTACATCATGACGGACGGCCCCGGGGGCTGACAGACGAACCGCGCGGTGCTGCTCGACAATCAAGCGTTAAAATATTTTCGACATGCCCCCGCGAGCCTGCGAACAAGCCAATGTCCGCTCTTATCCCAATAGCGGACATGTGCGGTGCACTAACCCATGTCCGCTTTGGGCGCCGCTTATTCCAGAAGCGTGTCGGCTCGTGTGATCAACGAATTTGGCAACGTGATTCCCAGCGACTTGGCAACCTTCAGATTAAGAGCCAATTCAAACCGGGTCGGCCGTTCCATCGGCAAGTCCGTTGGGCGCGCTCCTTTGAAGATCTTGTCGATGAATCCCGCGACGCGGCGCATCAGTTCGCTCGTACTGGGACCATAGGTGAGCAACAATCCATCCTTTGCCCATTCTTCCCAATTACCGACCATGATGATCCGGTTCTTACTTCCAAATTCGACGATCTGCCGTCGCTGCTGCAGCAGAAGTCGCGCCGACACAATAATAAGCCCTTCGGCACGTTCGCGAACCGCAGCTTCGAACGCTCCTGCAAAGTCGCCCGCTGTCCGTACTTCGAGCGATTGCAGCATGACGCCTGACATTGCGGAGGCGCGTTGTGTTTCGCGAAACTCCGGGTCGGCGTGGTTGGGATTCCAGAGAACAGCCACGCGCGAGATCGTGGGCACTGCCTCTTTAAGCAACTCGACAAGCTTTCCAGACAATTCGTCGTAGATCATCGTGACGCCCGTCAAGTTCTCCCCCGGCCGTCTCATGCTCGCAATGAGGCCGCTCTGAACCGGGTCGTTGCTGACCATCGCGACAATCGGAATCGACGACGTAGCCTTTTTGGCATGGGGTGCAACGTCGCCTCCATAGGCGAAGATCACATCTGGTCTAAGCGATACCAACTCCGCGGCCAGGCTCGGAAGCCGATCGGATTTTCCTTCGGCAAATCGGTAATCAACGGCAATAGTCTTACCGTCGATGTAACCGAGTGATTGTAAACCTTGGAGCAACGGGGCGATTGGGTCGATCTGGGGAGAATTAAACAGCAGGATTCCGATGCGCCGTGTTTTCGCGGGAATTTGCTGAGCGAGGACCTGAAGCGGCATCGCAAGCACGCTGGCCCCAAGTACATAAATGAAATGCCGTCGCCTCATGTGCGCCCCCAAGGCTCAGGAGGCGTTATGGTATGGCAAAAGGATAGGCCTCGGAAAGGGAGGCGTGATGTCCGCTTGGGGTCATAAGCAGACATATGCGCCGCAAAAAGCGATGTCCGCTTTACCCCGAATAGCGACCGCGAAAGCGGACTCTCGCAAAGGGGCATGTCTGCCTAACCCGTAAAAGCGGACATTGCAGGTTTATTCGATCACCTCGTCGGCTCGGGCGAGCACCGAAGGTGGAATTGTGAGGCCAAGCGC
>Ga0157308_10000034_pt1 | contig 15056 bp, 16 predicted proteins | sample NitcycUS198509B2_FD_108396 | JGI IMG/M metagenome (GOLD analysis project Ga0157308, IMG submission 108396) | Soil microbial communities from Arlington Agricultural Research Station in Wisconsin, USA - Nitrogen cycling UWRJ-S198-509B-2 | ecosystem: Environmental > Terrestrial > Soil >...
ACAACGTCCGGCTGGCGGCACTGGCGGCAAAAGAGCTCACGCTTCTCGATGTCGAAGTCACCCGCATTTCCCTTGCCGACTATCCGCTGCCGATTTATGACGCGGACATCGATGCGCGCGCCGGACAGCCCTCCAACGCACTCAAGCTCAAGCAAATGATCATGGCGCATCACGGTGTATTCATCGCTAGCCCAGAGTACAGCGCGTCCGTCACGCCACTTCTGAAGAACGCTATCGATTGGGTGTCGCGCGTGCGCGAGCGCGGTGATCCGACCTACGCCGCGTTCAAGGGACGTGTGTTTGCCATCTCATCGGCCTCGCCCGGACGCGCGGGCGGATTGCGGTCGCTGATGGCTCTGCGGCAAATTCTTGAGCTCGGCTGCGGTGCTCTGGTTATTCCCGAGCAAGTCGCCATTCAACGGGCCGATACGGCGTTTGACGAGATGGATAACATCACCGATGGCGCCATCGCCAGCCAGCTTCGGACGCAACTTGAACGTCTGGTCGATATGGCACGAATGATGGTGCGGGGGGTTTGATCGTGTCGTTGGATGCGCGTGAGCGGCTGATCGTTGCACTTGACGTACCGTCGGTTGCTGCCGGCGAGGCAATGGTCGCGCGTCTCGGCGATGCGGTCTGGTTTTACAAGATCGGATACCAACTTGCTTTTGCCGGCGGCCTGCCCTTTGCCGCTCGGCTGATCGCATCCGGTAAGCAGGTGTTTCTCGACCTCAAGCTGCACGACATCGGCAACACGGTGATAAAAGGCGTGGAGAGCGTCGCGCAAATGGGCGCCACGTTCCTGACCGTTCACGCCTACCCGCAAACCATGAAGGCTGCAGTCGAAGGCAAACAAGGCTCAAAGCTGCGCATTCTCGCGGTGACCGTGCTGACGTCCTATGACGATGCTGACCTTGCCGCCGCCGGCTATGAGATGAACGTCAAAGAACTCGCGGCCGCCCGTGCCGCGCAAGCACGAGACATAGGGGTCGACGGACTTGTTTGTTCGCCGGAAGAAGCGGCCTCGCTGCGCGACATCGCGGGCCCCGGGATGGTGCTGGTGACACCCGGCATCCGGCCGGCCGGAAGCGCCACCGGCGATCAAAAAAGGATCATGACGCCTGCCCGCGCGATTGAGGCAGGCGCCAACTATCTGGTGGTCGGCCGGCCTGTTCTTGAGGCGCGCGAGCCCAAGGCCGCGGCAGATGCAATCGTGGCCGAGATCGAACAGGCGGCCAAATCATAAGGAATGAAGGCATGGCGAAGGGTTACTGGATCGGGCGGGTCGATGTGAGAAGCGACGAGGGCTACAAGCCCTACGCTATGGGCAATCAGGCGATATTCAATAAATATGGAGCGCGTTACGTCGTGCGCGCCGGCAAGTTCGAATGCGTCGAGGGCAACGCGCGCTCCCGCAACGTGGTCATCGAGTTCCCGGACTATGCGACCGCGCTCGCTTGTTACAATTCGCCCGAATATCAGGCGAACATGAAGCTGCGCCAGCCGCATTCCACCGCGGATATCGTGGTTATCGAGGGTTACGACGGCCCCCAGCCGTAGTCGCCTTTTGCTGGCCCTCGCGCTATACCGGCGCCAAGTTCCGGGAGTTGACCCATGGCCGAGATGCGGCTCGTGGTCGCCGGTGCCGGCGGGCGGATGGGCCGCACGCTGGTCAAAGCGATCGCCGACAGCAAGGAGTTCGCGCTTGCGGGCGCCCTTGAAGACGCGCGCTCGCCGCTGATCGGTTGGGACGCGGGCGTGCTGGCAGGCCTGCCGGAGGCTGGCGTCAAGCTGACCGGCGACGCGGGGCTACTGCTGGCAAAGGCGGATGGCATCGTGGACTTCACTGCACCGAGTGCCACGCTCGAATTTGCCGCGCTGGCTGCCAAAGCCGGCAAGGTGCACATCCTCGGAACGACCGGACTGAGCGCCTCCGACGAGGCAAAAATCAAGGACGCTGCCAAAAGCGCTGTGATCGTCAAGTCGGGCAACATGAGCCTCGGCGTCAATTTGCTCGCGGCGCTCACCAAGCGCGTGGCGAAGACGCTCGACAATTCGTTCGACATTGAAATCCTGGAGATGCATCACAACCAGAAAGTCGATGCGCCGTCGGGCACCGCGCTGATGCTTGGCCGTGCGGCGGCGGACGGGCGTGGTATCGCGCTGGACAAGCATTCCGTGAAAAGCCGCGACGGCCACACTGGCGCCCGCAAGGTTGGCGATGTCGGTTTTGCCACTCTGCGGGGCGGAACCGTTGTGGGTGAGCACAGCGTAATCTTTGCCGGCGCGGCCGAGCGCGTCGAGCTCACGCACAAGGCCGAAGATCGCATGATCTTCGCGCGCGGTGCGCTGCATGCGGCACGTTGGGCGCGTACGCAAAAGCCGGGACTTTATTCGATGATGGACGTTCTAGGTTTGAAAGACTTCTGAGGAATTGCATGACTGACCGTCTTCTTGTGCTCGTTCGGCACGGCCAAAGCGACTGGAACCTGAAGAACCTATTCACCGGCTGGCGCGACGTCGACCTGACCGAAAAGGGCGTAGCTGAAGCACGCGAAGCCGGCCGCAAGCTCAAGGCGCAGGGAATTAAATTTGATGTTGCGTTTACTTCCGCGCTCAAACGTGCCCAACGCACGCTCGACTTGATGTTGACTGAACTGGGCCAGACGACAATCCCGATATTCAAAGACCAGGCGCTGAATGAGCGCGACTATGGCGAGCTCGTCGGACTCAACAAGGACGACGCGCGCAAGAAGTGGGGTGAGGAGCAGGTTCACATCTGGCGCCGTTCCTATGACGTGGCGCCACCCGGTGGCGAAAGCCTGAAGGACACGCTCGCGCGCGCTTTGCCTTACTACGTGACGGACATTTTGCCGCGCGTGCTGCGCGGCGAGCGCGTGCTGGTCGCCGCGCACGGAAATTCACTGCGCGCGCTTGTCATGGTGCTCGACAAGCACACACCGGACAGCATTACCAAACTCAATCTGGAAACCGGCGTGCCGATGATCTACCGGCTCAACGCCGATTCGACGGTGGCCTCGAAGCTCGATCTTGCAGCCTGACTAGGCCGCTGCGGACATTCCCGCTTCCCAGCCGAGCATCGCGCGCTTGCGTGTGATGCCCCAGTGATAGCCGGTGAGCTCGCCGCTCTTGCCGATGACGCGATGACACGGCACCACGAAGCAGATCGGATTTTTGCCGACCGCGGCGCCGACCGCGCGTGCAGCTTTTGGCGCGCCGGCCCTGGCGGCGAGATCGGAATAGGTGGTGAGCTTGCCCATCGGGATATCGAGCAGCCTTTCCCACACACGTACCTCAAAGTCGGTGCCGATCAACACCACGCGCAACGGCTGGTCTTTGCGCCAGAGCGCCGCGTCGAAAATTCGGCGTGCGGTCGGTGCCGTCGCGGCGAAGTCCTCAACGTATTTGGCCTTCGGCCACCGTGATTTCATGTCGCGGAGGGCCGCACGTTCCTTGCCGGCGTCGGCGAGCGCAAGGCCTGCAAGGCCGCGTGGGGTGGTCATCACCAGCGCCATGCCGAACGGGCAAGGGTGAAACCCGTAGATGATTGTGAGCCCGTCACCGCCGGCTTTCCACTCGCCAGGCGACATCGCTTCGTGCGTGACGAAAAGATCGTGCAGCCTGCCGGGCCCGGACAAGCCGACTTCGTAGGCAGTGTCGAGCACGCTCGCCGATGAGCGCAGAAGCTCGCGCGCATGATTGAGGGTGAGCGCCTGCAGGAATGCCTTTGGCGTCAGCCCGCACCAGCGGCGGAACAGGTGATGCAGGTCGGTTGCGGATACGCCGGCGGCATTCGCGATGACATCGATCTCGGGTTGGGCGCGCCAGTTTCCACGAATATGCGCAATGGCGCGGCGAACGATGTCGTAATCTGCTGCTGCCGTCGAAAGCGGCGCGAATTCGGTGAAGCGGTCGGTCACGGTGTTTCTTGCCAGGTTCATGTTCATGACCGCTATCTAGGGCTATCCGGATGCCTCGACCACCCGATTTCTGGCTATTCGAATACGGTCCTTGTTGGCCCCCGGCGGGCTTCGACAAGCGCTTTTCCAAGCTCCTTCGCAAAGCCGGCCTTTTCGTCGGGTCCAAGGAACGTCGCGATTGCCAGTTTCTTGCCGCGCGACACAAGGAAGAGCCGGTCGATGCCGAACTCCTCCAGCTCGACCTTGTCGAGCCGGACCCAGAGCGGGTTGAGAACCCATTCACGCGCGCGGCCAAGATGGCTCACCTTGCGCACCTTGAGTATGGAAGGAGTAACCGTCACCTGCTCGTAGGCTTTGGCGTGCCAATAGTTGAGCCGGAAGGCCCAGTACAGCAGCAGCACGTCTAATCCGAAAAAGCCCAGCACTGGCCAGGCGCCGATGACGAGAAAGAGCATTCCCGTAACGAAGCTGGCGCCACCGAACAGCAACATCAAAACCAGAAAGCCGACGCGTCCCAGCGAGCGATGCGGTGTCAGCGTCGCCGAAAAGATGGTGGGTTCGAGATCGCCGGCGTTGTCGGAGGTCATCGCGCTCACTATACCAAAATCATGACGAGAAAACCCACCCGAAAGGCTCCGGCGAAGCACAAGACAAAATCGCGCACTGGCAAACGCGCGAAGGTAAAGCCGGCGCCCAAGCGCGCGGCGGCCGACCTCAAGGCCGCGCAGGGTGTACTGCCGCAGTGGACAAAGGCGCAGATCGCCGAGGCGTTCCGCCGCTTCAAGGCCGCAAATCCTGAGCCGAAAGGCGAATTGCGACATATTAATTCGTTCACACTGCTGGTCGCGGTGGTTCTGTCCGCGCAAGCAACCGACGCCGGGGTCAACAAGGCGACCCCTGCGCTTTTTGCCCTCGCGGATACACCGGAAAAAATGGCGGCGCTCGGCGAAGCGAAGGTGCGCGATCTGATCAAGACCATCGGTCTGTTCCGAAACAAGGCCAAAAATGTCGCTGCGTTATCGCAGAAGCTGATCGCCGAACATGGCAGCCAGGTTCCGCGATCGCGCGAAGCGCTGGAGGCGCTGCCAGGTGTCGGCCGCAAGACCGCCAACGTCGTCCTCAACATTGCCTTCGGCGAACCGACGATTGCCGTCGATACGCACATCTTTCGCGTCGGAAACCGCACCGGACTGGCGACCGGCAAAACACCGCTCGAAGTCGAAATGAAATTGGAGCAGGTGGTGCCGGCGGAATACAAACGGCATGCGCACCATTGGCTTATTCTGCACGGGCGTTACACTTGCGTCGCACGCAAGCCGTTGTGCGAGACATGCATCATTGCTGACTTGTGCCAGTGGCCGGGCAAGACGGTCGTATAAAGTGCCAGAGTAGGGAGAGTGCGTATGGAAGGCTCCCGGATCGCGAGAACAGGAGAAACGCGCCCCGATACCGGTGAAATTCTTCGTTGCGGCGGATTGCCTGCGAAGTCGGCCGGCACATGGGTCAAAGCCTTGCCGCGCGTGACAGGTTCGCTCAAACGGGATGCCGCGGCGGCGACGAAATTTTGGCGCACAGGCGATGGTCTGTTGGCGAAATTGCCCAAAAAGCGCCAGCGAACGCTGGAACAGCAATCGGCGGCTGACGCCATTCTTTCCACGTGCCGGCGTCTCCGCGAAGATTTCCTGAAAAAGAACGCGGACGCGATCTATCGCAGGCTTACGAAAAATTTATCCGTGTTTCATCGCGTGGACGAACTCGCATACGACGTTGCCAAGTTGATTCCGGGATTGACACCGACAAGGAAGCAGGTCGACGCCGAGAGCGCGCTGATGCAAAGCGAGAAAGACGGCATCGAAATCGACCAGGGAATTTTCCTGGCGCACACGCTCGCGCTGCCTGAAGCCGGAATGCATCTGTGCGAAGCGATGCTGCGCCCGAAGCAGGAATCTATCGCGCGGGTGGACGAATTCGTTCGAAACGGGGTGATCGATTTCGGGCCGGCCCGGGTCGAGCGGCAGGGCAAGGCGGCCGTGGTAACGGTGCAAAATCCGCGCTTTCTCAATGCCGAAGATGACGACACGCTCGGTGATACCGAAACGGCTACCGATATCGCAATTCTCGATCCATTAAGTGAAATCTGCGTGCTACGCGGCGGAGTCGTCGACCATCCGAAGTACAAAGGCCGCAAGATCTTCTCGAGCGGGATCAATCTCACTCATATCTACCGCGGCAAAATTCCTTATCTCTGGTACATCCGCCGCGACATGGGGGTGGTGAACAAGATGTTCCGTGGGGTTGCGACGGGCGCCGCAAGCCCCGACGAAATTTACGGCGGGACACGAGAAAAGCCCTGGGTCGCCACGGTGGACGGCTGGGCGATCGGCGGCGGCTGCCAGTATCTTCTTGCGATGGATTATGTGATTGCCGGCAGCGACGCCTACATGACGCTTCCCGCACGCAAGGAAGGGATTATTCCGGGCGCGGCCAATCTGCGCATGCCACGTTTTACAGGCGATCGCATCACGCGCCAGGCTATCCTGATGGGCCGGCGGCTCGATTGCGATACACCGGAAGGACGGATGATTTGCGACCTGATCGTACCGCCTGGCGAAATGGACGCTGCGGTTGTGCGCGTGGTCAACGACTTCACAGGCTCGGGCGTGGTCAGCGCCGCCGGCAACCGGCGTGCCATTCGGGTCGGCGAAGAGCCGCTGGATCTGTTCCGCCGCTATATGGCGGTCTACTGCCGCGAGCAGGCCTATTGTCATTTCAGCCCGGCTCTGATCGCCAATCTGGAAAAGCACTGGAACGCCGCGCAGAGAAAAATCTGATAGTGCGTTGTTGGTGACGTTAGGGATTTGAATGCCGCGTCTGCAGCTCAAAGGCATCAATCTGATGCCAGCGCGCGAAAGTTTCGATCCAATCGAAACAGCCTCTCGCGATGAGATCGTGGCACTTCAGCTGGAGCGCCTGAAATGGACGCTCGGCCACGCTTACAACAACGTCGCGCACTACAAAAAAGCATTCGACAAAGCTGGCGTTCATCCCGACGATCTCAAGGCACTCGATGATCTGCCGAGGTTCCCGTTTACCGCCAAAGACGACCTACGCGCGCATTATCCGTTCGGAATGTTTGCCATACCGCGCGACCAGGTTCTGCGCGTTCACGCGTCGTCAGGAACGACCGGTAAGCCCACCGTGGTCGGCTACAGCCGGCGCGATCTCGACACATGGGCAGGCTTGATGGCGCGTTCCATGCGCGCGTCCGGCTGCAAGCCGGGCATGCTGGTGCAGAACTCTTACGGTTATGGACTGTTCACTGGCGGCATTGGTTTTCACTACGGCGCCGAACGCCTCGGCATGACCGTCGTGCCGGTGTCGGGTGGAATGACGGAGCGGCAGGTGCGCCTGATCGCCGATTTCCGTCCCGACGTCATCTTCGTTACACCAAGCTATATACTTGCGATTCTTGATGAATTTCACGCCCAGGGCATCGACCCACGCCGGTGCTCGCTCAAGATTGCAATGTGCGGTGCCGAGCCGTGGACTAATGCGATGCGCGGCGAGATCGAAGAGGCGTTCGATATCCATGCCGTCGACAACTACGGCCTGTCAGAAATTATCGGTCCCGGTGTTTCCTGCGAATGCATCGAAAGCAAAGATGGCCCGCATATCTGGGAAGATCATTTTTATCCGGAAGTCATCGATCCGGCCACCGGCAAGATTTTGCCCGACGGAGAGGTCGGCGAACTCGTGTTCACCACGCTGACCAAAGAGGCGATGCCGATCGTGCGCTATCGCACGCGCGACCTGTCGCGTCTGCTGCCAGGTACCGCGCGCTCAATGCGCAGGATGGAGAAGGTCGCAGGTCGCTCCGACGATATGATGATCGTGCGCGGCGTGAACGTGTTTCCAAGCCAGATTGAGGAAATGATCCTCAAGGATCAGCGGCTTTCACCTCACTTTGTGATCGAACTACGGCGCCTCGAACGTCTTGATGAGATTACGATCATTGTCGAAGCTAAGCCCGATTCCGAAAGCGTGTTTGCCGACTGCGACCGTGATCTTGCGCACCACATCAAGCAGTCCATAGGCGTGACCTCGACGGTCCGCACCGTCAAGCCAGGCACGGTCGAACGTTCACTCGGCAAGGCCAGACGCGTCATCGATTTGCGTCCGAAAGGCTGACCGTTAGCGGGCTGCGTCGACGAGTTCGATCCGCCGGCCGGCCAGCCTTTTATGCACGTGGACCATGAAGGCCATCGCAAAGATGGGCGTTGCTAGGTTGACGATCGGGATCGATACGAAAGCAGCAACCACCATGCCAGCGAGGAATACGTAAGTCGCGTTGGCTTTGCGCAAGGACTTCGCTTCGTGCGGCGGGCGGAATCGCATGGCGGCAAGCTCAAAATATTCGCGTCCGAGCAGATATGCATTTGCAAGAAACAGGATAATGATTCCGAGCCCGGCCAGCAGGACGAACGGCAGCGCGAACAGATAGACAAGGACCGCGAGCGCAGCGATCTTGATACCTTCTATAAGCGCACGCAAAAACGGCAAGGCTCTGCCGGGTGGATGCCCCGGATAGTACTCTCGCTCGACAGCTTCGGCGACTTCATCGACGAAAAAGCTCCCAACGAAGGCAGTGACTACCGGCATCAAGAATAACGCGCCGGTGATGATGCCTAGCGCCGCGATCATCGACAGCACCCAGGCAAGCGCAGCCCAGGCTGCGTGCGGCGCCATTCCGGACGCGTGCTCGGCCCAATTTGCACCGGCGTCCGCCCACACGGCCAACAGCCGCTGCATGGCGATGCCGATAATAACAATGACAATAAGAGCCAATCCCACAGCTTTGAGCAGTACGCGCCGCAGGGTAGGCGCGAACATCTGCGAGAGCGCTTTAACGAATGCGTCAATCATAGCGGCACAGGTAATCCTGGCCGCCGCTTCCGACAAGCCTGCCGCTTACGATACCGGAGAAAGATCGTCGTCGGCCGGTACAAGCGAGACGATTTCGTCGGCGTCCGCCGCCGGCCGATCTACCCATGCCATGGCCTTATAGTCGAAGCCCCGCACGATGGTCGGCTTTACGACTTCGAAGTAGGGAGAGATATCGAAATCGCGCGGCGAGTATAGCGAAGAATGGCGGATCTCCAGAATCTCCTGACGCGCAGCTTCACTCTCAAGTTTCGTTATCTTCGGCAGGATCGGATAGCGGACGGTCTCGAATGCCTGTGCGATAAGCGCTGAGCAGATAATGCGGGTGGGGTGCCCGGAGCCGAGCGCCATCATGCGGCGGCGCCAGCGCTGCGGCACCGGCAGCGGAAACAGGTAACGCATCAGATCGATAATGTTTTTGAGATCGTAATCAAAGCCGATGCGTTCCGACGCATAGGCGCAGACCCGGGCGCGGTCGTCCTCATCGAGTTGGGTCGGCCGGCAGATGCGGGTGTGGAAGCGGGCATATTTTGAAAGCGGTGCAGCGACCACGCCCTGACCGATGTTCGCCTCGACCAGGACCAGCGGCTCACCGTCGACAGTGACGCGATCTCCGATTGGTCCGACATAGAGTGCGGCGTGCGACCAGGTCGACTGCGTCAGATACTTGATGACGCCAGAAATGTGATTGTTGCCTTCAACCAGCAGCACATCACCGGGCTGCAAGGTTCCCCGCAACGCGTCGGGATCCGACGGCGTAAACGGCTCATAACCTTGTACCGGCTTTTCCAGATAGTGCGCCAGAAAGCGCCCCACCCCATCGACCATCCAGCTCATGACCGGCCCTCGGCGCCAGTTCTTGGCGCTCAAGACGTTTCCCCTTCCGCGGGAGAGACCTCGCGCACGTCTCCCAAAAATCTAGTGAGGACTCATTGCAATTTAGTTCATCGGGCTAATTGGCGCGGCAGGCTGTCGGTGTTACCGATTGTTAGGCATAAGGTTTGCCGCACAATGCTGGTCGGACCTGGCCTGCAACTCTTTGGATACCATGCCGACTTCTCCCAAGGCCCTCATCGCATGGTCGAGCGGCAAAGACAGCGCGTGGGCGCTGCATGAGGCGCGTGTTGCCGGGGATTTCGAAATTGTCGGCGCGTTGACCACGGTGACCGACACGTTTCACCGCGTCAGCATGCATGGGGTGCGTGAAGAACTGCTGCGCGCTCAGTTCGATGCCGCCGGTCTGCGCCCGGTTATCATTCGTATTCCATATCCGTGTCCGAATGACATCTACGAGCGCAAAATGGCAGAGGCCATCGCTGCCGCGCGAGCATCCGGGGTGACCCACATGATTTTCGGTGACCTGTTCCTGGAGGATGTACGGGCATACCGCGAACGCCAGCTTTCCGGCACCGGGATTGTGCCGGTGTTTCCATTGTGGGGCCGGCCAACGCGCTCGCTCGCGGATGACATGATCGATGCCGGCACCGAGGCGCATATTTGCACCGTTGATTTGAAAAAATTGCCGGCATCATTCGCCGGCCGCCGATTTGATCGCGTGCTGCTTGAGGCACTTCCTGAAGGCATCGACCCATGTGGTGAGAACGGCGAATTTCACTCGTTCGTCTCAAGCGGCCCGATGCTGTCGCGCAAAATCGCGGTCAAAACCGGCGAAACCATCGAACGCGACGGATTTGCTTATACGGATCTGCTACCAGCCTAACCGCGCAATACGCCGCCAGTTCTCTTGGTTACTTCGGCGACAATCTTGCTGGCAAGAGCCTCAATCTCGGCGTCTGTCATCGTTTTCTCGCGCGGCTGGATTGTCACCGCAATTGCTATCGATTTCTTGCCTGGGTCGATGCCTTTACCTTCATACACATCGAAGACAACGACGTTGCTGATCAGCTTCTTGTCCGCGTTCTGCGCCGTGCGCACGATGTCGGCGGCTTTGACCGAACTGTCGACGACGAAAGCAAAATCGCGCTCGACCGGCTGGAAAGGCGACACATCAAGCAGAGGCCTTGCCCGCGTCGGGCGCGCTTTGGGTTCGGGGATTTTTTCGAGAATTACTTCGAAAGCTACCAATGGGCCCTCGGCTTTCAGGCCCGCAACTGCACGCGGATGCAATTCACCGAAGTGTCCCAGGACATTCTGCGGGCCAATCTGGATGGTGCCGCTGCGTCCTGGGTGAAACCAGGCCGGACCGCCAGGCACGACTTGCAAAGCCTGCATCGGGGTTCCGGAAGCGGCCAGCACGGCGAAAGCGTCGGCTTTTACGTCGAAAACATCGACGGGTCCTGACTTGTCCGACCAGTGACGGCCGCTTCCCGACGGTCTGGCAAGGCCACGGCGCAGCCCACTGGCGGCTGTGAGTTGGTCGGCAGGCTTATCGCCTTTGAAGATCTGGCCAACTTCGAATACCGCGGTATCGGGAAACGCGCGGTCGGCATTGCGTTGCGCTGCCATGATCAAGCCGGGAATAAGGCTCGGCCGCATGTCGGACAACTCGGCCGCGATCGGATTCGCAAGCGCAAGCTCCGGTCCGCCGCCACCAAACAGCTCGGCTTCTCGCTTCGATACGAACGACCAAGTCACGGCTTCAAGTAAACCGCGCGCCGCAAGCGCTCGCTTTGCTTTGCGCGTGCGATTCTGAATCGCAGTGAGAACGGGCTTGCGGGCCTGCTCTCGCGCGAAACGAGTCGATGGCACACGGTCCACGCCAACAATACGAACGAGCTCCTCGACGATATCGGCACGGCCGTGTATGTCTGGCCGCCAGGATGGAACGGCGACTTTCACGCGCTCGCCTTGACCGGCGGTGAAAAAGCCGAGTTTTTCCAAGACACGCCGCAGGTCCGCAAGCGGCAGTTTCAGCCCGGTGAGGCGCGGCAGTTCGCTGAGCGGAAAATCGATGATCTTTTCCTTCGGCGTCGGATCGCCGGCGACAATGATTTCCGACGCTTCGCCGCCGCAGAGGTCGAGCACCATCTGGGTCGCGAGCTCAAGGCCGGGCAGCATGAAGGCGGGATCGACACCACGCTCGAAGCGGTAGCGCGCATCGGAGTTGATACCGAGCTTGCGGCCGGTCTGTGCGATATTGAACTCGTCCCAAAGCGCCGATTCCACAAGAACATTTGTGGTCGTCTCCGAGCAACCGGTTGCCTCGCCGCCCATGATGCCGGAGAGCGATTCGACACCCTTTTCGTCGGCAATCACACAAACCGCCTCGTCGAGCGTGTAGGTCTTGCCGTCGAGCGCCAGCAGCTTCTCTCCGTTTTTTGCACGCCGCACCACCAGATTGCCATGCACCTTGTCGGCATCGAACACGTGCAACGGCCGGCCGCGGTCGAAGGTGATAAAATTGGTGATGTCGACAAGCGCGTTGATGGGACGCAGCCCGATTGCAGTCAGCTGCTTCTGCAGCCAGTCGGGCGAAGGACCGTTCTTGACGCCGCGCACCAGGCGCAACCCGAAGGCCGGGCACAACGACGGCGTCTTGCCGAAGTCGAGCGTGACCTTCACTGGGCAAGGGAAGGAGCTCTTTGCCGGTTTTGGAATCTTATCGTTATATGTGCCGATCGAAGTTGCGCCGAGGTCGCGCGCAATACCTGAAACGCCAGTGCAATCCGGGCGGTTGGGCGTAAGATTGATTTCGATAACCGGTTCGCTTGCACCTGCCCATTCAACATAGGATTTGCCGACTGGCGCATCCGCCGGCAGGTCGATGATCCCTTCATGGTCGTCGGAAATCATCAGCTCGGCGGCCGAGCACAGCATGCCGCGGCTTTCGACGCCCCGGATCGTACCGACCGTCAATGTGATGTTCTTTCCTGGGATAAAGGTTCCTGGCGCCGAGAAGACACCCTTCATGCCCGTCCGTGCATTGGGCGCCCCGCACACGACCTGGATCGGGTTGCCGTCACCGATATCGACCATGCAGACCTTGAGACGGTCCGCATTGGGATGTTTCTCGGCCGAGATGACGGACGCAATCACGAACGGCTTGAGCAGGTCCGCCTTATCCTCGACGTTCTCGACCTCAAGGCCGATCATCGTAAGCTTATCGACGATCTCGCCCAGCGATGCGTCAGTTTCGAGGTGGTCCTTCAGCCAGGGCAGCGTGAACTTCATGCCGCTTTCTCCGACGTCCAGAAATAGAGAAGCGGCAGCAACGCGAATACCACCATGGTGAACAGGATCGCGGCACGAATGCAAAGGCTGTAAAGCTCGGCGCGGATGATCAGCTCGCGGTGAATGGCATCCTGAACATGATCGGCGGATTCGAATTCATGGGCGTGGAATACTGACAGACATCGCAGACAGCCGAGTGCAATCAGCAGATAGATCGCCATTTCCATGACGACGATCCCAACTTCAAAGTCGCTGTCGGCGACAAGCGGCGCAATTAGGCCGAGGCCGGCGATCATCATCGACGTGTGCGTCAAAAGACCCGTGGCCTTGGCGTCGATCGAGGCGAAAGTGTGGGAGGCCTCGGCCGACATCTCCTTGTCGCGCTTGCGCAATGTCGATTCGTAACTCGCGATTTTGTGTGCATTCCACCCGCGCGTGACCAGCGCGAAGAAAGCGCGATCGAGCGGCGAGAGGGGTCGCTGCGCGGTCATGAACTCAGACCCCCGGCCAGCGTCGGAAAGTCCAGCGGGCGGAAGCCATAGTGCGAAAGCCAACGCACATCGGCCTCGAAGAAGGCGCGCAGATCGTTCATGCCGTACTTGAGCATCGCGATACGGTCGATTCCCATGCCCCAGGCAAAACCTTGATATTCATCCGGATCGAGCCCGCAATTGCGCAGCACGTTCGGGTGCACCATTCCGCAGCCGAGGATTTCAAGCCAGTCTTCGCCTTCGCCGAAGCGAATTTCACCCTTGTCGCGCTTGCACTGGATGTCGACCTCGAGTGATGGCTCGGTGAACGGAAAGAACGACGGGCGAAAGCGCATCTTCACGCTGTCGACCTCGAAGAAGGCTTTGCAGAATTCCTCGAGGATCCACTTCAGATGGCCGAGGTGCGAGCCCTTGTCGATCACGAGGCCTTCGACCTGGTGGAACATCGGCGTATGGGTTTGGTCCGAGTCGCTGCGATAGGTGCGGCCGGGGCAAATGACGCGGATTGGCGGCTTTTTGCTGAGCATCGTACGCACTTGAACCGGCGAGGTATGCGTGCGCAGCAGCATGCGTGAGCCGTCCGGTTTCGGTGCGAAATAGAACGTGTCGTGCATGTCGCGAGCCGGATGACCCTCGGGAAAATTGAGTTTGGTGAAGTTGTAGTCGTCGGTTTCAATGTCGGGTCCTTCGGCAACCGCGAAACCCATGTCTGCGAAGATGGCCGTCAGCTCATCGGTCACCTGGGTGATGGGGTGGACGCGGCCGGTCTCTGCTGGCGTTTCGCGCACGGGCAGCGTGACGTCGACAGTCTCGGTATTGAGCCGAGCGTCGAGTGCCGCGGCACCGAGCGCATCTTTGCGTTGTGCAATTGATTCGCTGACACGGTCCTTGAGGCCGTTAATCGCCGGACCTTGTGTCTTTCGTTCGTCTGCCGACATTGTCCCGAGCGTCTTGAGCAACGCCGAGACCGCGCCGTTCTTTCCGAGCGCGGCAATGCGAACGGCTTCGAGCGCCGTTTCATCCTTCGCCGCGGCGACGTTCGCCAGAATGTCCTTTTCAAGCTTTACGATGTCAGACATGGCTTATCACCCTGTCATGCGCGGGCCCGACCCGCGCATCGCGCCTCGATTGGCGTATGACGCGGACCTTACGCCGGCAACGCGGCTTTGGCCTTTTCCACGATCGCCTGGAATGCAGCCGGTTCGCGGATTGCAAGATCGGACAAAACCTTCCGGTCGACCGTCACGCCGGCTTTGGCCAGCCCAGCGATGAAGCGGCTGTAGTTCAGACCAAAGGGCCGAACCGCCGCGTTCAGGCGCTGGATCCACAAGGCACGAAACGTGCGCTTGCGCCGCTTGCGGTCACGGAAGGCATATTGGTTTGCCTTCTCCACCGCCTGTTTGGCGATGCGGATCGTGTTCTTGCGGCGGCCGTAATAGCCCTTGGCGGCTTTCAGAACTTTCTTGTGCTTGGCGTGCGAGGTGACGCCACGTTTGACGCGGGCCATAGAAATTCTCCTTGCAGATACGTGCAGATTACTGACGAGGAACGA
>Ga0157308_10000041_pt1 | contig 14499 bp, 10 predicted proteins | sample NitcycUS198509B2_FD_108396 | JGI IMG/M metagenome (GOLD analysis project Ga0157308, IMG submission 108396) | Soil microbial communities from Arlington Agricultural Research Station in Wisconsin, USA - Nitrogen cycling UWRJ-S198-509B-2 | ecosystem: Environmental > Terrestrial > Soil >...
CACGCAAAAAAAAGAGAACCCGGCGGGGGACAAGCCGGGCTCTCTTAAGATCACGCTGCGTGCGCGACCGAAGCATAGGCTGGGACGGAGAGATCGCGGCCTACGCTAACAACCAGCACCGACATATCTTCGATGCCAAAAGGTATTAATGCTTGCTCACAGAGCCGGGCGGGATCGCGCACGCCATTTTTGGCGGCTGCGATAATTCGCTTTGCGATCAGTTCACGTGCTGTGATTAATGTTCTGAAACGGCAGAGGGACGCGCAGGCATTGTCGAAAGCCTCGCCCATCGCCAAGGTCGCGGCGTCGTCGAACTCAAAATTTTGGTTCGGAATGATATTCATAGGGACCTCCCGAAAACGTACGAGCGGGAGCGCGGAAGGGTCTCTCAGTCACCGAGGCTCGAAGCCGTTTCGGTGATGAAGCAGGCTACCCCCCGGGAGGGATAAGGACTGTTCCATACAGACCACTTTTCGTCCTTTTACCCGTCTAAATGTACGCATTCCGCAGGCATTAACGCGACCGTGAACCCATACGCTTCGAGTCAACAGCGTCCGAATTTTCTTGGGTCCTTATGTCGGGGAGCACCTGCGCCCACTAAACCGGAGAGAGTCTTCCCGATGCGGTGCCGATTTCTCTGAATCTTCCATAGGCCGGGCAACGTCCATCCCTGCAAGGGTGATTTCGGCCCGCGCACGGTCTAAAGGAATAAATAAAATGGAACTTATTTGCCCGCCGATATGTTTTCGATTTGAGCGCCGTTGCTTCATATTGAAAATGAAGTCGCACAGGTCTCAATCGGAGTGCACAATGAATATTTTCTACATCATTGGCGTAGTGGTCGTCGTACTTTTCATTGCAGGCTACCTGGGTCTGCACGTTTGAAAGTTTGCGGCGGCTCCGCAAATTCGCTCCATGTCCGCTTTGGGTCAAAAGCGGACATTTGCAGTGCGAAAAGGCATGTCCGCTTCGCCCCCTAAAGCGGATATTGGCGCTGCACAAATCAATGTCTGCTGTGCCCAAAAGCAGTTTCAAAATGCTCGCACTGAGGGCACTGGAAGGTGTGTAGTTCGTAGCCGGGGCGCTCCGCCTCTATTCCAACCGCCGATGAGAATGATCCACAGGATGCCCATATCAGAGTCCCGTTACAGATTTCCGGTAAGCACAGCGGTCTAAATCAGGCGTGACGCCTCGCGCTCGGTCGGAACGCGGCCATCCGGTGTGAGCTGGTTGACCAGTTCCGGCAACTGCTGGCTCAGCGTTGCGATCAGGTCGTCCCGCGACATCCCGCTGTGGGCGCTCAGCGTCCTGATCTGATCCTCGCTGAGCACCTTCGACAGAAGGTTGGGCGAAATCGATTTGTTTGGGCCCGTGCCGATCCAGGATTGAACGACGTCGCTTTGACCGCCCTGCTGAAATTGCTTGAGCAGGTCGTTAAGTCCGCCGCTCAGCACGCTGCCGGCAGCGCCGCCGGCAAGGAGGCCGCCCAAAGGCCCTTGAAGCAATCCGCCGAGACCACCACCACCGGCGGTCCCACCCGCGGTCGATGTGCCGCGATTGGCGGGCACAGCATTCGGTTGATCCGGGCTTAGCTGCTTGATCGCCTTGTAAGCGACGAGCCCGAGCAGGGCCATCGCGATCGGCGACATTCCCCCACTGCCGGCTGGGGCGGGCGTGGTCTGGCCGCGTGGGCCATTTTGCATTCCATTCAGGATATCAAGAAGTCCCATTGTCGGCCTCCAATGCAGCCCCCGTTCGTTCAACGATCGCGTGCGGTCCGCGTGCGATTCCGCGCCGGCTGCGGCAGCGTTGTTGCGCTGCCGGATGCCTTCTCAAGCGGCCTTAATGTCGCTCGGCAGCTTTCCACCGTTGGCGGCAAGTTTCTGCATGATCTGCTTGTGCAGCCAGACATTCATGGCGGCCGAGTCGCCCATGTTGCCGGTGTACTTGAGCTCCGTGGCGAGCTGCTTGCGTGCTGCCTGGCTGCTGTCGAGGTTCAGCGCCTTCATCAGGTCGACAATGGATGTTCGCCAGGCGAGCTTCTCGCCCGTAGCGGCCGCTGCCTTGTCGACGATTTCCGCTACGTCCACCGTTTGCGCCGGAGGTGCGGTTGGCGGTGCCGTTGGTGACGCACTCGCTTGTGCCGAACCGTGGCCGAATATCGCGCTCATTATGCTGCCGAAAACACTCATGACATTCCTCCGTCGCTGGTTGCCGCGAGCCTGATTGTGCCGGCGCTGAGTCTGCTCCTCTGCCGCTCAAACGAGAATGCGGCTATTTGAATAGAGGGACATCGGCCGTCCGGCCGCGAAATTTATCTAAAGCTTCTTTTTGAATGCTCGATTACACTGATAACTATTGGCCCATCGGTAAGGCAGCGCAACAGATTTCGCGTCGCATGCCGCACCGGTTACCGCATTGGCGCGCGGCACCCTATTCCTTTACCGCACCGGTCATTGCCGAGACGTAGTGCTCGACGAAGAAGGCGTAGAGGATGACGAGCGGCAATGACCCCGCGAGCGCACCTGCCATCAGCGAGCCCCAACGATAGATATCGCCGTCGACAAACTCATTGACGATCGCGACCGGCACCGTCTTGTGCGCCGTCGTCGAGAGAAATGTCAGCGCGTAGATGAATTCGTTCCAGCACAGCGTAAAGCAGAAAATAAAGGCCGAGATCAGCCCGGGAATTGCGAGCGGCAGCACGATCCTCATCAGGATCTGCCAACGGCTGGCGCCGTCGATGAGCGCACACTCCTCGAGTTCGAACGGGATGGTCTTGAAATAGCCCATCAGCAGCCAGGTCGAGAACGGGATCAGGATGGTCGGGTAAGTAAGGATCAGCGCGAACGGCGAATCGAAAAGGCCGTATTGGAATACGACAGTCGATAACGGAATGAACAGGATCGACGGTGGCACCAGGTAAGCCAGGAAAATTGCACCGCCGACCCATGCCGCTCCGCGATAACGCAGGCGCACGATGGCATAGGCGGCGAGCACGCTCGCAATAATCGACAGGATCGTCGCGCCGATCGCGACGAACATCGTGTTCCACAGCCACAGCGGATAGTTGGTCTGGAAAAGCAGGCTGTAGAAATGCTTCAGCGTCGGCGCGGTCGTCCAGAACGGATTGACCCGCTCCATGTCCAGGAGCTGGTCGTCGGGTTTGATGGAGGTGAGCGCCATCCAGTAGAACGGAAACAACAGGACCAGAAGGATGATCGAAAGCGGCAGATAGAGCGTCACCAGCCGTCGCGGCAGCGTTTGCAGGTAGCTCATGCCCTCACTGTGATCGGCGGTCGCGGAGAGCACCGCGCGCGGGTCGGCCACCCGTTTGGCAAGCGCGTCAGTCATTGCTCTCGCCCTGCTGCCACTTCCGCCGTTGCAAGCCGAACCACGAGATCAGGATTGCTGCCAGCAAAAACGGGATCATCGCCGTCGAAATCGCGGCACCTTCCCCGAGTTGGCCGGCGATGATCGCGCGCTGATAGGACAGCGTCGCCATCAATTGCGTTGCGTTGACCGGCCCGCCACGCGTCAGCACCCAGATCAGTTGGAAATCCGTGAAGGTGAAGAGCACCGAGAACGTCATCACCACCGCGATGATCGGGGTAAGCAACGGATATGTAATGTAGCGGAAGCGCTGCCAGGCGCTGGCGCCGTCGATGGTCGCAGCCTCATAGAGCGATGGCGATACCGTCTGCAAGCCGGCAAGCAGCGTGATGGCGACAAACGGCACGCCGCGCCAGATATTGGCAAAAATCACCGACCATCGCGCGTTCCAGACGTCGCCGAGGAAATCGACATTGGACGAAATCAGGCCGAGGTGGCGCAACGTCCATGACACGATCGAGAACTGGCTGTCGTAGATCCACCAGAAGGCGATTGCCGAAAGCACGGTCGGCACGATGAACGGAATGAGCACGACCGCACGCAGGATCGCCTTGAACGGCAGATTTTCGTTCAGCAGCAGTGCCAGATAGAGACCGACGGCGAATTTGATGGCGCTGGCGACGGTGGTGTAAAGCAGCGTGTTGAACACCGAGAGCCAGAAAATACTGTCGTCCCAGAGCCACTCATAGTTTTCGATGCCGATAAATTCCCCGCCTCGGCCAATCTTGGCGTCGGTGAAGGACAGCCAGACGCCGAGACCGAGCGGATAGGCAAGAAACAGGATGAGGAACGCCGCCGCCGGCAGCATGAACCAGATGCTGAGCCAATTGTTGTTGGTCTTGAGCCGGCCCCACGCCGTCGGTTCGCGAAGCGCGGTCCTGCCTGACGATTTCAGCGCGATGTCGGCCATTCATCCACTCGTTGTAATTGTCATGGCCGGGATAGACCGGCCATGACGTTTTTGCTTCGGCGGTCGCGCGAGCGGCCGCGAGGTGTTCACCGATAAATTCGCCGCAGCTGACGATCGGCGATCTTGATCGCGCCTTTTGGATCTTCGCGCCCGGTGCACACCGCCGCGAACATGTCGAGCACGACGAAATCGGCAATCGCGCTTGCTGCTTTCTCGCCGACCGAGCCGAGGCCGCCCGCCGTCAATGTGCGTTTTGCGACATCGCGGAACGGCGTTGTCTTCTTGTCGGCGGTCCACACCGGATTTGAATCGTAGGCGTTAAGGCAGTGCGTCAGATAGCCCCTCGATGCAGTCAGCCATTTATTGAACTGATCGGCTTCGAGCATATAGGCCATCAGCGCCTTACAGGTCTGCGGATACTTGGTGTAGGTCATCGCCATCAACGGGAACAGCAGATGGAATTCAGTCGGCTTGCCGACTGGCCCCACCGGATAGAGCGCGTGATCCATGTCCTCGGCGATCTGCTTCTTGCTCGCATCGTTCTGCGCCGCGACGTAGATGGAGATGCCGTTATTGGTCCAGTGGATTTCGCCGCCCAGGAACGCCTTGTTATTGAATGAGTCGTTCCAGGATGCCGTGCCGGGCACATAGTTTTCGTAAAGCGCCTTGGCGTAGTTGAGCGCCTTTTCGGTTTCCGGCGAGCTGATGATGACCTTGTCGCTTTTGTCGACGACGTTGCCGCCGAAGGCCCACAGACACCAGTAGACCCAGGCGTTGCCGTCGCCGGACGCGTGGCCGAGCGCCATGCCGCCCGGCGTGCCCTGCGCCTTCATCGCCTTGGCGTAGGCGAGGAATTCGTCGGTCGTCGTCGGGAATTTGGAGAACCCGGCCTTCTTGGAGGCTTCAAGACGATAATTGAGCAGATTGCCGGCGTAGCAAACCGGGATCGCGATCCACTTGTTGCCGGTGCCTTTGCCGTAGGTGACGGCAGTTGGCACCCAGCCGCCGTATTTCTTGCCGAGATAGTCAGCCACATCAGAGACGTCGAGGCACTTCTGCGGGAACAGGTGCGGCAATGAATAGAGGCCCCAGAACAGATCCGGGCCCGCACCCGTGTTGGCGGCGACCGAGGCTTTCGGCTGCACGTCTTCGTACGACTCGCGCGCGATCGTGATCTTGACGCCGGTCGCCTTGGTGAAGGAATCCATCAAGGCGACGAAGGCGTCATCTTCCGATTGGACGAAATATTTCCAGCGCAGGATCGACAGCTGCGCACCTTTCTCCGGCTTCCACTGTGAGGACTGTGCCCATGCCTTGGCCCAGTCAAGCAATGCCGGGCCGGTCAACGCGCCGGCCGCGGCCGCCGCTGTCCCGCCTTTGACGAGTGTGCGGCGTGTAAAATAAGTCATGATCTGCCTCCCTTTCGTTCCTCAGTTTTCGAGGCGCTTACCCGTCGCCTCGTCGAATAGATGAATGAGCCTCGGGTCTGGCTTAAGCCGGATCTTGTCGCCCGGCTTGAATTGATGTCGCTCGCGGAAGACGGCGGTGATCTCGTTCTCGCCTACTTTGGCGACGACCTGCAGTTCCGATCCAGTCGGTTCGATGACCTGGATCACGGCCTCGGCGCCGTCGTCGGATAAAGAGAAATGCTCAGGGCGCACGCCATAAATGGCAGGGCGTCCATCGCTGCCGGACGGCGCATTGTTGAGCGCGAATGTTATCCCGGCGGGCGCCTCGAATGCCGCCGTTCCGTTCAGGCTGATGCGGCCCTTGAGCATGTTCATCGCCGGCGAGCCAATAAAGCCGGCAACGAACAGATTGTCTGGGCGGTCGTAAAGATCGAGCGGCGCCCCGATCTGCTCCACGCGGCCGTCGTGCATCACGACGATCTTGTCGGCCATGGTCATTGCTTCGATCTGGTCGTGCGTGACGTAAATCGTCGTTGTCTTCAGCCGCTGATGCAGCTCCTTGATTTCGGTGCGCATCTGCACGCGCAGCTTGGCGTCGAGATTGGACAGCGGCTCGTCAAAAAGAAAGACCTGCGGATCACGGACGATGGCGCGCCCCATGGCGACACGCTGACGTTGTCCACCCGACAACTGGCGCGGGAAACGTTGCAGCAATTGCGAGAGGCCGAGGATCGCGGCCGCCCGGTTGACGCGCTCATCGATCTCGCTTTTCGGCGCGCCGCGCAGCTTCATGGAGAACGCCATGTTGTCGGCGACCGTCATGTGCGGATAGAGCGCGTAATTCTGAAACACCATCGCGACGTCGCGTTCCTTCGGCGGCAGCCGATTGACCACGCGATCGCCGATACGGATTTCACCTCCGGTGATGTTTTCCAGGCCGGCGATCATCCGGAGCAAAGTCGATTTGCCGCAGCCTGAGGGCCCGACAAGCACGACGAATTCGCCGTCGCGTATCGAAATGTCGACGCCGTGGATGACGGCCGTCGCCCCGAAAGCCTTTCTAACGTCGCGGATCGCGACCGAAGCCATTCATCCCTCCCGGGCGGCGAGCGCCGCCTTACGCATATTCTTCTTTGTTTTCAGTACCGTGCGAATGTCCGGAACATCCGTCCAAACCAAATCATCCCGCTTTCGCCCTTCGAAAAGCAAGCCCGACGTGAGGCCGGGCCCAACGGCAGTGGGCAGGTGAAGACCTAAAGCGCCATGCCGCCATCGACCAGGTGCGGCTGGCCGGTGATGTAGCTCGATTCATCCGACGCGAGGAAAACCGCAAGCGCTGCGACTTCCTCGGCCGTTCCGAGACGCGCCATCGGCTGGCGCGCGATGAAATTCTTGCGCACCTGTTCAAGCGGAAGCCCCGTTTGCTTCGCAACGGCCTGCACGCGTTCCTCGAAAGAGGGCGACACGATTGTGCCGGGACAGATGGCGTTGCAGCGGATGCCTTTCGTTATGAAATCGGCGGCGACTGCCTTGGTCAGGCCGATCACGGCCGCTTTGGTCGCGCCGTAGGCATAACGGTTGGGCAGGCCTTTGATGGACGACACGCCCGACGACATGTTGATGATCGAGCCGCCGCCATTTTTCAGCATCGCGGGCAGGAACGCCTTGATGGTGCGATGCATGGATTTGACGTTGAGGTCGAAAGAAAAGTCCCAGTCCTTCTCCGAACATTCCAGCACCGTGCCCTGGTGCACATAGCCGGCGACATTGGCGAGCACATTGAGTGCGCCGAACTCCTTGTCGATCGACGCAGCAAAGGCACCGACCGCGTCACCCGACAGGACGTCGAGCCTGGCGGTTTTTGCAGCCTTCAGACCGTCAAGCTTGTCGATCGCGACATCGGTCGCAATGACCTTCGCGCCCTGTGCGATGAAGGCCTCGGCGATCGCGCGGCCGATACCCTGGCCGGCGGCAGTGACCAGCGCGAGTTTTCCCTTCAGTCGATCAGCCATCGCCGTCTCCTTGTCATTCCGGACGCCGCGTAAGCGGCGATCCGGAATCCAGATACATACTCATTACGCGGCTCTGGATTCCGGGTTCGCGCTTCGCGCGCCCCGGAATGACAGGAACCTAATGATTGTCGCGCGCGACGCCGTTCTGGGCGACGCGTTGATATTTCACGGCGGGCTTTAGCACCATGCCATCCGCCAGCTGGTCGACCATGGAACGCTGGATTTCCTGCCATGGCGTCTGGCTTGCCGGATAGCGGAAGCCGCCACGCCTCTGCAGTGCCTTGCGGCGCCGAGCCAACTCCGCTTTCGAGATCAGGATATCAGCGGTCCCCTTGCGCAGGTCGATGCGGACGCGGTCGCCGGTCTTCAGCAGAGCGAGGCCACCGTTTGCGGCCGCTTCCGGCGACGCGTTGAGGATCGACGGCGAACCGGACGTGCCTGATTGCCGTCCGTCGCCGATGCAGGGCAGGGAGGTGATGCCTTTTTTGATCAGCGCCGCCGGCGGCTGCATGTTGACGACTTCCGCCGAGCCCGGATAGCCGATGGGGCCGGCGCCCCGAATGAACAGCAGCGTGTACTCATCGATCTTCAAGGATGGATCATCGATGCGGTGGTGATAGTCCTCCGGCCCGTCGAAGACCACCGCACGGCCTTCGAATGCGTCTTTATCCTTGCGGTTGGACAGGTAGCGCTTGCGAAATTCGTCAGAAATGACGCTGGTCTTCATGATCGCGGAATCGAACAGGTTGCCCTTCAGCACCTTGAATCCGGCCTTTTTCTTCATGGGAGAACGATAAGGCTTGATCACGTCGGCATTGGTGCTTTGCGCCCGCTTCACATTCTCGCCCATCGTCCTGCCGTTGATCGTCAAAGCGTCGGTGTGAATGCGCCTGGCCTTGAGCAATTCGTGCATGACCGCGGGCAGTCCGCCGGCGCGGTAATATTCCTCGCCAAGATACTCACCGGCCGGCTGCATGTTCACCAGGAGCGGCACGTCGTAGCCGATCTTCTCCCAATCATCGATCGACAGCTTCACGCCGACATGCCGTGCGATGGCATTGATGTGGATGGGCGCGTTGGTCGATCCGCCGATCGCCGAATTTGCAACGATCGCGTTCTCGAACGCCTTGCGTGTAAGAATGTCCGACGGTTTGACATCCTGTTCGACGATCTCGACTGCCCGCAGGCCGGTTTCGTAAGCCATCTGCCCGCGCTCCTTGTACGGCGCCGGTATTGCCGCGCAGCCGGGCAACGACATGCCAAGCGCTTCGGCTAGTGCATTCATGGTCGAGGCCGTGCCCATTGTGTTGCAGTGGCCAGGTGATGGCGCTGACGAGGCGACGATCTGCATGAACTCTTCGTAGTCGATCTGGCCTGAAGCGCGGAGTTCGCGCGCGTTCCAGACAATTGTTCCAGACCCGGTCCGATTGTTTTTCCACCATCCGTTCAGCATCGGACCGCCGGAAAGGACAATCGCCGGAACGTTGACCGTTGCTGCCGCCATAAGGCATGCGGGGGTCGTCTTGTCGCAGCCGGTCATCAGCACGACGCCATCTAGCGGATAGCCGTAAAGCACCTCGACGAGTGAAAGATATGCGAGATTGCGATCGAGTGCGGCTGTGGGTCGTTTGCCGGTTTCCTGAATTGGGTGGCATGGAAACTCGAATGCAATCCCACCCCTCGCTGTAATGCCGTCACGCACCCGTTTCGCCAGATCGAGGTGATGCCGGTTACACGGCGACAAATCCGAACCGGTTTGTGCAATGCCGATGATTGGCTTTCCGGACTGCAACTCTTTGCGCGTCAGTCCCCAGTTGAGATAACGCTCGATGTAGAGGGCCGTCATGCCCGGGTTATCGGGGTTGTCGAACCAGAGCTGGGACCTCAGGCGTCGCTCGGATTTTCGGGGAGTCTTTGCCATTTGCTACCAACCGTGTTGTCAGGTTGGGCATAGATGATCGCAAAGATGCAGGAACCGCAAGGAGCGCGCGGCGCGTCATTGGCGCCAGCGCTATTTTGTCTCCAGCACGAAGACCCCGTTCCAGTCGGCCGGCGGCGGGTTTTCCTCGAATACGCGGATGCGTTCGGAATAGATGTCGAAAAGGTAGCTCAGACCGAGGCCATCCCCGAACTTGCGGCAGCGTTCAATCGCTTGCGTTGCACCGGAAAAGTCCTGCTGGCGAAAGCGCGTGAGCATGTCGTTGACGTTCTGCCGCAACTGGCCGAACCGATCGCTGTCCGCAACGTCCGAGCGGCCGAGAACGGTATAGACCGACTCCGGTTCGGTCTTGCCTTTGACGGTAATGCAGTCGAGCTCCAGCACCGCGAACTTGTCGCCGACTGCCGTCGCCGTGCGTGATCCGAGAATAATCGGCAGGCCGTAGGTCTTCGACTGCCCTTCCAGCCGGGATGCCAGATTTACGGGGTCGCCGAGGACGGAATAGTTGAACCGCAGATCCGAGCCCATGTTTCCCACGACGCAACGGCCGGTATTGATGCCGACGCCGACCTTGATCGGAATGAAGCGCTGGCCGCTTTCTTTTGCCTGCTGCTCACGTTGACTGTTGAGCGTGTCGACGCGCCGCAGCATTTCGAGCGCCGCCTCGCAGGCGTTGATCTCATGGTTGGCGTCGTCCAGCGGCGCATTCCAGAAAGCCATGACGGCATCGCCCATGTACTTATCGATGGTCCCTTTATGCTCGATGATGGCGTTGGTCAGCGGCGTGAGGAAACTGTTCATCAGCGACGTCAGGCCTTGCGGATCGTCTTTGTAGAGCTCGGATATGGTCGTAAATCCGCGCACGTCGCTGAAAAGGATGCTCATTTCTCGGTCTTCGCCGCCGAGTACGAGCTTGTCGGGCGACTGCGCGAGCTGCTCGACCAGCGCCGGCGAAAGATACTGGCCAAAAGCCGATCGAATACGGCGACGCTGCGCTTCCTCGCTCATGTAATTGCTGAACATCAGCGTGAGATAGACGAGGACGCTCGACAGCAGCGGATAGGTGAAATCGAACAGCAGCCTGTTCTGTACGTAGAAGTACCACGAGGCGCCCATGGATATAGCGACTATCGTTGCGCCAACCAGGAGCAGTAGAAGCGGGTTCAGGGTCGGCGCCAGCCAGATGATGACAACGCCGAGAAGAAGCGCCGCGCATAACTCGACGCCGAGCGCATAGTTCGGCGATGACAAAACGGAATTTGTCAGGATGTTTTCGAGGACCTGCGCGTGGACCTCGACCCCCGGCATGAGAGGATCGACCGGTGTCGTTTTCGAATCGAGAAGGCCGACGGCGGATGTGCCGATCAGCACCAGCCGCTGCGCCACACGGTCGGCTGGAACCCGGCCCTCGAAAACGTCGACCGCCGATATGTAACGGTCCTTGTCGTGCGGTGCGAAATGGATCCAGAGCTGTCCGTTGCGGTCGGTCGGAATCACGAAGCCCGGCACGGCCGCACTCTGCACCCCGGCGCGGTCCGAGCGGATGAGGACCGTGCTGCTGCCGCTGGCAACGCGCAACATTTCCAGTGTCAGCGACGGCATGATCGCGCCCTGCGCCTGCATCACGACCGGCACCCGCCTGACGATACCGTCGCGTTCAGGGCGGATCGTGAAGAGTCCGCGGCCGCTGGCCGCCTGCTCGAGGATCGGCACGTTACGCAGCAAGCCGGGAAAATTGAGCAGGAAAGGTCGCGCATCGCCGCCCATTGTCGCTATGCCGATCGGCGGCCGGGCGCCGCCTGCCTCTGCCACCGCGAAGGGAAGGCCCGATTCGCCGACCACGACACGCGATTTACGGAAGGCGTCGGCGAGCATCGCATCATTGCTCGGCAGCGAACGCAGCTTGGTCCGTGTCGCTTCGTCAAGGTCGCGGTACGTGTCCGCGGCAATGCCCGGCGACATCCGGTCGGGCTCCGCGAAAACCACGTCGAACGCCACCACCAGCGCGCCCATTTGAGTCAGACGCGTAATAATGTCGGCGATGCGCGTGCGCGGCCACGGCCATTGACCGATGCTGTTCAGGCTTTTTTCGTCAATGTCGACGATGACGACCGGCCGCTGCGTTGCGTCGCGCGGGTGCAGCACCTGAAAGAAATCGAAGACGCGGACGCGAAGCTCCTGCACCAGGATGGGATCGGCCAGCCGTAGTGCCGCGAGCCCGATGAGCAGCAGAAGAGCGAGCCCCCGGGCCAAACCAAATCGCCGCGCCAATCGTGCAAGCCACTTCATTGAAAATCGCCTGCAACCGGGCGAAGCAACGCCGCGGTCATTTCTCCCGGAACGCCCGCATGAACTGATCCTGCAGGGGCTTGATCAGATACGACATCACGCTGCGCTCGCCGGTCTGAACAAAGGCTTCGACCGGCATGCCGGGGATGAGCTTGACCTCGCCGAGCCGCGCGATCTCGCCTTTCGTCATGGCAATACGGGTGTTGTAGTACGTTTGGCCCGTGCGCTGGTCGGTCGTGGTGTCGGCGGCAATGCGTGTGATCGTGCCGTTGATTTCAGGTGTCGTGCGTAGATTGAACGCGGAGAAGCGCAGCATTGCCGCTTGGCCGACCTGTATCTGGTCGATGTCGCGCGGATTGATCTTGGCCTCGACCTGCAGATTGTCGGATTCCGGAACGATCAGCATGATCGCATCTCCGGCCGGAATCACGCCGCCCACGGTGTGCACTTTCGATTCCAGCACGACGCCGTCCTGCGGCGCGCGAATGTCGATGCGTTTGAGCTGGTCCTCGGCAGCGACCTTACGCTCGACGAACTCGCCATATTTGGCGTCGACCTCGCGCATGTCCTTGGCGACCTCGCTGCTCAGATCCTGATCGATCTGGATGATCTGCAGCTCGGTCTCGGAAATCTTGCCCTTGGTTTGCGCGACCGCGGCGATCAATTGCGCACGCTCGCCTTCAAGCCGCGCGGCGTCGCGCTCGAGCGCGGTCAATCGCGTGATCTGCACGAGATTGTTTTTCCAGAGCTCGCGGACGCCATCCAGCTCTTTGCCGATCAAGCCGATCTCGCGGGCCTTGGCCTCCTGTTGGGCATTCACCCCGCTGATTTCGTCCTGCAGCTGAGTGATCCGTTGTCTCAACTGTGCTTTCTGCCCGAGCCGGGCGTTGCGGCGGAGCTCAAACAATTTTCGCTCGTTTGCGATTGCAATGGCGACCGGCGCCTCTTCGGCGTGGGCGAGCAGCATGCGCGGGAACGTCACGGTTTCTGCACCGTCGCGTTCGGCCTCCAGACGGGACTTGCGCGCCGCTAGTTCGTCCAGGCCTTTGGTGACTATGGCGAGGTTCGCGCGGGTGATTGTATCGTCGAGCTGGACAAGAATATCGCCGGCCTTGACGCGATCACCGTCCTGAACATTGAGCTTGCCCACGACGCCGCCGGTCGGGTGCTGGACCTTCTTCACGTTCGAATCGACGACGACCGAGCCTTGCGCGATCAGGGCACCGGCGATCTGGGTCGTTGCAGCCCAACCGCCCACGCCTCCGGCGAGCAAAAGCACGATCAGGCCGCCAGCCAGGAGATGACGATGGATGGAGTAGCGCGAGCTTCCCGGCGCGGCCGCGGGCAACAGTTCCGTAGCCCATTTCTCAAGGCGCTCACTGGCGACATGAATGAACTGCGGGATCTTCATGCGCTTGCACTCCCGCTGTCCGGAACCACCTTGAGTGGCCGGGGTCCCGGGAGCGGCCGTTGCAACACTTTGGCCAGCACTTCGTCCTTCGGGCCGATGATCTGGACACGGCCTTGATTCATCATCATCAGCCGATCGACGCCCGCAATCGCGCTGGGGCGGTGAGCGATCACGACGACAATGCCCTTACGGTCCCGCACACCCAGGATCGCCTGAGTCAGCGCTTCCTCGCCGTCCGCATCGAGATTTGAATTCGGTTCGTCGAGCACCACCAGGAATGGATCGCGATAGACGGCGCGCGCGAGCGCGATCCTCTGCGCCTGCCCGGCAGAGAGGGCCGAGCCCTGCTCGCCGATTTGCGTGTCGTAGCCCGCCGGCAAACGAACAATAAGGTCATGCACGCCAACCGCCTTGGCTGCGGCGATTACGGCCTCGTTGTCGGCCTGCGGCTCGAAACGGGCGATGTTCTGCGCCACCGTGCCGGCGAGCAGCTCCACATCCTGCGGCAAGTATCCGATGTGGCGGCCGAGCAAATCGGGCGACCACTGGTCGAGTGCGGCGCCGTCGAGCCGGACGTTTCCGCGCACCGGTTGCCAGATCCCGACGAGTATGCGGGCGAGCGATGATTTTCCGGAGCCGCTTGGCCCGATGATGCCAAGCCCGTGGCCGGCCTCGAGCTCAAATGTAATGTCCTGCACGACGATTTTCGGAACGCCGGGAGGCGTTGCACTGGCCGCTTCAACGGTCAGCCGCTCCACCGGTGCCTGCAACTGCATCGGCACCGACTGCATGGGCACAGCTGTCAGCAGCTTGTTCAGACGCTGCCAGCTCTGCCGCGCGTTGACGAAGCCCTTCCAGTTCGCAATGGCGAGGTCGACCGGTGCCAGCGCGCGGGCGCTGAGGATCGATCCGGCGATGATGATGCCCGCGCTGGCCTCCTGTTGGATGACAAGATAAGCGCCCACCGCGAGCACGCAGGATTGGAGCAACATCCGGAAAACTTTGGAAATCGCACCGAGGCCGCCGCCGAGATCGCTCGCCTCCTGCTGGCCCTGCATGTATTGCCGGTTCGCCTCGTTCCATCGTGCGGCAATACGGCCTGCCATTCCCATGGCGACAAGCGCCTCGGCGTTGCA
>Ga0157308_10000048_pt1 | contig 13936 bp, 15 predicted proteins | sample NitcycUS198509B2_FD_108396 | JGI IMG/M metagenome (GOLD analysis project Ga0157308, IMG submission 108396) | Soil microbial communities from Arlington Agricultural Research Station in Wisconsin, USA - Nitrogen cycling UWRJ-S198-509B-2 | ecosystem: Environmental > Terrestrial > Soil >...
CATTTTTTGCCCGACGTCTACGTCACCTGCGACGTCTGCAAGGGCAAGCGCTACAACCGCGAGACGCTGGAAGTCCTGTTCAAGGGCAAGTCGATCGCCGACGTCCTTGATATGACGGTTGAAGAGGCGTTGGAATTCTTCAAGGCGGTGCCGCGCGTGCGCGACGTGCTGGCGCTGCTGCACCGGGTCGGCCTCGACTACATCCATGTCGGCCAGCAGGCGACGACGCTCTCGGGCGGCGAGGCGCAGCGCGTGAAGCTCGCAAAAGAGCTGTCAAAGCGCGCGACCGGCCGGACGCTTTACATCCTGGATGAGCCGACCACCGGACTTCACTTTCACGACGTTGCCAAGCTGCTTGAGGTCCTTCACGAACTGGTTGAGGGCGGCAACACAGTCGTCGTGATCGAGCACAATCTCGAGGTCATCAAGACCGCCGACTGGGTGATCGATCTCGGCCCCGAAGGCGGCGACGGCGGCGGCGAGATCGTCGCGGCCGGCACGCCGGAAGACGTCGTGGCGATGAAGAAGAGCTACACCGGGCAATTCCTGGCGCCGGTTCTGCGGCGTGCTGCGCCGAAGCGGAAGAAGCGCGTTGAGGCGGCGGAGTGACAGAGCAACGCTACTTATTCAAAAAGTGCTTCTCAAAGAACTCCGGCGTGAACTTTTGCGGCGGCGTCAGCGGTCCGGCCGCCCCTCGGGCGTGAAGTCCATCAGGTTCCAGTACGGCCAAACCGTGTCGAGTTCTGGCCCTACTTCGACACGCAATACGGCTGCTCGCCGCCTGGGTGGCAAAGGCCGGGACGGCAGGCGCTGACACATTGATTTTTCGAATGACCACGGTTGGCGCAGCCGGTCATGCAGCTCTCGCGGTCGGTCGTGGTCGCGATCGCAGCCGCAGCCTTCTGATCACCTTTTGCTGCGGCAGCCTGCGCGCTCGACAGGCTCATGGATCCGCCACCCTTCGCTGCCAAAGCGGACGCCGGCAGCAACGCCGCGATAACAATGCACAAGACAAAACGCATAAAGTACCTCCGGTTTCTGTTCTCGCGTTAACGCACAAGGGCATGCTTCGGATGCAGCGCCCGCGCGGAGTTCCACCATGTATCAGGTACGGGTGGTAAGTGCCGACATTATGTCTTTGCTCAGGCGGGCTACGGACGCACCCATCGCCTTATGAATTCGCCTGCACGCGCGAGTGCCTCGCGTCCTTCCGCGAGCTTCGCGTTCCACATCGGCCAGGCATGAATCATGTGCGGCCAGACCTGCAACGTGACGTTGACGTCGGCCAGGCCCGCCGCGCGTGCAAAGCGCACCGCGTCATCGAGCAGCGTCTCTGACGATCCGACCTGAATAAGTGTTGGCGGAAAGCCGCTCAGGTCGGCGAACAGCGGCGAGATCAGCGGATCCTTGCGATGGAATGGCTTAGACCCATTGGGCGCATAGGCGTCCGCCAACTCCTCCAGATAGGCCTTGTGAATGAGCGGATCGATATGATCCTTCGCCTCGAGCGAAGCACCCGACATGGTCAGGTCGGTCCAGGGCGAGGCAAGCCAGGCGCAGGCCGGTTGCTCCTCGCCGGCCGCGCGCAGGCGGTTGATCAGCGTGATGGTGAGGTTGCCGCCGGCGCTGTCGCCGCCGACCGCGATGTGGCGCGCTTCGACCCCCTGCTTGCGCAGGAAGCGCCACGCTTTCAGCGCGTCCTCGTGCGCCGCCGGATACGGATGCTCGGGCGCAAGCCGATAGTCGATCGCAAGCGTGCGCATGCCCGCCGCGCGGCCGGCCTCGGTCACCATGCGGCGATGGCTGACGATCGAGCCCGAGCAATAGCCGCCGCCGTGAAAGAACAGCAGCACGCGCGCGGCATCGCTCCCCGGCGCGATTGACCATTCGCCCGGCACGCCGTCGAGATCGACCTCCTCGAGCTTGACGTCGCCGGCGACCGGCCAGGTCGCGCCGATCTCGTCGATGCGCGCCCGCCGCTCGCTCCAGCCCACCGGCCGCGGCTTTGCCGTCAGCAGCGCGCGGATGGCATCAATTTCACTCATCGATGAGCCTTCCGCCGTCAGCTCGCGCTGATCACGAATGCGCGGATGCGGCCGTCGACGGCGCCAGCGCCGAACTTGCGCGCCATGGCATTGGCGGCCTTGTTCGTCGCCTCCTCCAGGCCCGGTGCGCCGCGCGCCTCGATTTCACTTCGTAACGGAGTCCCCTGGCAATAGGCGACCGCGGGGTCGCGCGGCGAGGCAGCCTTGCTTCGCGCATCCACGGCATCGAATGAAACGTTCGTGAAGCCTGCCGCCTTTAGCTCCTCACGAATCTGCTCCTCGTCGTGATAGCCGTGCGGCGTGCGCGCGAGAAACCGCGGCGGATCGTTTGGAAAGACCGCCGCGAGCTCTTGCGTGATGACATCGGCAAAATCGTTTGCCTCGATTGCGTCCCACACGCTGAAGAAGAAATGACCGCCCGGTTTCAGGACGCGGCGCGCTTCCTTGTAGCCCTGCACCTTGTCGGGAAAAAACATCGCGCCGAACTGGCAGGCCACGGCGTCGAAGCTTCGATCCTCAAACGGCAGCGCCAGCGCGTCCGCCCGTCTCCACGCGATCCGGCTGTCGGCTGGCTGCCGGCTTTTTGCATGATCAAGCATCGGCTGGTTGAGATCGGTGATCGTCAGGCGCGTCTCCGCCGGAAGGGCCGCTGCAAGCGCGCGCGTCACCACGCCGGTTCCCGCCGCGGTCTCCAGCACCGCGCGCGGTTTGGTTTTTGCCAGCCGCCGAGCGAGATCGAGCGCATAGGGTTCAAAGATGAGCGGAACCATGAGCCGCTCGTAGAGTTCGGGAATCGATCCCGCGAAGACCTTGTCGACCGACGCCACCATGAGATTGCTCCGTCCGATATCATCATTAATTGCGATGGAGGCGGCAAGATTTGGGCAGCAGAGGCCGCGTGCTATGATTACCCAGGATGTGGAGGCTACTACCATGACGCGCGCAATTATCGTCCTTTCCACTGCACTGAGCATTGCGGCCGGCAGTTCGTTTGCCCAGAGCCCGCAGCCTTACGCCGGGATGCAGGCGCGGCCGCTCAAGGCTCTTTCCGGCGAAGAACTGGCCGACCTGAGAAACGGCCGCGGCATGGGCCTCGCCCTCGCAGGCGAGCTCAACGGCTATCCCGGACCCAAGCATGTGCTGGAGCTCGCCAAGGAATTGAACCTCACCGAGGCACAACGCGCGCGCACGCAGCAGCTCTTCGATGACATGAAGGCCGAGGCCGTTCCGCTCGGGCAACAGCTCATCGCGGCGGAGGCCGGTCTCGAGCGGCAGTTTTCCGGCCGCACCATCACGCCGGTGAGCCTGACCGCCGCAACCACGGCGATCGGCGCAACGTGGGGAACGCTGCGCGCCACGCATCTGAAATATCACCTCGCCATGATGGACGTGCTGACGCCTGACCAAGTTCGGCGCTACGGCGAATTGCGCGGCTACGGCACCGCCGGCTCGGCCGGACATTCGTCCGGCATGCACAATCACAAGAAGTGAGAAGGAGACGGTGAAAAACGCGGGCGGGCTCAATGCGTTTCCGCTGCGCGCGATAGCCGCGGAAGCCGCCGCCGCCTTCAACAGCGGCAGCCATCGCGTGCCGCCCTTCACCGCCCGGCATCCGGGCCTCACGATGGACGACGCTTATCGCGTCACGGCGCTCGCCCATGAAACGCGCCTCGCGCAGCGCTACGATCCGGTCGGCCGCAAGATCGGCTTCACCAACCGCCGCCTCTGGGATGAATACGGCGTGCGCGCGCCGATCTGGGGCTATGTCTACGACCGCACTTTGCACGACCTCGCGACGCCGTTGCCGCTTGCACCCTACAGCGCGCCGAAGATCGAGCCGGAAATCATGTTCGGCCTCGCCAAGGCGCCCGCGCCCGGCATGGACGATACCGCGCTGCTCGATTGCGTCGATTGGGTCGCGCACGGTTACGAGATCGTGCAGTCGATCTTTCCCGACTGGGAATTTTCAGCACCCGATACCGTCATTGCCGAGGCGATGCACGGTGCGCTGCTGATCGGCCCGCGCCACGAGATTGGCGCAAAGGCCGTAGAATGGCTGCGCACGCTCACGAGCTTCGAGATCGAGCTTTTCTGCGACGGAAAGCTCATGGACAAGGGTCACGCGCTCAACGTGCTCGAAGGCCCGCTCTCGACCGTCCGCTATCTGATGGACTTGCTCGCCCGCGACCCTGACAACCCGCCGCTCGCCGCCGGCGAGATTGTCTCGACCGGGACACTGACGCGCGCGTTACCGGTGAAGCCGGGCGAAACCTGGACCACGAAGCTCAACGGCATCGCGCTCGAAGGCGCCAGCCTGCGGTTCGAATAGCGGTGCGTTGCAGCGGTTACTCGCCGGCAATCGCCTGCATCAATGCCGCTATCTTTATGATCGCGAAATTCGAGAACGTGTCGGAGACGGCATAAGGCAGGATGATCTGGTCGCGATGACGCAGCGCGCCGCAGGTGTAGACGACGTTGGGCACGTATCCCCCGCGCTCAGTAGGTTCGGGTTGAACCAGCGGCTCGCGCGACCGTGCGAGAACCTTTGACGGATCCTTCTTGTCCAGAAGGACGGCCCCGATCGAATAATGCCTGACCGGACCAACACCATGTATCAGCAACAGCCAGCAGTCATCCAGCTCAATGGGCGAACCGCAATTGCCGATCTGGACGAATTCCCAGGGATACTGGGGCTGAAGGATGGGTTGGCCACCGTCCCAGGAGTAAAGGTCGTCGGAGTAATTCAGATAAAGATTCTCGTTGTCCTGCCGGGCAATCATCGCATAGCGGCCATCGATCTTGCGTGGAAACAGCGCCATGCCCTTGTTGCGTGACGCCGATCCGCCGAGCGGAGTCATCCTGAACGACTGGAAGTCCGTGGTTGTCAGCAATTCAGAGCGAATGGCCCTGCCGCTGTACGCCGTATAGGTGGCATAGAATGTTTTCTGTCCATTGTCGTTGAACTCAACAAAGCGCGCGTCCTCGATACCGTTCGATTGGGCATCGGTCACTGGAAAGATGACCCGTTCGCTGAGTTCTTCGTCGGGCCGGAAGATCACTTCGACATCATATCCGTTGGCCACCGACGTCCGCTTTCGCACGACCGGAACTGATGCAAGACGGGCGGGCGGATCGACCGACACGCTGCCATCCGCAGCGATGGCGCCCGACCGGAACGTCAGCGAGGACACATGCCCTTCGCCGACCGCGCGAAGGCTCAGGATGAACCGGCAGCCGTGTTCCGGCGCACCCGTCTGGTCGGGATGCCGGACGATGCTTGGATTGAACAAGGCTGAGGCTTCGAACGAATATTCGCTGAGAAAATAGGCCCCGATCAGTCCACGCTGCGTCTTGCTCAATGGCGCATGCGGGTCGAGCGCCTCTTCCATTTCCGCTGCGCGCGCCTCAAAAATTTCGAGCAGGTTTCTGTGCCGGCCACCGAAGTTCTCGAGCACCTCGCGCAATTGTTGCACAGACGCTTCGGCATCAAGCCGAAGCACCCTGCTAACGATATGATTGGCACGGACCTTGTCGGTCGGGTTGAGGTCTCTGGGCTCAGTCGCTGGCTTGAAGGGCCTTACGACGACCCTCGACGGATCCGGGCGAAGGTACAGGCCTAGGCGATTCACGAATTTGGAGGGGGACAATGATGCTCCCTGGAGGCGATCGGGTTAATTCCGCACCGGCGCCGTTTGAGGATAATTTTTTCGACGCACGTGTCGCGCGGCTTTCCACTGTCATGGCCGTCGCCGCGAACTGCCGCATCTCCACGAGACCGAGAAGATACGATAGCACCGATTCTGCACCTTTGTTCTCATTGGCTCGGTCCGGATGCAGACCATCCGAGCAACTCCCGGTGACGGGATCGACAAGCGACGTCTGCAGGTCGTTTTTGCCCAGAAACCAGCCAAATGCACGGTCTGCTCCCAATGACCACTCTTCCTCACCATCACTCGCACGATGCGCGGCAAGGCATGCAGAAATGGTTGCCCACGCTTCGACCGGCTGCTGATCGAACGCATCAGGCATTTGACGAATCTTGCCGAAGCTCTCGGAGCCGACCGGTCTGAAGCAGCCGGATGAGGCGGTCTGAATCGACATGAGCCAACGCAGGGATCGCAGGCCTGTCTCAATGTATGCCGGCGTATGGGTCGCCAGGCCCGTTTGAATCAGCGCCTGCGAAAAGCGGGCATTGTCATAAGCGAGCACATCTTCAAACCAGGGCCAATCCTTGCGTTGATTTGCAGCAAACAACGCCATCAACCGGTCGGCCAGAAGCTTGCGCATGCCGCTGGCAACGCCGTCTCCAGTTTCAACCGTGCAATAAGCATCCAGGCCCAGAAGCGCGAAAACCCAGGAGCGCGGAGACGGGAATGTCTCGACAACCGGAAGAGCGGTCTTGAACAGCGCCGCGGCCCATTTGCGGCGAGACGGAACGGCGTCGGAGCGTGCGCACTCCCCCAAGGCCCAAAGCGCCCGGCCATGACTGTCTTCCGAGCCCGACGCTTCCAGCCATTGCCGGTTATAGCCCATGAAATTCCGGAATCGATTCGTGTCCGGATTCCACGCATGCTGAACAAATGCCGCAAACGCCGTCGTGCCGATTTCAGGCAGCAGTTGCGCGTCACCTGACTGTGCAAGCGCGCTCGAGAGCAGCAAGGCGCGAGCATTGTCGTCGACACAATAGCCGTGGGCGCGGTCGGGCACTGAATGGACGGCGTGCTGAAGGATGCCGGTGCCGTCGCACAGCGAAAGGAAATGCGCGATTCGCAGCTCCGGGATTGCATTGCCCACGCTTATTGAAGGGGCTGCGGCAGGAAGAATTTTTTCTATGGATTGCTCTCGTGCCCTCTCGAAGACGGCGAGGTATCGCTCGGCCGTCTCCCGCCAGGTCATCGACCGGCTTGATGCGTATGCGCGCTTGCGCATGGCGTGGCGGCGGACGTCGTTTGTGAGCAAGGCCGCAATTTCGTTGCTGATGGCTTTCGCATCGCCAAAAGGAACCAGAATGCCGCGTCCATCACCGAGCAATTCCTTGGCGTGCCAGTATGGGGTCGATACGACCGCCTTCCCCAGCCCAAAGCTGTAGGCGAGCGTACCCGACGTCATCTGGGCTTCATTGAGATAGGGCGTCACATAGACGTCGCACATCGAGATGAAGTCCAGCAACGTTGACTGCTCGACGAACTGGTTGAAGAAGACGACATGATCCTGGATGCCGAGATCGCGCACGCGTGCCGTCAGGCTGTGCCGATAGGCCTCCCCCTGTTGACGAACAAGATTCGGGTGGGTTGCGCCGAGGATGACGTATACGGCCTCGGGACACGATCTGATGATCCCCGGCATGGCATCGAGCATGGTTTCGATGCCCTTGTTCGGCGAAAGAAGCCCGAACGTAAGAATGACGGTCTGTCCCGTGAAACCGAGTTTCGCTTTGGCGCTATGCGTTTCACGAAACGGCAGGTCGGGAATTCCGTGCGGTATGATCTCGATCTTGTTGGCCTGCACGTTATGCGCTGACCGGAGCAATTGCCGTCCTTTCTCCGACATGACGACGATCTTTGATGAAATGTCGATGATGCGCTGCATCACCTCGTGCTGGGCCGGTGTCGGTTTGGCGAGTACCGTATGAAGGGTCGTTACGACCGGCATGTCGAGCCGCGACAGCAGCTCCGTGATATTGCCGCCAGCCTGTCCGCCAAAAATTCCATATTCATGCTGGAGCGAAACAACATCGAAGCCGGCTTTGTTCAGGAACGCAGCCCCATCTACATATTCGTCGATGTTCTCGTCCTGGATCGCCAAGTGTACGGCCTGAGGATAGTCATAGCCACCACCGGGATCAGTCATCGCCACAACGCCGGTCTTCAGATCGGAACGCGCCATCGACACGGCCCGATGAAGATCGTTGGTGAAGGTCGCGATGCCGCAGCGGCGCGGAAGATGGTTCCCGATGAATGCTATTCGTTCAATCAACGTCATTGAATTGTTTCCATGGCAACGCACTGCAACAGCTGCCGAACCAGGGGGCCCGTGTAGGCCACGAGGCCTATCAGGCCATTTCTGCCCGCATGAATGGTGACCCGATCCGACTGTGCGAAAATGGCGTCGCCTGTCGTCACGTCGAACGAGGCGGCCCGAGCGCTGCCACTGACAACCATTAGCCAGGTCTCATGTTCCGCTTCCAGGCGCCAGGTTGAGTTTGGCGTCAGGTCGATCCGCTCGAACGTGAAGTACGAATTTGAAAGCAGGAGCGTCCGCGCGTCGGTAAGCCGTGTCGGGGTGACCAGAAAATCAGCGGGACCGGCATCCGCAACCGCAAGTGCGCTTTCTATATGAAGTTCACGGCCGCGGCCGTGATCGAAAAGACGAAACGTTGTGTCGCTGCGTTGCTGGATTTCCGCAATCACCAGGCCTGCACCGATCGCGTGGATCGTTCCGGCGGGCACGAAAATAGTGTCGCCCGGGTGTGCCACGTTCCACACGACGAGATCTGCAATCGAGCCGTCATCGATGGCGTGACGCAATTGCTCGGGACTGACGCGGCGCTTCAGGCCCAAGCCGACTTTGGCCTCGGGCGCGGCATCCAGGATGTGCCAAGCTTCGGTTTTGCCGTTCGGCTGTCCGGTCGACTGCGCGTAGGCATCATTCGGATGAACCTGGATGGAAAGTGGCTGACTTGTAAACAGAAGCTTCAACAGAAGCGAGGGAGGAACCGCTGTCGAATCGGAGCGCTCGTACCAGATCTCACCGATCGTATTGGCACCATCGCCTGCGCTGCTCCACGGACGCGGATCTACAATACCCCACGGTTTTGGTAAGGAATGCGCATGGGCATGCTCAATCGTCATAACTCTGCTTTATGTTTGGCCGAGAGAACATTTTTTCGGATGCCCAATGCAATCAGGAGAAAACGCTTGCCGAAAGCGTAAGCCTGCTTTCGGGAACGACCCGTTCGTATTTTTCGGCGGTGTTCTTGATGCGGTAGCACGGGTCGCCGGGATCTCGATCTGAAGGAGGTATGAGATGACGAATTTCATAGCCACCCGGTGCCATTAACTGGAGCACGTTCGGCTCAAGCTCGACGAGCTGGCCGATTTTGAATTTATGCACGATCCGGTTTTCCTTCCGTCATGTTGGACTTGGAGGAGCAATCGGCGGGATTCTCTTCATCTTTGTGGTCATGCAGAAAGCGGGCGATCTGCCCTCTCAGTACGGTCGTTTGCTCGATGTCTCCGAGCGAGCCCGCCGTATCGAAAAGCTCGCGCTGGAGCTTCCTTGGGATTGTGTTCCACTGCATGATGACGGCCGCTCCGAGGCAGCGAAGAATATGCTTCTCGATGTCTGCGACAGCACTTCCGTCGAGGCGTTTTCCTGTGGCTTCGTCCTGTGCTTGGAGGTCTCGCGAACGGATTATTTTGTCGAAATTGTCTGCCAGCCAGGTCTCGTTTTGCGCGAGTTCGGTGAAGCTTCGCTCCGAACGCTGCAATTCACGGATTTCGCTCGGAACATCGGTGTGTTTGAGTGCTTCGGCGCTTTCCGCCGCTTTTTTTCTAAATTGTTTGGCGGCGAACATGAGACGCTCCTCTGTGACACCAGGGCGGTTTTCCGCCCAACGGTACCGCGAAGCCTGTTTATTGGGTGTATTGGGTGTGCTGACTGTATATGGGGACGATCAGGACGAATTGCGATACATCAATGATTTTGTCGGAAAGAACCGGCACATTTATTCCGAGAAACCGCCGCCTACCCCCTGTGGCGACCGCAATTCATCCCCAAATAGAGGTGAATCGCGCTCTGAGAAGGTTGTCCAAACCGAATGAGCATTCGAACGACCCGTAAAATTGTCGAATTCAGCAATCCCTTCTCGATCGAAGGGGCTGGCAGCGTTTTGCCCGCCGGCAATTATGAAATCGTGACGGACGAGGAATTGATCGAGGGACTCTCGTTTCCCGTTTACCGCCGCGTGGCGACAATGATGCTGGCTTATACGAAATCCTCCCCCGTGCCTTCGACCGAGATGCTGAACATCGACCCGCGCCATCTGGCTGCGGCAATCGAGCGTGACAAACGGACCGTCAAAGCCACAGCAGCATCGGCAAAGCAACCATGATGCGGTTGTGTTGGATAAAAAGTCGAAAAACATGACGATCAGTTTTCCAAACCCCAGCCGCAGCTACGACGCGACGCGGCAAGCGGTCCGCTTCTGGGGATATGACCGGTCCATGGAAAGCTCATTCATTGTCAAGGCTGATGTCTTGAAGCACATTCAACCGGACCTTCGGTTCGATCCGGTTGAACTTCTGCGAGCGTTCGATATCCACCGGGAGCGCATCTACGCGATCGCCGCCAAGGTCTATTCCCGCGGCGGCAAAGGCTACTACGAGCTCAACGTGGTTGACGTTTGACTCCCAGGAAAAATAATCCACAACTGGCGAAATCGCCGGTCACTCCCGCCGAAAAGCGCCCAAAGCGCGCTGAGTAGCCGCATCGTTCCCCCTGAATCCACCTATACATGCGCCAGGAGGCCGAGCACGCAAGCGCCTAGCCTGATGCACGGCCGGGCGATATCCTGCCAGCACAAGCGCATTGCTGATGCGTTCACTTCGGGGGCCGACCAACATGCGTTATTCGTCTTGCCTGTTCGCTGCCACTCTCGGCCTTGCCCTTTGCGCCGGCGACATGGTTTCGGCTCAGACATCATCTCGCGCCCCGACCAAGCGCGAACTGCAGCGCCAGGACAGCGAAGAATGCGCCAAGCAGGTGCCTCGCCTCTATGTCGAGCCTTTCGCCGAATGCATCTTCAAGCGGCAAGCCGCACGAAAGGCGGCCGCAAAGCAGGAAAAGGCCTCGCGCCGGGCGGAGCGAAAGCAACAAGCCGAAGCGGCCAGACAGGCGCGCCGCGAGCAAACCCGGAAACAAATTGAACAAATCAAGGCCGACCGCGCGAAGCGCGCCGAATGCAGCAAAAAGGCGCGCGCGCAGAAAGTCCCGTTGGGTCAACGGCCGAATTTCGTCACGAGCTGCATGGGCAAGTGAGCCTGCGCTATGCCGGACGGTGCCTGACCGCGCGCGTCCAAGAGACTGCGAAGAGACTGCGCCGCCCGCGAAATTTCCTTAGCAGAAATCGGGTGGGCCGACGGACAGTGGTGACCTAAGCCGCATTGACTCAGGTAACGAAGAGAAAGCCGATGTCGAGCCGCACCGTGAGCAAAACATACGGGACCATCAGCCCTGACAGGCAAAAGGAGATGAGCGGGTTCGACTTTGTCCAAGGGCTCGTGGATGGCACGCTACCCCTGAATACGATGGCCAAGACCTTGGGCTATGACGTGACCGAGGCAGTGAGGGGCCGCGTCGTCGTCACATGCAAACCGGCTGATACCCATCTCAACCCATTTGGCACGGTGCACGGTGGTCTGGCGGCCACGCTGCTTGACACCTGCATGGGTCTTGCCGTGCTTTCGGGCCTGGACAAAGGCGCCAGTCAGACGACGCTTGAGTTCAAGATCTCTCTCGTGCGCGCCATTACGTCGGAGACTGGTCTCATCACAGCGGAGGGCATCGTCTTAAGCTGCGGCCGGCGTATTGGAACGGCCGAAGGGCGCGTTACCGATTGTGAGGGACGGTTGCTTGCCCACGGCACAACCACATGCCTGATCTTCCAGAACTAGAGCGCCGCGCTTGAATGTCCGCCTTTAGCCCCTTAGCGCAGGTTAAATTTGCCTACCCGAACGCCCGCTTTTTCATGGGAAGCGGTTCAACGGACTCATCGTCCAGCACCGCGTCGTAAAGGTCATCGCGCGCGATCGTTTCGAGAAGTTCCCGCGCAAGCGCCGCTTCGGTTTTTCCGCTCGCGGCAGCGCGACGCTGCAGCAGAGCCAGGGCGTCCCCGCTCAGCCTGATGGTGCGCTCGTCGATTCGGGGCCGTCCACGGCGGCTTCCCGGCGGCCGCAGGCTGATCTTGGCCTGGGAACAGCGCACTTTGAGTGTGCCGATGTTGCAGCCAAGTTTCTCGGCGATGTCGTCCGCCCGCATGCCGCTCCGCTCAACCATCTCCGGGATGGTGGCCAGCACTTCCTTGGTCAGAATTTTACGTCCCATAGTCGCCTTCCCATTGGTATTCCGGCTCAATACTTGGTCGCACCACTGGCCTTCTTGGTTCGATTCTGGGTAGGGAATAAACGTAACGTGCGTTCAGCAATGCCTCTGTGACGGGCGTCACTTGGGAGAGAACAAGCGACGCCTTTGTGACGGGCATCACTTGCCAGAGAGCGCATTACGGCGACCTGTCTTCCGGATTTAAAATTTTTAATGTGGACAAGTGCGGCTGTTTTCACAGCATTTCCAAAATGTCGCACCGCCATGGGCGTGCGGAAGCACGCCGTCCATCGGACGGTTATGCACGGGCCCGCAAAGGTTACCGCCCGTGGGCGCCCGCTACGCCTTCAGCGCCGCCAGCACGCGTTCCGGCGTGAACGGCATGTGATAGAGCCGCTTGCCGGTCAGCTTGTGGAAGGCATTGGCGATCGCCGGTGCCATGCCGGGCGTGCTGATCTCGCCGAGCCCCGTCGGGTGCCCGTCGCTGTCGAGGAACGAGACCTGCATCACCTCGGGCATGTCGGACATGCGCATGACGTTGTAGTCGCCGAAGTTCGACTGCTCGACCGCGCCGTCCCGCACCGTCAGGCGCTCGTGCAAGGCCGACGACAGGCCATAGACGATGCCGCTTTCGACGTTCGCCTTCGCCGCCTCCGGCTGCACAATCACGCCGCCGTCGGCCGCGACCCACACTTTGTGGACGCGGATCGTGCCGGCACGGCGATCGATGGAAGCCTCGACCACGCAGGCGCCGAGCGATCCCGAACGCTCGCTCATGGCGAAGCCGAGCGCACGGTCGTCGGGGCGCTTCGCACCCCAATCGGCCATTTTGGTCACCGCCTCGACGCAGCGGCGCGCCTTCGGCGTGATCGACATGCGCTGCAGGCGGAATTCGACCGGATCGAGCTTCTGATCCTCGGCCAGCGCATCGACCATGGTCTCGATCGCGAACAGATTGAAATTGTGCGCGACCGCGCGCCAGTGCTTGATGCGGACGCCCTCATCGACATTGCGCAACTCGAGCTGCTGGTTCGGCAGGCCGTAGTAAGATGAGATGCGCATGCCGCCGGTGATCAGACTGAGCCCGCCATCGTCGCCAACGGCACAGTGACGCCAGCCGACCACTTTTCCTAACGGATCGGTTGCCGCTTCGAGGCACTGGAAGGTCATCGGACGGAACATGCCGTGCGCAACGTCTTCTTCGCGCGTCCACACCAGCTTGACCGGACGCTTGACCTCGCGCGCCAGCACCGCCGCCTCGGCGGCGTAGTCGGCAAGCGAGCGCCGCCCGAAGCCGCCGCCGAGATAGCATTGGTGAACGTCGACCTGCTCGGGCTTCATTCCAAGCGTCCTTGCGACGAGATCGCGGCTGCGGCCGAGATCCTGCGAACCGTCCCACACCTCGATTCTGTCGCCAGCCTCGTTGAAACGCGCCACCGCGTTCAGCGGCTCGAGCTGCGCATGATAGGTGTAGTCGCTGCGGTATTCGGCCTTGTAGACCTTCGTCGCGCCGTCGAAGGCGGCTTTGATGTCGCCTTTCGCGTCCACGACCTGCACCGGCGCCGCCGTATCGGCGTGGATCGCCGCGTAGTGCTCCAAGGCCTTTTCGGAATCGAAGCCGTCGACCTTGTTCTTGCTCCAGGTCACGCGCAGCGCCCGGCGCGCCCCCATTGCCTGCGGGAAGCTTTCCGCCACGACGCCGACGCCATGCGGCAGCTTCACGGTCGCGATCACGCCGGGCATGGCCTTGATCGCGGCGTCGTTCCATTTCTCCGGCGCGTTGCCACTCA
>Ga0157308_10000061_pt1 | contig 13106 bp, 13 predicted proteins | sample NitcycUS198509B2_FD_108396 | JGI IMG/M metagenome (GOLD analysis project Ga0157308, IMG submission 108396) | Soil microbial communities from Arlington Agricultural Research Station in Wisconsin, USA - Nitrogen cycling UWRJ-S198-509B-2 | ecosystem: Environmental > Terrestrial > Soil >...
CAAAGCGCTGTATGGCACCACGCTTATAGTCGGATTCGCGCATATCCACGGAATGCCCGTTGGAATCCTGGGCAACAACGGAATCCTGTTTTCAGAAAGTGCACTAAAGGCGGCGCATTTCATCGAGTTGTGCTGCCAGCGACGCATTCCGTTGCTGTTCTTGCAAAACATTGTGGGATTCATGGTAGGGCGCGACTACGAGGCGGGCGGGATTGCCAAGGATGGCGCGAAAATGGTTACCGCGGTCGCCTGCGCGCAGGTGCCGAAGATCTCTCTCATCATTGGCGGCTCATATGGCGCAGGTAACTACGGGATGTGCGGGCGCGCCTACGGCCCGCGCTTCCTTTTCACTTGGCCGAATGCACGCATATCGGTCATGGGCGGTGAGCAGGCCGCCAGCGTGCTGGCGACGGTCAGGCGCGAAAACATCGAGGCCAGCGGGGGCAAATGGTCCGAGGTCGAAGAGGAGGAGTTCAAGCAACCGCTGCGTGACCAGTTTGAACACGAAGGCAATCCGTACTACGCGACGGCGCGACTTTGGGATGATGGAATTATTGCACCATCGGAGACGCGTCGGGTGTTGGCGCTTGCGCTTTCCGCGGCGCTCAATGCGCCCGTGCCGCCGACGAAATTCGGCGTGTTCAGAATGTAGCCACTGCGCCAGCACAACCGGAATTCAGATTAGACAAATTCCAATCTTGCTCTTCCAGACTTGAATTCACCGGGATGAGGTGACAGTGGTATGTCGCGCCACGTGGCGTTTATGAACATTGAAAGAGTTACGCCGTGCGACGTTCAATCCTCATTTCGCTCGTGATTGCCGGAATTTCGATGCCGCTTGGCGCGAGCGCGCAACAATCAGCGCCTGGTGCGGCAAAAGAAGCGGCAAGCGATGCCGCGAAGAATGCGCCCAAGACCTATGTGCCGGGTCTTGAGCAATTCATGAACGTTATTCTGATGGAGCACAATAAACTATGGTTTGCGGCCAAGGCCCGCAATTGGCCGCTCGCCGAATATCAACTCGGTGAAATCAAGGAGGTGATGGGCGACGTACAGGATCTCGTGCCAACGTTCAAGAATCTGCCGTTAGCCGACATGCTTGACGCTGTTATCACCAAAGAAATTGTCGCGTTGGAAAAATCGATAGAAGCCAAAGACTATAAGGCGTTCGTCAGTGGTTACGACAAGCTGACCCAAGCTTGCAATGCCTGCCATCAGGGCACAGAGAATGGCTTTATTGTCATTCAACGCCCGGCGCGGCCGGCGTTCACCAATCAGGTTTATGAAAAGCGTCGATGACTTACGTCGCCTGCTTGGCGCCATAGCGGTATATCGCCGGTCATGCTAGATGCACCGGGATGACCAGTCCTGCGGATCTCAAACAACTCGCTCCTACCGGGACGTTGCGTGGCGGCGTCGTTACGGCACCCGCAGCATCCGCCTTTTTTGCGATCAGAGACGGCGGAGGAGAGGTTAAGGGCGTTACCGTCGATTTGATCCGCGGGTTTGCAGCGGCGCTAAAATTGCCGCTGGCTCTTCAGGTCTACGACAATTCCGGCCAGGTGACCGATGCGGTCGCCAAAGGTGACTGCGATCTTGCCTTAATGCCGCAGGATGCCGAACGTGCGAAGCGCGTCGATTTTGGCCCGGCATATTATGTTATCGAAAGCACATACTTGGTGCCGGCTGGCTCGAGCATAAAAAGCATCGAAGAGGTCAATCAGCCGGGTCGCCGGATCGTTGCAATTTCGAACACGACGACGGCTCGCAGTGCCCGTCGTACTGCCCCGAATGCCAGCGTCGAAGAGGTGCCGAGTGTCGACAAGATGACTGAAATGGCGCGGCAAGGGCAGGGCGATGCTTTTGCGCTGTCGCACGATTCATTTGCCGGGCTTTTGCCGAAACTCCCAGGGGCGCGCGTTCTTTCCGGCAATTTCCAGCAGACCGGGATTTCAGTGGCCGTGCCGAAAGGGCGGGCAGTCGCGCTGCAGATCGCGAGCGAATTGGTAGAGGTTGCGAAGACGTCGGGCCTCGTGCGCCGCGCGCTCGACGCAGCCGGGTTTCCGGAAGCCGTGGTGGCCCCGTCAGCGTGACGTCGGCCGCGACCTTATGGCCTCATAAGTACGTTACCGAGGCTTCCACGTTCGACGGCTTCATGAGCGGCAGCGATGTCGTCGAGCCTGAACGTCGGCTGCGCCACGCGATTGAGCAACACGCCTTGCTTCAACGCACTGTCGATGGTCGCAATGGCCCGTTCACGCTCAGTCGCGTCAAGCTCGTAAACCAGGAAAAACTGCAATCGGATCGAATTGACCAGGCAGAAAGCCGCCGGAATGGTCGCCTCCGGCCCGGTGCCATAGACGATGACGTTGCCCTTGGTTCGTAGGACCGCCGGAAGCAGTTTGGCATTGGCGGTTAAGTCCATATCGATTACGACGTCGACGCCGCGTTTTCCGGTGAGTTCCATGACACGATCACCGACGCTGTCGCGCTTGTAATTTATGATGTGGTCTGCGCCGGCCTCTTGTGCGGCTTTGGCTTTGTCAGGAGAGGATATCGTTGTGAGGCAGACCGCGCCTTTGGCCTTTGCAAACTGAAGGACGTATTGGCTGACGGCGCCAGCCCCACCGGAAACCAATATCGTTGTGCCTTTGCCGACGTCTGCGAGGGCAATCGCATGCGCGGCAGTCATTGCGGGGATGCCGAGGCATGCGCCCGCATCGAAGCTGACCTTTTCGGGCAACACGACGGCCTGGGTCGCAGGCAGCACAATAAATTCGGCACCTGTGCCAAAAGGGCGCTTCCACTGTCCGTTCCATACCCAGACTCGTTCGCCGATCCGCGTTTTCGAAACTCCGTCACCGACCTCGTCGATGACACCGGCACCGTCGCTATGAGGTATGACCCGTGGGTAGGTGATTTTTCGCGTGGAGCCCTGACGTGACTTTACGTCCGATGGATTGATCCCTGAGACGGCGATTTTTACGCGAACTTCGCCGGGGCTTGGATGTGGCGTTTCGACATCGCCGACCATAAGGACGTCGCGAGCGCTGCCATTGCGTTCGTAGTAAGTCGCTTTCATGTGCCATCCCCTTTACAATCACGATAGCACGCTGTTCCGGATAAGAAATCGCCGCCAGAAACCTCGTGGCATCTCGCACGTTGTGTTTGTTGGGCAAATTCGATGGGGGGAGTGGGCCGCATCGCGGCTCCCAGCCACGAGGTTCGTCATGACTTATCGCGTCTACAGCGGGCCAAAAGGGTCCGCAGATGTATCACCGCTGGAAAAATCGCAATCGCTGTTCAAGGAGCTGCATACGCTGGATGAGGCGCTCTCTTGGGCGCGGCACTTGGAGCATACTGGCAGGACGCCACTGCTGATCGAAGGTGACGACGGGACACGAATGAACCGCCGGGCAATCGTCGACGCCTTGCGAGTTGGAATGCGTGAGGGCGTTGATGGGTCGGCGAGCACCTAGCTCTGTCGCGCTAGCTTGCGATCCGATTCCATTCCGCCCGCGCCCGCTCGGTGAAATGGTTCCACTTCGTACTGACCACATCCCAGTTCACCATGGGGCGCTGTGCGCTGGCTGACGAAGTGGCCGCACCTGGAACCGTGCGGGAATCGTACAGATAGGCACCGCCAACGGTCAGGACGGCGCCAAGAATGATCCCGATGAGGACGCGCATGAAATTTCTCCTCGTGCCCCACCCAAAACGCGGTGGCCAATTGCCGGTTCCATGCCTAGCCGGGCCGATTTTGACCGCAAACCGGACTATTTTGGGTCATGCGCCGTTAACCGTGCATAGTCACCAAGCGTGTTCTAACTTATTGAAAATACTAACGTTATTTGGGAAAAAACTTTGCCCGCAAACAAAATTTGCTGCTATATTGAAGTTATGAGCAGAAATTCAGCAAAAACCGCCGGACGGTCTACCAAGACCGCCCGACGTGCCGCCAAAAAGAGTACGAAAAGCGTACGCTCTGCGGCAAAAAAGGCGTCGAAATCCGCTCGGTCGCCGGTTGGCAAAATCAACCGGATCACGCGAGTGCAGGGCGCTGCAACAAAGATGATCCGGACTCAGAGCCCGCCGGTGCAGCCGGTGGCCGCGCACGAGATTCCTATCCGCACGCACAAGTATCAGGTTGGCGAGATTGTCTATTACACCTCGCCGACGTTTGGCCGAGCGGCGGCGACGGGCAGCTACACGGTGGTGAAGCTGTTGCCGTCGGAGGGTGACGACTATCAATACCGGATCAAGAGTTCCGGTGAGGCTTTCGAACGCGTCGCCAAAGAAAGCCAGCTCGACCGCGCCTGATCGCGGTGTCGCGATTTTGCCTCGGCGCCAGCTTACAGTTCTCCTGGGTGCGCGAATTTCGCCCTTCGGAAGTGCGTTAATGCCAATAAACGCCGCAGGCGAAATTACAACACCCGCGACAGCTGATGCTGTTGCGGATGCCGACATCACACCTGATCAATCGGCGGCGTGTAGTGCCTGCACCATAGGACTAAACGTAAGATTTAGAACGTCATAAACAGCCTAAACAAGTCAATGAAGGGGAGGAATTCATGCGCGCGCCTTTTCGTCTGGCCGCATTCTTATTGCCCGTTTTTCTGACGTGGCCAGCGTCTGCACAAAACTATCCGAACCATCCGGTCAAACTGATCGTGCCGTTTGGCGCGGGCGGGCCCGCGGACGTCTATGCCAGAGTGCTAGCGCAGCATCTCTCCGAGGAAACCAAACAATCGTTCGTGGTTGAGGACCGCCCGGGCGCCGGTTCGATTATCGGTACCGACGCTGTCGCAAAGTCGGCACCTGACGGTTACACGCTGCTGGTGATGTCCAATACGCATACGACCAATGAATCCTTGCTACCGAATAAGCCGTTTCAGCTGATGCGGGACTTCGTTCCGGTCGCGACGATAAACTATTCGGACCTGCTCATGGTTGTGCATCCTTCAGTGCCGGCGAAAAGCGTGAAGGAATTCATCGATCTTGCGAAAAAAGAACCCGGCAAGCTGAACTACGCATCGTCCGGTCCCGGCACCCCTTACCATATGGCGGGCGAGCTGTTTAAGGCGATGAGCCAAACCGACATCGTTCACGTTCCGCACAAAGCGTCCGGCGACGCGCGAAACAGCGCGGTATCCGGCACGGTGCAGATGATGTTCGACGCGGTTACGACGATGACGGCGCTTGCCAAGGGCGGGCAAGTTCGCGCGCTCGCTACGACTGGCCTAAAGCGCTCCGAACTGACGCCGGATTTGCCGACAGTTGCCGAAACCGTTCCCGGATATGAAGCAACGATCTGGATCGGCATTATGGCCCCGAAGGGCACGCCGAAGGAGGTCGTTACCTTCCTCAACAGCCACATCAACAAGGTGATCAACAAGCCGGAGGTAAGGGAAGTTTGGCTTAAGCAGGGGGCCGTTCCCCTTGTTAAAACCCCGAGGAATTCGATGCCTACCTTCGGAAAGACATCGAGAAATGGGCCAATGTGGTAAAAGTCTCGGGAGCGAAGATCCAATAACGCTTCCGCCAACAGGCAGCTGACCGGACACCAATGTCAACGATCAACAGCACGTTTGTGGACGGGATGTTTTCGACGCCGCTAGTGCTGCCGGCCCCCGTGGCAGGCGCATTGGCGGCGTTGTTTTTCGTGATGGTTATTCTGGCGGTCCGGCGCGTATCCCAAGGACATGCATCCCGCATTGTGGCGCCTGTGCTTGCGATCGCGGTCGCGGGGGTGGCTGTCTTCGGCATCCTCGACCGGCTGATGCGAAGCGAACGCGCTGCCGAAGACCGGGCGCTGCTTGAACGAAACAGCCAGCTTAGCCTGAGCGCCACTGCACCTGGATCCGCACTTTCGTGCCTCGACGGCCTGGCCGGCGAGGAAATTGAAAATGCCTGTGAAAAATCAGTATTCGCGGATCCGCAGAGCGCTGCGCGAGCGGTGGGCTATATCAGCGCGCGTCTGTCGCTGCTGGCGGATGCTGCCGCAACGGCCGGACGCGGCGGTTCCGACGTGCTGGCGGCGTTGGCTCCGACACGTCGTGCAATCGAACTCGATCGCTTCGGGATAGCCGCGCATGTGCTGGCCGTCCGTGACGGCTGCACGGTCGAGAAGTGTGCCGCATTTGCCATGCTTCACGACGCGTCCACGCTCAAAGCCAATTTCAAGGTCCACGCTTTCGATGCCTATGTTGCCCGGTACGCGGCCGCATGGGGGAAGGGCGAAGCTGCGCCTGAAAATGTACCACAGGCCTCCGCACCCGGAACGGCGCCGGTCGCTTCGGCTCCGGAGCCGCTGTCGCCATCGCATCCTCTCGACGGCCGCTACGACTTTCCATCTTCGGCATCGATCCCGCCCGTCAGCATCATGAATGCCGAGCCGCCACCCCCCAAGGAGCCGGCGAGCCCCCAGGGCGCTCACGCGGCGACGGAGAAAACAGGCACCACTGCGCCTGTGCCACCGAAGCGGCCGCAGAGCCAGGCGGTGTCCCCGCCCGCGCACTAGTAACGGGGCCAACCGGCGCGGCCTCATGTTTAAATCAGTCCTGATTGCCAATCGCGGCGAAATTGCCTGTCGCATCGCCCGGACCGCGCGGCGGATGGGGATACGCACGATCGCGGTCTATTCCGAAATGGATGCAACTTCGCTCCACGTTCGGCAGTGCGACGAAGCATATGCAATCGGGCCGGCGCCGGCAGCCGAAAGCTACCTAGTGATCAATAAGCTGATCGCAGCAGCCAAGCAGGCGCAGGCTGAGTGCATCCATCCCGGCTATGGTTTTCTGTCCGAAAACGCCGACTTCGCCGAGGCCTGTCTAGACGCGGGCATAGTGTTTGTCGGCCCGCCTGCATCAGCCATACGGGCCATGGGTCTCAAACATCATGCCAAAACGCTGATGGAAAAAGCGGGCGTGCCCGTCGTACCCGGTTATCACGGTGAACTGCAGGAGCCGAAGTTCCTCAAACAGAAGGCCTATGAAATCGGATATCCCGTCATCGTCAAACCCCTCGCGGGCGGTGGCGGCAAAGGCATGCGCCGTGTGGAGCGCCATGCCGATTTCGATGCCGCGCTGGAAGGGGCGCAGCGGGAAGCCAAAAGCTCGTTCGGCGACGCGCGCGTGCTGGTCGAAAAATACGTTGCGGGCCCACGTCACATCGAGGTCCAGATCTTTGCGGACCGTCATGGCAACGCCATTCATCTCGGTGAACGCGATTGTTCGCTGCAACGGCGCCATCAGAAGGTCATGGAGGAGTCGCCGGCGCCTGGAATGACCCCAGAACTGCGGGCGCGCATGGGCACAGCAGCAGTCGCGGCAGCAAAAGCGACGGGCTACGTCGGCGCGGGAACCGTGGAATTCATTGCCGATGCTACCAACGGCCTCAAAGCAGGCAGTTTCTGGTTCATGGAGATGAACACGCGGCTTCAGGTGGAGCATCCAGTCACAGAAGCGGTGACCGGGCTGGATCTGGTGGAATGGCAGTTTCGGATAGCGGCTGGCGAAAAATTGCCTTTGACGCAGGAACAGATCGCCTCCAAGGGGCACGCGGTTGAGGCGCGACTCTATGCCGAGGACCCGGAGCGCGGTTTCCTGCCGTCGACGGGCCGGCTCGTCGACCTGCAATTTCCAGAAATCGACGGGCTACGTATCGATACGGGGGTGGAGCGTGGCAGCGAAGTGACACCTTTCTACGATCCGATGGTCGCGAAATTGATCAGTCGCGGGCAAACAAGGGATGAAGCCTTCGACCGGCTGGCTGTGGCGCTCGAGCGGACAATCGTGGCGGGGCCGCGCAGCAATATTGGATTCCTCGTGGCGCTTTGCCGCGCGGCGCCGGTTCGCAAAGGCGATTTCGATACAGGCTTCATAGACGGGAATCTTGTGGAGTTAGGTGCAGTACCCCACGGGCTTGATCGCGGCGCAGCCGCGTTCGGGGCCCAGTGGCTGCTGGCGCAGGATCACCTCCCAGCATCGGACCCGCCGGAGGACATAACCGAGGAAACGCAATCGCCCTGGGATGTCGCTGACGCATTTCAAATGTCCGGCACGCGGCGGCTGACATTGCCCATAGTCGCGAATGGTGAGGCGGCCGTCGCTGAGGTTGTGTACACCGCCAAAGGGTCTGAGCTGTCCGTGGAGGGGGTCGCACCCGCGTCGGATGCATTAGCGATCGCCGGCTCGGATGCTGTTTTCGTGCTGCGCCACGGTCGGCAGACCAAAGTGAGCCTGCGTGACCCTGGTCTTGCCGAAGCCGGCGACCAGGACAAAAGCGGGCTGGTGCGTGCGCCAATGCATGGCAAGGTGCTGGCCGTACTTGTGGAGAAAGATGCCCGCGTCGTGCGTGGCCAACGTGTCGCCGTGATCGAGGCCATGAAGATGGAACATACGGTCGTGGCTCCGATTGAGGGCACCATAGCCGAAGTTTTCGTTGCCAAAGACTCACAGGTCGCCGAAGGCGCGCGGGTGATGGTCATTACACCGGCGACTGCTTCCTGACGAAGACACGAAATGGGCCAATCGGACTAATCTCGCGATATTGCAGAAGCACGCGTGCGAAGTCGGTATGCGCTTCAAGCCATTCCAAGTAGTCGAAGCGGCGGCCATTGAAGCCGAGCATGTCGTCGCCCGTTGCAACTACGATAACTCCCGGTTGTTTGATGCGTACCGCAGCGATAGCGATTTCGGCCTGATTCAATCCCGCTGCCTTTATTTTTGCCCGGTCGGCGGCCGGCGCATCGTCCGCGCGCACGGCGGCAGCGATCAAATACTCGCAGCAGAACGGCGCGGCCCATTCGACCTGGGCGGCAATCACCGCTGGAAATACGTCCCGCAGCGACGTCGTGAACCCGAATACCGTCCTGTTCGGCCCGGGATTGCTGCGGAAGACGGCCGCAAGCTGATTTACGCGGCCGGAATCGGCCTCGAAGGCGCGCGTCAACTCGAATCCCGTGGGCACGGCGGCCATGGCGCGCGCCAATTCGAACCCCGTGGGCACGACGGCCATGGTGACAATCATCGCGAAGGCAATCCGCCGGAGCGACCGCCTGTCAGTGCATGACCGTCCCGCGACCAGGAGGGCGACTGCAGCGATCGCGAAAAACACGATGCCCGGCAGGAAATGATAGGACCACGGTTTCATCTGGATCAGTGCGGCGACGAGGCTTGCGGCCCCCGCAACCGCGCAGACCTTAGCGAGCGCAGGGATTCGATCGTTTTGGCGGCGCGACCGATGGACAATCAAGAGCAGCATGGCCGTTGGAGCCAGCAGGACAATCGCCGTGATTAAGACGTCCAGCATAGGGCTCTTGTACGTCCAATACCCAAGCAGGGCGGTCGGCACCTCGATCTCGAGGTAGGACCGCGCGTAGACCACTATCAGTCCCGCATAAACAAGGCCGGTGACGGCCATGGCGGTAGTTTCGGGACGAAGCAACAGGCTTGGTCGCCGCGTTCGCGCCAAAATCCATATTTCGCAAGCCACCGGCACCAGCAGGAGGTAGGGCTTGATGCAAAAGCCAAGGCACGCCGCTGTCCCGATGGCGGCGCCGCTCGCGGATGGCAACTGTGTGCCATTGAGGCGACAGGCGCACGCGACGACGTAAGGTAGCGTGAGGAGCAGCATCCAGTGCTCGCGCTGCCCGAAGTCGTAGCCGGGGGCAAACAGAACTAGGCAGGCTACAAGGGGAAGGAACACATTACGGGCGAAGCGCTCAAAGTTGACTAGTCGTTCGACCGCGATGACCGATAGGGCGGCCATAAGCGCTGTAAATACAGCTGCGACGGCGTCGATCCGCAGACCGACGTGTCGGGCGATCCATACTGGTACCGCGCTGATCCACCAGACATGCGGTGGATTCATATCCATGATCTCTCTCCCGAAGCTGCCGCCATCGAGCAGCCGCCCGGCGAGCGCAACGAAATAGGCCACGTCGTGATTGAGCGGCGTGAAGGTGTGGACTATCGCGGCAGCGGCGGCCAAGCCCGCAATGACGCCCGTTGTGAACAGCCGGTCGTCGGCGATCTCGCGGCGCATGATCGCGCTAGTGGCCATTCGCGGGTTCCCATCGCTGATTGCACCAAAGTCCTAATCGGGGCGCGTTAAGAAACCCTTGGATTTTGCCCTCGGATTATTGCGTGCACGGGGAAAATGTCCGCCAACGGCTTTCCCATAGGTCATTTGCCCGTTATGCATGGGCTATTCATGGGATTTTGCGCTCGCCGGGCCTGCATTATGCCACTTCATCTCGTCAAATTGTGCGTCGGCTGCGACTCAGTCGCCGATCTCGAAGACTGGATCAGGGAGAAGCTGAGAGAAAAGAAGCGGCGAAGGCAGAAGCCCGAGCATATCCACACGACGCGAATGGTGCCGAAGCGCGGCGAGGAACTCATCGACGGAGGCTCGTTGTATTGGGTTGTTCGGGGGCAGATCGCTTGTCGCGAGCGCATCCTCGATATTCGCCCGTTCACTGATAAAGACGGCGTCGGACGCTGTCGCATCGTTCTCGACGGCAAAGTGGTGCTTGTCGAGCCGCGGCCGCGCGCGGCATTCCAGGGTTGGCGCTATCTGGAGCTCAGGGATGCGCCTCGGGATCTTTCTCGCGCAGCGCCTGGTGCAGCAAGAATGCCCGAAACGATGCGGCGCGAGTTACGCGAGTTGGGTCTTCTTTAAACCGCGATGTTGTCAATCAGACGTGTTTTACCAAGCCTTGCAGCGATGAGCAGGCGAACCGGCCCTTCCTTGAGCGACACGACGGGTGCCAATGTCAGTGCGTGGCGCGCCTCAAGATAGTCCAGGCTGAATCCGGCCAAATCCACTTCAATGCGTCCTACATTTAAAACGCGATCGATCTTCTCGCCGCTTTTGATGCGGGACGCGCAACCTTTGAGAACTTTGTAGAGCATCGGGGCGACCGCGCGCTCCGCCGAAGAAAGGTACACGTTGCGAGACGAAAGGGCCAAGCCGTCGGGCTCACGCACCGTTGGAACTCCGATAACCTTCACCGGCAGATCGAAATCCTTGGCTATTTGGGTAACAACGCGCAGCTGCTGGTAGTCTTTTTGCCCGAAGAACGCAAAGTTCGGAGAAACCTGCGTGAACAGTTTGGCAACAACGGTAGCGACGCCGCCGAAAAAATGTGGACGATATTCGTCCTCGAGGCCGGCTTTGGCCGGCCCTTCTGGCGCAAGGCGAGTGGCGAAACCGTCCGGATACATCGCCTCGACGGCAGGCGCCCACACGGCATCAATCTTCTCCGCCCGCAAGGCCTTGAGGTCGGTTGCGAAGCTCCGTGGGTAACTTGCGAAGTCTTCATGCGGCGCAAATTGCGTCGGATTGACAAATATCGAGACGACAACCCGTTTTGCCCGCCGCCGCGCTTCTCTGATGAGCGCCATGTGACCGCGATGCAACGCACCCATCGTGGGCACCAGCGCGATACTGGCGCCCGCCTTTCGATACGGTTCCAATGCACGCCTAGCGAAGGGACCGTCCGCAAAATCTTCGGAGCTGTTGCCATAATTGTCGGCCTTGTCGGCGGAGTGTCGCAAAACCGCAATACGTCGATCAAGGCGGCCAGGCGCAGACTAGCTAATTGAGGATCAAATCGGGATTAACTTGACTAACGTATACAAATATTTTGACAATTAGCAGCCGGAGAGGGGCGGCATGCTAATCCAGCCAATTCAGGAAAACGTTCAATCAGCGCACGTTGTCGTTCTCGGGAACGAGAAGGGCGGTTCGGGAAAGTCGACGACCGCTTTGCATATTGCGGTCGCCTTACTGAAGGCTGGGCAGCGTGTAGCGACGATTGATCTCGATTCGCGCCAGCAAAGCTTCACCCACTACATCGACAATCGTCGCGCTTGGGCCGAGCGTGCACGAGTGTCGCTTGAACTGCCTACGCACTATTGCATCGCGCGCGCGGAGGGTAATTCGCTCGAGGCCAACGAGGCGCGAGAGTTTGAAAACTTTTCGGCGGCGATCGGAGCGATCGAGCATAATCATGATGTAGTCGTCATCGATACACCAGGGGCCGACACCTACCTGATGAGGCTTGCTCACTCGATGGCCGACACGCTGGTCACGCCGCTAAACGACAGCTTTCTGGACTTCGACGTGCTGGCCACGCTTGATCCGACAAATTTTGCCGTGACGGGAGAAAGTCACTACGCCGAAATGGTGCGGGAAGCGCGCCGTCAACGCCGATTGGTCGACGGCCGCCTCACGGATTGGATCGTGGTACGGAACCGGTTGTCCAATCTCGCGTCGCGAAACAAGCGGTTGGTCGGCGATGGGATCAACGAACTGTCAAAACGAATGGGTTTTCGATCCGTCGAGGGCTTTGCCGAACGAGTTGTCTATCGTGAATTTTTCCCCAGAGGATTGACCGCGCTCGATGATCTGGATGAGGAAACGCTTGGTACGCGGCCAAACCTCTCGCACGTGACCGCGAGAGAAGAAGTCATTTCGGTTCTCAATGCCCTGCAGCTGCCGTTGTCGGAGAATGGTAAACGGCGTGCCGCCGCCCGCGCGGAATGGTTCTCCGTCATGGATCAGCCCCTGCAGGTTCACGATATCATCGGATAGGTCGGCAAGCTTGCATTCCTGCTGTGGGGCCGCCATTTACGTGGTGTGCGGAGAGTCGCGCGAGCATTCCTAATTCGGTGTAGAATCGCGCCATGGCCAAGAACTCCCAGCAGACGCCTGCGCCAGTTTCGCCCAGGTCCGAGATTGAGACGTTTCTCGAACGCGTCCGCGCGCTCGGACCTTCGAGTGCGCAAGGTGCCCGAGGCCGTCTGCTCTTTGCGCTTGATGCGACAATGAGCCGGCAGCCAACCTGGGACACGGCATGCACGCTGCAGGCTGACATGTTTCGGGAAGCGGCCGGCATTGGCGGGCTCGACATTCAACTCGTCTATTTTCGCGGCTTGAACGAATGCCGGGCATCAGGCTGGGTCTCGGACGGGAAGCGGCTCGCTGACCTGATGTCCAGGATCGACTGTCGCGGTGGGCAGACACAGATTGGTAAAATACTCAACCACGCGCGTCAGGAGCACGCGCGCGGCAAGGTTCAAGCCCTGGTTTTCGTCGGC
>Ga0157308_10000067_pt1 | contig 12617 bp, 10 predicted proteins | sample NitcycUS198509B2_FD_108396 | JGI IMG/M metagenome (GOLD analysis project Ga0157308, IMG submission 108396) | Soil microbial communities from Arlington Agricultural Research Station in Wisconsin, USA - Nitrogen cycling UWRJ-S198-509B-2 | ecosystem: Environmental > Terrestrial > Soil >...
AAAGTCGATGCCAACATCTTCGTGGTCGGCGATGCTGCAATTCCCGGCGACATGCCGAAGTCGGCTTTCTCCGCCAACAGCCAGGCCAAAGTGGCCGCCATGATCATTCGCGCCGAACTCACCAAGTCGCGCGCTTTCCCGGCGCGCTATTCCAACACGTGTTGGAGCCTGATTGCGCCGGACGACGACATCAAGATCGGCGCGAGTTACGAGCCGGGCGAGGGCAAGATCAAGCAGACCACAGGCTTCATTAGCCAAAAAGGCGAAGCCGCCGATGTCCGCAAGCAGAACTACAAGGAATCGGTCGATTGGTATAACGGCATCGTGGCCGATGTTTTCGGCTGATAATATTTTATAGTAGGCATCCTAGCGAAACGGCGGCCCACCGGCCGCCGTTTTGCGTTGCAGGGCACTTTCGCTTATGACTGGCGCGTCACACGGCTCCAGGTCCGAGCACTCCATGGCCAAGCTCAATCTTTCCGTCGCCGTCGGCCCTTATGACCGCACGCGGGCCCTGATCGACGGCACCGTACAGATCGACGGCGTCAAGCCGGCCTGCATGACGCTTTCACCGGAAGAAATTTTCTTCCGCGCCTTCCGGCAGTCCGAATTCGACATCTGCGAGCTTTCGCTGTCGAGCTTCACGGTCAAGACCGCGCAGGGTAATTGTCCCTATGTCGGGGTGCCGGCCTTCGTGTCGCGCGCCTTCCGCCATACATCGATCTATGTGCGGACCGACCGCATCATGAAGCCGAGCGATCTCAAAGGCAAGAAAGTCGGTGTGCCGGAATACCAGCTCACCGCCAATGTCTGGGCGCGCGCGATCCTTCAGGACGATCACGGTGTAAAGCCGTCCGATATGCAATGGGTGCGCGGCGGCATCGAGGACGCCGACCGTCCGGAAAAGATCAGCATCAAACTGCCACCCGACGTGAAGCTTGAAGATGCGCCGAAGGGAAAGTCGATTTCCTCGCTGCTGAGAGACGGTGCGATTGATGGCTTTATCGCGCCGCGCCCGCCGTCGCTGCCGAAGAATACGCCCAATGTCGGCTGGCTGTTTCCCGACCCGGTCGCCGCCGCCAAGGACTATTTCAAGCGCACGGGCATTTTCCCGATCATGCACCTGGTCGGCGTGCGGCGCACTTTGGCCGAAAAGCACCCCTGGTTGCCGGGGGCGGTGTTCAAGGCCTTTGAGCAGGCCAAGAAAGTGGCGGTCGACCAATTGAGCGACACGTCGGCGACAAAGGTGACGCTGCCGTTTATCGAGGAGCGGCTTTCGGAAGCGCGCGCGCTGATGGGCGAGGACTTCTGGTCCTATGGAGTCACCGCCAACCGCAAGACGCTGGAGTCGTTCCTTCACCACCACCATTCGCAAGGGCTCTCGTCGCGTCTGGTGACGGTGGAAGAGATGTTCCATCCCGGCACGCTGGAAACCTTCAAGCTCTAGGACTTTCCAATGGCCACAATTCGCATCATGAGCGGCGGCGCGCCGAAGGAAATCTTTCTGCAGCTGACGCCTCAGTTCGAACGCCAGTCCGGCCACAAGGTCGACTATGTCTTTGCGGTGATGTCGGCGCTACGCGACAAGCTTGCGGCTGGCGAGAAGGCCGATGTTCTGGTGATGCCGACCAACATTCTCGACGGCTACCAGAAGGACAATGTCGTGCGCGCGCAAGGCCGCGCGGTCCTCGGTCTGGTCAGCATCAATGCGGTGGTGCGCAGGGGGACCGCAAAGCCGGATCTCTCGACCCCCGAGAAGGTCAAGCAGGCGATGCTCAACAGCCGCGCCATCACGCATGCGACGCCTGGCGCCACGCCGAGCGGCACGCATATGGGAAAACTGGTCGAGCAGCTCGGTATTGCCGACGCGATGAAAGGCAAGATCATCCACCGCCCGGCACTGGAGGGCGGCGTACAGCTTGTTGCCAACGGAGAGGCCGAGATCGGCTTCTATCCGAAGAGCGAGGTGGTCAACACCGACGGGCTGACCGTCGTCGGCCCGCTGCCGGCCGCCATCCAGCTCACGACCATCTACGGCGCTGCCGTCACCGCGGCGAGCCCGGCGCCTGATGCCGCCACGGCCTTTATCAAGTTCATGAGCGATCCGGCGCACCGCGCCGCCTGGGCCCACGCAGGCTTTGACGCGCCGAGCTAAGCCTTCGGCGCTTTCAATTTCACGTGGATGTTCTTTTCCTGCGTGAAAGCGAGCATCTCCTCGAAGCATTCCTCGCGCCCGAGGCCCGACTGCTTGAAGCCGCCGAATGGCGCGCCGAGGAAGTGTTTGCTCACCTCGTTGACCCAGACATAGCCCGCCTGCACCGCAAGCGCGGTCCGGTGCGCGGTCGAGAGGTCGTTGGTCCAGATCGAGGCGGTGAGGCCGTATTCGACCGCATTCACGGTCGCGAGCATTTTGCTCTCGTCGTTCCATTTGAAGACGCCGAGCACGGGCCCGAAAATTTCTTCGCGCGCGATCCTGTTCTTGTCGGTGACGGCGAACACCGTCGGCTCGATATAGAAACCGCCTTTGAGGGCCGGATCGGCCGGCGGTCCGCCGCCGGTGATGAGTTGGGCGCCTTCGCTTTTGGCCGAGTCGATGAAGTTCATCACCCGGTCGAACTGCTGCTTTGACACGATGGCGCCCATGGTGGTGGCGGGGTCGGTCGGAATACCGGGCTTGTAATATTTGATCTTCTCCTTCACCCGCGCGACCACGGAGTCATAGATCGCCTCATGGATGAAGGCGCGGCTGGTGGAGCCGCAGGACTGGCCGCACCAGGTGAAATTCATGCCGCCGATGACGGCACCGGCGACCTCGTCGGGGTCGGCATCGGCATAGGCAATCAGCGCGTTCTTGCCGCCAAGCTCCAGCATCGTGCGTTTGACCGTGTCGGATGCCGCTTTCATCACCGCGCGTCCGGTCGGCACGCTACCGATCAGCGCGATCATGGCGACGTCGGGGTGGCTGGCGAGCCTTTGCCCGGCCTCGCGCCCGCCCGGCACCACGTTGAACACACCCGGCGGCAGCAGGCCGCCGATCAGCTCGGCCAGGCGCAGCGATGACAATGGCGCCTGCTCGGGCGGCTTCACCACCACCGTATTGCCGGCAGCGAGCGGAGCCGCGGACTTGCCGGCGCAGAACATGAACGGATGATTGAACGGAATGATGCGGCCGACCACGCCCAGGGGCTCGCGGACGGAGAAGTTGACCACGTCCGGACCCATCGGAATCGAAGCGCCCTTCATTTCGGTGACAAAGCCCGCGAAGAATTCCATCTGCGCGGCGGCGATCATCGCGTCGCTGACCATTTCCTTGACCGGGTTGCCGCAGTCGGCGGCATCGATCATCGCGAGCTCGTTGGCGTTCTGGCGCAGGATTTCGGCAATTCGTCGCAGGATTTTTGCACGCTCGAGCGGCAGCACGCGGCGCCATTCGGCAAAAGCTGTCTTTGCCGCGGCCACCGCCGCATCGATGTCGTCGGCGCCGGCGTCGGCGACCTTGCCGAGCGACTGGCCCGTGCCGGGGCTGATCGTGTCGACGAAACGGCCTGCCTTCGGCTCGTGCCAGGCGCCGCCATAATAGGCGCCGCGATTTTTCGGCAATACGACCGCTTGCGCAGAAGCGGCTTGCGGGGAAACGGCAGTTGTCATGAAGGCACCTGTCGGTTGCGGCTTACTTGCGTGGCGAGATCTGGATCAGCTCCGCGATCTGTTCCTTGGTGAGCGGAGCGGGAATGAACTTCAGGTTCACCGCCTCCGGGATCAGACTATCGAGGCCGTGGATCTGATCGGGGTTGACCAGGCTCTTGGGGAAGAACTCGTCGCGCACGCGCTTGGCCAAAGGTTCGGAGACCCTGGCAAACTCAGCATAGTCTTTCATCACCTGCGGGTTTGCCGAGTACATATAGTCGATGCTCTCGCGGTAAGCGTTCATGAAGCGATCGATGACTTCTTTCCGCTTCACCAGCGCGTCGGCATTGGCCACCAGCACGCGGATTGTCTGCCCGCGCACCAGCGTCGCATCTGTCGCGCGCGCAACGAGGTGGATCTTGCCTTCCTCCATTTCCTTCAAGCCGAATGGTGGGGCGGCCCAGCCCACGTCGACCTGATCGGTCATCACGGCGGTGAGAGTCGCACTCGGATTGCCAGTGGGTTGCGGTTTCGCTGTGAGCTTGAACTCGTCGATGAAGGCGCGCACGACGCTGTGCGCCGAGGAGCCGTTGGTCGAAAAGGCAATGGTGTGGCCATTGGTGTCTTTCAAGGTTTTGATCGCCGGGTTCTTGGCGTACCAGTAGTCGGCGGCGCCCGTCGCTTCCGCACCAATGATGCGGACCGGCGCGCCCTTTGAATAGGCGGCCATGGCGCCGAGCGTGCCGACCGCGAGGCCGAGATCGACACTGCCCGAAATCACGGGCTGCAAGGTTTCGCCGCTGCCCGAGGTGTAGATCATCTCGAGCTGCAGGCCGTGCTTCTTGAAGATGCCGGCCTTCTCACCGAGATGGGTGATTGAGGTATCCCAGTTGCCGCGCTGGCCGATGGTCATTTTCACCAGGTCGTCGGCCGCAGCCGGCGCCGTAAGCGTCGCCATGGCGATCGCCGCAGCGGCAAGTCCAACCACATGTTTCATGCGTCGCTCCCCGCGTTGCTTGGATTCTCAAGTTCTTTTTATATCTTCGAGGCCGCCGAGGCGGCCCACCAGCGCGTTGGCGCCAATCGCCAGCACAAACAGCACAACCAGCATGGCATACATGCGCGGCATGTCGAAGGTGCTGTAGGCATTGATGATCAGAAAGCCGATGCCCTTGTTCGACAGCTTGGTCTCGGCCAGCAGCGTGCCGATCAGCGCGACGCCAAGCCCGAGCCTGACGCCGTTGATGATGGGATGGCGCATCGCCGGCAGGTAGATTTTTGTAATCATCTGCCAGGTCGAGGCGCGGAAGCTTTTTCCCACGCGGATCAGCACCTTGTCGATCTGGCGCATGCCGGCCGCGACCGAAAGCGCCACGGGAAAGAAGCAGGAGAGGGTGCCGAGCGCAATCTTGGAGCCGGGGCCGACGCCGAACCACATGATCATGATCGGAAAGAAGATGATCTTTGGCGTTGGGCCAAGATAGTAGAGGTAGGACTCGAACGCTTTCGACAGGAAACGGTTGGCGCCAAGCAGAATTCCGACCGCGACCCCTGATAGCCCACCGATCAGCAGCGCCGTTCCGATTTCAGCCGCGGTCACACCGAGGTTGAAGTAATAGTCGCCATGCGACAGCAGGTCGTAGAGAGCGCGTCCGATGGCAAAGAGCGAAGGCACCACGTCGCGATAGAGCAAGCCGGAATGGGCGAGGAATTCCCAAATAGCGAGCACCGCGAGAATGATCGCGATACGCAACAGCGTAACGGCGCTGACCAGCGGTTCCGCCGCAACGGATCGTGTCAATCGATCGGTCGTAGCCATCGCTCGGCCTTTTCCAAAGTCATGAAGAACAGCACGCTGACCAGGATCACAAAGCAGATCGCCGCATAGGTGCCGGCAAGGTCGTAGCGCTCGGCCAGGTCGTTGATGAGCTGTCCGAGACCGCCGTAATTGATGAGGAATTCGACGCCGACAATGTTGATCAGCGCGAAGATGAGACCAAGCCGCACGCCGACGAAGATCGTCGGCAGCGCCGCGGGAAACATGATCTTCCAGAACTGCTGCGTCGGGGTGAGGTTGAAGCTCCGCCCGACATTGACCAGGACCTTGCGCGTGTTCGCCATGCCTTCGATCGTCTTCAGGATGACTGGCGGCAGCGCGGCGAAAAACCCCATCATGATGATAGTCCAGGCATTGCGGCCGAAGATCACCATGAACAACGGGTAGGCCAGGACCAGCGGCGCCGCCGCCATGGCAGCGACCCAGGTTTCGCAGGCCTGCTGAAGGAGCCTGAAACGGTGCATCAAGACGCCGCCGGCGATACCGAACACCGTGAGCATGACACCGGCCGTCAGGCATTCACCCAGCGTCAGCAGGAATCGGCTGAATACATGTTCCTCGACGATGACGCGCCCAAAACTACCGACAATTTCTGACGGCGGCGGGACGATGAAGCGGCTGATGAAATTCAACTGGATCAGCAGCTCGACGATCAACAAGGCGACAAGCAGGGCTCCGACGCCGACCAGCGCCGGCGACATAAAGCCTGCTCCCGGTTGCCTTGCCGCTGCGACGGTCATGACGCTGCACCGTGATGCTCGAGCGCGTGCTTTTCCTCGTCCTGCATGCCACGGCTCGCTTCTTCGCGCAGGTCGCTCCAGATCTGGGCGACGTATCGTCCAAAGGCTTCGCTGCCGACGATTTCGGACGTGCGCGGACGCGGCAGGTTGATGTCGACGATCCGCTTCACCTTGCCGGGACGGTAGGTCATCACAAGGATGCGGTCCGACATCTGGACCGCTTCGGTGATGTTGTGCGTGATCAGCAGCGTCGTCTGCTTCAGCTGTTGCTGGATCTGCAGCACCTTGTCGCCCAGCAAGAGCCGCGTCTGCTCATCGAGCGCGGCGAAAGGCTCATCCATTAGCAGGATTTTCGGCTCGGATGCGAGCGTGCGCGCGAGCGACACACGCTGGCGCATGCCGCCGGATAATTCGCCAGGATAACGATTTTCGAAGCCGTCAAGCCCGACCATCTTGATGAAGTGGCGGGCGCGGTCGATACGTTGTGCCTTGGGCATTCCGACCAGTTCGAGCGGGAAGCCGACATTGTCGGTCACGGTCCGCCAGGGAAATGTCGATTCTTCCTGGAACACCATGCCGATCGATTTGTGTGGGCCCGAAATCGTCTCGCCTGCGACAGTGACGACACCTTGATGCTCAGCGAGCAATCCGCCGATCACGTTAAAAAGAGTGGATTTGCCACAGCCCGAGGGGCCGATGACCGAAAGGAATTCGCCCGGCCGGACCATAAGCGAGACATTGTCGACGGCCGTGATCGGACCCTCAGGGGTCTCAAAACGCACAACGATGTCGTCCGCCACCAGAATGGCGTCGTTGGCTGATGCGTTTGACGGCATGGTCGCGTTACTCGCTCTTGCGCGTCATCGCTGCGGTCGTGGCAGCGGTGTAGCCGGGCTCGACGCGGACGTCGACGACGGCAACCGCGCCGGCCTCGACCGAGGCAATGGCCTTCGTAAGGCTAGGCGCGAGATCGGTGATCGCGTTCACAGGACCGAAGCCTTGCGCGCCCTGCGCGCGCGCCATGCCCGCGAGATCGATGTCGGGCTCGGAAATGCGCTGCCCGACCCAGCGGTTTTCGACTGGCCGATTGCGCATCCGGGCGACACGTTCCTGATGCAGTTCGTCGTTGAAGAAGGAGCGATTATTGGCGACGACGACCAGCAGTGGAATGCGGTAATGCGCCGCCGTCCAGAGCGCCGTCACGCCCATCAGGAAATCGCCGTCGCCGCAGACCGCGACCGGAAGGCGGCCGCTGCCTTTCAACGCCAGTGCCGCGCCGACCGAAATGCCCGGACCGCCGCCGACGCCGCCACCGCCATCGGAGCCGAGATAGTCGAGCGGATGATCGAAAGCCCAGGTTGCGCCATTCCACGAAAGCGACACGTGGGTGAGCGTGGCCGGCCGGCCTCCGACCGCTTCACGGAGTGCGGTCGCGAGATGATCCACCGTCAGCTTGTCTCCGGCCGGCTCGGGAAACGCCTTCGCGCGGCCCGGAGCTGCGCGCGTGGGGCCAGGGCCCAGAGCTTCCAACAACGGCGGCACGGCCACGTCGGGCTCGCAGTCGATGAAGACATCGACCGGCGGCAGGCCCTGATAGTCCATGCTCCAGCCATTGTGCAGGTGATGATCGACGGACACCTGAATGACCTTGGCGCCGACATTGCCAACGGCCTTGAATGTGCCCGCCGGGTCGAGCCAGTCGAGGCTGAGGATAACGTCAGCTGCGCGGATTGCATCCGCCGCCTCGGGAGCGAGCACCGTGCCACCGGGCGCGCCGGCATGGAGATAATGTGAAGTGGGAAATGACGCGGCGATCTTGAGATCGGTGACAACGCGCGCGTTCAGGCGCTCGGCGAGGGCGACGCGCTTGTTCCAGGCCTCGACATCACGCGACGTTCTGCCCGCGAGGATCACCGGCTGCTTCGCACCGCGCAGTAAATCGGCGGCCTGCTTGATCGTCGCTGCGGGCGCCGCGCCCGCGACTGGCGGCATGTAACGTTTGGTGTCGATAGGCGGCACGGCGTCCTGCAGCTTGCTCTCCTGCATCTCGGCGTCGAGATTGACGTAAGTCGGGCCGCGCGGTGTGGTGTTGGCGATCCAGTTTGCGCGCAGCACGGCCTCGCGGGCCGCCGTCGGCGACGCCGGCTGGTCATCCCACTTCGTGTAGCCACGCACGAGCGCGCCTTGATCTCGCGCGGTATGGATCCAGTCGATCCATGGTCTGCGCTTGACCGCATCGACTGGACCGGTCGCGCCCAAAATCACCATCGGCATGCGGTCACACCAGGCGTTGAAGATCGCCATGGTGGCGTGCATCAGGCCGACGTTCGAGTGAACGGCTGCCGCCATCGCTGTGCCAGTGACCTTGGCATAGCCGTGGGCGATCGCGACCGCGCTTTCTTCGTGGAGGCAGAGCAGCATCTGCGGCCGCTCATTGCCGAGATAATTGACGAGGCTGTCGTGCAGCCCGCGATAGCTGGCCCCCGGATTGAGGGCGATATAGGGGATGTCAGTTGCGCGCAGCGCATCGGCCACAACATCGCTGCCGAAGCCCGCGGCGTTGACGCCCGCCGGCACAGGACGATCGAAGGCAGCCAGGCCCGTAGCCTCAGTTGGTCGTTTTTTGACGGGTTCGCTTCGGTTGCTCGACACGTGTTGTCTGTCCTCGGCCGCCCCGGGGGCGGATGAGCGGGCATCCAACCGGATTACGGGCCCTGACGCAATCGGGCGAGCAATTTCAGGCCCGCATAGCCATCGGGCTCCATTCCGACCTTTTTCTCGAAGGCGATGATCGCCCGCACCGTGTCGCTGCCGGTGCGGCCGTCGACGTCGTTCTTGAAACCGTGCTCGTTGAGCCGGCGCTGTATTTCCTTGACCTCTGCCAGGGTCGGCGCGCGCTCTCCGCCGGGGAACTGCTGGCGGAACGGCGGGTCACCTCTGATCAGGTCGCCGAGATGGCAGAGCGCCAGCGCGTAACTGCTGGATGGATTGTACGAATAGACCGCACGGAAATTTTGTCCGACCAGGAACGCCGGCCCGCCGGCGACTGGAATCCAGAGCTTCGCTTGGTCGCCGGGCCGAGCAAATGCAATTCCGTCGGCGCGTTGCACGCCCAGCTCGTGCCATTTCGCGTAAGGACGCATCGTCCGGTTATTTGCGAGGCGGGTCTGGCCGGCCGGTACCTTCACCTCGCAACCCCAAGCCTCGCCGCGCCGGTAATTTCCGCGCTCGACCAAATAGCGCGCCGTGCCGGCGAATGCATCGTCCGGATTGCCGAAAGGCGAGGCGCGGCCGTCGCGGTCGTAGTCGACACCCATGTTCAGCCAGACCTCCGGCATCCATTGCGTGTGACCCATCGCGCCGGCCCACGAGCCGACCATCTCTTCAGGCTTGGCCCAGCCGCGATCCACAATCGTGAGGGCGTTGAGCAGTTCGGCCTCCCAATATTTTCGCCGGCGCGGCTCGCCCCAGGCAAGCGCGGCGAGCGCGGGAATGATCGGCCGCATGTATTTCTGATTGATCATGACTTCGCCGAACGACGACTCCATGCCCCAGAGCCCGAGTAAAATGTGGCGGTCGACGCCGTAGTCCTTTTCGATGCGTGACAGAAGCGCGGCATATTGTTTCGCGCGCTCTTTGCCGGTGATGACGCGCCATTCGGAGCAGCGCCGGTTGATGTATTGCCACATCAATTCGGTGACTTCGGGTTGCGCATTGAATTGCGCGTAGACGCTTGTGTCCGGTGTGACGCTGCCCATCACGCGGTCATAGGTCTGTTCCGAAATACCGCGGTTGAGCGCGCGCGGGCGAAAATTTGCGACCCAATGTACGAATGCTGGCGATTGCACCGCAACGGCGGCGCCCTCCATGGAGAAGCTTGCAGCAAAGGCGACTGCGCTCACCAGGAAGGAACGACGGCTGCAGATTTCGGCAGCAATAGGAAAAAAGATTCGCGCCATGACGGCATTGTAGTGACAAGGTGTGCACGCACAATCGGCAGTATGTCGCTAGCCGTCGTCGCGCTTGCGCCGTTTTCGTGCGTGTTTGCGTTTTTTGTGAGGCTTCTCTTTTGCCTTCTGCGGCTTGTCAGTAGCGCTGACCGATGCATGTGTTTGCACGATGGGAGCCTGTACGACAGACGCCCGATCCGAAGGGCTCATGATCACGGGCGGTACGCCGACAATGGCAGGAGCCGGATCGCCGTCCTTGATCTCGGTTCCCCGTGCGCCGATCAATCGTTCAAAAGCAGCCACGAGCGTCATGTACGGGTTAACGAAGACCCAACCGGCCTTGGTTGGCACCTGCATGTCGAAATGCAGGTGATAGGTGGTGCCACGTTCCGTGCGGTTGTAGTTGCCGACCTTGCCGATGATGTCGCCTTCGCGCACCAGCTTGCCGCTGACGATGCCATCGGCATCGAGCTGGTTCGGGTTCATGTGCATGTAGCGTACGCGCACGTGCATCGCCGGTGTATTAATGAACAGGTACACGGCCTCCTGCTTGCGCGCGCGCAGAAGGAACCCGTCATGGGCCGCCACCACCTCATGCTGATAGGGCTGACAGCGATCGGCGCCATCATTAAACAGCGTGCAAGAGCTTGGGCGGATGTCCTGGCCCTGGTGACCTTCGCCTCCGGGGCACTGGCCGACGAAGTAGCGGCGATGTTCGCAAAAATTGTCGCGCCACGGATAAGAGTAGTTGCCTGGCGCAGACTCGTTGAAGACCAGCGGCCTGCCGTTCACGTTGCACGAGTAGGGTTGGTCCTTCCGGCGCGGGTTGCGCACCGAACGGCCGGTAAAATCGCAGTCGCCCCAATTGTTGAATGACTGTGAGTTTGCGAAAGCCGGAGCGTCCTTGAGCGGGAAACGCAGACGCGCATAGACCGTGTAGTCGCCGCGGCCGCCGGTGTCTTTCTTCAGCCCGGTGTTGGGAATGATGAAACCGGGGCTGAAATAGGTGAAGTCCTTCGAGGTTTCGGCCGGCCGGTCCAGCGAAAGCGGCTCGGGTTTTTCCAATGCCGGCGCCGGCAATCCTCCGGCAAGCTTGAGCGCGCGCAGGAAGCGTTCCACGACGCGATCGGCCTGCTTGCAGGTGAGAATTTTCGAGCGTGGCCGCGTGTCCAGGCAATAGATCGCCGCGACGTATGTCGCGCCGAAGCGCTCGAAGCTGTAGCGGATGTATGACTCGTGCAGGTAGCGGCGGATGCCGGGGTATTCGTCCTGAAGCGATTTCACGAGCTCGCCGTCGGGCATCGCCGGGCCGTCAAGCTCGTAGGTCATGGCGAGGCCCGAGAACAGGACGTAGACCGGGTCGGCGTAACGGATGTCGGAAAGCTCCCGGACATCGGCAAGCGTAAGTGCGAAGGCGGAGTCATAGCCGGCCGGGCCAGTCACGAAAAATTTTGTCGGCCGAAATCCCGACCGCATGAAACGATCGGCATTCTCGACGGCCTTTTCCGGCGCAGGCTCGGGATTGGCCGCCCGGTCCTTGATGAAAGCATCGACATCGTAAGGAAGGAGCACAGGCACGGAGCTGCCGTCGATTCTCGGGAAGCTGATGCCGGTTGCCGCGTTGAGCTTGGCGAAAACCTCGGCCGGCGTGCCCGTCGGCCCGTCGACGATGCTCGCGGCCGCGGCATCCCAGTCGACCTTTACGACCGAGATGCGCGGGCTCTTCAACTCCTGGGCGGCCGCTGCACCGGCAAAGAGCAGCGCTAGGCCAACGAGAATGACACGCTTCAATCCGCTTCCCTCGCTCTGCCCCGTCAGCCAAGGGTTAACATCGGGAAAGGAGTTAAGGGCATCGAACTGCGGCATACAAGGGCTGCTTTCCGGTATAGTGTGCGCCGCAATGCCCAGCCGGCGTGCCCCCGACGGGAGATGAATGGAAATGACGGTGCGCGAAGCCAATCTGACTCCGGCCTCGAGCGCGGATCGCGAACCCGAGTTGATCGAAAGCGGCGGTACCGCGCGTCTGCATCTGACGCTTGCCACCACCGATTACGACCATGTGCGCGATCTTGTGAACGGGGTCATCCGCCCCGAGGGCATTACCCTGACGGCCTTTGTGCTTCCGGTCGAAGAAGTTTTCTACAGGTTTATTAAAAACCGCGAGTGGGACATCTCGGAAATGTCCTTCGGCAAGTTCATCGGCTTTGCTTCCCAGGGCAACTCGCCCTTCGTCGGAATTCCGGTTTTTCCATCACGTGTTTTCCGGCATTCGGCATTTTATGTGCGCGCCGACCGGGGTATCGCCACGCCGAAGGATCTTGAAGGCAAGCGCGTCGGGATTCCGGAATGGGCGCAGACCGCCGGCATCTACGCGCGCGGCTTCCTTGCGGAAACAGCCGATGTCGATTTGCGCAAGATTCGTTGGGTGCAGGCGGGCATGAACGAAGCGGGCAGGGAGGAAAA
>Ga0157308_10000069_pt1 | contig 12568 bp, 12 predicted proteins | sample NitcycUS198509B2_FD_108396 | JGI IMG/M metagenome (GOLD analysis project Ga0157308, IMG submission 108396) | Soil microbial communities from Arlington Agricultural Research Station in Wisconsin, USA - Nitrogen cycling UWRJ-S198-509B-2 | ecosystem: Environmental > Terrestrial > Soil >...
CGCATCGTGTTCTGGACCATCGTCAACTACGAGGTCTGGGACATCGGCAAGCCGATGGCGCGGCAATTGCTCCCGGCGCCGACCGGCGTGCCGCTGATGCCCGACGTCGTGCACTGGGGATTCCACGAATACGGCATGCGGGTCGGCTGCTGGCGCTTCTTCGAGCTGTTCAGGAAGCTCGGCATCAAGCCGACCCTCGCGGCCAACGCCCGCATCTGCGAGGACTATCCGCGCGTCGCCAAGGAGGCGCGTGACGCCGGCTGGGAATTCATGGGCCACGCCTACGAGCAGGGGCCAATTCACAAGGAGACCGACCAGGCCGGCATGATCAACCGGACCATGGACATCATGGAGAAGTTCTGCGGCAAGCGGCCCGTCGGCTGGCTCGGGCCCGGCCTCACCCAGACGCTGGAGACACCCGACCTGCTTGCCGCCTCGGGCGTGAAATATATCGGCGACTGGGTCTATGACGACGAGCCGACGGTGATCAAAACCACCAAGGGCCCGCTGGTCACCCTGCCCTACACCATCGAATGCAACGACATTCCGGTGATGCTCATCCAGCATCACGATAGCGATTATCTGCTCAAGCTCGTGATGGACCAGTTCGACCGTCTCTACGCCGAGAGCGCCAAGCGCGCGAAGTTCTGCACGCTCGCGATCCACCCCTACATCAGCGGCCAGCCGCACCGGATCAAATATCTCGAGCAGATCTACGACTACGTGAACCGGCACGAAGGCGTGCTGCACTGGAACGGCGAGCAGATCCTCGACTGGTACCGCGGCGTTGCCAAGATCGAGGCCGCCGCATAGCGTGGGCCGCCGCCCAAAAGAACAAGAACGGCGGCCAGATTGGAGGAACGGTCATGACGATGACGCGCGCCTTTGCGGCGGCGGCGATGCTGAGCGGGGCGCTCATGGCAGCGGCGCAGGCGCAGGAAATCCGCCTCGCCCGGCAATTTTCCATGGGCTACCTGCAGCTCAACGTGATGGAGCATCAACAGCTCATCGAGAAGCACGCCAAGGCGCTCGGCCTCAACGATGTGAAGGTGTCGTGGTTCACCTTCAACGGGCCTACCGCCGTCAACGAAGCACTGATCTCCGGCAATATTGACGTCGGCTCCGGCGGCGTGCCGGGCCTGCTCGTGCTGTGGTCGCGCACCAAAGGCACGCCGCAGGAAGTGCGCGGCATTTCCGCGCTGAGCTCGCAGCCCTTCCTGCTCAACAGCCGCGATCCCGCCATCAAGACCATCAAGGATTTCAAGGACAGCGACCGCATCGCGGTGCCGGCGGTGAAGTCGTCGGTGCAGGCGATCACGCTGCAGATGGCGGCAGCCAAGGCTTACGGCACGAAGGAGTTCAACAAGCTCGATCCGCTCACCGTGTCGATGACGCCGCCGGATGCGACGGTCGCGCTGCTCAAGGGTGGCGCGCAGATTTCAGCCGCCTTCAGCGTGCCGCCGTTCCAGTATCAGCAACTCGAGGACCCTGCGGTACACACCGTGCTCAATTCCTTCGACGTGATGGGGGGCTCGCACACTTTTACCGCAGTCTGGGCGCCGGCCAAATTCCGCGAAAGCAACCCGGCGCTCTACAAGGCTCTGGTGGCGGCGCTCAAGGAAGCAACCGACATCGTCAACAAGGACAAGAAGGCGGCGGCGGCTTTGTGGATCGAGGATTCGAAATCGAAGCTCTCGCCCGACATGGTCGGCAAGATCGTCACCGGATCGCAGGTGCGCTGGACCATGACCCCGGAAAACACCATGAAATATGCCGACTTCATGGCGGAGGTCGGCACGCTCAAGGCGAAGCCGGAGTCATGGAAGGATTACTTCTTCCCGGAGATTCACGACCAGAAGGGGAGTTGAGGCTTCCTATCGTTCCGCGTTCGCTCGCTACGCGCGGGTTTTGTTCCGCTCGTGCGGGCTGCCTGCTTATTTGTTTTTCAAATTTGTCGAGGGGCTGAAGGTCTTGTTCACGCCGTTCGCGCTTGCACCCTTCCAGTTGTCCGGCACCAGCACGTCGATCTGGTGACATACCTTCACACCGACGCCGAGCGGCCCGGTCTCGAAATCACCGACATAGGCACCGCTCAGGCGCCACTGACAAACCGTTTTCTTTGTCCAGCCGGCGACTGCCGGCTGGACGGCGCCGAGAGCACAAAGGCTCGCGAGGCCGAGGACGACCGTGAGAACTTTTCGCATTTTCAATTTCCCACTCGATTCGATTTCACCGTCTTGGGGAGGACTCCTGCGGGGCTTTGCGCGTTATTGATGGAGCCCTGCATCTGTAGTTCCTGACGTTGCTGTTTGCTTCGATGTGCCGAGCGCAGCGCGGCCTCTTTCCAACATCAAAGAAGCAGCGGATCCGCTGCGGTCTAGTTTTGCCTCAGATTGCGTCGCTGTTGGATCGCCTTCGGCGTTCCCGAACCTTGAGGGCCGAGGGCCTTTGCGTTTGCGCCCTGCGGACCGGCGCCACTTGGCGGAGAGGACGTGGGTCCCGGCGCGGTGATTGTTTGTCCGCCAGCCGCAACAGTGTTCGTGTTCGAACCGGCCGTTGTTGCGCTCCCGGCAGAAGGAATATTCTTGGTGTTGGCCGGACCCGAATTCGTTGGGAGTTCGCGTATCTTAATTCTGGCGTGGTCTCTGAGACATTCTGTCCATTGATTATCACATTTCCTGTCACAGGCCTTATCGTCATCAGCACATTTTCGCATGCATTTATCGTGCAGATTCACGCATATCAGTTCGTACGACCGCATTTTGGCCGTCGCCGCGGAACAGGTGTAGAAGCTTGTGAGAGTGAGTGCGAGCACAAGAGCCTTGCGCATTTTCGATTCCCCGAAGTGGTGTGTGTTGATCACGGTCTTTGAGTCGCCCCGGCGCGATGGCTCGCGCCGGGGCGCCTTCGACGTTCGCTCGGTTCACTTCGCCTGAGTCTTTGGCTTGGGAAGGATTCCCGTGGGGGTCTGTGCGGTGTTGATGCGGCTTTGCAATTGCTGCCTGGAGGCCTTTGCGTTGGCTGCGGCCGTGTTCACGCACTGCCGGTAGAGCGCCAGGTATTGCTGGCTGGTCGTGCACTGGCCGCCGAGCGAATTGCATCGCTGCAGGGCAATATTCACGCAGGCCTGGCTGGCTTGATCAGCCGAAGCCGGCTGCACGCCGGCGAGAGCGGCGAAACTCGCGAGGCTCGTGACAATGATGAGAACTTTGCGCATGTTCAAATTCCTGATGAGTTGACTACGCGTTGATTTACGCCTGCTTCTAGTTCTGGCGCCTGAGCTTCCTATCGTTGATGGCTTGCTGCGCGCCTGGACCGTTCGAGACGGGTTGTTTCGTGCACACGCGATGTGCCGAGAAACACCGCGGGTTGCCCCAATTGTCCGGCGCCCATTGATCGCAGACGATCTTGCAGTCCTGCGCGGCGGACGCCAGCTGCACGCCGCCAAGAGTGGCGAGGCTCGCGACACCGAGAGCGACGATGAGAGCTTTGTACATTTTCGATTTCCTGTTTTGAGTTGCAATTTTGATTCACGCTTTGTCGGTTCGAGGCATCAATTCGCTGGCGCGCCGCTTTCCAGTCGTCTGCTTGCAAACGGCACACCCGTGCATCGATCGGCGCGCAACCTAGACGTGCGTACATGAACCGGAACTAAATGGCTCTTGCAGTTTTCGCGTGCGCGCGTGATTCAAAAAAATAATTTTGCGCGCGTGAAGCACATCGAGTCACCATCCGATCGAATGAGAAATGTGCGAGTGATGCGATTTCAGGCGGATTTTTTCTTTGTCGAATTGCGCGCGTCACGCGTGCGGCAAGAATTAACGCTGCCAAAAATATTTTGATGTCGTTCGAACGGTGGATGAAGCATATTCACCGTCATGCACGGGCTTGACCCGCGCATGCATGGTGAATTGCAACATCTGAAATTCTTGCGGCTATTGTGGCGCTGCCTCATGGATTGCCGGGTCCAGCCCGGCAATGACAGCGCATAAATCGTGTCCGAACCCAATCAGGATGCGCTAGCCGCCCGCCACCACCTTGTGCGTCTGCTCGCCGAGACATTCGATAGAAGCCGTCACGACATCGCCGGGCTTGAGATAGACCGGCGGCTTCTGGCCCAGGCCCACGCCGGCCGGCGTGCCGGTGAGGATAACGTCGCCCGGCTGCAGGCTCATGAAACGGCTGATGTAGGACACCAGCTCAGCGACCGAGAAAATCATGTCGCGGGTCGAGCCGCTCTGCCTGGTTTCGCCATTGACGCTCAGCCGCATCGACAGTTTCTGCGGGTCGGCGATCTCATCCCGCGTCGCAAGGAACGGGCCGAGCGGCGCGAAAGTGTCCGCGCTCTTGCCCTTGAAGCCCTGCCCGCCGCGGTTGAACTGGAAGTCGCGCTCGGAGAAGTCGATGGCGACGCAGTAGCCGAGCACATGCTCGAGCGCCTCGCGCTCCGCGATGTAGACCCCCGGCCTGCCGATGACGACTCCCAGCTCGACTTCCCAATCCACGCTCCTGGCCTCGCGCGGCATGACGAGATCATCGACCGGACCGCACAGCGCGCTGGTCGCTTTGAGGAAAAGCGTCGGCTCTTTCGGCAACGGCAGGCCGGTTTCCTCGGCGTGATCGCGATAGTTCAGGCCGACGCCGATGATCTTGCCAATGCCGCGCAGGGGCGGGCCAAGCACGGCGCCCTTCGCTACCTTGATGAGAGCCTTTGCCGGCACGGCCGCAATAGCCGCGATGTCGTTCAGTGTCGGCGCGCGGGGATTGAGCGCCTCGAAGCTGCCCGACAGGTCGAAGATTTCACCATCCAGAATGAGGCCGGGCTTCTCGCCGGATGCGGAACGGTAACGGACGAGCTTCATGCCCTGTACAATATCCGGGGTAGCTGCAAAACTGCCAGCCAATATCAGTGAAGTGAGGACGTCGCGTATGAATTTCCCGAAGCCCAGCGTCGGCATGCTGCCGAACGACCGTCTCGACTACTCCGCCATCATAAAGCGCAAGCCGCTGAAGCTCCCGAAGGGAGCGCGCATGGTGGTGTGGACGATTACCAATGTCGAGGAATGGGACCCAACACAGACCATGCCGCGCACGGTGATCACGCCGCCTGCCGGCGGCGCACCGATGCCCGACATCCCCAACTGGTGTTGGCATGAATACGGCAACCGCGTCGGCTTCTGGCGCCTCTTGCAAGTCTACGATGACTTCAAGATTCCAGGCGTGATGAACATCAACGGCGTTGCCATCCAGGCCTATCCCGACATCATCAAGGCGTGCCTCGACCGCAAATGGGAGTTCGTCGGCCACGGCTTCACCCAGCGCAACATGCAGAAGGTCGAGAACGAGCGCGCCGACATCCGTAAAAGTGCCGAAGTGATCGAGCAGGCGACCGGCAAGCGCCCGCGCGGCTGGCTCGGGCCGGGCCTCACCGAAACCTGGGAAACGCCCGATGTCCTTGCCGAGGAAGGCTACGACTATGTCGCCGACTGGGTGCTCGACGACCAACCGGTGTGGATGAAGACGCGCGGCAAGCCGATTCTCAACATTCCCTACACGCAGGAATGCAACGACGTCGCGATGATGCTGATCCAGCATCACAAGGCGAGCGAGTTCTACGAGCGCGCCATGGATCAGTTCGAGCAGATCTACAAGGACGCCAAAGGCTCGGCGCGCGTGATGGCGATCTCGGTGCACCCCTACATCATGGGTGCGCCGCACCGCGCCAAATATTTCCGCAAGATCTTCGAGAAGATCCGCAAGAAGCGCGACGTCCTGTTCTGGACCGGCTCGCAGATCGCGGACTGGTACATGAAGGTCGGACCGAAGCCGCAATAATGACGGCAGGTGTAGCGTAACTGGGGACGGGGAGTTTTGATCATGCATCCACGCGAACGACTGCCCTATTCACCGATCGAGGGGCGCGCGCCCCTCAGGTTGCCGAAGGGCGTGCGGCTGGTGGTCTGGCCGGTGCTGGCGCTCGAGGAATGGGACATGGGCCGCCCGATGGCGCGCATGGTGATCTCGCCGCCGCAGGGCCAGCCGATGCTTCCCGACCACCCGAACTGGAGCTGGCACGAATATGGCATGCGTGTCGGCTTCTGGCGGCTGCGCAAGGTGATGCAGAAGCTCAATATCAATCCGACGGTCACGCTCAATGCACGCGTGTGCGAGACGTATCCGTCGGTGGTGAAGGCCTGCATCGACAGCGGCTGGGAGCTCAATGCGCACAGCTACGATCAGGTGCCGATGCACAAACTCGACGACGAGCGGGCGGTGATCGACAAGTCGATGGACATTATCGAGAAATTCTCCGGCAAGCGGCCGCGCGGCTGGTTCGGCCCCGGCCTGACGCAGACCTTCGACACGCTCGACTACCTGTCGGAAGCCGGCGTCGAATATATCGGCGACTGGGTTCTCGACGACGAGCCCGTGACAATCGAAACCCGCCACAAGCCGGTCGTGGCGCTGCCCTACAATTTCGAGATCCATGACATTGTCATGATGGCGCTGCAGAACCATCCGTCCGACGAATGGCACGGGCGGGCGCTCGATCACTTCGACGTCCTCTACGCGGAGTCGGCCGAGCGTCCGAAATTCATGGCCATCGCGTGCCATCCGTATCTTTCGGGCGTGCCGCACCGCATCAGCCATGTCGAGCGCACCTTCGCGGAGATTCTGTCACATGACGGCGTGGTGGCCTGGGATGGCAGCAAGATCCTGGATTGGTACCTGACCGAGGGAAGAATGCGGGACGCCGCGTAAATGCCGCCACAGGCCTATCGCAGTTGCTTTGTCCCCCATGATCTTGCGGCGCCGCTCAAGGGAGCGGCGTCGGGGCCGCTCGCTGGATTGAGCGCGGTGGTCAAGGACATGTACGACATCGCCGGCGAGCGCACCGGCTGCGGCAGCCCGGAATGGCTTGCCACTCATCCGCCCGCCGCGCGGAATTGCCCGCCGGTGCAGAAGATCCTCGATGCCGGCGCGACCATCATCGGCAAGACCGTCTGCGACGAATATTTCTACAGCGTCAGCGGCGCCAACGCGCACTACGGCACGCCGGTGAATATACGCGCGCCGGGAAGGCTACCGGGTGGCTCGTCGGCGGGCTCGGCCGCGGCCTGCGGCGCCGGCCTGTGCGACTTTGCGCTTGGCAGCGATACCGGCGGCTCGGTGCGCGTGCCTGCATCATTCAACGGAATTTATGGCCTGCGTCCGACGCATGAGCGCATCGAGCACAGCGGCGTCGCCGACATGGCGCCGAGTTTCGACGTTCCCGGCTGGTTCGCCGCCACGCCCGGCGTCTTTCGCAAGGTCGGAGCGGTGCTGCTCGACAACCGCCGTGTCGCCGCGCAAATCGATCGCGTGGTCGTGCTCGAGGATGCGTTCGCGCAAGCGGAAGAGCCGGTCGCCGATCTGCTCCGCACGCTGCTCGAGTTCATGAGCGACGACCTGCCCGGGATGGCGCACGGCCGGATCGCGCCGGACGGATTCGACCCCTGGCGTGAGGCGTTCCGGATCGTGCAGGCCTACGAGACCTGGCAGACGTTCGGGGCGTTTGTCACCAAGCACAGACCGAATATCGGTCCCGGGGTTAAGGAGCGAATGCAATTCGCCTCCACCGTCACCAGCGCGCAGGCCGACGCGTCCCGCGAGGTCGTCAACAAGGCGCGCGATCATATCCGGCAAATCGTCGTGCCGGGCACGGTCCTGGCGCTGCCAACGGCGCCCAGCATCGCGCCGAAGATCGAAATCTCCGGTGCAGAACTCGAGGAATTCCGCACGCGCGTCATGCGCCTCACCTGCACGTCGGGCATTTCGGGCCTGCCGCAGATGAACATCCCGGGTGGGACGATCAACGGCTGCCCCATAGGGCTTTCTTTCATCGGCTGGGCCGGCGGCGACGAGGCTCTGCTCGATCTTGCCTGTAAATTGTCGCGCCACTGCGGCATGGCGGCATGAGGCACGGCCTCCGCTCATCCCCGCGCAAGCGGGGATCCAGGGCCCCAAGCGCAGACCGTCAATGCCTCTGGATTCCCGCTTTCGCGGGAATGAGCGGATAATTGGACACGGCTCTTGGTTTCGCCGCTGCGCTGGATTATCCGTTAGGTGATGACTGCCCAATTCCTCGACAGTAAAACCATCGCCGAGCTGACTGCCCGGATGTACCTCGACACCGGGGCGGTGCGTTTTATGACCGACAAGCCGTTCATTTTCACAAGCGGCTGGGCCAGCCCGGTCTACAACGACTCGCGCTGGCTGATGTCATTCCCCGACGTGCGCTCGGCGCTGATGGATTTCGCGGTTCACACCATCGAGCGCGACATCGGCCGCGACAAGATCAACGCAGTGGCAGGCGGCGAGACCGCCGGTATACCGTTTGCGGCATGGGTGGCCGATCGCATGCATCTGCCGATGCAGTATGTGCGCAAGAAGCCAAAAGGATTCGGACGCGGCTCGCAAATCGAGGGCTTGCTGGTGCCGGGACAGCGCGTGCTGCTGGTGGAAGATCTCGCCACCGACGGCAAGAGCAAAGTGAACTTCATCAAGGCGCTGCGTGAGGCCGGCGGGATTTGCGAGCACTGCTTTGTGATCTTCTTCTACGACATCTACCCGCAGAGCAAAAAGATCATGAGCGACCTCGGCGTGACCCTGCACGCGCTCACGACCTGGAAGGACGTCCTCGCAGTCGCCCGCACGAGCGGGCAGTTCGAGCCGAAGATGCTGGCCGAGGTGGAGAAGTTCATCGGCGACCCGGCCGGCTGGTCAAAGGCGCACGGCGGCGCCGCCGAAGCCGCCGAGTAGTAACGTGTAGAGGAGGTTGTCATGGCGAAGGCGAAACGAAAGACAAAGGCAACCACGGTAAAGGCAAAAAAGAGCAAGAAGAAAATCGCCGCCAAACCGGCGAAACGCGCAACGGCACGGCCGAAGCACAAGTTCACCGTCAGCCACCACCGCGAGGAAGATTTCGATCACGGCCTGCGCCCCTACTCCGCCTATCGCGACCTCGGCATCGCGCCGGCGACCGGCGGCATGGTGCAGGCGCACGTGATCCGCATGACCAAACCCTTCACTGCGGAGGAAGTGGCGATCCCGCACTATCACGACGTCGACTTCCAGATGGTCTACGTGCTGAAAGGGTGGTTCCGGAGCGAATTCGAAGGCCAGGGCGCACATACGTTTCACGCCGGCTCATGCTGGATCCAGCCGCCCAGGATCAAGCACACCGTACTCGGCTACTCTGACGACTGCGAGCTTCTGGAAATCGTATTGCCGGCGGAGTTCGAGACCGTGACGCTCAGGTAGTCGAATTTAATCCGCTCGCCCCCCGCGACCCGGCCTACGCTCACTTCGCGAGCTTCGGCGGGCGTGAGTCCGCCGAAGCGCGGAGCGCGAAGGCGGAAGGCGGAAGGCGGAAGGCGGAAGGCGGAGGGCAACAGATTCTCCCGGAGCACTTATTTGATGTCCGCTTTAGGGGGCAAAGCGGACATTCGTTGGGAGTCTTGAGCGGAAGCGATCCCAGTCGTAGCGTTCAGCGTTTCCGTTCGGCTAGGACCGCCCCAGGCGGCGCATCCGTTGCCCCCGCTTAGCCGACATTCATATCGAATTGGCCAGCCAGGGCTTTGATGTAGCGCAAGCCTGCCAAAAATTATTGCGCTGACGTGTGCCGCCCAAAGCCCACATAAAATTTGACGCCGCAAAGTCCGCTACCGAACTGAACCGAGACATTAGAAGAATTAGGTTTAGCGGAGCGAAATAGGAGCTTGGGTCCCCGGCACGACCGAGATATGGACCTCACGGCGTGCCGGAGACAGACGAACCACTCGGTCGCCTAGGAAAAGCCCCAAGAGTTCATCCGATGTTATGAACGCGCGAAAGCAGGACGAAGGCATTGATGTAGATCAGGCCAAAGTTCCAATGTCCCTGACCCGGTAGCGGCGCTGGTCAGGGCGAAACCCTCGGGCGAAAGCTTGGGGGTTTTTGTTGACGCGGAGCGCCCGTTACACAAACCGCATCAGCATCAACCCGCCGGTCACCACCACAAAGATGACCGCCGTGGCGCCGAGCACGGTGGTGATGTGCCGCCAGCCGAGGCCGATGATCGTCTTCACCGACGTTCCGAGCCCGAGCGCGCCGATGGCGAGCAGCAGGCCCCAGGTCGAGATCTCGACCAGCACGTTTTTCGCGGGCGCGTAGACCGGCATCCAGGACGGAGCCAATGGCACCGCGCTGTTCAGGATGCACAGCAACAGGAAGACGATGGCGAAGACCGGCACCGGCACGCGCGCCTCGCCGTGCCGTATGCCCTTGCGCGTGAAATACCAGCCGACGCCGAGCACCACCGGCAGCAGCAGAAACACGCGAAAGAGCTTCACAATCACGGCCGTGTTGCCGACCGGCTCCGACACGGCGTAGCCGGCGCCGACGACCTGCGCGACGTCGTGAATCGTGCCGCCCAGCATCACGCCTGTCGTCTGCGCATCAAAGCCCAGAACGATGCACAGCGGCGGGTAGACCAGCATCGCCAGCGTGGCGAGCGCATTCACCGCCACCACGACAAAGGCAATGTCGGCCGCCTTGCCCTTGTACTCGGGGATGACCGTCGAGGTCGCAAGCGTCGCCGAAGCGCCGCACACCGCCGTGCCGACACCGACCAGCGCGCCGAAGCCGGCGCTGCGGCCATACCAGCGTGCCAATACAAACCCTGACGCAACGGTCGCAACCATGGAGACGACGATCAGCACGGCGGTTTGCAGACCGAGCGCTGCGATTTCGCCAAGCCCCACGCGCAGGCCGAGCAGCGCGACCGCCCAGCGCAACAGCGTTTTCACGCAGAAATTCATGCCCAGCTGCACCGCCGGCCGCGCCGCCAGCGGATTGAGCGCGATGCCGACGACGAGCGCGATCACCATGCTGGGGATGGGCACGACCTTCGCCACGAAGGGCGCCGCGATGTAGCCGATCGCCGCCACCATGGCCGACAGGAGAATGCCGGGCGCAAGCGCCGCCGCCGTGGCCACCGAGGGCCGCAAGGCTTGCAAATTTTCTGCGCTCACACGGGATTCCTTATTGGCTTGCGGCGAGTCTGGAGCGGCCGGGTTGGAGACCTGCCGCAACGGCTGCGGCGATTTGCGAAGGCGTATCGACGACGGTGACGCCCGCTGCTTCGAGCGCCTTGCGCTTTGAGACGTAGCTGCCGGCATTGCCGGTCACGATGGCCCCGGCATGCCCCATTTTCTTGCCGGGGGGAGCGGCGGCGCCCGCGATGAAGGCGACCCTCGGCTTGCTCATCGCTTTTGCGTAGGCCGCCGCGTCCTCTTCCATCGCGCCGCCGATTTCGCCGACGATCACGATCGCATCGGTGCGGCTGTCTTTGTCCAGCGCCTCGAGCGCATCGCGCGTGGTGGTTCCGAGCATCGGGTCGCCGCCGATGCCGATGAAGGCGCTTTGGCCGATGCCGGCGCGCGTGAGGTTGAGGCAGACCAAAGTGCCCAGGCTGCCGCTGCGCGAGATCACGCCGACCCGCCCTGCCCTGAACACGCTCGGGACGAAGGCCGGCATAATGCCGACAAAACATTCGCCAGGCGTGACAAGGCCGGCGGTATTGGGACCCACAATGCGTGTCCCGTGTTTTGCCGCAGCGGCATGCATCGCCATCACGTCCTGCGCCGGGATGTGCTCGGTCAGTACGACCAGCAGCTTGATGCCCGCCTGCGCGGCGGACACCGCCGCCTCCTTCGCCATCGGCGGCGGAATGAACATCACGGCGACATCGCCGCCGGTTTTCGCAACGGCCTCGGCGGCGGTCGCGAAAATCGGCACGCCGACATGGGTCTCGCCCTCGCGCTTGGGATTGACGCCGCCGACCACATTGGTGCCGTAGGCGATCATCTTCTCGGTCCAGAAGGTGCCCTGCTTGCCGGTGATGCCGAGCACAACGACGCGGTCGTTTTTGCGAACGATCATCGTGCTGCCTTCACTGCCGCCTGGATGGCGTCTTCCATGAAATCGTAAGGCTCTATTCCGAGCTCGTCGCGCACCAACTTCACGGCTTCCTCTTCGCCGGTGCCGTGAATCGAAAAGAACACCGGCACTTTCGGCTGCAGCTTGTGCCAGGCTTTCACGACTCCATCGGCCATCACGTCGGTACGCGCAAAGGCGCCGCAGAAATTGATGACAAGGCTTTTCACGCCAGGATTGGACAGCACCAGGTCGAGCGCGATTTCGGATTTCGTGTAGGCTTCGCCGCCGATCTCCAGGAAGTTCGCGGGCTTGCCGCCGTAATGACGGATGACGTCCATGGTGGTCATGGTGAGGCCGGCGCCATTGGCAAGAACGCCGACATTGCCGTCGAGCTGGATGAGCTTGAGGCCGGCCTCGGCGCCGCGCCGCTCCAGCGCCGTCATTGCGGCGGCAGCACCCGACTTCGCGATGTCCGGCTGGCGATAGACCGCGGCATCGTCGAGCACGAATTTGCAGTCGAGTGCGACCACGCGATTGTCCTCGAGCAAGGCCAGCGGATTGATCTCAAGAAGCTCGGCATCGCGCGCGCGGAAGGCGGCGTACATGC
>Ga0157308_10000073_pt1 | contig 12416 bp, 11 predicted proteins | sample NitcycUS198509B2_FD_108396 | JGI IMG/M metagenome (GOLD analysis project Ga0157308, IMG submission 108396) | Soil microbial communities from Arlington Agricultural Research Station in Wisconsin, USA - Nitrogen cycling UWRJ-S198-509B-2 | ecosystem: Environmental > Terrestrial > Soil >...
CCGGCGCGGCGCCGATCGTCGCGCAGCTCGCGCGCGAAGCGGGCGCCCTCACCGTGGGCGTCGTGACCAAGCCCTTCGCCTTCGAAGGCAAGCTCAGGGCGCGACGCGCCGAGCAGGGCATCCAGGCCCTCACCGAGCAGGTCGACACGCTCATCACCATCCCGAACGACCGGCTGCGCGAGGTCGTCGACAAGAAGACCTCGATCGTGGACGCGTTCCGGGTCGTCGACGACGTGCTGCGCCAGGGCGTCCAGGGCATCAGCGATCTCATCACCGTCCCCGGCCTGATCAACCTCGACTTCGCCGACGTCAAGACGATCATGCGCGACGCCGGCAGCTCGATGATGGGCATCGGCATCGGGACGGGTGAGAACCGAGCCGTTGAGGCCGCCCGGGCCGCGGTCATGAGCCCGCTCCTCGAGGTGAACATCCAGGGCGCCCGCGGGATCCTCTTCAACGTCACCGGCGGGAGCGACCTAGGGCTCTTCGAGGTCAACGAAGCGGCCGAGGTGATCAAGGAGGCGGCCGATCCGGAGGCGAACATCATCTTCGGCACCGTCATCGACGACCGAATGCGCGACGAGGTGAAGGTCACCGTCATCGCGACCGGCTTCGACGGCACGCGCAAGGTGAAGACGAACAAGTTCGGCGCCGATGCGAGCGCGGGCATCGAGTCTTCGCTGGACGAGCGCAGCCGCGAGATTCTCGCCGAGATCGAGCGCGATCGCGAGCAGCGCCAGACGCTGAATGAGCAGCTCGGCGAGGAGTCGCCGTTCGCGCGACCGTCGGAGCGTGAGGCGACGGAGGTCCAGCCCGCGGAGCGAAAGCCCCTGCCGGTCTCCTCCGGCAGCCTCGAGCGGCCGTCCTACGGCGAGACCGACCTCGACATTCCGAGCTTCCTCCGCCGCAAGAGCGATTGACCGTGCGGGCCGCACGAATCCCGCTCTTCTGACCGATCGGAGCCCGGGGTCGCCAGCCCGGGGCTCGTTCGTGGCCGGAGCTCTTGACCGCACGACGGCCGACGCGGATGATCGGCGCGATGCGCTCGGGAGCGGAGATGCAGGCACGCGACGGCGACGCCGGTCAGCCGACCACAGCCGACCGTCCGTGGCGCCCGCGGGTCATCGCAGCGCTCCTGCTGGGCGCAGTTGCCTCGGTCGTCATCGAGCTGGCTCCCGATTCCTATCAGATCTTCGGGCCGTATCCCGTCATCGACGCTCATCTCTTGCTGAGCGCGCTCGAAGCGTTCCTGCCGTTCGCGTTCGCGGCGGCCGTCGTCTACGGGGCGGATGGCTGGCCGACCGGACAGTGTCGGCTCTGGTGGGACGCCGGCATGCTCGCGTTCGCCGCCGTGCTCAGTCTCGTTGCCGAGCTCGTCTTCGCCGGGATCAGCTTCGACACGATCACGGCGTTCGAAGGACTCAATACGTGGATGCCCATCCGGTACATCACGGAGCTGGCGGTGACGAGCGCCGGTGTCGGACTGCTGGCGACGGGCCTCTGGAGGGGCCGAGGATCGTTTGGCAGCGACGCGAAGCCGACCGGCGGCAGGATGGCGGTTGCCGTCGTCGGCATCGTTGCGGCGCTGGCCGTCATCGCAGACCTGTGGGCCGCGGGCCTGATGGTCGACGGCTTCCCCGTTGACCTTGTCGCGTTTGGCCTTGCCGGGGGCCTTCTGACGGCCGCGACCTCGATTGCGCTCGGTGCGCTCGCGATCGTCGCGCTGCGGATCACCCCGGCCAGGGCGGGCCAGCCGGAGCTGCTCATCGCGTCGGGCGCGACGCTGGTACTGGTCGGCCGTGCCGCTCAGTGGGCGCTCCCGTACGCGCTCCAGTCCGGCACGCAATTTAATCCGCTGTCGGGCGCGATCTTCACGGTCGTGGCCGTCGTGACGTCCTTCGGACTGATCGCCATGTCCCTTGGATTCGTCCTCTCCGGGCTCGCGGCGCATCCGCCGCGCCCGGTGCCGGAGGTCGTCGCGTAGCGCCACCGGTCAGATGCCACGACCGCATGGCACCATGCCTTCGTGGAAGCCAGCCGGCAGCCAACGGTCGACGAGATTCGCGCACGGCACATGCGGCTGCTGGCGCGGTTGCGCGCAATCACCGCCGACGCCGGGCATGATCCGGACGGGCTGCGGATCGTCGCGATAACGAAGACCTGGCCGGTCGAGGTGGCCCGTGCAGCGTTGGCGGCTGGGATCGAGCGCCTCGGCGAGAACCGCGTGCAGGAGGCGCTGCCAAAGGTCGCCGCCCTGCCCGACGCCGAGTGGCATATGGTCGGCAGCCTCCAGTCGAATAAGGCACGGCGCGCGGTGGAGGCGTTCGCCGTGATCCACTCCGTCGGTTCGCCGGAACTCATGGCTCGACTCGAGGGCATGGCCGGCGATCTCGATCGACATCCGCGCCTCCTCCTGCAGGTGAACGTGTCGGGCGAGGACTCGAAATCGGGGATGGCGCCCGGGATGCTCGCGGACGTCGCGGCGCCGCGCTCGGCGGAGCTCGTCGGGCTCATGACAATGGCGCCGAACGGGGCAAGCGAGCCGGAGGCGCGGGCAATCTTCGGGCGTCTGCGCGGCCTCCGGGACGAGCTCCAACAGCGGCTCGGCATCCGTCTTCCGGAGCTGTCGATGGGCATGAGCGCCGATGCCGAGGCGGCCGCGGCCGAAGGCGCGACCCTTGTCCGGATCGGCACCGCTCTCTTCGGGCCTCGGGCGTAGACGCTGTTATCCTCCGAGCGTGGAGCTGCTCCTCAACTTCGTCCGCATCTTCGCGACGCTCATCTGGCTGCTGCTCATCGCCCGGGTCGTGCTGAGCTGGACGAATCCGACCGGCGGCGGAGGGCTCGTCGCGTTTATCTACCAGGTGACTGAGCCGATCCTGGCGCCGATCCGCCGAGTGCTTCCTCCGACCGGCGGCGTCGACTGGTCGCCGCTCGTCGCAATGCTCGTGATCGGGGCCGTCGTCCGCGTCGTCGCCTCGATCTGACGCCGGCTGCTCGATTGCTGGCATCTCAGCCCGACGGCTATACTGCCGACTCCCCGCCGACCTGGGATACGGGCGATTGGCTCAGCAGGTTAGAGCGCACGGTTCACATCCGTGAGGTCACTGGTTCGAATCCAGTATCGCCCACCATCACCCCCCGCCGATGCGCATAGCGCTGACCTCTGAGTCGTACCTGCCCTATCTGTCGGGCGTCACCGTCTCCGTCGACGCGCTCGCCCGCGGGCTCGGCGCGCAGGGGCACGAGGTCCTCGTCGTCGCCCCGCAAGCGGCAGCCGGTCGGGAGATCGTCGCCATCGGCTCGTCGGGGCCGGAGCCCGGGTACGCCTGGCTTCCCTCCTACCAGCTGCCCGCCGTTGCCCCGGCCGGCTACCGGATGCCGTGGCCGAGCCCGACGGCCGAGGCCTGGCGCCGCGCCGAGGCCTTTCGTCCTGACGTCGTCCATGCCCACTCCCCATTCGTTACCGGACTGCTGGCCCGCCGCCTAGCCCGCCGCCTCGGCGTGCCCCTGGCGTTCACCCATCACACCCGGTTCGCGGACTACCGCCACTACCTCGGCGTACTCGCCGGCCCTGGGGCCACGCTGACAGACGCCTATCTCGGCCGCTTCTGGGCGGGATGCGCGGCCATCGTGGCCCCATCGAACGACCTCGCCACAGAGATCCGCTCGCGCCTGCCCGCCGTCCGTCGCGACCGCGTCCACGTCATCCCGACCGGGATCGACGTCGAGGCGATCCGGGCGTCGGCTCGAATCGACCCTCGCCCGGTCGCCGGATGGCCGTCCGACAGCGTCGTCGTCGTCAGCCTCGGCCGGCTGGCGCCCGAGAAGCGTCCGGAGCTCATCCTCGACACGATGGAACGGATCGCGGCGGAGGAGCCGCGAGCGCGGCTGCTCGTCGTCGGTGGCGGGCCCTCCGAGGCCGACCTCCGCGAGCGCGCCGAAGGCCAGAGGCTGGCCGGACGCGTCGCGTTCACTGGCCAGGTGCCGAGGACGGAGGCGCTCGCCCGCGTCGCCGGCGCGGACCTCTTCGTCTTCGTGTCCCGGACGGAGACGCAGGGACTTGTCCTGGCCGAGGCACTCGCCGCCGGCCTCCCCGCGGTCGCCGTCGATGGGCCCGGCGTCCGGGAGTCGGTCCGGGACGGGATCGACGGCGTCGTCGTCACCGCCGAGCCGGATTCGACGGTTGCCGAGCGGCTCGCCACGGCGGCAATGGCGCTCCTGGCTGACGGCGGGCGACGAACCGGCATGGCCGCGCGCGCCCGCTCCGACGCGGGTCGCTTCGCGGTCGAGCGGCGGGTGGCCGAGATGGTCGAGATGTACCGATCGATCCTGCCGGGGACGTTTGTCGATGCCCTTGCGTGACCCCGGGGTCGGCGTACAATGCCGGCCATGCGAGTGAGTCTCATGGCCCGCCTCGTCTCCCACCCCTCCATCGACTTCGGTTCCGGCCGCCGCGCGGCGCATCGGTCGCGCCTCGGGCTGGACCGCGCGCGGACGACCTACCATCGCCCGCGCCGCGGACCCGGATCGACGGTGAGCCTGAGCAGCCTTCGGTCGCAGACGAGCCGATTCCGCTTCCCGGCGGTCGGTCGCGCCACTCGCCTTCCCGCCCGCCGCCCCGCACTCCCGTACGGGCTGCCGCGCGCACGCCGCGGCTAGCGCCGCGCGTGCCGATCCTGCGCACCGCACGCGCGACCTCAGCCGGCGGCGTCGTTCATCGGATCAGCGACGGACGGCTCCAGGTCGTCCTGGTCCATCGGCGCGCGCCCGTCCTCTGGGCGCTCCCGAAGGGCACGCCCGATGCCGGAGAAACGACGGAGGAGACGGCGCTCCGCGAGACGCGTGAGGAGACGGGACTCGAGGTCGAGATCATCCGGCCCCTGCGCTCGATCCGCTACTTCTTCGTCCGCGGCACGACGCGGTTCAACAAGACCGTTCACTTCTTCCTCATGCGGGCGATCGGTGGCAGTCCGGACGCTCACGACGCCGAGTTCGACGAGGTCCGATGGGTGGACCTCGACGAGGCCCTCGCGCTCCTCAACCACGCCACGGAGCGGTCCGTGGTCGAGGAGGCAGCGCACGTGATCGCCCGACCCGGCGACGGCGGCGACGCGCTGGCCGGCGCCGAGGCGAGGGCGTGACCGACCTCCGCCAAACGCCTCTCCACGACGTCCACGTCGAGCTCGGGGCTCGGATGGTCCCGTTCGCCGGCTACGAGATGCCGGTCCAATACGACTCGATCCTCGACGAGCATCGGACCGTGCGATCGACGGTGGGGCTGTTCGACCTGTCGCACATGGGCGAGATCGAGCTGCGCGGCGACGAGGCCGTCGCCTTCCTGCGGTACGCGCTCGTCAGCGATCCGGGAGCGCTCGAGGTCGGGCAGGCGCAGTACTCGATGCTGTGCCAGGAGGACGGCGGGATCGTCGACGACCTCATCTGCTACCGCCTCGAGGAGCACCGGTTCCTGATCGTCTGCAACGCCGCCAACCACGACGCCGTTCTCGAGCAGCTCGAGCGCTTGCTGGCGCACGGCGACTTCGGCGCGGAGCTGGACGACCGATCCGCGCGGACGGCGCTCATCGCGCCGCAGGGGCCAAGCGCGGCGGCACTTCTTGCCGAGCTGACGGACGCGAACCTCGAGGCGATCGCCAACTATCACGCCGCAGAGGGCTCTGTCGCGGGTGTGACCTGCCTCATCGCGCGGACCGGCTACACCGGGGAGGATGGCTTCGAGCTGTTCTGCGACGCGCGGCGGGCACGCGATCTCTGGGCCGCGCTTATGGCGGCGGGGGAGTCCCACGGCCTTCGGCCCTGTGGGCTCGGAGCGCGCGACACGCTGCGCCTCGAGGCCGGGATGCCCCTCTACGGAAACGAGCTCAACCGCGAGACGAACCCGTTCGAGGTCAACCTCGGCCGGGTCGTGAAGCTCGACAAGGGCGACTTCATAGGTCATGCGGCGTTGCAGGCGATCCAGCAGACCGGCCCGCGACGCAAGCTCATCGGCCTCCAGATGATCGACAACGCGATCCCCCGCGCCGGCTACGAGGTCCGAGCCGGTCCCGATGGGCCGGACATCGGGCACGTGACGAGCGGAACGCTGTCGCCGACGCTGGGCACCAAGGTTGCCATGGCCATGGTCCCCGCCGAGGCGGCGGGTGTCGGCCACTCGTTCGAGGTCGTCGTGCGCGACCGACCTCAGCGGGCCGAGCAGGTAAAGTTGCCGTTCTATCGGCGCCCGCGCGACTGAGCGCGGCGCACCGCCCTAGGAGGAACGATCCGCCGATGTCCTACCCCGACGACCTTGCGTACTCCCGCGAGCACGAATGGGTTCGGGTGGACGGGGCGCGAGCCACGATCGGCATCACGAGCTACGCTGCCGATGAGCTTGGTGACATCGTCTTCGTGGAGCTCCCCGAGGTCGGAGCCGCGCTGAGCCAGTTCGCAGTCTTCGGCGTCGTCGAGAGCGTGAAGGCGGTCAGTGACCTCTACGCGCCGATCTCAGGCGAGGTCGTCGAGGTCAACGACGCCCTCCGGGAGTCGCCCGAGCTCCTGAACGCCGATCCGTTCGGTGAGGGCTGGGTCGCCCGGGTCGAGCTCGCCGATCGCGGCGAGCTCCAGGCGCTGCTCGACGCCGATGCGTATGCCGCCGAGACCAGCTGATCGGTCTCGCCCATGACCTACTCGCCGCACACCGATCCCGACCGCGAGCGCATGCTCGAGGCGATCGGGGCGGCCACGGTCGATGACCTCTTCGCCGACATCCCGACCTCCGTTCGCGCCTCCGATTGGGACCTCCCGGCGCCGCTGACCGAGCAGGAGGTCCGCACTGAATTGGCGCGGCTGGCCGGCCGCAATCGGATGCCGGAGGTCAGCTTCCTGGGTGCCGGCGTCTACCGCCACCTCATCCCGGCCGTGGTCGGCGAGGTCATCGGTCGCCCGGAGTTCGCAACGGCGTATACCCCGTACCAGCCCGAGGTGAGCCAGGGCACGCTCCAGAGCATCTACGAATTCCAGTCGCTCATCTGCGAGCTGACCGGCATGGAGGTCGCCACGGCCTCACACTACGACGGGGCGACGGCGACCGCCGAGGCCGCGCTCATGGCCTGCCGCCTCACCCGCCGCTCGATCATCGCGGTCTCCGCCGGCGTCAACCCCGATTACCGACGCGTCCTCGGGACCTACTGCTCGGGGCCTGGGATCGAGGTCGTCACCGTGCCGATCGACCTGGCCGAGGACGGCAGCGGCACGACGGACCTCGCCCGGGCCGCCGAGGCGCTCGGCCCGGACGTCGCCTGCCTCGTCGCCGCCCAGCCGAACTTCTACGGCCAGGTCGAGCCGATGGCCGAGCTCGCTGACGCCGCGCACGCGGCGGGGGCGCTGCTCGTGGCCGTCGTCGAGCCGACGTCGCTCGCCATCCTCCAGGCGCCCGGTGACTACGGCGCCGACCTCGTGGCGGCGGAGGGGCAGCCCCTCGGCGTGCCGATGAGCTTCGGAGGTCCGTATGTCGGCCTGATGGCTGCGCCCATGGCATCGGTGCGGCAGATGCCGGGACGGCTCGTCGGCGCCACCCGCGACGCGGCGGGCCGGCGCGGGTACGTGCTCACCCTGCAGGCTCGCGAGCAGCACATCCGGCGTGAGAAGGCAGCCAGCAACATCTGCACGAACCAGGCACTCATGGCGCTCGCCGCGACCGCCTACCTGTCGGCGGTCGGGCCGACCGGGCTTCGCGAGGTCGCCGAGCTGTCGATGACCCAGGCTCGCCACCTCGCGGCCGCGCTCGAGGATGCCGGGCTCGCCGAGCGACGGTTCGGAGGCGCCTACTTCGCAGAGGTCACGATGCGCCTCCCCGACGCCGCCAGGCGGCACGCGGCGCTCGTCGAGCAGGGCATCGTGGCCGGCCACCTGCCGGAGCGCGACGACCCGGCGCTGCGCGACACCGTCCTCCTCGCCGCCACCGAGCTCACCACCGACGACGACATCGCACGCCTCGTCGACGCCCTGGAGGCGATCCGATGAACGTCGCCGAGGCGCCTCCCGCCGATGCCTCCGGCCGTGGCGCCGCCTTCACCGGTCCGACGGGAGGGGAGGAGCTCACCGTCGTCGAGCCGCTCATCTTCGAGCGCTCTCGGCCCGGCCGGCGAGCGGTGCGCTTCCCGCGCTCGAGCGACGCGGCGCGCGAGCGTTCCGCCGGGCAGCCGGAGCTGCCGTCAACGGTCCTGCGCGCCGCCGCTCCGCGGCTGCCGGAGGTCAGCGAGCTCGAGTTGCTGCGGCATTTCAACCGGCTGGCGCACCTGAACCAGGCGATCGACCTCAACTTCTATCCGCTCGGGTCGTGCACGATGAAGTACAACCCAAAGGTCAACGAGTGGGCCGCCGCGCTGCCGGCCCTGGCCGAGTCCCATCCCCTCGACCCGGAGGCGGTCAGCCAGGGCAGCCTCGAGCTCATGTGGCTCCTGTCCGAGCTGCTCAAGGAGATCAGCGGCTTCCCGGCGATCAGCCTCCAGCCGGCGGCGGGAGCGCACGGGGAGCTGACCGGGATGCTGATGACGCGCGCCTACCACCGCGCGAACGGCGAGGGCGAGCAGCGGCGGAAGGTCCTCGTGCCCGACTCGGCCCATGGCACCAACCCCGCCACGGCGACGATGGTGGGCTACGAAACCGTGACGATCCGCTCGAACGAGCGTGGCGGGATCGATCTCGAAGCGTTGCGTGCGGCGCTCGGTCCGGACGTCGCCGCGCTGATGATCACGAACCCCTCGACGCTGGGCATCTTCGAGGACCAGATCGACCAGGTCGTCGAGGCGGTGAAGGCCGCCGGGGCGATCGCCTACATGGACGGTGCGAACCTCAACGCCATCCTCGGTCGTTTCCGCCCTGGCGAGTCCGGGTTCGACGTCATGCATTTCAACCTGCACAAGACGTTCTCGACACCGCACGGCGGGGGTGGGCCGGGCGCTGGGCCGGTCGGCGTCAGCGAGCGGCTGGAGCCTTTCCTCCCTGCCCCGATGCCAGTCCTGGCCGCGGGCATCGCCGACGAGGTCCGAGCCAACGCCCGCGCCGGGCGCTCGACGCCGGATGCGCGCTTCGCAATGGACTGGGATCGTCCGCACAGCATCGGCAAAGTCCGAAGCTATTTCGGGAATTTCGGGATGTTCGTGCGGGCGTACACATACATCCGCTCGAACGGGGACGACGGTCTGCGAACGATCAGCGAGGACGCGGTGCTCGCGGCGAACTATCTCCGCGTGCGGCTGCATGACGTCTACGATCTGCCCTACGACCGCCTCAGCAAGCACGAGGTCGTCTTCAGTGGGCGCCGCCAGAAGCGCGAGCACGGCGTGACAACGCTCGACATTGCGAAGGCGATCTTGGATCACGGGATCCATCCGCCGACGATCTACTTCCCGCTGATCGTCGAGGAAGCGCTCATGGTCGAGCCGACCGAAACCGAGTCGCTCGAGACCCTGGACGTCTTCATCAACGTCATGCGCGACATCGCCGAGCAGGCCGTGACGGAGCCTGAGGCGCTCAAGCGCGCGCCGACGACCACGCCTGTCGGCCGTCTGGACGAAGCGGCCGCCGCCCGGCGACCCGACCTCCGCTACCGGTTCGGTGACGTGACCGATGCACCCGCCGCGGACACGCGCGAGCGGAGGCGGGCCGCCGCGACTCGCAACGCCCCGCGTACCTGATGCATGGCAGCGCGACGAAGGCGAACTGAACCTCTCTCGACAGCCGAGCGTACTATCAGAAACCCCAGCGGCGCACGAGCTGCACAGGTGCCAGTGGAAGCGAGAGAGTCGGACGACCTCGTCAGGCGTATGCAGGGCGGTGACCTGGATGCGTTCGAGGAGTTCTTCAATACCTACAAGCGCCCGGTGTATGCGACCGCGCTCGCCATCACGCGGGATCCGTTCCTGGCGGAGGAGGTCCTGCAGGACTGCTTCGTCAAGGCGTACCGCGTGCGTGAGCGGCTCGATCCCGCCCGCTCGCCGCTGCCCTGGCTGCAGCGCGTCACCATCAACCTCTGCTACAGCCGTGTCAGCCGCCGCAAGACGCTGGCCGAGCCGATCACCAGCCTCATCACGAACCTCGTCGTCGACCTCTCGGCCCGGCCGGACCAGGTGGTGGAATCGCGCGAGGTGCTCGACGTCCTCCAGCGCGGCATCGACGCCCTGCCCCCGAAGCAGCAGACCGCGATCATCCTGTACTACCTCCACGGCTACTCGCTGGCCGAGGCGGCCGAGATCGCGGACTGCAACGTGGGCACCATGAAGTCCCGCCTCCACTACGCGCTCAAGGCGCTGCGCATCCGGCTGCCGGCCGAGCGCCGCGTCCCGGTGGGAGCGCCCGCGCCGGTCAGAGTCACGAACCGATGAAGTGTCGGAGGATCTGCCGAGAGCTCCTCTGGCTGGCGCGGTTCGGCGAGTTCGGTCCAAGCTCTCAGCCGCATCTCGACCACCTCGCCAGCTGTCGTGGATGCCGCGACGAGGTCGGATTCGACCGCGCCATGGTCGAACAGCTGCGGATCGCATTGGCGGAGCGCATCGCCGACGCCGCACCCTCGCCGAGCGCCTTCGATCGGATCCTGGCCCGCGCACAGGTTCCCGAGCCACGGCCCGCAGCACGGCTCTGGGGCTGGTCGACCGGGCTCATCGGTCGGATGCGCTTCGCGACCGCCATGGCAGGGACCGGCCTCGCGCTTGTCCTGGCATTGAACATGAACGTCGTCCCGGTCGCCGTGCCAGCGCCGGGCGGTGCGAGCGACGCCGACTCGGCGGCGCTCCAGCAGGTGCCGCGCATGCTGCCGGCGCACAGCTCGCTCGCGGAACTCATCCGCGCCTGGGGCGGTGACGGCTCCGGCGCCGTTCGGCCCGACCCCGAGGCCGCGCTGACGATCGCCGGCCGCGTGCCGACCGCGCGCAGCGACGACGACGGGATCGGGAGCTCGAGTCATCAGACCGAGATGCGGCTCGTCGTGCGTGTCGTGCAGGTGCCTGACATGGGCGGCGGTGCATCGGCGAAGGTCGCCGCCGAGGCGGCGGGCGGATCGCATGATCGCGGCGACGAGCCGCCCGGACAGCCTTCCTGAAAAAGGGTGAGTGTGCGAGACTAGCGCCCCATTTGACGCTGGATCAGCCCCGGATCACCGGCGATTGCCGAGCAGACAACCGGAGCGGTGGTCCGACAGTCCACAACTTGGAGGAGGATGGATGCGAACTTGGAGATGGATCTCCGTCGCGGCGATCCTGGCCCTCGTCCTGGCCGCGTGCGGCCAGCAGGGGACCAGCCCATCGGCCGGCGGGTCCGAGGAGCCAGGCGGCTCGGGAAGCGCTGCGCCATCCGGCGGCGGCGGTGAGCCGGTCGCCGGCGGGACGCTCGTCTTCGCGGGCGCGCGTCTCTCGGCCAGCCTCGACCCGGCGCTTACCAGTGACGGTGAGTCGTTCCGGGTCCTGCAGCAGGTCTACGAGCCTCTCGTCGACCTCCAGCCAGGATCGACCAATGAGCTCGTCGGCGTGCTCGCCGAGAGTTGGGAGGGCGAGCCGGACAGCACGGAGTACGTCTTCCACCTGCGCCAGGGCGTGACGTTCCACGACGGGACCCCGTTCAACGCGGACGCGGTCGTCGCGAACTTCGAGCGCTGGCAGAACTTCAGCGAGGAGTTCCAGGGCGACGCCTACTACTACGGCGCCGTCTTCGACGGCTTCGGCCCGGACAACCTCATGCAGAGCATCGAGGCGACGGATGAGAACACCGTCACCATCACGCTCCGCGAGCCGAGCCCGACCTTCATCTATGGCCTCACCCTTCCGTGCTTCGGGATCGTGAGCCCGTCCATCCTCGAGTCGACGAACGCGAGCGACTTCGCAACCTCGACGCTGGACACCGATGTCGTCCAGGCAGGCACGGGACCGTTCATCCTCGAGGACTACGTCCCGGATGACAGCGCAACGCTCGTCCGCAACGAGGACTATTGGGGCGACCCCGCCCTCCTCGACTCAGTGATCATCCGGCCGATCGCCGACCCGGCGGCGCGCCTCCAGGCGCTCCAGGGCGGCAGCGTCCAGGGCTTCGACCTGGTCAACCCGTCCGACTACGAGACGGTCGAGTCGGATGGGTTCAGCCTGGTCGAGCGCCTCTCGTTCAACAGCCTCTACCTCGGACTCAACCCGGTCGCTCGGGAGAACGTCGCCGCACTTGCCGGCACGGATCAGGCCCGATCGGATCTCGAGGACATCTACGGCGGGGAGACCTCGCCGCTGCAGGACCTTGCCGTCCGGCAGGCGATAGAAATGGCGATCGACAAGGAGTCGCTCATCGGAGCGTTCTATGGTGGACGCGGCACGGTCGCGACCACCTTCATGCCGGATACGAGCCAGTGGGCGGAGCAGGTCGCGGCCGGCGTCGAG
>Ga0157308_10000087_pt1 | contig 11991 bp, 8 predicted proteins | sample NitcycUS198509B2_FD_108396 | JGI IMG/M metagenome (GOLD analysis project Ga0157308, IMG submission 108396) | Soil microbial communities from Arlington Agricultural Research Station in Wisconsin, USA - Nitrogen cycling UWRJ-S198-509B-2 | ecosystem: Environmental > Terrestrial > Soil >...
ACGCCTCGAGCTTGATCTTGGTCGGGGCTCGCTCCGAGATCGGGACCCTGATGCAACTCGATCCTGGGCGCTTCGAGGAGGAGCTCGGCGCGCGGCTTGGAGGTCTACTCGGCTCAATCTCCTCGCTTGGACCGCGCGTCGAATTCCCCGTGGCGGGGCTCAGCGCCGATACGCTTGCCGCAAACCGCACGGCACTGGTCGGTGAAGCGGCGCACATCCTGCCGCCGATCGGCGCACAAGGCCTCAATCTCGGCTTCCGCGACGCCGCGGCGCTCGCGGACTGCGTTGCTGCCGCGCTCAGACGAAACGGCGATCCGGGCGCGGATGACGTGCTCGCCTCCTATCGGCGTACGCGCCAGCTCGACATCATGTCGCGCACGCTGGGCGTCGATCTGTTGAGCCGTTCGTTGCTCAGCCCATTTCTTCCGGTTCAGGCGGCGCGGGGACTCATCTCGCATGGGCTTAAGGCGCTGTCCCCTTTGCGGCGCATGGTGATGCGCCTCGGATTGACGCCTCCGAGCGAGCTTCCGACGTTGATGCGGCCCGGCGCTGGCTGATTTTCGCCGCCAGACTTGACGCCTTTGCCGCCATTTTGCCACGAGGTTCCTCTCACTGCTCTTCAGGTCTAACAACGGGAGGACGCGGTCCTCTTGGCTAAGCCTATCAAAGTCTCGCGGCTTCTCGACCTGCGTTACCAGGTCGAGTATGTCGGCTTGCGCTTCCTGATCGGGCTCGTGCGCCTGTTGCCGCTCGACGCGGCGTGCGCCATCTCCGCCAAGATGTGGCGGTGGATTGCGCCATATAACCGAAGGCACAAGCGCGCGCTCGCCAATCTCGAACGCGCCTTCCCGGAGAAGACACCGGAAGAGCGCGAGCGCATCGCACGCGCCATGTGGGAGAATCTCGGCCGCGTCATGGTCGAGACTATGTGTATCGACCGCATCCTGAACGAGCCTGACAGGCTCCATGTCACCAACGGCCATTGGATCACCCGCTACCGGGAGAAGATGGGCCCGGTGCTGATCGTGACTATGCATATGGGCAATTGGGAGCTTGGCATGTGGCCGGTGACGCTCGCCGGTGTCCGTCCTGCCGGAGTCTACCGGCAGGTCAAGAATCCTTACGTCGACCGGTATCTCCGCTCCCAGCGCGAAAGGCTCTATCCTGGCGGGCTGTTCGGACGCGGCCGCGCCGCAGGCCAGGACGAGACGCAAAAAACCGCGCGCCTCATCATGGATTACGTGCGCCAAGGCGGCCGCCTCGGCTTCATCTCCGACCTCTACGACGCCAACGGCATCGAGGTGCCGTTCTTCGGCCACCCTGCCAAGAGCATGCCGATCGCCGCCATGATCGCGCGAAGGGTAGGCGCACGCATCTGGATCGGGCGTTGCATGCGCATCGGCAAGCGCGCCTGCTTCGACGTCAATGTCAACGAGCTGTCGATCCCGCGCACCAGCAACCAGGCAGAGGACATCCGCTCCATCACCGCGGCGATCCAGCGTTATTTCGAGACCTGGATCCGCGAGACGCCTGAGCAGTTCATGTGGTCAAATCGCCGGTGGTCTTGAGGACAACCCGGTCTTGAGGACAACCCGTAAGGGACGTTGACAGCCAGACTGACCTTCGGTCTTATCGTTAACAAGGACTCGCAGGGGCTAGGTGTCGATATGCATTCCCGCAACGCCAAGTTTCAGATCGGCCAGGTGGTGCGCCACCGCGTCTATCCGTTTCGCGGCGTAATCTTCGACGTCGATCCGACCTTCAGCAACACCGAGGAGTGGTACCGTTCCATTCCCCAGGACGTGAGGCCGAGCAAGGATCAGCCCTTCTATCATCTGCTCGCCGAGAATGCGGAGACGGAGTACATCGCCTATGTCTCGGAGCAGAACCTCGTGCCAGACGCCTCCGACGAGCCGTTGCGGCATCCGCAGGTGTCTGAGCTGTTCGAAGACTTGAAGAACGGCGTCTTCCAGTTCCGCTACCTGCAAGAGCACTGAGCAGCATCTGCTGACCCGGGAAAGCGAAAGGCCGCCTCGGATGCCGGAGCGGCCATTTTGATCTATTAAGATCTGTGTCTTCTTATGGCGTCGCCGGAGCTGGTGCCGCAGGCTTCTTCTGTGCTGCGGCGGCAGGAGCGCCGGCGCCTGCCGGTGGCGTCTGCTGCGCCTCTTTCTTCTGCTGCGCCTCTTGGGCTTTCGCGGCAAGCTCGGCCTGCCGTTTGCGGAACGTCTCCATTAGCTGGCGCCGCGACTCTTCGTATTTCGCGCTATCGACCGGCGGGCCGTCATAAGCCTTGGCGAAGCCGGTCAGCGGAACGGGAAAGCCCATGGTCTTCTGCTGAATGTTCATCGCAGCGACGACCATCTGCTTGCCCTTCCGCATGTTGTCGAACATTTCCTTGGTCAGTTCGAGCTGGACCTGGCAGCTTGTCGGAAAGCAGATCGTGTACTGCAGCTGAATCGGTTGGCCGTCGTCGATCTTGATCTGCACACCGGCCGGGATCACCAGCGCGTAAGCGGTCGGCACTCTGACGAGAAGCTGCTGCTTATCTTCGCCCTCCACCTTGCGCACGGCGGCAGCGATTAGAACCATGCCCGTGTTGGGCTCGAGGCCCTCATGGTTGGTGAGGCAGATCTCCTTGTTCTGGGTCTGCTCGCTCTTCATGCACAGCTTGACCCACGCATCCTCCGGCGCCCCGCCGGCAGCGGCGTCACCAGCAGTCCCGGCGACAGGAGCAGTGCCGGCGACAGGAGCAGTGCCGGCAGGAGCTTGTGCGGAGGGCGCGGCCGGTTGCGATTTTGGCGCTGCGGATGTTTTGGGCTGCACCTGCTGGGCGAGCGCCACAGGCAGCGCCAACCCCAAGACAAGCGCACCCGCGCCGGCACACGACATCAGTCGAGCCATGTAGCGGCTCAGCTTGTTCGATCGAACCCTGGACCAGACCATTACGACCTTTCCTCTCTTGGCGGGCAGGTTTGGGTCTGTGACCGGACGACCCCCGTGTCCCGCGTCCCGTGTCTATAGGGTCAATACCCGAATTGAGGCGTAGCCGTGGCTGCTAGCCTTGAAACGCAGGACTTTGCAGGTCCTTCGCCAGCGCCCCGTAACCCTTCCATACCGCGTGACAGCCCTAGCGCAAGATTGCGTTGCGGGCGATGTTACCCTTAACTCCTGCTGCAATGCGGAATGCATCTATAGCCACGCGCGCTGCCCGTTGAAAGCCCCTATTTCATGGCCGGCCCTGGCCTTCCTCCTGTTGCTTCCTGGCAGTGCCTGGGGAGAGCCCGCTTCAGGCATCGCAATGCACGGCAAGCCGCTCGAGGCCACTAGCTTCACGCATTTTCCCTATGCCAATCCAGATGCACCCAAGGGGGGCCGCGCCGTCTTCGCCATGCAGGGCTCTTACGACAGTCTCAATCCGTTGATCGTCAAGGGCGCGCCGGCCGACGGCGTCCGCGACTATGTCTATGAGAGCTTGCTCGCGCGGGCCAATGACGAGCCCTTCACGATCTATGCGCTGATCGCCGAGCGCGTCGAGACGCCGCCCGATCGGAGCTACGTCGAGTTCACGCTGAACCCGAATGCGAAGTTCTCCGATGGGACGCCAATCACCGTCGACGACGTCATCTTCTCACATGCCTTGCTGCGCGATCACGGGCGGCCAAACCATCGCTCCTATTATCGTAAAGTCGCCAAGGTGGAGCAGACCGGTGAGCGCAAGGTGCGCTTCACCTTCGATCAAAGCGGCGACCGCGAGATGCCGCTGATTATGGGCTTGATGCCGGTCCTCCCGAAGCACCTCATCAATCCGGATCAATTCGAGAAGACAACGCTGACCCCGCTCATCGGCAGCGGTCCCTACCTGATCGACAAGGTCGATCCCGGCAAGTCGATCAGCTTCAAGCGCGACCCGAACTATTGGGGCCGCGATCTTCCGGTCAATCGCGGACTCTACAATTTCGACGAGATCCGCTTCGACTATTACCGTGACGCCGGCTCGATGTTCGAAGCATTCAAGTCGGGCCTTGTCCAATTTCGCAACGAGGAGGACCCGATCCGCTGGACCGAAGGCTACGACTTTCCTGCCGTCCGCGCCGGGCGCGTCGTCAAGGAGGAGCTGCCGGTCGAAACGCCAGCCGGCATGTCGGCGCTCGTGTTCAACACACGGCGGCCGTTGTTCGCCGATGCGCGCGTCCGCCAGGCGCTCATCAAGCTGTTCGATTTCGAATGGGTGAACCGCACGCTGTACCACGGCCAATATGCGCGCACTGAAAGCTATTTCGCACGATCTGACCTGTCCTCGCACGGGCGTGCTGCCGATGCGACGGAGCGCGCGCTGCTTGCGCCTTACGCCAACGAGGTGAAGCCCTCCATCATGGACGGGACCTTCTCCTTCCCCGTCAGCGACGGCTCGGGCGAGAACCGCGATGGACGGCGCGAGGCGTTGCAGCTCCTGCAAGACGCCGGCTATCAGCTCAAGGATGGCAAGCTCGTCAATGTCGCCACGGGAGAGCCGTTCCAATTCGAAATTCTGGCGGCAACCCGGGTGCAGGAGAGATTGCTCCTGACCTTTGCCAGCGCGCTCAAGCAGGTCGGCATCGACGCGCGCATCCGCCAGATCGACTCGGCGCAATATCAGCGGCGCAAGCAGACTTACGATTTCGACATGATCCAGTATTTCTGGCCGGTATCGCTGTCGCCGGGGAACGAGCAGTCGTTCCGCTGGGGAAGCGAGGCAGCGGTGACCGAAGGCTCGTTCAATTATCCTGGCGTGAAGAGCGCCGCGGTCGATGCCATGATCGATGCGATGCTGAAGGCCGAGGGCCAACAAAGCTTCGTCTCGGCGGTGCGCGCGCTCGACCGCGTGCTGTTGTCGGGCGACTACGTCATCCCGCTGTTCCACCTGCCGCGCCAGTGGGTCGCGCATTGGCGTGAGTTGAAGCGGCCCGCAACCACGCCGCTTTACGGCTATCAGATCGACACTTGGTGGATCGATCCCTCCTCGGGCACGGCGGCGACCAACAACGGCGCGAGCACGCCCTGAGCGAGGGTTAGGCCGCTTGCTTGACCGCGGCAGCGATCTTGACCAACCGCTTCAGCAATTCGCGGGTGCCTTGAAGGCGGGCCTCTGGCGTCGCCCAATTGGCGTAGTAGATGAGCCGATGGTCCGGCTGCAGCTTCACGCGTGCCCCCTCCTCGCGGATGAAAGCGATGAGCCCCTCGGGATTGGCGAAGGTCTTGTTGCGGAAGGCGATCACCGCGCCCTTGGGCCCGGCGTCGATCTGCTCGATGCCAGCCTGACGGCACAGCCCTTTGATCTCGACGACATCGAGCAGGTGCCGCACCTCTTCGGGTAGCGGTCCGAACCTGTCGATCAGCTCGGCGGCAAATGCCTCGATCGCATCGTGGGTCTCGACGCCGGACAGCCGACGGTAGAGACCGAGCCGCACTTGCAGGTCAGGCACATAACCCTCGGGAATTAGAACCGAAGTGCCGAGATTGATGCGCGGCGACCATTGATCCTCGACTTCGCCTTCCTGTCCGCCCCTCAGCGCGGCCACGGCTTCTTCGAGCATGGACTGATAAAGCTCGAAGCCGACCTCTCTGATATGGCCAGACTGTTCCTCGCCGAGCAGATTGCCGGCGCCTCTGATGTCAAGGTCATGGCTCGCCAGCACGAAGCCTGCACCAAGGGTGTCGAGCGACTGAAGCACCTTGAGCCGCCTCTCGGCGCCAGGCGTGAGCCGCGCATCGGCGGGAATAGTGAAATAGGCGTAGGCCCTGATCTTCGACCGCCCCACTCTGCCCCGCAATTGATAGAGCTGGGCAAGCCCGAACATGTCGGCGCGATGCACAATCAGGGTGTTGGCGGAAGGGATGTCGAGGCCCGATTCCACGATCGAGGTCGAGAGCAGCACGTCGAATTGGCGGTCGTAGAAGGCGTTCATGACAGAATCGAGCTCGCGGCTTCCGATCTGGCCGTGGGCACGCGCAACCTTTAGCTCAGGCGCGTGCTCTTCGAGGAACGCCGCCGCGTCGTCGAGATCAGAGATGCGCGGCACCACATAAAATGTCTGGCCGCCACGGAAGCGCTCGCGCAGTAGCGCCTCGCGCAGAATGACGGGATCGAACGGCGTCACATAGGTGCGCACGGCGAGGCGATCGACCGGAGGGGTCGAGATCAGCGACATCTCGCGCACGCCCGACAGCGCCAATTGCAAAGTGCGCGGAATCGGCGTCGCGGTCAGCGTCAGCACATGCACGTCTTCGCGAAGCTGCTTCAGCCGCTCCTTGTGCTGCACACCAAAATGCTGCTCCTCGTCCACGATAAGGAGCCCGAGATTGGCGAACTCGGCCGATTTAGCCAGCAGCGCGTGGGTGCCGATGACGATGTCGATGTCGCCAGACTTCAAGCCCTTCTTGACCTCGGCGCGGTCCTTGGCGGTCACTAGTCGTGAAGCTTGCGCGATCTTCACCGGGAAGCCGCGGAAGCGCTCGGTGAAGGTATAAAAGTGCTGACGAGCGAGCAGTGTGGTCGGAACCACCACTGCAACCTGCTTCCCGGCGAGGACGGCGATGAGGCTCGCGCGCAGCGCCACCTCGGTCTTGCCGAAGCCGACATCGCCGCATATCAGGCGGTCCATTGGCCGTCCGCTCGCGAGATCATCGAGCACAGCTTCGATGCTTGTCTCTTGATCCTCGGTCTCCTCGTAGGGGAATCTCGCCGAGAACTCATCATAGAGGCCGTCAGGCGGCGTAAGCACCGGCGCTTGGCGCAGCTCGCGCAGCGCCGCAACCTTGATCAGCTTCTCCGCCATATCGCGGATGCGCTTCTTCAGGCGTGCTTTGCGCGTCTGCCAAGCGACGCCGCCGAGCCGGTCGAGCTGAACGCCTGCCTCATCCGACCCGTAGCGGCTGAGTAGCTCGATATTCTCGACGGGCAGATAGAGCTTGTCGCCACCGGAGTAGTGCAGCTCGAGGCAATCATGTGGCTTCTCGGCCGCCTCGATGGCAGTAAGTCCGACAAAACGGCCGATGCCGTGGTCGGCGTGCACCACGAGATCGCCGACGGATAGGCTCGACACCTCGGTGAGCACGTCCGCCCCGCGCTTGCCCCGTGTCTTGCGCACCAGCCGGTCGCCAAGGATGTCCTGCTCGTCGATCACAGCAAGACCAGGCGCCTCGAAGCCGGTCTCCAGCGGGAGCACGGCGAACGCCGTCGTCGCGTGCGGAAGCGCAATCGCGTCAGCGAAGCTCTCCACACCCATAGTCTCGCCTATGCCATGTTCCCACAGCAGCGTGGCGAGCCGTTCGCGGGCGCCATTGCTCCAGCACGCCACGATCACGCGCTTGTCCTCGCCCTTGAGGCGTTTGGCGTGAGCTACCACCGCGTCGAACACATAGCCGCCTTCGGTTTGGCGCTCGGCCGCAAAGGAGTGGCCTTGCCGGCCGCCGAATGAGACGATCTTGCCGCCAGGCGTCTCGGGGTGCTCGAAGGGATCGAGCGCAATCGTCTGCCGCGACGCGAGGGCTTGCTGCCACTCGGCCTCGCTCAGAAACATGCTTTCCGGAGGCACAGGATGATAAGGCGGCGCGCCGAATGCCTTGCGCTCGAGCGCCTGCGCTCGCGCCTCATAGTGATCGGCGACCTGCTCGAGCCTCTTGGTGCGGGCGTCATCGACTAGCGGGTCGAGGCTGACCAGGGCGCCGGGCAGATAGTCGAATAGCGTGTCGAGGCGGTCATGGAACAGCGGCAGCCAATGCTCCATGCCCTGATGCTGGCGCCCGGCGGAGATCGACTCGTAGAGCGGGTCGTCGCCTGTAACCGGCCCGAACAGCTCCACATAGCGCTGTCGGAAGGCGCGGCGGACGTCCGGCGTGAGCACGAGCTCGCTCATTGGCAGAAGCTCGACACTGTCGAGCCGCGCAGCAGTGCGCTGCGTCTCCGGATCGAAGGCCCTGATCGATTCGAGCGTGTCGCCGAAGAAGTCAAGGCGAACCGGCTGGGCTCCCGGCGGATAGAGATCGAGGATGCCGCCGCGCACTGCATATTGGCCTGGATCGGTCACGGTGCCCGCGCGCCCGTAGCTGGAAACTTCGAGTCGCTCGACGAGCTCCTGCATGCTCACGGCATTGCCGGCTGCGAGCCTCATGCTCGACGCGGCGATGAACGCCCGTGGGGGCACTCTCTGCACCACGGCGTTCACCGTGGTGAGGACGATAAGAGACGACGTGTTGCCCGCGGTCTCCCGATGCGTTAGCTCGGAAAGTGTGGCGATGCGGCGCGCAATGGTGTCGGCATTGGGTGCGACGCGGTCGTAAGGGACGCCGTCCCAGGCAGGAAAAGTCAGCACGGTCACGTCGGGGGCGAAAAATGCGAGCGCATCTTCCAGCGTGACGAGGCGGTTGGCATCGCGCGCGATGTGCAAGATCGGCGCGCCGCGCGGGGTCTGGCGGGCAAGCTCGCCGAGGAGGAGCGCATCCAGGCCTTCAGGAACGCCGCTTGCGATCATATGCGGCGCTTTGAGCAGGCGTTCGACCGGTAAGGATGGAAACGAGGGCTTAACTGCCATGAGAGCGTTAGAGTTTAGTCCGCCTGCTCAAGGCCGTGGAAACGCCTGAGCCGGGCGATCAGTTTGTCGAGATCGGTCTCACCGAGCGACTGACCCCCGAACAGCGACATCTCGATGTCGGGGTCTGGCGTGTCGATCAGGCGCTCGAACACGCCGATCTCGGCGGCATTCATTCCGTCGAGCGCCGCTTCGGCGAATCGGCCAAGCAGGAAGTCCATCTCCTTGGAACCCCGGTGCGTCGCCCGCCAAAGCGCGCGGCGGCGGCGCATTCCGAGATCACTGCCGGACATGACCATGGTTTTTGCCTGAGAGGATGGTTTAGACCGGGCGCGCTAGCCTCTGTCAAGCCGCTCGAAATTTGCTTTACGGTGATGGAATGTCTGCGACGCGGCCTCCCCTGCTTGCGCCCCTCTTTGCCACAGTACTCTCATTGAAGGGCGTCGGCCCAAAGGTTGAGGCGCTCCTCAACAAGCTCGTTGGGCAGCGCTCGAGCCACGCGCGGATCATTGACCTTCTATGGCATCTCCCGGTCGGCGTGATCAACCGTACCATCACGCCACGCTTCGCCGACGCGCGCATCGGCGAGCTTGCGACCCTCGAAGTGACCGTGACGGAGCACAGGTCAGGCGGCGGGCGGCGCGGCGGACGAGCGCCGTACAAGGTCCTGGTCGAGGACTCCGCAGGCGCCGCGCTCGAGCTTGTCTATTTCAATGCCGACCCGGGATATCTGAAGCGCCTCTTGCCTGTGGGCAGTCGCCGCCTCGTCTCGGGCAAGCTCGAATCCTATGACGGCTGGCTGCAAATCCCCCATCCCGATCATGTGGTGGACATCGAGGGCGAGCGCGATGCTACGGCAGCTCTCCCGATGCACGAGCCGATCTATCCGCTGACTGCGGGCCTGACCAACACCACGCTGCGCAAAGCGATCGGCGAGGCGCTGGCACGGCTGCCGGCATTTCCAGAATGGATGGACGAAGGGTACCGCGCGAAGAATGTTTGGCCTTCCTTTGCCGACGCACTCCGGCGACTTCATGCACCCGAGGGTGAGGCAGATGTCGCGCCCTCGGCGCCTGCCCGAGCGAGATTGGCTCATGACGAGCTTCTCGCCAACCAGCTTGCGCTTGCCGTCATTCGCGCGAGGCTCAAGCGGCGCGCCGGGCGGAAGCTCGCCGCACCTGGCAAACTACGCAAGGCAATTGTCTCAGCCCTTCCGTTCGTGCTGACCGTGGCGCAGAAGCGCGCGCTCGTCGAGATCGATGCCGATCTCGCGAGCCCTCACCGCATGCTCCGCTTGCTGCAAGGCGATGTCGGCAGCGGCAAGACGGTTGTCGCTCTGCTCGCCATGGCCACCGCGGTCGAAGCCGGGGCGCAGGCCGCGCTGATGGCGCCAACCGAGCTTCTTGCCCATCAGCATCTCACGACAATCACCCAGTTCGGCGCGCCCGCGGGTTTGCGCATCGCGCTGCTCACCGGACGCGAACGCGGGAGAGAGCGAGCCGCCATTGTGGAGCGTCTCGCCAGCGGCAGCATCGACATCCTCATAGGCACCCACGCGCTGTTCCAGGAGCATGTCGCGTTCCGGGATCTTGGTCTCGTGGTGATCGACGAGCAGCACAGGTTCGGCGTGCATCAGCGGCTCGCTTTGCAAAAGAAGGGCGGCGGCAGCGGTGCTGAGCTTCTGGTGATGACCGCGACGCCCATTCCGCGCACGCTTCTCCTTACGAGCTACGGTGACATGGATGTGTCGCGACTCGACGAGAAGCCACCAGAGCGCAAGCCGGTCGCCACCCGCACCGTACCGCTCGAGCGCATCGACGAGGTGATCGACGGCATCACCCGCGCGATCAAAAGCGGCGCACAAGTCTATTGGGTCTGTCCGCTCGTCGCCGAATCCGAGGTGCTCGACATCGCCGCGGCGGAGGCGCGCCACGCCGAGCTCCGTGCTCGCTTCGGCGACAAGGTGGGCCTGGTGCACGGCAAGCTCGCCGGCAAGGACAAGGATCGCGTGGTGGCCGCGTTTGCCTCGGGCGCGCTCTTGATCCTGGTGTCCACCACGGTGATTGAGGTCGGCGTCGATGTTCCGAATGCAAGCATCATGATCATCGAGCATGCCGAGCGCTTCGGTCTCGCCCAGCTCCATCAGTTGCGCGGACGCGTCGGCCGCGGCGCCAAGGAGTCTTCTTGCATCCTGCTCTACCGCCAGCCCTTATCCGACACGGCGCGCGAGAGGCTTGGCGTCATGCGCCGTACCGAGGACGGCTTCGTCATCGCCGAGGAGGACCTGAAGCTCAGAGGCGGCGGCGAGGTGCTGGGCACCCGGCAGAGCGGTCTGCCCGCGTTTCGTATCGCGAGCCTGCCGGAGCATGGGGCTCTGCTCGAGGCTGCGCGCGACGAGGCGCGGCTCAAGCTCACGCGCGATCCGGACCTGAAGGCGCCGGATGCCGATCCGCTCAAGCTGCTGCTCTATTTGTTCGAGCGTGACGACGCGATCAAGCTGATGTGCGCGGGCTGAGGCCGTAGCCTAAACGACAGGCTCTTCCTCATGCACGGACTTTGCGGCACTCGCTTTGGCAAGCTTGCGCAGTTCTTCCTGCTGCTGGTCAGGCCCGACTAGGCCGGCAGAGACCACGAGCTTGGCGGCGTCTTCGACCGCAAGGTCGAGCGGGATCACCTCGCTCGCCGGTACGAACACGATGAAGCCGGTGGTCGGGTTTGGCCCGTTCGGCATGAACACGGTGATGAGCGGCTTGCCTCCGCCGATCTTCTCGTCAACCTCGACCGGCGGGTCGCCGGCCATGAACACGATGCAATAGAGCCCACGCCGGGGAAACTCGATCAGCCCCACGCGCTTGAACGACGTCCCGCTCTTGGAGAACACCGTGGTGAAGATCTGCTTCACCAGCCGGTACACCCCGCGTACCACGGGCATGCGGTCGAGCATCATCTCGCCGTAGCTCACGATGCTGCGCCCGAACAGATTGGCGGTGAGCGCCCCCACCACCATGAGGAGCACAATGCCGACGATTAGGCCGACGCCAGGCACGCGGAAGGGAAGATATGTGTCCGGCAGATAAGCCTGCGGAACGAGCGGCTTCACCCAGGCATCAACCAGATTGATGAACCACCACACGACGTAGAGGGTGACGGCGACCGGGCCAACCACGATGAGTCCAGTGAGGAAATAACCGCGGAGCCGCGCGCCGATATGCAGCGAGGCAGGCTCGCCCGCTGCGGCAAGCAAGGCGAGTTGGTCCGCCTGCGAAGATGTCTCGTCGTCCGGCTTGGCAACGAGATCAGACTTGTCTTTAGCTTTCATGGACCCGGAATAAAGGCTGACGGACTCTGCGCGCAGACGCATGCCAGTCCTATGCGTCACGCGGCCTAGCGCGCATTACTGCGTCACGAGAGAGCAGTCCAC
>Ga0157308_10000091_pt1 | contig 11797 bp, 17 predicted proteins | sample NitcycUS198509B2_FD_108396 | JGI IMG/M metagenome (GOLD analysis project Ga0157308, IMG submission 108396) | Soil microbial communities from Arlington Agricultural Research Station in Wisconsin, USA - Nitrogen cycling UWRJ-S198-509B-2 | ecosystem: Environmental > Terrestrial > Soil >...
GCCTGAGCATCCCCGACAAATTTTTGCAGCGCGTGGATGTAATCATTGAGTGAACAAATGTCCGCTTCTGGCCCTTAGCCGACATGGCCTGGTGCACCGCACATGTCCGCTTTGAGGGGTAAAGCGGACATGACGGTTAGCGCGAGTCCGCTGTCGCGGTCGCTATTGGGGGCAAAGCGGACATGCCGTTTTGCGCTGCATATGTCTGCTTGTGACCCAAAGCGGACATTGGACAGGAGGTTGACAAGGGAATTACATTGAAACGATACGTCGTAAATAATCTCGTATTTTTTCAATAGAGAGCCAGCAGAAAAGAAATATGCAGGCCGTTTTTATGGGAGAAAACGTCATGGGTGGCCGGTTCGCTATCGTCTGTGCAGTTATTGGGGTACTTGGAGCTACGATTGGCAGCACTGTTTCAACAGCAGTCGCCTCCGACATCATTGACGAGTGGGCAAGCGTGAAGACGCCCGCTGCCCCCGGGATCAAGGCGGTGACCCTTGATCCAAAGACCACAGCTCTAATCATGGGCGACTTCATGAACCAGAATTGCGCCAAGCGACCGCGCTGCGTGGCCGTGCTTCCCGCGGTCAAGAAGCTGCTTGGCGAAGCGCGTACGGCGAAGGTCACGGTCATCTACAGCATCATACCTAACACCACGACTGCGGATATCATCACTGAAGTTGCGCCGGCCGCCGACGAGCCGTCAGTGCGAGCTGGCTTGGATAAGTTTTACCAGACCAATCTGGAAAAGATCTTAAAGGATAAGGGAATCCAAACCGTAATCTTAGTCGGCACCTCAACGGAGGGTCTCATAATTTATACTGGTGGCGCTGCCGCAACGCGCGGATTTAATGTTGTTGTTCCAATAGACGGAATGGCGTCTGCGGAAGCATACGCGGAACAATACGGTGCTTGGCACATGACCCACGCGCCAATCGTCTCGTCCAAGGTGACGCTGACGAGGACCGGCATGATAAAGTTTTAGTTGCCGCATATGGCACAAAGCGGACGTGCCAACCCCGCCGATCAATGTCTGCTTTTGGCCCAAAGCGGACATCGCTTACTTTTTTGCGGTAGCAGGAGCGAAAGCTATTTTACCCAAAGCTTTAAGGGCACCGCCGGTCGGTTTGGGCAGTTCATCGCGCCCGAAAAGAAATCCGATAGACGGGCGCTGTAGGTGCAAGTGGCGCCGTCGACCAGTATTGTGGCTTGTATAAGCGTCGATGAATCCGACAGCCGGAAACGAATTTCGCCCTTCTTTTCTTCCGGCCCGTCGATGGTGCAAATTCCAACATGAGCCATAGTCATCGGGCCAGAAAAATCCCGCGATTCATTGTTTTCGACGACGTCGGCGGTCAACCCCCACTCGCCGAGCACACCTGCGTATCCAAAGACCTGCCGAGTCTGCGCACCGGCCGGGCTCGCGAGAACGCTCAGTACAGTAAGCAGAACAGGCGTTCTCAACAGATTCCTCCGCCGCTCTCGCTTTTATTTCAGGTGCGCGCGGGCATCTGAGACATCGATGCGCGTTTTGTCGGCGGCACCCGCCATCGCGACTATCTTTTCGTAATATACTCGCGCCTTTGCCAGATCGCCCGCCTTTTCGGCGGCCTTCGCAGCGCCCACGTAAGCGCCCAATCGATTGGGTTCTTTCTTAAGTGTTGCCTCGAATGCCGCGAGGGCGTCGCCCGCCTTTCCGCGCTCAAGCAGCATGACGCCATAAAGTTCACGGGCCGGCCTCGGTGCTCCCGGTGTCACGGGAGACTTCTCTGTTGTATCCTCGGCATCCGCCGTCGCACTCATGGTGTTGAGAGCCTCGTCGTATTTGCCCTCCGCATATAGTAGCCAGGCCGAGGCGATTTTCTGCTGAATATCAACCTGTTCGGCCCAGTAGCCGTTTTTGGCATTACGCAATTTGTCGCGTAATTCGCCAAGCTTGGCGGCGTCCGTCTTCGCCGCGTCCAGATTGCCCAGGTGTGCCGCGCCAAGGGCGCGCGCGAAATAGGTTATCGCCTGCACCTGCGCTAGCGGGCTGGGGTGCACCTCGAGTGTTGCCGCTGCACTCCAGTCAGAGCGTTCGATCGCATAGCGTGCTGCAGAGACAGCCAGCGAGTAAGGCCCCGGAAGGTAAGTTTCAGAGACCCCATTCACTGTCTTCATATCATCGATAACAGCCTTGGCCTTCGCGTCCTGGCCGAGCTGCAGATAGGCGTAAACCATGTAGTCCATCGCATGCAGTTGTGCGGCAGATTCGCCCGCCTCCTTGGCGGCCCGCTGTGAAACGATGTTGGAGTCGATTGATTCCTGCCAATAGCCAAGGCGGGTAAAGATATGCGACGGCATATGTTGTGCGTGCGACGAGGCCGGAGCGATTTTTGCGTACAGCCTGGCCGCCTTGAGGCCTTGCGCGGCGAGCGGAGGATAATCGTAAAGATGGATAAGATAATGTGCGACGCCTGGATGCTGCGGCTGACGCTCGAAGATCGGTTCGAGGATCTTGGCGCCTTTGAGCTGATTGGCATAGGTCTTGTCAGCCGCCGAAGCCGAGGTGTTAAGCGAGAGCGCGTAGAAAATTTGCGCCTCGTCGTCGTTCGGATAGCGCTGGGCAAGTTGCCCCATGGCCTTGGAATAGGCCTCGATGCGTGTGCGATGATCGACTTTCTCGTAATCAGCATACATCACCGCCAGCGCGTCGATGTAATCACGCTCGCGCTGGCTCTTGGCGCCGACACCTTTTCCCTTTGCGATCGCCGCTGCGCCTTCTGCGAGATTCTTGGCGGGAGGCGCTATATGCGGATTCAGCAATGAGCTCAGTGCCATTCCCCAATAAGCAATACCGCATTCTGGATCCGCTTTGAGAACGTTTTCAAAAGCCACGTACGAAGCGTGGTACCAAAACGAGTGCTGATAAAGCATTGCTCTGTCGAAAAGCTTTTGCGCTTCAGGTGAACACGATGTTTCAAAATGCACCTTGCCAAGTTTGCTCTCATAAACTTGTGCAGAAGCCGAGTGAGCAAACGCAATTAATGCAGCCCCGAACGCGACTGCCATCACCTTTGAAATTTTGCTCATGATATTCTCCCGGCCGAAGTGATTGCCGCCGCGCTTCGCGCAGCCGCCGCATTTTCGGAACCAGGTAATTGCGCGATGGCAATGTGCCTGATCGCGATTTGTGTATTTTACATTGATTGAGGTGGATCGCCAATAAGTTGCGTAGCCTGTTTTTGCTCTTCTTCGAATACCGTTGGTCATATGCAACGGGTATTCGCAAAGAGCGGAAAATGCTGTAATTTTTGAGAGCTTTAGCAAGCTTCTCGTCGAGCCTGCGTTAAACAGTTCAGACAAAGACAATGTCCGCTATTGGCCCATAGCCGACATCGGTAGTTGCAGCGCACGCGTCCGCTTTCGGGGGTAAAGCGGACACGATGTGTTGCGCTGCATATGTCCCAAAGCGGACTTAGTCCCCCCTTTCAAAATAGCGGTGCCAATTGGTACGATCCCCTGTTCGAGCCTTCGGGGGCGACCGGGGGCAGATATGAAGCGGCGCGAGTTCATCACGCTTCTCGGCGGGGCGGTGGTCGCGTGGCCGCTCGCGGCCCGCGCGCAACAACCCAAGAAAATTCCGCGGCTCTGTTTTCTTACGTTCGATCCAGGCACGCTGCTGTCTCGATCGCCACGATTTGACGCATTCTTCGAGGGCCTGCGTGATTTGGGCTACGTCAATGGTCAAACCATCGCCATCGACTATCTTTCCGCGGAAGGGGTTGGTGAGCGATTTCCAGCCCTTGCGGCCGAATGTGTGCGCCGCAAAGCTGACATTATCGCGGTGAGCACCACTCCGGCCGCTCAGGCCGCGAAAAAAGCAACTCGTACCATCCCGATCGTCATGATCGCTCTCGGCGATCCTGTGGGCACCGGTCTCGTAGACAACCTCGCTCACCCAGGGGGGAACGTCACCGGAATGTCCCTGATGGTTCCCGAGCTAGCGGCCAAGCGCCTGGGATTGTTGAAACAGGCCGTGCCGGAAATGTCGCGAGTGCTCGTGTTGTCCTACCTTGCGGATCCGATTGCGCCATTACAGGTGACGGCGTTGCAAGAAGCGGCCCGCTCACTGAGTGTGACGCTGGTAGTTCAAGACATTCGGTCCGCTGATGACCTTGAGGCCGCGTTTGACGCCGGACTGAAGCAGAGCGTGGAAGGGCTCATCACGACGGCCGAGAGCATATTCGTGGTCCAGCGTACCCGCGTGAGCGAGCTCGCAGCTCGCCACAAACTGCCAGCAATCTATCCGTTTTCAATTCAGGTCACTGACGGCGGTGGCCTGATGGCTTATGACGTAATTATTCCTGATCTGCATAGGAGCGCCGCACTCTACGTCGACAGGATATTGAAAGGTGCGAAACCTTCAGAACTTCCCGTCCAGCAGCCATCTAGTGTGAGGTTCGTTATCAACCTCAAGACTGCCAAGGCGCTTGGCCTCAAGTTGCCGTCCGCATTGCTCTCCATCGCCGACGAGTTGATTGAATAAAGTTGTTTGATGACCGCTATTGGCCCTTAGCAGACATTCTGTTTTGCAGCGCACATGTCCGCTCTTAGCGGTCAAGCAGACATCACAGTTTGCGGAAGTCTGCTTTCTTGGTCGATATTGGGGCCAAAGCGGACGTGCCGTTTTTCGGTGCGAACGTCCGCTTGTGACCCAAAGCGGACATCTGACCAGGTGTCGCTCGGTTCAATGACTATTCCGGGTAGAAGCCTGAGGCGACTAAGCCCGGAGTGCCATCGATTGTTACCTTCTTCACGAAGGTCCATTTCTGCGAAGGCTCAGTCTGTCCAGGCTTCGGAAACATGTAATCGACCCACCCTGATCCTTTCGTTCCTGCTGTCTTTATAATTTCATTATGAAATAGCTTGCCCTTTGCATCCTTTTGACCACTCACGTTAGTTCCTTCACGCTTCGGAAAAGCGGGATTGAGCAATACGTTCGCGTTCATATCGTAGACAAACAGATACGTGTCACCGTGGAACCATTCGCTGTCTTTCTTTCTGAAATCCTCGAAAACTGCCTTTCCTTGATTATCGATGAGTGTCGCAGCTTTGGTGACCAGCGCTTCGACTTGTTTTGCTCTTTCTGACGGAGGCGGACCTTGCTGAGAAAATACCGGCGAAGGCGAAGCAACCGCGACAAACGTCGTAAGCGCAAGCCCCACAAATAGAGCATTGGCGTTCATTGGGGATCTCCCTATGACTTTATGTAGTGCGTCGCCCCTGCTGGTAGGGTCCATTTTGAGGCCGGGCCGTGCTCGGAAATCAGAGCTGATCCTGATCCCATTTTGAGATCGCAGCAGCGTCAAACAAATTAAAGTTTGTTCACGTCGGTCGCACTGCTTTGCGGGCAAGATAAATTTTCTTGAAAGCACAAAAGCATTTAAACCAGTGCACCCTCCAAAAGTTGGACGCGCCTATTACAAAAAATTTACGTGCAGTGACGAAGAGATGCGCGCAAACTGAAATTCTCAAAGAGGGGACGACGCCTGCCTTTTGACAAGGAGGCGCGTATGTTGCAATCAGAAATTTGTTTCCCGCCAGTTTCTCAGATCGGCGATAGACGATGCCCTGAATGTCGCTCGTCTATGCGACTTGCATGGGTCGAACCTGACAAAAAACCCGGTTATGACAAGCGCACGTTTGAGTGCTTGCGTTGTCAGCACTTGGATACCGTGACGGTGAAACTCAGGTGATCGGCCAGCGAGGGGCGGAAAAGTCGGAGCGCACTTCTTCCGCTTTTTTGCCAAACATAACGTTGGTGGCTTCGCAGGTATTTTCTCTTCTTCTCATTAGAGTAGATGGGTGATGCCATGCCGCAGTTCACACCTCAACTCATCCGAGACATGAGAAATGCGCTTGAAGATGTCATGACCAGAGTTCCCACCGCGTATGTGACAGCGGCGGTCAAAGTGTATCTCGCCGAATGCATCCTAAAGGCAGCGGCTCAAGGTCATACAAATTATAACGAACTAGTGACCGCTGCAGCTGATCAAATTCAGACCGCCATATCGCTATTCACGTGAACAAGAGGGTGACGAATAGGAAAAATGCGCGTGAAGTACGGAGAGAAACGATGCGACCACTCTTCCCAGCAGGTGACCAATTCGCTGTCATTTTGGCGCTCTCGTTCTTGGGGATAGGAGTTCTGTCTGCACCCTCGCCAGTTGCCGCGCAGGCGCAATACATCGTCCAGCCAGTTGCGGAAATGAAGGTCAAGCAGCTTCCCAAAGGCGAACTGTTTTGGCGCGTAGAGAGTTTCCCGACATTGGAAAAGGCGAAGGCCGCTGCACCGCCCTATCACTGGAACCCGGACACCGTCAGCTACAATGGGTTGCCTTCGCTAACTGCTGAGGTCGCCGGGAAAGCGTGGCTCTTCACACTCGGTCCGAAGGGCGGGGCAACGGCCGGCGGAGCGGAGGTCGCGGAGATCGGACCCGTTCCTCCGCTCAGCGCGCCCGAGTACCTGCTGCGTGTGAACTACGGCCATGGACCGCCGGGTGCAAAAACACCCGTGCATACGCATCCCGGCTCCGAAGCATTTTATGTTGTCGCTGGCAGGTTGGGCCAACGGACCCCGCAGGGAGTGATGAATGTAGAGGCCGGGCACTCAATGAACGGGCATTCGGCTGGAATGATGATGGAGGTTTTCAATAGCGGGACAACAGAATTGACGGCCCTCATAATGTTTGTCGTCGATGCAACCAAGCCGTTCTCGGTGCCAGCCAAGTTCGAGTAATGTCCGTTTTTGGCACTTAGCGGGCACTCCAGTCGCAGCCTCGACGGTTCAGTTTCGGGAACGTCGGCGCCTTCACAGAACTAAGGAGGAGACCATGCGTTTGAATGCCAATGCGCTGGCGGTTACTGTCAGTGTTTTATGGGGCATCTCCGTACTCGTCGTCGGACTGGTCAATGTGATTTGGCCCAGTTACGGGCAAGCCTTTCTTCAGCTGTGCGCATCAATCTACCCCGGTTATAATCCTGGCAATGGGGTGAGTTCGGTTTTTATCGGAACGATTTACGCCTTAATTGATGGCCTGGTGGGCGGAGCAATCTTTGCTTGGCTCTACAACCTCTTTGTCGGTGAGCAATTAGCCCGTAACTAAAAGCAACGGCGGAAACGCGGCAGGTCCGCTTCTGATGCTGTGGACGGCTCCTCCACCGGCACGTGAGTGTCATGAAAGTGGGTGCTGTTAAGGGCCCCACGATTCAGAGGAGGCAATCATGCAGGCGGTCAAGACAATCGGTTTGGATATCGCGAAGTCCGTTTTTCAAGTTCATGGCGTTGATGCTGATGGCCAGGTGGTCATTCGCCGCAAACTGAAGCGGTGCTATATGCTGGCGTTCTTTCAGAAGATGCCACAGTGCCTTATCGGCATGGAGGCTTGCGCGACATCGCATCATTGGTCGAAGGAACTGCAGACGCTTGGGCATCGGGTCCGCCTGATGCCGCCGGCTTATGTCCGGCCCTACGTCGAGCGGCAGAAGAATGATGCCGCCGATGCCGAGGCAATCTGCGAGGTTGTGACCCGAACCAATATGCGGTTTGTCGGGACCAAGACGACAGAGCAGCAGAGCTGCCTGGTGCTTCATCGCACGCGGCATCTGTTCATGGTCGGTCGCGACGGCGTGATCGGATCGGGGGCTGCGCTGAATGGCAGGGTGTCGCTCAATCAAGCCATCGTACAAATTGGCGGGCGTGCTCAGCGTTGCCCTGTTGAGCCGCTGAAAGAGTTTCTGCAGAAGCATACTCATGCTCGCTCGCTAATGGGGGCTCACGAACAGGCGCTTCTTGCACAGGCCCAGCAAGCAGCTGCCTGCAACGCAACCCACGTTATCGAAAGCCGTTTGGCACGATGGCTGTTGCGGGCGGCCGACCTTCACGGTGGCGATGAGCTACTGCTCACCCAAGAATACATCGCCCAAATGCTGGGCGTTCGACGTATGAGCGTCACTGTGGTTGCACGGACCCTGCAGGAGGCGGGGATGATCCGCTACAAGCGTGGTCACATGAAAATGTTTGCAATCTGGAATCATTGCTGTATCCCAAGAAATTTACGCAGAAATGGGAGCATATCCAGGGATCTGTTGGTCAATGCATAAAGGACCATAAAGCCGACTTACTTATGGAAGTGGGTGATAATTGGGATTGGGGCACCTATATCGATCACGTGAATGCGATGGAAGACGCCCATCATGATTTTATTTCCGAGTACTGCGGCGGCTCAAAAAAACCGTGTCTCAATGATATTTCGATCATTGCTTTGGCGAAAACGCTGGATGTAGTAAGTATGGAGGAAAAGGTGACTGGTGGATCAAAGAAATTGCACATCCCGGACGTTTGCGATCTTGAAGGCATTGAACATCTACGATTCAGCGAGTTTCTTCGTAGAGAAAAACTGAGATTCTGAGACAACAGAAATCTTGCCCCGACGCCAGCATTGCGCGTGCCATGGGCCATGCGCTAGGCGGTCTTGTCGGTAATGCTAGGGTGGGCGTTTCGGGGCAAGTGGCGCTATTACACTCGATTCGGACAGGTGACTTAATTGTTGCCTCCGAGAACGGCATTTATCGGAGGTGCCCAAGAGCACTCCGAACTATTCCTTGCTTGTCTTGAGAGCTAAAAATCAAAAGCTTCGGCTTGTTCGCCTGCAAATGCCTGAAAAAATATTCCCCAACATTCGGATCATCCAGCTCATCCGAATGTAACGCCGACCAGTTTTCCCACTCGTGAAGGATCGCGCGTTTTGCGGCGCTGTCGTCGTCTTCTCCTTCTGGCCGTGTCACGTTGTCATCAACAGTAGCCGGCTGCGGCTCGAGTCTAGCGAGAACGGCTGCAACGGTCGCGAGCACGGCCGCTTCTTCATCGGGCGTGATCTCCGCAGCCGCGCCGTTGCCGTTTTCGTGCACGACGGTTTGTGATGCCGCGTCATCGATGAGCACCGCAGCCGCACTGTCATGCGTGACGCCGTTCTCCAGAATATCCTCGTCGATCGCGACCTGCGCCCCCACGCTCGCATCCGCCTTCGCGGACTTTCTTTCCTTCAACGGCGGCTGACGGCTGCTTTTGGCGTGGCCGCCCAGCGCCTGCATGCGTTCCGTGACCAACATCGCCCCAACTCCCCTCGGAACAATGGGAGCTTAGCGCATGGTAGCGGAGGGCGCATCAGCGCCGCCGGGCCTTTCCGGGTGGCTGTGCAGTACGCAGAAGACGTGGATGGCCGGAACAAGTCCGGCCATGACGGATGAGGGGTTGGTGAGCTAACGCCTTGAAGGTTCAGCGTTCTCTGCGTTCCGGCGGCGTGCGAACGCTCGTCAACCGATCTTTTTCAAAGTTTCAGGAACGAGGTGCGCAACCAGCCGTTGCCACAAGAGTGTCAGCAACCAGACAAAATAATAGACGACACGCAGGGGAACCCAGGACACAGAGACAACCGTGATAGCGACAAGGGGCTAGCACAGGAGACTGGAATGGCACGAGATTCGACAGAGTTCGCGCGCGAGAGCGGCGAACGCGCGATGCAGGCGGCCACGTTTGGAATGACATGGGCGCGGGAATTCGCGGAGGAAGGCTTCACCCAAAGCAGGCAGGCGTTCGATTCCCTGCTCAGGGTCAGCCGCAAGATGGCGGAGGATTTCGAGAACCAGGCCTGCGCCATGCGCGAGCAGGCCACCACGCTGACGGAAAAGACGCTCGCGAACACGATGGAGCTCGGGCAGAAGCTCGCGCGCGCGAAGGAACCGCAGGAGATCGCGCAGTGCCAGAGCGAGTTCCTCGCCCGGCAGGCGCAGATGCTGACGGACCAGACCAGGGCGTTCGGCGAGAAGGTGCAGCACGCCGCGCATGAATTCGCGCAAACGGCGTCGAGCGCCATGGCGGATGTCGGCCGGCGCGCCGGTGAGGGTCCGAGCATCGTTGCCGGCGCCACCTCGCGCGCGGAGCAGTCGTCGAAAAGGCACAGGGCGGAGGCGTAACAGTTTCTCCGCTCATCCCCGCGAAGGCGGGGATCCAGAGTACCGATTGAGTGACTCCGATGTGGCCCTGGATTCCCGCTTGCGCGGGAATGAGCGGAGTATTGCCTGGCGTGTCACGGAATAACGGAGTGATTTGTCAGGAGTGGTGTGTCAACACGCCGAAGTAGTCCCCTTCTTCGGCGGTGCGGGGGAGCGGGGACCTTCGGGATCCACGCGGGATGGCCTCGGCGTGGCATCGGGTCCCCGTTTCCCCGCTTGAATGCGGCCGCCTCATAGTACCGTGCGCTCCGCGCTTGAATGCTGCCCGGCTCGCCTGCCGTCGCGCGCACCCTTGCGATGTGGAACCAGGCAGCGGGCCAATCCGTTGTTTGAGAGAGATCAAGGCCTCGCATGGCCGTTATGTCATGCAGGACGTGTCACTTTCGATGGATCTTCGACGATGCGGTGGGAACAGGCACTCATCTATGCAGTCGGCGCGCTGTTATTTATCGGCGCGGCATCGTCCGTTTTTCAGCTGCATGGCGCGGCCATTGTCGTTGGCTTCATTTTGATGGTGGTGTCGCTCGGCGACGGCCCGCACGGGCTCAAGGTGCTCTATCGCGACGTGAAACGGCACGTGGTCGGGCCGTAGTTCGATATCCGCTCGTCCCCGCGAAAGCGGGGACCCAGGGTCACAATTTACTGAGTCAGAATTAGACTGCCCTGAACCCCCGCTTTCGCGGGGGTGAGCGGGAAATTTTTGTCCTGCGCGTACCACACACTCCGTTCACCCCCGCGCCCGGGTCCGGCTTCGCCGGCCCGAGGTCAGGCCCGACTTCAGGCGCCTCGTTTGGCCTCGCGCCGGACCGCGTTCGCGGGCACGACGCGCGAAAAGAACGATGGCGGACTTTGCAGCGGGGAGGCAAAATGCCGGCCTTGTCGTGAGGATTGAAAATGCAACTGAGCAACCTGGCGTTCGCCGCCGTATTTGTCGCCGCGATCGCCGGCTGTCTGGTCGTCATGGCGATCGTGTGGTGGCGGCGGCCGAAAGAGGATAGCTGAAGATCTCCGTCGTTCGGTGGATGAACAAACCGGGAAGCGCCACGCAGGACAGAAACGACGGTCCTGCAAACCTCGGGGCAAACGCTGCTTCGCGTCGCTGCCGCGTCGTCGTCACAGCGCTCTCAAGAAAAAATCCAGACCTTCTGCAAGCCTTCCACCTGCCGAACAGTTATTTCCAGGCAGCCAAAGGTGCTGGGCGTTTTCGGCCCTGACACCTGCGGAATCGCCGCAAGCCACAGCGGCGACTCCGCGCGCTTATTTCAGGACTGTTGCCGTGCGGAAGGCAAACACATGTCCGACGTCTTTGTGCTCGTGCTGACCGTAATTTGCCTGGGGGGCGAGCTTTTCCTGCTCGATCTTTTCAATATGCTTATCGAGTAGCTGCGAGAATCCGGTTTCTCCGTCTGCGTTACTCTCGAAAGCGGATCAGTGTGCGCGTTCGGGCCAAAGATCGACGCGGCCATATCATCGCGCCGCGCGTGAATTAGCGAGAGGCTCGACTAAAAAGATCCGCAGACTTCACCGCTTGGCAGCAGGATCATCGTTCTTTGGCAATGGCGTCTCGTAAGTCAGATCGAGACGACTGTTTTGCTCTGCCTGCAACGCCAGCCGCAGATAACTCTGCGCCAGGCTTTCAAGTTCGGATTGTATCTGAGGATTGGTTTCGCACGCAGCGCGAGCGCTCAGCTCGGCTGCCTTTACGCGGTACTCGTCGCAAGGGTTCATAGCTATCCCC
>Ga0157308_10000093_pt1 | contig 11689 bp, 10 predicted proteins | sample NitcycUS198509B2_FD_108396 | JGI IMG/M metagenome (GOLD analysis project Ga0157308, IMG submission 108396) | Soil microbial communities from Arlington Agricultural Research Station in Wisconsin, USA - Nitrogen cycling UWRJ-S198-509B-2 | ecosystem: Environmental > Terrestrial > Soil >...
CACCAGCTTTTTTTCCACATACACGATCTTTTTCGGCACTTTTCCTTGAAGCCATTCTGCAGCTTCCTGTCGGGCAAGGGCCTCAATCTCCTGGCGGCCGGCATTGGCGCCGACCTCGATCCTTCCGCGCAGTTTGCCGTTGATCTGCACGGGAATCGTCAAGCGATCGCTGACCGTCAGCGCCGGATCAAATTCCGGCCAGGGGTGCTGCGAAATGCTCGGATGATGCCCAAGCACCGCCCACAACTCTTCCGTGATATGCGGAGCGAAGGGCGACAACAACAGCACAAACGGTTCGATCAAGCTCCGTGGCCGGTGTTCGAGTTTTGTCATCTCATTGGTGAAGATCATCATCTGCGAAATGGCCGTATTGAAACGGAGATCTTCGATATCCTCCGTCACCTTTTTGATGGTCTGATGAAGAATCCGTTGCTGCTCAAGACTGGGAGTCGAGGACACAATCGCCGCGGACAGCCGGCCCTCTTCATTCACCATCAGGCGCCACACTCGTTCCAGAAAGCGGGTCACCCCTTCGACCCCGCGCGTGCTCCACGGTTTCATCGCTTCCAACGGCCCCATGAACATCTCGTAGAGCCGCACTGCATCTGCACCGAACCGGTCAATCATCTCATCGGGATTGACGACGTTGCCCCGGGATTTTGACATCTTCTGATTGTCCTCCCCGAGCACGATGCCCTGATGCACGAGCTTCTTGAAGGGTTCCGGGGTGGTAACGACGCCGATGTCGTAGAGCACCTTGTGCCAGAACCGGGAATATAAGAGGTGCAGGACGGCATGCTCGCTGCCGCCGATGTACAGATCAACTGGCATCCAGTACTGCTCCTTAGAAGGATCGACCAGCTGGCGGGTGTTCTTCGGATCGATAAAACGGAGGTAGTACCAGCAGGACCCGGCCCATTGAGGCATGGTGTTCGTCTCGCGACGCGCCGGTTTGCCGGTAGAGGGGTCTGTCGTCGAGAGCCAGTCCTCCAGGTTTGCCAGCGGACTCTCGCCATTGCCCGATGGAGTGAAATTCGTGGTTTCTGGCAACACGAGCGGCAATTGCTCCTCGGGTAAAGGCGTGGGCTGGCCCTCGACCCACAGGATGGGGAACGGTTCGCCCCAGTAACGCTGTCGGGCGAACAGCCAATCACGGAGTTTATAATTGACGGATTTCCTGCCCTTGTGGATGGTTTCAAGCCAGGCCGTGATCTTGGGAATCGCATCGACCGGCGCCAGGCCATCGATAGAAAAACGGCCGTCTGGCGTCGTGGAGTTGATCACCGTGCCTTGCTCAGTCGCGACAAAGGCTTCCTTTTCGACATCGCCGCCCGCAATCACTTCGCGAATCGGCAAGGCATGCGTTTTGGCAAACGCCCAGTCGCGCGCATCGTGGGCGGGAACGGCCATAATCGCGCCGGTACCGTAACCCAGCAGGACATAGTCGGCGATCCAGATGGGCAGCCGCTCGTCATTCACAGGATTCACGGCGTAGCCGCCTGTGAACACGCCTGTCTTCTCTTTCTCCAATTCCTGCCGCTGCAGATCGCTTTTCCGAGCGGCTGCCTGGCGGTACGCCTCCACGGCCTGGCGCCGGTCAGGCGCCGTCACGGCGTCAACGAGCGGATGCTCCGGCGCTAACACCATATAGGTGGCGCCGAAGAGGGTATCCGGCCGCGTGGTGAAAATTCGAATCGTCCCGTGGATTCCCGCAAGTCCAAATTCGACTTCGGCACCGATCGACCTGCCGATCCAGTTCTTTTGCATCTCCAGTGTGCTGGTCGGCCACTGGACCAGCGACAGATCATCCAACAACCTGTCCGCATACGCGGTGATCTTCAGTACCCACTGGCGCATGGGCTTACGGATGACATCGAATCCCCCGACTTCGCTCTTCCCGTCGACGATCTCCTCGTTGGCAAGCACGGTTCCCAGCGCCGGGCACCAGTTCACCGGCACTTCCGCCACGTACGCTAGGCCTCGTTTGAACAGTTGCAGGAAAATCCATTGGGTCCATCGATAGTAGTCATGGTCGGTCGTACTGAGTTCGCGCTCCCAGTCATAAGACAGCCCGACGCGCTTCATCTGCCGCTTAAAGGTCGCGATGTTCTGAGCGGTCGTCATGGCGGGATGGATGCCGGTCTTCACTGCATACTGTTCGGCCGGCAACCCGAAGGCGTCCCATCCCATGGGATGAAGGACGTGAAAGCCCTTCATGCGTTTGTACCGCGACACGATGTCCGTCGCCGTGTAGCCTTCCAAATGACCGACATGCAGACCAGAGCCGGAGGGATACGGAAACATGTCGAGACAGTAAAACTTGGGACCGGAGGCATCCTCGACCGCCCGGAACGGCCGGTGTTCTTCCCAATACGCCTGCCACTTCACCTCAATGGCGTGATGATCGTAGGTTTTGCTCATCGCTATTCAACGTGGGACTGTGCAGTCGGTAGCGAGCGAATCTAACACAGGCGGGAAAGCCCCAACAAGGACGGGGGCAGAAACCAGAGGTGGCCAATCAGCCCCACCACGCAGCTGATCAACACGCTGAGCCCCTGCCGTTCAACAGCGCCGGCAGGTGCTCGACCGAAACAAAATTGGAGGACCGCACGGGAGGCAACTGAGAGCTGGATTTTGCACTATGAATAATTGTGGCGATGCCGTAGTGCCTGGCGGCCACCAGGCAGGTCTCGTCGTCGTCAACATAGAGAGAGCGGCCTGGATCGAATCCAACCAATCTACGGCACGCCGGCCAGTATTCCGGCCGCATCTTGAGGTAGCCCACTTCGAAGGCGTCGACGATCCGATCCACGTGGCGGTCAAGACCGGTTTTGGCGGATTTGATGGCGACACCTGTGTCATGGGCGTTCGTCAATACGATCAGGCGTTTGCCTTTGATGCGCACCGCTTTTAAGAAGTCTTCGGCACCTGGCAGAAACCCGATCAGGTGCTGCAATTCCCGGTGCATGGCGACGACATCGATGCCCACGCGCTCGCTCCAGTAATGCAAGTCGGTCCAGGCCAGCTCCCCTTCCACAGACCGGTACATCGCCATCAACCGTTCACGTGACGCGTCGAAAGATAGCCCCTGCATGACCGCGTAGCGTCGGGGCAACTCTTCTTCGAAGAAAAAGTTGTCGAAGTGGCGGTCAAGCAATGTCCCGTCCATGTCGATCAGGACATCATCGATGCCATCCCAATTGAGAACGGACGAAGTACCTGAGGCGGCGCGTTGACTCATCATGCAGAGTATATCGGAGCGGTGAGCGGAACACGAGACAGGTTGTGTTTGAGAAAAACGCTATGTTACGGTCCCAACCCACGGTTTCGATCGAGATCTTATGGCTTCACCATCGACGCTTCCTCTCGAGTTCTCGGCTCCTCTGCCCACTGTTGCCATCATCGGCCGTCCGAATGTCGGTAAATCGACCCTGTTCAACCGCATTCTGGGAAAGAAAACGGCGATCGTCGACGACGTGCCGGGCGTCACCCGGGATCGAAACTATGCGGAAGCCAATTACCGCAACCGACCGTTTCGGCTTGTCGATACCGGAGGGCTCGAACCTTCTGCGTCGGAAGGGATGATGGCCCTGATCAAACGTCAATCGGAGCTGGCCATTGCCGAAGCCGATATCCTCGTGCTGCTGATGGACGGCCGGACCGGTGTGATGCCGCAGGATCTGGAAGTCGTCCGCCTGTTGCGCGGGACGACGAAGCCGTTGTTCATAGCCGTCAACAAGGTTGATACGCCGAAGGTAGAGACGCTGGTTGCGGACTTCTATCAGCTTGGCGTGGAGCAGCTATACCCCATCTCGGCTGAACATGGCCTCGGCGTGGCCCAACTGCTCCATGCGATGTATGCAGTCCTCCCCTCCTCCCACGAAGCCTCGGCCCCCGCCGCCCTGCCAAGAATCGCGATTGTGGGCCGGCCGAACGTGGGCAAGTCAACGCTCCTCAACGCGGTGCTGGGCGAGGACCGGGCGGTCGTCAGTGATGTGCCCGGCACGACCAGGGATGCCATCGACTCGCTCGTCGCCTACGATGACCGCCGCTATCTGTTGACGGACACCGCCGGCATCCGGCGGAGAGGAAAAATCGACCGCGGGATCGAAGGCTACAGTGTGGTACGTGCGCTGCGGGCGATCGGGCGATCAGATGTGGCCGTGCTCCTGCTCGACGCGCAGGAAGGGATCACCGAGCAGGACACCAAGATCGCCGGCATTGTGATTCGGCAGGGCCGCGCCTGCATCCTGTTGGTAAACAAATGGGACCTGCGCCAAGGCGACGCGCAGGCCCACCAGAAATTTGAAAAAGATCTCAAGCGGCGCTTCCCGTTCCTGGCCTGGGCACCGGTCCTGTTCGGCGCGGCGGTGAAGCCCGATTCCGTGCGGCGCCTGTTTCCCATAATCGACCAGGTGTACAAGTCATATTCAACCCGCATCCCGACCGGCCAACTCAATCAGTTCCTGCAGAAGATTCTCGCCGTTCATCCCTTGCCGTCCCGTAAAGGGAAACCGGCGCAAATCACGACCGCCGCGTTCATGACCCAAGTCGCGGTCCACCCTCCGGTCTTTGCGCTCTTCGTCGGCCACCCGGAGAATATCACCGCTGCGTACCTTCGCTTTCTTGAGAACCAAATCCGTGAGACCTTCGGTTTTTCGGGCACGCCCATGCGGCTTGTCGTCAGGAAAAAATAGCCGGACCTCTGTGAAGCGGCTTTCGGCTTGACTCCTCCGCATCATCATGGTTAAGTCCCAGGACCCTTGGCGGTCCTCCGCCGACATGAACAATGCTTTGCGTCCGCTCATATGAATGGTCCTGATCGAGATACGCGCTGGCGCTCTTGGCTTCGACGGTCTTGCCTGGCAACCGCGATCGCCGTGGGAATGCTTCACAACCTCGGAGCAGCCGCGGAACCGCCTCAGGCCAGCGAAGCCGCTGCGCCTGTAGAAACGCCGGCGACAGAGTCTCACCCATCACCCGATCCAGGACCGGTGGAAGTTGATCCTTCCGTTACGCTGAAAGGCGCCGTCTGGCGAACCAAAGCCGGCATTGTCTTTCTCAAAACGCCGGTCGGCCTGTTGACGCTCAGCTCGAAAACCACGCTAAAGGATTTGAAAGGCTCGCATGAAGTCTCGTTCTGGGTGCACGAACGCCATTTCGTCGTCGAGATACGCCGCCGAAGCGACGCGTCGCTTGTGCACCGCTATCTCGGCGGACCGATGACGCTCGGGCCGGATTCCTCCAAAACACTGCGCTACTGGTCCGCCGAGGGCGAACAGACGGTACACTACGGAACGCAGGAAGCGAAGCTCGGCACGTACCATGAAGGCGACCAGGTGACGGTGGAAGTCGACGAGTCCCAAACGATCATTGGCGTTCATGATTTGCAATTTGATTTACAGATCAGTCAGACGCCGCCTTCGGGATCGCCGGCTCATGTGCTCCTCTCCGGGTCAGTGTCCAAGACGAAATCGAACTTCGTGTTCGTCAGGACCCCCGTCGGCGTCGTGATGGTCAACGCCAAGATCGGCATCCCCCCCGTGAAGGTCGGACAATCCCTGACCCTGCATATCGATGATGGGCGCGTCACGGTCGAGGTCCGCAAGGCCACTAAGCCGGCGGCCTAACGCTGTCCTGCGTTTGACAGGGTTGCCCTTCACTCCCTAGACTCGCCTGACCATGGCACGCCCCGCTCCTCGTCCTCCACAATCCCCTGAGGCGTTTGATACGCTGTACCGAGAGCATGTCGATCTGGTGTATCGCTATGCCCATCGGTTGTGCGGCGAAGATGAGGCGGCGAAGGACCTCGTCCAGGAAACGTTCCTGAATGCCTATCGAGGGCTCCGCCAGTTTCGCGGCGATGCCAAAATTTCCACATGGCTCTACACCATCGCTTCCCGTGCGTGCCTACGCATGCGCCGAAAACGCAAGGGAGCGCCCGAGCGCGAGCTTTCACTCGAGGAGTTTGTCCCCAGTTCGGAGGGTGAGTTCCGTCTCCAGATTCCGATCGACGGGTTGACGCCCCAGCAGGCGCTTGAGAACAAGGAATTGCGTGAAGCGCTCGAACAGGCCATCAACAAACTGCCCAAGAAATACCGCATGGCACTGGTGCTGAGAGATATGGAAGGTTTGTCTGCAGGGGAAGCGGGCGGCATCATGGGATTGAGCGAGCGGACGCTGAAAACACGGCTCCATCGGGCGCGATTGTTCGTCAGGCGGGAGTTGAGCGCACGCGGGATGGCCCACACTGATCGTCACGTGCACGAGGGGTGGCGCCCCAAGGAGACCGGTTCATGACCAGAAAAAAAGCCCACGAGCACGGTGAACAGCGGTGCCTGAACATCCTTCGACAATTGTCCGCCTACATCGATGACGAGCTGCCCGAAGATATCTGCGCCGAGCTTCGCCGGCATCTTGGCGCCTGTCCGAACTGCGAAGTGTTCATCGCCTCGCTGCGAGATACGGTGAAGTTGTGCCGGCAGCATGAGCCGCCGCCGCTGTCGGCGCATGACCGTGCGCGGCTCCGGCAGGAGATTCTCCGAGCCTGGAAGCCGGAGGCGCGCGCATGAGGCAACAGATGACGATCGCAGCGGGGCTCGGCGTGCTGGGATTGCTGTTCGCCTGTATCGGTTATGCGCCGGCAACACCCATGGCTCCAATGGACCTTGAGAAAGGACAGGCGATCTACCAACGACATTGCGCCGACTGCCATGGAACGGAGGGGAAGGGCGACGGCCAACAGGCCACGTCGTTGTCGCCGCGGCCAGGCAATCTGATTTCTGCCCAGACCTCAGCCAAGTCTGATCAGGAACTGCTCAAGATTATCGCGAAGGGACGGCCCCGCACCGCGATGGCGGGGTGGGAAGACCGGCTGCCCCCAGAGGACCAGATCGCTGTTTTGGCCTATATCCGCTCCCTGATCACATTTACCCGTTCCACCACGCCGCCGCCCCCGCAGCCGTAAGCGACCGGTCACCCGGCGCCCCTTTCGCACCGGAAAATCCGCGTGGTACAGTACCCATCTTTATCTCCTCTGTCGATTCAAGGAGTGAATGTGGTGATGATCTGGCTCAATGGTCCTGCACGATCCGGTTCGGTGCTCGCAGTGCTTGTCGCTGCATGTCTCCTGTTCACGACTACGCCTGTCGATGCGGCGGCGGCGAAGAAAAAGTCCAAAGGTCTGTCCCCGGCCGCATCCGTGGCCTTGCAGTACGCTGAAGCAGTTTCAAAGGGCGACCCCCTCAAGACCGTCAATCTCGACTTCGGGTGCCAGTACCGACTCTTGGTCGCGCAAGAGCCACATGCGGCCTCTCCTGCACCGCCGGATGCCTCCACTGATCCGTGTGGGAAACGACTCAAAGCGGCTCATGAACCGGCCCTGGCTCGAGTGGACAGTGGGATGGACATCCTCTGGCCCTCCAACGGCGCGTTACCTTTTTTCCGCGATGATCTCGATCACTATGCGGCATCTGCCTTTGTGATGGATGCGATCGGCTTGTCGCCTCCTGGCAGCGGCCTTCACTTGAGCGCGGTCTCGACGACGCCCTTGCCGAATGCGTCCTTCCGCCTGCGCCCGCAGGCGCCGCTGGTCTCAGTGCCGGCGACGCTGGTCATCCTTAACGTCGCCTACCAGGATCCGCTGACCGCGCCCATCACGAAAGCGCCAGGCAGCTACAAATGGACCAACACGGTGAAGCCGGCGCGACGGGCTGTGAAAAGCCTCAACACGCAGTGGGTCGTGCTGTCCGGCCTCAAGAAACATGGATTTCCGAGCGATTCGGCGGTGGTCAATCTCTTGGTGAACGACGGGACTTCAGTCGACGGCATTCCTCAGGAAATCATCCCCTTTGTGACCGAGTCCAGTAAGGCGATCGCTGGCTCCGTCGTGTGGTGGGGACCCGAAGACGCGCCCGGATTGCTGGTCGCCTCCGCCGCCCGCGCCGCCGGATTTCCGAGTTTGCGTGATCGAGTCGCCATGCTGAATCGCGTGTTGATCATCGATCCGAACCAAGCGGAAGCCTTGACGGTCCTGACGAAGGATCTCTACGCGGCGATTCTGCGCGAGGCGGTACAGGCACACAAGCTGAACGTGAAGGATCCGGCGTTGTCGATGGCGGTCAACGAGCAGTATTGGAATGTGTACGCGCAGGGGGAACGGCTGGATCTTTCGCTGGATATGGAGATGGGAGGGCTGGAACAGCCGACGACGGCCGATTACCTGTATCGCCTGCTTCCCGCATTGCGCACGCTGGCGCAGGTCCGACCCGAGCAGCTCGACAATCGCTTCCGATGGGGAGTCGCGCTCCGGTGGAATCTCGATCAGGATCTTTCCATTGAAGTACACGAGCAATTGGTCAAAGACGTGCCGTCCGAGCGCAAAACCGCCAAAGCCGAGGCCCTCCTACAGTTGGCCTGGTCTCGCATCAACAAGGTCGCCTGGAACCGCAACCTTGACGACAAAGACGTCCGTGCGGCCTATCAAGATGCCGACCAAGCCGGCACCTTTGCCGAAATTCCTCTCGACAAGTTCATCGCCGAGTATACGAAGGCGTACAGTCTGCTGTTCACTCCGAACCGGGATAATGGCGCCATTCTCCAACGCCTCACGGAAGCCAAACGATGGTTCGGCGAGGTGCCAGGGAACAACCAGCAGATTTGGGACTTCTTCATCGGATCAGACTCGTTGAAATCCGTCCTTGACGCCGATCCGATCTTCCAGCCCCTACTGGCCTCCGGAGCACCGAACAAGGGATGACGAGCATCGCTCAGCCATGGTCCGGTTGAGCCGAAATCCGCGCGATCTCAGCTTTCCCGCCGTCGAGCATGCGACGCCAGACGGGCTGCTTGCCATCGGCGGCGATCTTCAGCCTGAACGGCTGCTGGAAGCGTACCGTCATGGCATCTTTCCCTGGTACAACGAAGGTCAGCCGATCCTCTGGTGGTCTCCCGATCCTCGCACCGTCCTCTTTCCGGAACATCTTCATATCTCGCGCAGCCTGAAGCGCAGCCTTCGGCCGGGCCATCTGTCCGTGACGCTCGACAGATGTTTTGAGACGATCGTGCAGCATTGCGCCGGGCCGCGGCCGCAGTATCCGGAAGGGGGAACCTGGATCACTCCGGCCATGATGGAGGCCTATACCGCGCTCCACGAGACAGGCTATGCCCATTCGGTCGAAACGTGGCAGAACGAGCAGTTGGTCGGCGGTCTGTACGGCGTGGCCATTGGCAGCGCCTTCTTCGCGGAATCGATGTTCACAAAAGTGGATGACGCATCGAAAGTCGCCCTGGTGTCCCTCGTGAACCAGCTGCGGACGTGGAACTTCCGCATCATCGACTGCCAGCAATCCTCTCCCCACGTGCTGCGCTTGGGCGCCGAAGAGATTCCACGCAACGTCTATATCGAGCACGTCGCAGCGGCGGTCACCTTCCCTGCCCGGCTGGGACGATGGAAATTTGATGCTGAAACCGACTGATCTTTACCGTTTTCCCATTTTGGCGAGTTCTGCAAAATAGTACGCAAAGGCCTTCATGCCGCCTGAGGCCTGCCCCCAATCGAAATACTCGTTCGGCGCGTGATAGCCGTGCTCCGGAAGACTGAGGCCGAGAAACAGAATCGGCACCTTCCAGGCCTTCTGCATCGTCACCACCGCTCCGATTGATCCTCCTTCGCGAATGAATGCCGGCTCCTTGCCGAACCCTGCCTTTGCGGCGCGCTTGACGCATTCGACGTACAGGCCATCGAAACTGCCTTTGAAGGGCTGGAGCATGCCTTCCGGCTCCACCTTCACCTGTGGATTGAGTTTGGACACGTACGCTTTGAGCAGGGCGAACGCTTTCTCCGGTGTTTGATTGGGGACGAGCCGCATGCTAATTTTCAATTCGCCGTGACCGGGGACCACCGTTTTGACACCAGGGCCGTGATATCCACCGGTCAGGCCGTGAATCTCAAACGTCGGAGCCGCCCAAATCCGCCGCATGACTTCCGCCGGGTCATTGGTCCTCAATGAGTGGAACCCGTAGGCCTCTTTGAAGCGCTTGACCTGAAACCCCGACTTGAGGAAGCTTTTGATCTCTTCCTGTGTCGGCTTCACGACGTCCTTGTAGAATCCCGGGATCTTCACCTCGCCAGTTTTGGCATCGACGCAGGCCTGGGCCACTTCCATGAGTTCGGCAAGAGGATTTCTTGCCGCACCGCCCGTGACACCCGAATGCGCGTCTTTGCTGCCTGTTCGCAAGCTGAGCCTGGCACCGATCAACCCTCGCAATCCATACGGCATCGCCGGCTGTCCTTTGGCGATCCAAATGGTATCCGAGACGACCACCGAATCGGGACGGGGCACTTCGGCTCGTTGCTTGAGGCCCGCTCCAAAATGCGGGCTCCCGATTTCTTCTTCGAGCTCCCAGAGGAACCGAATATTGATCGGGAGACCCTGGTCGATCGCAAAACGAGCCCCAAAAAGCGCTGAAAGGGCCGGGCCCTTGTCATCGGTGGCACCGCGGCCACGGTACGTGCCGTCTTCACATGTAAAGGCGAACGGCGCGTGCTGCCATTCGGGCTCCTGAGCAGGCTGAACATCAAGATGGTTGTAAATTGTCACTGAGGGGTAATGGGCGCCGGCCGTCCAGCCGCCGGAGACGATCGGATAGCCGCCCGTCTCGATGATCCGGGATTCGGCGCCCATGCCGGCCAACACCTGCGCCGCCATGTCGGCCATGCGCCGCATGTCGTTCGCCTTCGAGGGATCCATGCTGATCGAGGGAACCTCGACCATTTGGCCCAACAAGTCTTCGAAGTGTGGACGCCGTTCGACGACGTAGGTCTCCAGTCGGTCTTGTATGGCCATGAAGCTCCTCCTGATTTGGGCTGGCGGATTATAACGAGAGACCTCGTGCGGCGAAAGATCGCCGATGGATCGTCTGAGGCAATAGAGAAATGCTAGAATCCTTCCCGATGTGCCGAAGAGTCATCCGCCTTCTCTCGTGGTCCACGTGTGTGATGTGTTGTGGGTTCGTCCTATTCTCGAGCGCCTCGGCTGCCGATTCCCCTACGATTCGTGAGATTCTCGATGAACCGGCCAGTTACCATCTCAAACAAGTCCTGCTGTCCGGAACCGTGAGGAACGTCCAGCCGCTGGATCCATATAGATTACCGGCCGGCACAACCTGCTACGGCGCCTATCTGTTCTCTCTCGAAGACGAGACGGCCTCGATCAACGTGGCCGTATTCGGCATCTGCGGCTTTCCGACGGTAAAGGATCCCGACGTCGAAGACGGTGCGAGGGTCGAGCTCCTTGCGACCATCCAGGCACCGAGCCATGGCGGTTATTATCTGAACTTCCAGGGCCTGAAAGTCGCCGGCGAACGCGAAGGCATTCTTCAGGCCGTGGCCGATCGCATCATCCCGCTCACGGAATAGACGATCTTCCACGTCGAACATTCATCATGCCGACAAAGGTGAAACGGGCTCACGTGATCCGATGCGCACTGACCTTGTTGGCCACCCTTTTGGGCCTCAGCGGCTGCGCGAGTAGCCAAGGCCTTTCCCGTGAGGCGCTTCAAGATGAGATCCGGCAGGAGGAATCCCGTTTTATTGACACGCCGACAGCCGCCGCCGCACCGGTGCGTCCACACGCGCCTCAGCTTGGTCTCTACTTGAAACCCACAGGCTTCCTTCACCGCGAGTTCG
>Ga0157308_10000103_pt1 | contig 11451 bp, 12 predicted proteins | sample NitcycUS198509B2_FD_108396 | JGI IMG/M metagenome (GOLD analysis project Ga0157308, IMG submission 108396) | Soil microbial communities from Arlington Agricultural Research Station in Wisconsin, USA - Nitrogen cycling UWRJ-S198-509B-2 | ecosystem: Environmental > Terrestrial > Soil >...
CACGACCGGCCCGGCATCGTCGGCGCCGTGGGCACGATCCTCGCCGACGCCGGGATCAACATCTCGTCGCTCGAGCTCTCTCGCCTCTCAGAGCGGGGCGAGGCGATGATGTTCGTCTCGGTCGACGATGCCGTTGAGGCAGGCGTCCGTGAGCGCGTTCGGGGCGTGGACGGAGTGATCGAGGCGCGGGTCGTCGAGCTGCCGGGCTGAGCTCCGCCTATCATCGGGGTCATGCCGAAGCCGTTCGCATCCTCGGCCGACCTGGCCGAGAAGGAAGCCACGCTCGAGCGGCTCGCGGAAGGGGTCTACGCCTACACCGCGCAGGGCGATCCGAACGTCGGCTGCATCGTGGGCGCCGATGCGATCCTCGCCATCGAGGCCCGCGCCACGCCACTCATGGCGCGGCAATGGATCGACGTCATTCACCGTGATGTCAGTCTGCTGCCCTTCGGCGACCTCGTCCTGACCCACTACCACGCCGTGCGGACGCTCGGCGCGAGCGAATTCGTCGCGCGCCGGATCGTCGCGCACGCGAACACCGCCGCGCTCATCGAGGAGCGGGGCGCCGAGGACTGGGCGAGCGAGCAGGGACGGATGCCTCGTCTCTTCGCGGGCGCCGAGACGATTCCCGGTCTCACCCGCCCGACCGATACCTTCGAGCAGCACATGACGATCGACCTCGGCAACCGCATGGTCGAGCTGCGGTACCTCGGCCGGGGTCACACGAGCGGCGACCTCGTCGTCTGGCTCCCGCAGGAGCGGATCTGCTTCGCGGGCGACCTGGTCGAGGCGGAGGCCGCTCCGTACATGGGCGATGCTCATGTCGCCGACTGGTCGACGGCGACCCTCGACCGGGTCGCCGCTCTTGGCGCCGACCAGCTCGTCGGGGGACGCGGGCCCGTCGTTCGCGGCGAACAGGTCCTCACCGCCATCGACGACACGCGCGCCTTCCTGCGCACCACGCTCGAGGGCACGCGCGAGGTGAAGGCTTCCGGCGGATCGGTCAAGACCGCGTTCGAGGCGGTCCACGCTCAGCTCGCGCCCCGCTACGCGGGGTTCCCGATCTTCGAGCACTGCATGCCGTTCAACGTCCAGCGCACGTGGGACGAGCTCGACGGGATCGACCACCCCCGGATCTGGACCGCGGAGCGCGACCGCGAGGTGTGGGACGCCCTCCAGGACTGACGCGGCCCTGGGATCGGTCGCCGTGGTCGGCGCCGGGGCGGTCGGGCTGACGCTCGCCGGACGTCTTGCGCAGCAGGGCGTTCCGGTCCTCCTCTACGAAGCGGCCGCCGAGCGCGAGCGCATCGGCTCCAAGGCGATCTGCATGCAGCGCGAGACGCTTGAGAGCTGGGCGCGCCTCGGCGTGGGGGAGCGGATCGCCGAGCGTGGGGTCCAGTGGCGTGTCGGGCGCACCTACGCCAGAGGGCGCCTCCTCTTTGAGATTCGACTGCCCGACCACGAGGACCACTTCCCACCGTTCGTGAACATCAGCCAGTCGGAAGTGGAGGAGCTCCTCGAGCGACGCATCCTCGAGCTCGGCGTCGAGGTCCGACGCGGCCACAGGTTCGTCGGCCTCCGCCAGGATGCATCCGGCGTCGACGCTGACTTCCAGACCGATGGAGGCCGGGTCACCCATCGCATCGCCTACCTGGTGGGGACGGATGGGGCGCACTCCGCGGTCCGCCATGCCCTCGACGTTCCATTCGACGGGTACACCTTCGACGACCGCTTCCTCATCTGCGACATTCGCGCCGACCTGCCGTTCACGAGCCAGCGTCACTTCCACTTCGACCCACCGTGGAACCCGGGGCGGCAGGTCCTCATCCACCCGCAGCCGGACGGCATCTGGCGCATCGATTGGCAGGTCGCGCCGGACACGGACCCGGATGCCGAGCGCTCGAACGGCGGTCTCGATCGGCGCATCCGTCAGGTCGTCGGACCTCACGTTGCGTATGAGCTGGTGTGGATGACCGGCTATCGCTTCAGTCAGCGCTCCGTGGAACGGATGCGCGTCGGCAGGGCGTTCCTGGCGGGTGACGCGGCGCACGTCATGTCGCCCTTCGGTGCTCGTGGCCTCAACTCGGGCATCGCCGACTCGGAGAACCTGGCCTGGAAGCTTGCCGCCGTCCTTGGCGGCGGAGGCCCGGACCGCGTCCTCGAGACGTACGACTCCGAACGCGGAGCGGCTGCCCGCGACAACCTCGCCGCAACCGACGCGACGATGCGCTTCCTGGCGCCTCGGGGACCAATGCGATCAGCGTGGCGGCGCCTCGTGCTTGCCATGGCGCCGCGGAGCGCCTGGTTCCGAACTCGCGTCAACTCGGGCCGCCTGGCGGAGCCCGCGCGTTACGCGCCCTCGGACGTCGTCCGGCCCGGGCCGGAGGTCCGCGATCTGCCGCCCCACGGCAGCGTTGCGCCCGACCTCCCGCTCCCCGGCGGCGGCCGCCTCCGGGACCGCCTCGGTGATGGCTGGGTCGTGCTCGTCCCGCGTCTCGCCGCCGATGGCGTCGTCATCGGTGAGGGCTCACCGTACGGAGGCGAACGGGCCTGGCTCGTCCGGCCGGACGGATACCTGGCCGACAGCGCGCCCCTGTCGTCAGCCGCCGCGCTGCGTCCGCCCTTCGCCGTCTAGAACCGCCGCGTGGCGTCGCACGCGCAGACCGAGCGCACCGGCAAGCGCCACCATCGCGAGGCCGAGCAGGGTGAGCGGTCGGATCGGCCCAGTGGCCGGCTGTGCGACGTTCGGGATCTGGCCCGAGGCGCTTGGCGCCGGCGCGACGGCCGCCGCCACAACGGTGACCGTGCCGGTCATGAACGGGTGCGGCGTGCAGACGTACGAGAAGGTGCCCGGTGCGGTGAACGTCACCCCGTAGGACTCGCCCTCGCCCAGGTCGCCGGAATCGAAGGCGCCGGTCGTGCTCGTCACGGTATGGACCATGGGGTCGGTGTTCGTCCAGGTGACCGTGTCGCCGGCGGTGACCGTGAGGTTGGCCGGCGCGAACGCCATGTCGGCGATCTGGACCGATGCGTTCGCGGCACGCGTCGTCGACGCGAGACTGGCGACGATGGCCAGCGACCCAATCGCGGCGATCAGCGGAGCGAGATGGCGAGGGACGGGGCGCATCCGATCCTCCGATGTTCGGTCCGTGTGGATAACCGGGACGATCGTATCGGAGTTCGTGGACAAGAGGGGTTGATCGGCTGCGCGCCCAACGGCATGATGAGGTCGTCCCGAAGGGGCGGCTGGCTGATCAGAGATCACCTCAACGATCGCCGCGGTTCCTTCGGGACATTTCCGTGTCCGAGCCTCAGAACGCCCACTGGCCGGCGCCGAAGCGCCACGTGAAATAGGCCATCGCCGTCGCCGATCCCGCGGCGAGGACCCAACCCACCGGGCGCCATCGGTCCGCGATGATCGCGGCCCAGACGACGAGGCCGAAGAGCACCAGGCTGTAGCGCGGAACGCTCATGACGAAGCCGGTGCTCACGATGAGCAGCCAGTTGCCGGCCATCCAGATGCCCCACGTCAGCCGCAGCCAGGCGAGGGTCGCGACGGTCGCAGCGAGGCCGAGCCCGGTGAAGAGGAGCTCCATCCAGCCGAGCATGAAGGCGTTGTCGGCGTCCGGCTGCGATGCCCAGGCAACCATTCCGCCGATGCCTTCCCATGGGGGAGAGAGGTCCTTGAACCAGTGGCTTCGCTGGATCTCGGCGAACGCGAACGGATCGCCGTAGACGCTCGCGTTGACCGCCAGGTAGACCCCGAAGCCGATGGCGACGCCGCCGATCGCCACCCACGACGGTCGCACCCGCCCGTCCTCGCGCCACTGGAGCCACGCCTCGACGGCGAGGGCCGGGATGAGGATCAGGCCGTTCGCCCGGGTCAGCGCGGCGAGGGCGCCGGCGAGGCCGGCGCCCCACCATCGACCGGTCCGCGCCAGCCACATCGAGCCGAAGGCGAGCGCAAGGAAGAGGCTCTCGGTGTAGCCGATGTGGAGGAAGTACGCGGTCGGGGAGATCAGCAGGAACAGCGCCGACAGGCGACCGATCCGACGGCCGAGGTCCGCGGCCACGAGCCGGTACAGGAGCGGCGCGACAAAGAACGACGCGACCGTCGCCACGATGAATGCGGCGACGATCGGTGCGGCGATGACCGCGTTGACCGCTGCGACGAGCCACGGAAAGAGGGGGAAGAAGACGATGTAGAGGTCGAGGTCGCCCGGGAAGTCCTGCCGGTAGCCCGGGTACGAGAGGTTCCCGGGGTCATGCGCCGTATAGCCGAAGATGGCGATGTCGGTGTAGTGCGGCGCATCCCATCGCTGCCATGGCTCGAGGAGGCCGGGAACCTGCCCGGTCGCCGTCCACAGCGCGACGAACCCGATGGCGAGGACCGCAACCATCGTCACCAGGGTCGCGAGCAGCAGCTCGACGTCCGTATCGTCGAGGAACCGGGGGCGCATCGGCGCGACTATAAGGGAGGTCGTCGGTTGGACCCCTCATGGCGCCCCTGTTACGATGCATGCCCTCCGGTCGGGGCGTGGCGCAGTAGGTAGCGCGCGTCGTTCGGGACGACGAGGTCGGAGGTTCGAGTCCTCTCGCCCCGACCAGTTACCTCACCCGCTCAGTGCGGGATGCGATACCGATCCGCCTCGGTCTCGTCGATCCGCAGCGGGGGGAAGCCATCGGGCAGATCCGGCACGACCGCCTGGTAGATCTCGTGGTCCTCCGGAATGCCGTGCAGCCGATAGCTGCCCAGCAGCCGGAGCTCGTAGGATGCCTCCTCCGCCAGCGCGGCGCGCACGGATCGGGACACCAGGGTCTGTCCGCCGTGGCCGCAGGCGCAGAGGCGCGCCGCCGTGTTGACGCTGATCCCCTGGTAGCCGGTGGCCGTCAGCGTCGGCCGCCCGGTGTGCATGCCGATCCGTACCCGCACATCACGATCGTCGGGCCATCCGTGAGCGGCCATCGCTCGCTGGACGGCAAGCGCCGCCTCGAATGCCTCGGCCGCGGCCCGGAAGACAGCGAAGAACTCGTCGGCCCGTGCGTCGACCTCGTAGCCGCCGAAGCGGCGCACGGCGGCGCGCTCGATACGCCTCACCGCATTCAGAAGCGGAGCGTATCGGTCCTCGAGCTCGGCGAGGTGGCGGCTCGAGCCCTCGATGTCGACGAAGAGCAGGGTGAGCTGGCCGGTCGGAAGCTTGGGCCGGAGCTGAGTGTCGATGAAGCCGACCGGGACGATCCCATGCCGCTTCGCCGCTTTGAGCAGGCGCGTCCGAGCCGTGTTCCGGGCTGTGTCGTCCTCGAAGAGGACCCGGTTGAAGCGCCCCAGCGCGTTGCGGACATGCGCCTCGTCGTGGATCGGCAGGCGGCGGCGTCCGGTGGAGTCGATGTAGGCGAAGGCGCTGTCCGGGAGCTTGGCGCGCTCGCGATCTCGCAGCTCGGCCATGGGCACCGACCATGATCGCAGAACGCGCACCGATCGGCCTCCGATAGGATCGGTCCATGGCCGAGCTCGCCACGCACGAATGGCTTTCCCGCGATGGTGGCAGCGACGCCCCGCTCGCGGTGCTCGTCCATGGCGTGACCGGCTGGTGGAAGACGTGGTGGCGCGTTGGGCCTGCCGTCGCGGATTGCGGCTGGCGGGTCGTGGCGGTCGACCTGCGCGGGCACGGCCACAGCCCTCGGTTCGACGGTCCGGCGACTATCGCGGACCTCGCCGACGATGTCGCCGAGGTCATCGAACGGTCCGGCGCCTCGGCGGACCTCCTGGTCGGCCACTCCCTCGGCGCGGCGGTCAGCGCAGAGCTTGCCTTCCGTAGGTCCGAGCTCGTCGAGCGTCTCGTACTCGAAGATGCGCCAGCGGTCATCCGTGCCGGCGACGATACCTGGCTGGCGAAGGTCGACCGCGAGATTCGTGCTGCCGTCGCCGAGCCCGACTCGGAGCTCGCGCGGCAGCGGGCCGAGAACTCCGACTGGCTCGACGAGGATGTCCGACAGGACGTCGAGGGACGAGCCCTCAGCGACCGCGATGGCATTCTCGCGTTCTATTCCCGTCCCAATGGCGCTCGCGTCCCCGCGCTCGTCTCGCGCCTGCCGATGCCGACGCTCCACTTGCTCGCCGCCGACGACGGCCGATCCGTCTACGCCGGTGATGCGCGCGATCGCCTGATGGCCGACCTCCCCGATCACGCTCGCCTTGTCGAGTTCGACTGCGGTCATGTTCTCCATCGGGACCGATTCGATCGCTATCTCGCGACCATCCTCGAGTGGGCCGGAACACCGTGAGCGTCGACCTCGTCGCGGCCTGGGTGGCCGACGCGCAGCGCATCGTCGTGCTGACCGGCGCCGGCGTCAGCACGGAGTCGGGGATCCCGGACTTCCGCGGCCCCGACGGCGTCTGGACCCGTGATCCGCGCGCCGAGCGCCTCAGCAACATCGGTTACTACGTCGCGGATCCGTCGATCCGTCGCGCATCGTGGCTGCGGCGGCTCGAGCATCCCGCGTGGGGCGCCGAGCCGAACGAGGCGCATGTCGCGCTCGCCGACCTCGACCGATCCGGACGCCTCGACCTGCTCGTCACGCAGAACATCGACGGACTCCACCTTGCTGCCGGGATGACGCCCGACCACGTCGTCGAGATCCACGGCTCGATTCGCGACTCCGTGTGCTTGGCCTGCGGCGATCGCCGGCCGATGCCGGAGACGCTGGAGCGCGTCCGCGCCGGCGATCCCGATCCGGCGTGCCTCGTCTGCGGCGGGATCCTGAAGTCGGCGACCGTCAGCTTCGGCCAGAACCTCGACCCGGCGCTCCTCGCCCGGTCCGGGGAAGCGGCCGCAGGCTGCGACCTGTTCCTGGCGGTCGGGACGAGCCTCACGGTGTACCCGGCGGCACGACTGCCGGAGATTGCCGTGGACGCGGGCGCGCGTCTTGTCATCGTCAACGCCGAGCCGACGCCGCTCGATGGCCTCGCCGAGGCCGTCCTCCGCGGGCGCGCCGGCGCCGTGCTCCCGGCGATCACCGCCCATCTGCGTTCTCAGCCCGCCCGATGAGCGACCGATACGCTCCGCGATGGGCGCTGCCTGCAGAACGGCTAGCATCGGCCGATGGACGAGCACCTGACGCTGCGCGACGTTCCGGGCATCCGCGTTGGCCACTGGACCGATGTCGACCGGCGCACCGGCTGCACGACGATCCTTGCGCCAGATGACGGTGCCGTGGCTGGCGTCGACGTCCGGGGATCGGCCCCAGGGACGCGGGAGATGGATCTATTGCGACCGACGGCACTGGTCGAGCGCATCAACGCCATCTGCCTCGCGGGCGGATCGGCCTTCGGACTGGCTGCGGCTGACGGCGTCATGCGCCGGCTCGCCGAGCGGGGGATCGGCTTTGCGACCGGCGTTCGGCCCGTCCCGATCGTGCCTGCCGCGATCCTCTTCGACCTCGGCGTCGGTGACGCGTCGGCCTTCCCGGACGCGGATGCCGGCTACGCGGCGGCCATCGCGGCGGAGGCGAACGCCGACGAGCTCGAGGGCGCGGTCGGCGCGGGCACGGGGGCGACCGTGGCCAAGCTCGCCGGTCCCGAAGGCGCGTTGCCGGGCGGGGTCGGGAGCGCCGCGCGACGGCTCGGCGACGGGGCGACCATCGGCGCGCTCGTCGTGAACAACGCTCTCGGCAACGTCCATGCCCGCGATGGGCGGCCGCTGGCAATCGCCGGAGGTGGGTCGCTCCCACCGGCCGCGGTAAACACGACGCTGGTTGTGGTGGCCACCGATGCGCCGCTGGACCGCGCGCAATGCCGGAAGCTCGCGGAGCTCGGGCACGACGCCCTCGCCATCGGCATACGCCCGACTCATACGATGTTCGACGGCGACGTCGTCTTCTGCCTCAGCACCGGCGATGGGTCACGAGCGCCGGCGGAGGCGTTCTTCGGGCTCCAGATGGCCGTGCTCGATGCCGCCGGCGAGGCGATCGAACGGAGCGTCGCCACGGTGGCTGCCGTCTAGCCCTCGAGCTCGGCCTCGAACGCGCGGAGCTCGTCGCCGCTGATCTTGTACACGTGCTCGTCGGCCGGGTAGGCACCGGATCGGACCTCGGCGGCGAAGGCCTCCAGGCCGCGACGGATCTCGCCAGCGACGTCGGCGTAGCGCTTGACGAAGCGCGGGGTCACGCCCTCGTTGATGCCCAGGAGGTCGTGCCATACGAGCACCTGCCCGTCGCACCCTGGCCCCGCCCCGATCCCGATCGTCGGGATCCGCAAGGCGGCGCTGACGTGCGCCGCGATGCGCGCCGGGACGGATTCGAGGACGAGCGAAAAGATCCCTGCCTCCTCCAGCTCGCGCGCATCGGCCAGAAGCCGGCTCGCCGCCGAGGCGGTCCGGCCCTGGGCCTTCATCCCGCCGAGCATCGTCGACGACTGCGGCGTGAGCCCCAGATGGCCCATGACCGGGATCCCGGCGCCGACGATCGCGCGGACCCGTGGGACCATCGGTCCGGCGCCCTCGAGCTTGACGGCATCGGCGCCCGCCTTCACCAGGCGCACGGCATTGGCGACCGCCTCGGCGTCCGACGCCTGGAATGACCCGAAGGGCATGTCGCCGATGACGAGCGCGCGGGGCGTCGCGCGTGCGACGGCCGCCGTCAGCATGGCCGACTCGTCCATCGTCACCGGCACCGTCGAGGGATAGCCGAGGACGTTGTTGCCCGCCGAGTCGCCGACGAGGATGAGGTCGATGCCGGCCTCCGACGCGAGGCGCGCGGACGGATGATCGTAGGCGGTGACCATCACGATCTTCGTCCCGGCACCCTTCATCGCCGCGATCTCGGGCAGCGTGAGCGGTTCGCGCGCTCGGAGGTCGGTCATGGCCGAAGCGTGTTCCGCACGGGCGCCCTTGTCAACGCGACGCAGCGTACAGGTCGCGTACGTACCAGATCTCGGCCGCATGCTCGAGGAGCTCCTTGTGGACCCACCAGACGATGTCCAGGAGCGGGAGCTGCGGGTCGAGGCCGTGCGGGTAGGCGCTGCGACCCACCGTGTCGAGGTCGGCATCGGTCATCTGGGCGAGCCCGTCGCGCCACGCCGAGAGCCCGCGACGAAGCAGGTCGATCGCCGCGTCCGCAGTCACCGGCCAGGTGACATCGTCGTCGTCGAGGGCGTGCGAGCCGACGAGCCAGTCGGCCCGGACGAGTGTCCCCGCCCCGAGATGGTCGATCGACCATGCCAGCGTCCGCGGCGGCTGCACGCTCGCGTCGGGAGGAAGACCGTGCGCATCGGTGCCGGTCGAGCCGTCGGGGCGGCGGCGGACGGTCAGCACCTTCGCCGCCGGCTCCCACACCAGCTCCTCGTCGCTCAGCCCCTCGAGCCGCCCGAAGAGCTGTTCGCTCATGTAGTCCCACGACGCCAGGAACGGGGCGAGCCTTGGCGGGACATCGGGGTAGTCGGCGATCACTGGTCCAATCGTGGCATCGATTGCGGCCGCCGAGCGTCAGGAATTGGCGCCGTCGAGCCGCACATTGTCGATCAGGCGGGTCGACCCCACTCGGATGGCCGCGACGAGCGTCGGCAGATCGAAGTCGGCGACGGCCACGTAATCGACGCTGAGTCCTGGCGCTGGGTCCAGGACCGCGCGCGCCGCCGCAACCGGGTCGCTCCCGTTGGCGGCCGCCGCGGCCCCAGCGGCCAGGGCCCGTGGCAGCGCGAGCGCCGCCGCGCGCTCGTCGCTCGACAGGAATACGTTTCGCGACGAGAGGGCAAGGCCGTCAGGGTCGCGCACCGTCGGGACGACCCGGATCTCGATCGGGACGTCGAGGTCGGCGACGACGTGGCGGATGACCGCGACCTGCTGGGCATCCTTCTGGCCGAACCATGCGGCGGCGGGCTGAACAATCGAGAACAGCTTCGTGCAGATGGTCGCCACACCGCGGAAATGCCCGGGCCGAGCGGCTCCCTCGAGGATGGTCGCAAGGGCGCCCGGATCGACCCACGTGTCGAAGCCATCGGGATAGACCTCGGACTCCGACGGCGCGAACAGAAGGTCAACGGCAGCCCCTTCTGCCACGCGGGCATCGGCGGCCTCGTCGCGGGGATAGCGCGCGAGGTCGCCGCGAGCGGTGAACTGCGACGGGTTGACGAAGAGGCTGGCGACGACGAGGCCCGAGCCCGCGCGGGCCGCCTCGAAGAGGGCGAGATGGCCGGCATGAAACGCCCCCATCGTCGGCACCAGTCCGATGGGTTTCCCGTGCAGACGCGCCTCGGCGAGCGCCATACGGACCTCGGCGACCGTCCGCACCGTCCTCACGGGCGGGTCGCCTCGGCCAGCGCGCGATAGAGCGGCACGAGGTCCGGGTCGCGCTCAGCCAGCGTCGCGAGGTGCGCCTCGACCGTCGACCAGTCGCCCCGCGCAATCGGTCCGGTGAGGTCGAACCCGTTCTCGATCGTCCGCGACATGAGCGGCACGATCGCCTCGGGCGGCGCGCCAACTTCCTCGAGCAGCCGCGTCGCCACGCGATGCAGGGTCACGAGAAAGTTCCCGCCGATCACGGCCGCGGCGTGGTAGAGCGTCCGCTCGGCATCGGCCACCTCGAACGGCCGCAGGCCCAGGGTCTGCGCCAGCCATCCGGCCCTGGCGAGGGCGTCGTCGGTCTCGCCGCTGATGGCTCCCCACGCACCGTCGAGCTGGTCCGGCCCACGCTCACGGGTCAGCGTCTGCAACGGATGGACGCTGAAGCGGAGCCGATGCGGGTCGAGCGCCGCAAGCTGGGTCGCGCCGCTGACGTGGGAAATCCACGGACCAACCGGCACGATCGCCGCGACGTCGGGGATCGCGCTGTCGGGGACGGCAAGGATGACGAGCTCCGCGTCGGGATCGGGCAGGCGCCCATCCGTGACGTCGAGACCTCGCTCGCGCAGGCGGCCGCGAATCGCGCCCCCCGCCCGCCCGGTGCCGATGATGTGGATGGCGCCGAACACGGCACGCAGTCTATGCCGGTACGCTGCGGCCATGGCGCGTGAGAAGCCGGGACCGCTCGTGCTGGTCGGCGGGGCGGAGTTCCTCCCCGGCAACGAGCCCCACGATGAGATCGTCGCGTGTGCCGCCGGTCGCACGCCGATCTTCGTCATCGCCACCGCCGCGGTGCGCCAGAACCCGGACGCGGCAGTCCAAACGGCGAGGCGCTGGTTCGCCACCCTTGGCGTGGAGGCGATCGAGCTGCCGATGCGCGGCCGGCGCCAGGCCGGCGATCGCGCGACCGTCGCGATGGCGAAGGCCGGCCGGGCGTTCTACCTGTGCGGTGGCGACCCGGGCCTCGTGGTGAAGCTGCTCACCGGCACGCCCGGGTGGGACGCGGTCGTTGACGCGTGGCGCCATGGCGCCGCCGTCGCGGGCTCCTCGGCCGGCGCCATGGCGCTCGGCGAATGGACGCTCATCCGCTCCGGCCTCTCGCACGCGCGCCGCC
>Ga0157308_10000111_pt1 | contig 11293 bp, 15 predicted proteins | sample NitcycUS198509B2_FD_108396 | JGI IMG/M metagenome (GOLD analysis project Ga0157308, IMG submission 108396) | Soil microbial communities from Arlington Agricultural Research Station in Wisconsin, USA - Nitrogen cycling UWRJ-S198-509B-2 | ecosystem: Environmental > Terrestrial > Soil >...
AGGCGCGCCTCGGGGTCGGTGGCGCCGCGCAGCTTCTTTCGGATCTTGTCGCGATGGGCTTCTGCGAACGCGCGGAAGCGGCGAGACGAGGCCAACCAGCCTGCGACTTCGTCTTTCAGCGAGTCTGCGCCGGGCACCAGCTCATCGGCGAGGCGCTCGGCGGCCGTGGTCACGCGAGGTCGAGGCGCACCAGGATGCGGGGCAGCCGACCGCTCGTCGCATCCGTGGTGAGGACGCGTCGGAAGCCAGCGGCGTCGAACATCGAGGCGATGCCCACGTACCCCGCGCCCACCTCGACCCGTCGCCAGCCGGGATCGATGGGATAGGCCTCGACGCCGGGCGCACCCTTTCGGCGGGCGGCGTCAATGACAGCCTGGAGCAGAGCGGTTGCCACGCCCCGTCGCCGGAAGCCCGTGCGGATCCGGAAACAGCCGATCGACCAGACCGGCTGGCCGTCGACGAGTGGGATCGTCCGCGAGCTCATGAGCCGCGGCGCCTGGGTCCGGACCGCCACGCCGACCCAACCGACGGGCTCGCCGTCGACATAGGCGACGAACCCCGGCGCCGGCGCGTCCCCCTCCACCTGTCGACGGAGGCGCTGACGGCGGTCGAGGCCCTCGGCCTTGGCTTCGGCGTCCTTGCCTCGCCAGGGCTGGCAGAGGCAGCCGTGCTCCCCGGTGGCGTCGAGGACCGACAGGACGTCGTCCCATCGGTCGGCGGTGGCGCGGGCGACCTCGATCCTCGTGTCGACGGCGGATTCGGGCACGCCGTCACTGTAGCAACGGCCGGTGACCTCAGCGCGCCACGCGCTCATACCCGAGGGCCGTGACGCCCGACGCGAACTGCTTCTCGTCGACGAGCCGCAGCCTCAGCGACCGGTCGCCTCGCGAAAAGAACGGCGTACCGGCGCCGATGACGATCGGATGGACAACCAGGCGGAACTCATCGACGAGCCCGCGGTCGATGAACTGGCCGGCCAGATTCGGGCCGCTGACATCGAGGTCGCCGTCGAACTCGCTTCGGAGGTCGGCCAGGATCTCGGCTACGTCGCCGCTGACGAGCCGGCCGTTGTGCTGGACCGACGTCAGCGAGTTCGAGAAGACGACCTTCGGAAGCGGGTTCCAGATGCGCGCGAACTCGCGCATCGCATCGGTCGCGTTCGGGTCGGTCTCGCCGTTAGGCCAGTAGGAGGACATGACCTCCCACATGCGGCGCCCGTAGAGCGACGCGTCGAGGCTTCGCGTCTGGTCGTTGAACCAGCTGTGGACCTCCTCGTCCACGTCGGCCCACGCCAGGCTGTGCTCCGGCGTCTCGACGAAGCCATCGAGCGAGACGTTCATGGAATAGATGAGCTTGCCCATGTCACCCCTGACTCTTGAGACCAGGAAAGGTCATCGGTGTCGTTCATCCTCAACCATCCGTCCGAACGCCTCGAGCTCGCCGCGGAAGCTCCCGCGCCACCTGCCGGTTGCAAAGATGCGCGCCGCGATCGCCGGGACGATACCGCGGGTCCGGTACTCCTGCGTGAGTCGAGTGCCGTCGCCGTGCGCGTCGAACCGGACGTCTGACTCGCCGCGCAGGATGGCGTTGCCAAACCGCGTGCGGATATGGTGCGGCCGTTCAACCTCGAGGATCTCGGTGGCGCTCCTCATACGGCCGAAGTGGACCGTGTATCGCGTACCAGGGACGTCAATCGGCCCGCTGAGCCCGCTCACGCCCGTCACGCCTCCAACCCACTCGGTCATCCGATCGAGATCGGTCCAGGCCGAAAAGACGGTCTCTGGCGATGCTTCCACCCGAATCGTGAATCGATATGTGCCCATCCGGCGGCCTAGCGCCTCGTGTCGATCACGCAGAAGCGGTTGCCCTCGGGGTCGGCAAGGATGACGAAATCGGCGTCGGGAGGCTTGCGATCCCATTGAACCTCGCTGGCGCCCAGGCCGATGAGACGCTCGACTTCGCCAGCCTGGTCGTCGGTGTAGAGGTCGAGGTGGATGCGCGGCGGGATCTGGAGCGACGACCGGACCCGATCGAGCGAAACGTTGGGGCCGGCGCCGTGCCGCGGTCGCATGAGCACGAACCCCTCGTTGTCGCCGCGCTCGGGCCCGCGCGGGACGTAGTCGAGCGCAGCCGACCAGAAGGCAGTCTGACGCTGGATGTCGTCGACCCGGATGACGATGGATCCGATAGTGACCATGGGGAAAGGGTAGTCCGATGGCGCGTAGGATCTCGGCATGTCGAAGAACGCCGGACGGCTCCGTCCTTGAGGTGAGAGCGCCAAGCGGGCGCTCCAGCGATGAACGAGGGATGACCTATGACCCGATACCTGCTGGCAGTGAACTTCCAGGGCGGCGTCGTCGACACGCCGATGGACGAATGGAAGCCCGAGGAGGTCGACGCCCACCTCAACTACTACCACGCCCTCACGCGTGAGCTTCAGGAGAGCGGTGAGCTCGTGCAGTCCGAGGTCCTGTCCGGGCCAGATCTGGCGAAGATCGTGACCTCTGACGGTGCCGACTCGGTCGTCACCGATGGCCCGTTCCAGGAATTCAAGGAGTGGCTGGCCGGCTATCAGATCTTCGACGTCGAGTCCGAGGCGCGGGCGATCGAGATCGCAGCGCGGCTTTCGGCCGTTCCGGGGCCGGACGGTGTGCCGCTCCAGCAGCCGATCCATGTCCGTCAGGTCATGGACGACTCGCCGGCCGACGCGCACGAGATGGACGAGTGGCTCCAGCACGTGGGCGGCGCACGCTGACCCTGCCGACCGGTACGGAGGACCTGCTGCGCGACCTTGCGCCGCGGGTCCTCGCCACGCTCGTCCGCCGGTATGGCGACTTCGATAGCGCCGAGGACGCGGTGCAGGAGGCGATGGTCGCGGCGGCGGGGCGTTGGCCTCGGCAGGGGATCCCCGAGAAGCCTCAGGCATGGCTGCTTCAGAGCGCCACCCGGCGGATGATCGATCAGTGGCGCAGCGACCGGTCGCGTCGCGCCCGCGAGGAGGTCGCCCTTCGCGGGGAGCCGGTGCCAGTCGAGGTTCCGGCCGAGGACGACACGCTGGCGCTCCTCGTCATGTGCTGCCACCCGAGCCTCACACCCGCCTCGGCGATTCCTCTCACGCTGCGGGCAGTAGGTGGCCTGACGACAGCGGAGATCGCTCGCGCCTTCCTCGTGCCGGAGCCGACGATGGGGCAGCGCATCAGCCGCGCGAAGGGACGAATCCGATCCTCGGGCGCCCGGTTCGCGCTCCCGGGGGCTGACGATCTCGCGGAGCGGCTGCGGTCTGTCCTCCGCGTCCTCTATCTCATCTTCAACGAGGGCTACGCCTCGAGCGTCGGCCCAGACCTCCATCGCGTCGACCTCTCAGAGGAGGCCATCCGCCTGGCCAGGATGCTTCGGCAGGCGCGACCGGACGACTCGGAGGTCAGCGGGCTCCTCGCCCTCATGCTGCTCGTGGACGCGCGACGGCCGGCGCGGACCACGGTGGCCGGCGACATCGTCCCGCTGCCGGAGCAGGATCGCTCACTATGGGACCGCGACCGAATCACCGAGGGCCTGGCGCTGGTCGCAGAGGCAACCCGGAACGGGCGGTCCGGCGAATACGTTCTCCAGGCGGCGATCGCGGCGGTCCACGACCAGGCTTCCGCCGCGCATGCGACCGACTGGCCGCAGATCCTGGCTCTCTACGGGCTCCTCGAAGAGCTGACGAACAGCCCTGTTGTGCGTCTCAACCGGGCGGTGGCCGCGGCGATGGTCCACGGACCGGTGGCGGGCCTCCAGATGCTCGAAGCCCTCGACGGGTCACTGGCCGATCACTACCGACTGGATTCGGTCCGGGCGCACCTGCTCGAGATGGACGGACGGCCCGAGGCCGCGGCGGAGCTGTATGTGCGTGCCGCAGTTCGCGCGACGAACCTGGCCGAGCGGCGATACCTGACGGCCCAGGCGGCGCGGCTGCACGAGGCCTCGCGCAGTGCCTGAGGACGGTCACTCCGCGAGGTCCAGCCCGAAGTGGATGATGTCCGTCTGGTCGTTCGCGGTAATCGTCACGTCGATGACCCAGTAGCCGCCCATCTGGAACTCCATGCCCTCGACCCGGTAGTCACCACCGCCAAGGTCGGCGGTGACCTCCGGCTGCGTTGCCATCCCGTGGCCGTGTGCGGGCATGTCGCCGTCGACCGTCACGAGCGCTCCCGCCACGGGCTGGGCGTCGGCCGTCTCGGTGTGGGCGATCCAGGCGTGGAGCTGGTTGATTGGCGGCGTATCCGGAGCGCGCGGTCCTCGCTTGTCGCCGAGATGCACGAGATCGTCCAACTGTGACACCGGCGGGACGTCAGCGGTCAGCGGACCCCCGGGCGGCGTACATCACGAGGCGATCGGCGAGCTCCTCCGGCACACTGAGCATCGGGCAGTGGCCGGACGCGATCTCGTCGGCCTCGGTGATCCCCAGGCGGTCGCGCACGACACCACGCATCCAGTCCGCCGGGAAGAGCCGGTCGTCGCGACACACGAGCACGAAGGTCGGCACGTCCGGCCATGCGTCAAGTGGCCAGGGCTGGTCATTCGCCCGTTCCGACGGGTGGTTCCGCGACCGTCGCAGGGCTTCGGCCGCCAGCTCGGGCGGCACGTCGTGGTAGTAGGTCTCGATGTCGTCCGCGCCGGCCTCGACTGGCCGAGGCGCCACCGCATGCTTCGTGTTCCGCCACCAGTCGGCGGGCCGCTCGCCGGGGCGCGGGACCATCCCGGAGACCATGACGAGGGCTTGCACCGGCACCCGGGCGCAGACCAGCGGCGCTGTGAAGGCGCCGAACGAGTGGCCCACGACGACGAGATCCTCGCGGTCGCCGATGGCATCGACGACGGTGTCGGCGTAGGTCCGAAGATCCGCCGAGGGCGCGTCCGCGGGAAGATCGACCGCGACCGTCTCGTGGTCTCGAGATCGCAGCGCCTCGCTCACCAGGTGCCAGCTCCACGCGCCGTCGCCGGCAGCGTGGATCGGCACGAACGTGAACGCCATTCAGCCCGGGTCGAGGAAGTCGAGCGTCACGGTCGCGAACAGCGGCGACTGGCCGAGGTTGTAGTGAGTCAGCCCCGGGAGAACAGCGAGCGCGTGCCCACCCTGCGGCCGACCCTCGCCCATCCAGCCACCGTCTCGGAGGCCGCCATCGAGGAGCTTGAACGCCTCCACGTAGTGGGACGGCGGAGCCATGTCGGCATCGGCGCACACGATCATCGTCGGCACCTGAAGCGCCTGGACCTCGTCCGAGAAGTCGAAGTCCTTCGCCATGGAAGCGCCGACCTTATCGAGCAGCGTGCCGAAGTCCCCTGGCCGGGGCGCGAGGCGCTCGTAGGTCTGGTACATCGGCGTGTCCTTCATGAACTCGGCCGCCGCAGCACTGACCTGGTCCTGCTGCGCGAGCATCTCCGCCGGGATCGCGTCGCGTCGGATATTGGCGGAGGCCATGACGAGCTTCCGGACCTTCTCCGGGTACTTCGATGCGACGAAGAACGCCACCCCGCCGCCGAGCGAGAAGCCGACGACGTCCGGCCGATCGAGGCCGAGCCGGTCGATCAGGGCGGCGATGTCATCGGCCATGAGCTTCACGTCGATGGGGCGGTCGATGTCGGCAGTCCGGCCGTGTCCCTGGAGGTCGGGGACGATGACCTGGTGGTTGGCCGCCAGCATTCCGGTGACCGGCCCGAACATCTCGCCGGAGCCGAGCCCGCCGTGGAGGAGGATGATCGGGCGCCCGCTGCCGTGCGTCTCGTAGTACATGTGGAGGCCATTGACGTCCGCGTAGGCGCCGGCGCCCTTCGTCTCGGTGGTCCAGCTCGCCGTCATGTCGTGCTCCTCGCGCTCGCAGTTTGGTGACTTCCTCCTACCGCACGGTATGACCCTTGCGCGGTGCGAATGTCATCGCTCTGGCCTTCAACCCCGGCCGAGTGCGGTGGCGATGTCGGCCTCGTTGCCCTCCGGATCGGCGAGGACCCACCAGTCCGGGGCGAACTGATCGGTGACGAGGGTCCCCCCCGCCGCAAGCGCGGCCTGGACCCGGGCCTCGGCGGTCTCGGCCGGCACCCAGCAGGCGAAGTGCATCCGGTTGCGCTCGGTGCGCGGGGCGTCCATCTGCTGGAACCACAGGGAAGGGCCGCGCCCGCGCGGGTCGACGAGGTCCTCGTCAGGGCTGTCAGGCCGGCGCACGTATCCCAGGAGCGCCTGCCAGAAGGGCATGGCGCCCGGAATGTCGAGCGCGTCGATGACGATGGGCATGACGCTCTGGACGGCCGATGCATCCGATTCGAGGCCCAGCTCCTGCGCGGCGGCCGAGATGCGACTGCCGAGATCGACGTCGTCGGTCGTCATCCCGAACGAGTCGTCGGTCGCGGTCACCAGCCGGAGGGTGACGCCGTCGTGGCGGACGTCGATGTCCGGCCGTCCCGGCCCCGTGCCCTCCAGGTCGCCGACCGCCTGCGCAAGGCGAGCGCCCGCGGTGAGCGAGCCGGTGCGGAAGAACGCGTGGGCGCCATCGGCCAGCACGCGCCAGTCGTCGGTGCCCTCCGCATCCTCGAACTGGCGGGGGGTTAGCTGGCTCAACGGGCGACCGACGTCGGAGCGTGCGCCTTCGCCACCTCGCTGATGATCGTTGCGAGCTCGTGCGGCTTGGACCACATCGGCCAGTGGCTCGTGGGCATGTCGATCCATGTCGTGTTGCGCAGTTCGGGGATCCCTGCCAGGAAGGCGTACTCCGGGTGCTCGCGTGCGGCCTTCAGGTAGTCCTCGGAGCTGAACCCCGTCGCGATCAGCGTGCTCGGGATGTCGTTGCGCGCGTCGTTCGTCAGCTCGACTGACTCGCGGATCAGGCTTCCCGGCACCGGCACGGCCCGCTGCCGGAACGTCTCCTTCTGGGCCTCGCTCAATCCGTCGAGGTTCTCTTCCGCCTCGATCTCGGACCAGACCATCGGCTTCTCGCCGTCGGCGAACTCGGGGTCGAGCACCCCCTTGCCGGGCGCCGTGTCGACGTAGACCATCGCCGCGATCCTGTCGGGCACGCGGTCACTGGCGGCGTACCCGGAGAAGCCGGTCGCGCTGTGGACGGTCAGGACGACCGGGGCATCGGCTGCCTCGATGGCCTTCACGATGGCGTCGACGTGATCCTTGAATGTCACGCGCGATCGGTCCGCGTCGGCCGACTCGAGGCCGGGCAGCGTGAGCGCCGTGACGTCGTGGCCGTCAGCGCGGAGGATCTCGGCAACCTCGTCCCAGGCCCAGGCGCCCAGCCAGAAGCCGGGAACCAGAATGATCGGCGCGGAGTCAGTCATCTCATCTCTCCTCAATTCGTGAAGTCGAGGCGCATCACCACGCGCCGCTTTCCTGGATGGGTCACGGGGCGGAGTCCGGCCGCCGCGAAAACGCTCTCCGCCCCGACGTGGATCTCGTCCCAGGTGACCTCGCCGATCTCGGTTCGCATCGGGTACGCCTCGAGGGCGCGCGCGCCACGGTCTCGGGCGAAGTTGACAGCCGCCTCGGCGAGCGCGTAGGCGATGCCGCGCTTCCGGAAGCCCGTTCGAACGAGGAGGCAGGTCGTCGACCACACACCGTCGTCCGCCTTGTCCTCGTTGCGGCCCTCCCACGGCGTCTTGTAGACGCGGAGAAGGCCGAAGTACGCCGGCCTCGGCTCGATCGCACACCAGCCGACAGGCTCGTCGCCGAGATAGGCGACGAGACCGCTCGTCACCGTCGCGGAGGAGTCACCGGCATTCGTCTGTTCCCGCAGGCGCTCGGCCCGCTCCTGGCGAGGAAATGTCTTGAAGGCCTCGTGCGGCTGCAGCTTGTAGCGCTGGCAGTAGCAGACCGAGGCGTTGCCCCGCGCGCCGAAGACGGCGGCGATGTCCTCCCACGGGGCCTCGTTGGCGGGAACGACGCGGATGGCGTCCGTCATGCGGGTGCCGGCACCTTCGCCCAACGTAGGATCCGGAGTGCGCGGAGGGTGATCCAGCGACTCGAGTCGCCCTGGCGTTCCCCCAGATCGACTGGTAGCTGCTCGTGGTAGGTGCGATCGAGCGGCCATCGACCGTCGGCGTCCGGCTTCGTGGCGAGGATGTCAAGTGCCTCGCCCATCCGATCGTCCGGCTCCCGCCCGCTGGCGCGGAAGTAGTCGAGCGCGCGGACGACGTCGTAGTTGAAGGAGTACGGGAACCCGACCTCCAGCCAGCGTGGCTGCGGGATCTCACCGTCTGACAGGCGTCGCAGGAGGCGACGCTCGAGCAGGTACTCTTCGCCCCGCTCGCGCGCCGCGCGCACGTCGCCGTTCGCCCCGCTCGAGCGCTCGAACTCGAGGAGGCCCTCCAGGACGTTGATCGACGTGTCGAACGATCCGCGTGTCGAGCCGTTCTCCTGCTCGCAGTTCCAGCCACCATCGGCCATCTGCTCGGACAGAAGCCGGTCGACGACAGCGCGCATGTCCCGGCCGAAATAGGCGCCGATCGCGACGACTCGACCGTTGATGCACGGCTCCACCTCCCCGTCGAAGAAGCGGAGGTTCGGGTCGTAGTCCCAGCGGGCGGCCTCGTGGACCGGCGCGACCGCCCGCTGGACCGCCTCGTCCTCGGGATCGGGGCCGAGGAGGTAGAACAGGTGGAGGGTGTCAAAGGTGCCGATCCCGCGCGGGAAGAACGTGCCGCCGCCCCATCGTCCGTCGGCGCCTTGAGCGGCGAGCAGCTCTGCCCCCCAGCCCTCGCGCGCGACGCGAGCGCGCTCGGTCGCCACCTCGTCCGGTGGCGCATCGGTCAGGTCGCGCATGACCTGCCAGCGGATGGCGGGATCTGCGTTGAGCAGCCAGTCGGTGATGGTCATCGCCCGATCATGCGACGGCGGGCGCAACCTGGACGGGCCGCCCGGCCCAGCGAAGGGCGCGCAGCGCGCGGAGGGTGATCCATCGACTCGGCTGGCCCTCGACATCGCCGAAATCGACGATCAGCCCCTCGTGATAGGCGTGGTCGAGCCTCCATCGGCCGTCGCCATCGCGCTTGGACTCAACGATCTCGAGCGCCTCGCCCATCCGATCGTCGGATACCGAGCGGGCGCTGCGGAAGTAGTCGACGGCGCGGACGACGTCGTAGAACCACGAGTTCGGGAAACCGACGTAGAGCCACCGCTTCTGCGGGATCTCCCCATCCGACAGCCGATGGAGGAGGCGGCGCTCGAGCAGGTATTCCTCGCCTCGCTCACGGGCGGCGCGCACCTCGCCGTTCGCCCCGGCCGAGCGCTCGTACTCGAGCAACCCCTCCAGGACGTTGATGGTGGAATCGAACGAGCCACGCGTCGAGCCGTTCTCCTGCTCGCAGTTCCAGCCGCCATCCGCCATCTGGTCGTTGAGCAGCCGATCGACGATGCCCTTGACGTCCTGGCCGAAATAGGCGCCGATGGCGACGGTCCGCCCGTTGATGCAAGGCTCCACCTCGCCCTGGAAGAAGCGCAGCTCCGTGTCGTACTCCCAGCGGGCGGCATCGTCGACGGGCGCGATCGCCCGCTTGGCCTCCTCGCTGTTCGGGTCGAGGCCGAACAGATAGAGCTGGTGAAGCACCGCCGCCGTGGAGGTCCACTCGGGGAAGTACGTGCCGCCGCTCCAACGACCGTCGGCGTCCTGGGCGGCGAGCAGCCGTGCGCCCCAGCCATTGGTTGCCACGTTCGCTCGCTCGGCCGCGACTTCGTCCGCTGGCGCATCGGTCAGATCGCGCATGACCTGCCAGCGAATTGCCGGATCGGAGTCCAGCAGCCATTCGATGACGTCCACCAGTGGTCATCCCGCGTGCATTCGTCGCGCCATGCAACGGCGCATCAGCTGAGGCAATGGTGACGTGGATACCAGACACCATCCGGCAGGAATCCGTCGGCGCGGATGAAATCGGTGTTATTCACCCGCACAATGGCCACGTGATCGAGTTCGCGCCCTCCCCGGCGGACCATCCGGCGGTGCGCTGGACCGGTTCCGGCCTGCTCCCGGGGCAGGCACGGCGGATCGTCTCGCTCCTGCCCTCGGCCACGGAGATCGTGTGCGCGCTCAACCTCGCGGACCGGCTCGTGGCGGTCACCCATGAATGCGACTACCCCGCCGCCGCACTGGAGGGCGTGCCCCGCATCACGGCCAACCGGCTGCCGCCCGAGGTGAGCGGCTCGCGCGACATCGATGCGGCCGTGCGGTCGGCGCTGACCTCCGGCCATGGCATCTACGACCTCGACGAGGCGCGGATGGCGGAGCTGCAGCCCGATCTGGTCCTTACCCAGGAGCTGTGCCGCGTCTGCGCCGTGGCATACCCGATGGTGGTCGAGGCCGCCCGCAGCGCCGGTGGCGCCGATGGACCGGTCGTCGTCTCGCTCGAGCCGCACTCGCTGGCCGATGTGCTCGCCACGATCGAGGTCGTTGCCCGAATGGCCGGGGTCGAGGAGCGCGGCCGGGTGCTGGTGGACGAACTCCGCCGACGTGTCGACGGCGTCCCGCGAACGAAATCGCCGCGGCGCGTCGCGGTCATCGAGTGGCTCGATCCGCTCTTCGCACCAGGCCATTGGGTGCCGGAACAGGTCGTGCGAGCGGGCGGGGCGCCGGCCATCGGCTGGGCGGGGGAGCCGTCGCGTGAGCTCGAGTGGAAAGACCTCGCCGAGGCCGATCCCGAGGTCATCGTGCTCGGCCTCTGCGGCTTCGACCTGCCGACCACCCTCATTGAATGGGCATCGTTCGAGCCTCCGGAGCCGCTGACCCGGACGTCCGCATGGCGAGCGGGCGATGTTTGGGCGATCGACGGGTCGGCCTACGTGTCGCGCCCTGGCCCGCGCCTCGCGGACGGCGTCGAGATCCTCGCCGCGATCCTGTCCGGCGCCCGGGATCCCCGCGCGGCCCGAATCGGCAACTAGGACCGGTATTCGCTGATCTCGAAGAGGTGGCCGTCCGGGTCGCGGAAGAACGCGCGCGTCTCGGCGCCGCTCGTCACCGGCGGCGTGAGGAATTCCGCACCGCGCTGAACGAGCAGCTCGTAGGTCACCTGGCAGTCGCTCACGCGGATCGTGAACAGATGATCGAGCCGATCCGGATCGGCCGGCGCGGTGAGCGTCACCGACGGTTTATCCGGCGTCGGCCCACCGCCGGTGACGATGAGGAGCCACGAGCCGCCAAACGTGAGCACGACCGACGAGCCGCCGTACTCGCGATAGAGCTCCGCGCCGAGGACATCGGTGTACCAGCGCCGAGAGCGCTCGAGGTCGCTCACGACGAGGATGTGGGTCAGCTCCGTATCCGGTGTC
>Ga0157308_10000114_pt1 | contig 11236 bp, 7 predicted proteins | sample NitcycUS198509B2_FD_108396 | JGI IMG/M metagenome (GOLD analysis project Ga0157308, IMG submission 108396) | Soil microbial communities from Arlington Agricultural Research Station in Wisconsin, USA - Nitrogen cycling UWRJ-S198-509B-2 | ecosystem: Environmental > Terrestrial > Soil >...
CCCGTGAGGCTCGTCGTCGGCCGCCACTAGTGCGGGCGCGGTTGTTCGCGGGAGCGCTCGCCGCTCTCGCTGTCGTTTACTTCCGCCTGCTTCGCAAGCCGATCCTGACCTGGGGAGCAACCGGGCCCGAAGCGACGGGCCGTCTTCCCGGTGACGAGCTACTGGAAGACGCCGACGGGATCGCGACGCGGGCGATCGACATCGAGGCGCCACCGTCAGCGGTCTGGCCCTGGATCGCGCAGATGGGACCGTCACCCCGCGGGGGCGCCTACACCTATGACTGGATAGAGAACCTGCTCGGCCTGAACATGCACAGCACGGAGCGCGTCCTCGACGAGTTTCAGGATCCGAAGGTCGGCGACACGATCGAATTTGGATCGAACGTGATGCGGCTCGAGCGAGTCGAGCCCGACCGCGTGGTCGCTTGGCGCTCCTCGGACGGGAACTGGGTCTGGACCTTCGTGCTCGAGCCGCGAGCTGAGAGCACGCGATTGATCAGCCGCAACCGCTACAGGCTCCCGACGTTGGCCGCGCGAGTGGGGATGATCCCGATGGAGCCGGGGTCACTCGTGATGGAGCGGAAGATGCTCCTCGGGATCAAGCAGCGAGCCGAGCGGCTCGCCGCCGAACGCGTCGAGCTCGCGCCGAGCTCCAGCTCCTAGGTCTGGTCAGCGAGCGCGTCTTGGACGCTTGCGCTGTCGCCGAGTGACGAGAAGTCGCCGCGGTCTCGGATCGCGGTGGCCGCTTCGACGAACGCGCTGGTTGCGGCCCACGTGAGCGAGCCACCGACGCTGACCCGTTGCGCGCCCGCCTCGGCGATCTCCGCGAAGGTGAGGTCGCGCCGTGCGAGGACGTTGACCGGCCTCGAGACCGCGGAGCAAACGGTGCTGATCTCCTCGACGGTCACGAGCCCCGGCGCGTAGAGCACGTCGGCTCCCGCCTGCTCGTAGGCCTGGAGCCGCGCGATCGTGTCCTCGAGGTCGGGGTTGCCGCGGAGATGGTTCTCGGCCCGCGCGGTGAGCGTGAACGGCCACCCGAGCCCGCGCGCCGCCTCGACGGCCGCGTGCACGCGCTCGACGCTGTGTGGCAGCTCGTAGAGATGACCGTCGGGATCCCAGTCCTCGATCGACCCGCCGACGGCGCCCGCCTCTGCGACCCGGGTAATGGCGACGGCCGCGTTCCAGGGCTCGGGGCCGTAGCCGTTCTCGAGGTCGACGGACACCGGCAGGTCGGTCGCGCTGACGAGAGACTCGACATGAGCGGCCACCTCGTCCAGCGTCGCGCGCCCGTCGCGGCGGCCGAGCGTGAACGCGAAGCCGGAGCTCGTCGTCGCGAGCGCCTGGAAGCCGAGCCCCTCGAGCACGCGCGCCGAGCCCGCGTCCCACGGGTTCGGGATAACGAACGGCTCACCAACGTGCAGAGCCTGGAACCGAGCCGCGCGCTCCTCCTGGGTGCTCACGAGAGGACTCTGCCATCCGGGTGACACTCGCGCGGGGGATGCCGTTTGCCCCGTCCCGTCCTACGCTGAGACGGATCGCTCGCGCGGCCCGGGCGCTCCGAGACCCCACCATGCGCGATCGCCGCCTCCACCGCATCCTGTTGCTCCCGTCGCTCGCCGCGATCCTGGGTGCGAGCGCGCTCGCCGGCTCGGCGGACAGCGCTCCGAAGAACACGACCCTTCCGCGCTCCGTGATCGTCGGCTTCAGGCCGAACGTCTCGCTCGTCGGCCAGACGGACGCGCTCTCGGATGCGGGCGTCAAGCGCATGCGCCGCTTCCCGCAGATTCGCAGCGCGCTCGTCTCGGTCGGCGCGCAGAGCACGGCCGGCGCGATCCGCGACCTCCAGAGCGACCCGCGCGTCGCCTTCGCAGAGCCGAACTTCACCGTGCACGCGAACCTCCCGAACGACCCCTTCCTCCCACAGCTCTGGGGCCTGAACAACACGGGCCAGACGGTCAACTACACGACCGGCACGCCCGACGCGGACATCGACGCGCCCGAGGCCTGGTCGGTCTCGACCGGGAGCCCGAACGTCGTGGTCGCGGTCATCGACACGGGTGTGGACGTCACGCATCCCGACCTCGCGCCGAACATCTGGGTCAACCCCGGTGAGAACTGCACGGGCTGCCGGACGAACGGCGTGGACGACGACGGCGACGGCTACGTGGACGACTGGCGCGGCTGGGACTTCATCAACGGCGACAACAACCCGACCGACGACAACGGCCACGGGACGCACGTCGCGGGCACGATTGCAGCCGCGGGCAACAATGGGCTCGGCGTCACCGGCGTGACGTGGAGCTCGAAGATCATGCCGCTCAAGTTCCTCGGCGCCGACGGGTCGGGCTCGGCCGCAGACGCGATCAGCGCGATCCTGTACGCGCGCGCTCAGGGCGTCCCGATCCTGAGCAACTCCTGGGGCGGGGACGAGTTCTCGCAGGCGATGCTCGACGCGATCGAGCAGACCGACTCGAGTGGAGAGCTCTTCGTCGCGGCGGCCGGCAACGACTTCACGAACACGGACACGGCGCCGAACTATCCGTCCGGCTACGACTCGCCGAACGTCCTCGCCGTCGGCGCGACCGACCAGTTCGACCGCAAGGCCTGGTTCTCGAACTACGGCGCGCGGAGCGTCGACCTGGCCGCGCCCGGGACGAACGTCTACTCGACCTGGCGCGGAGGCACCTACCGGTTCGAGGACGGAACGTCGATGGCGACGCCGCATGTGTCCGGGGCGGCCGCGCTCGCAAAGGCGGTGTTCCCGGACGCGACCGGAGTGGGGCTGAAGGCGCTGCTCCTACGCACGGTCGACCCGCTCGCGTCGCTGGCCGGCACGAGCCGGACCGCCGGCAGGCTCAACGTCGACCACGCGGTGCGCTGCTCGTCCGCGCCCGAGGCCTGGATCGAGTCGCCTGCCGCAGGGAGTGAGGTGTTCGCCGGCCAGCCGCTCCAGATCAGCATCGTCGGCGCGGCCTGTGGCTCGCCCACGGCACTCAGCGCGACGCTCAACGGGAGCCCGCTCGCGCTCGACGCGCGCGGCGACGGCCTGTATACGACGACGATCAACCCCGCCGCGGGAGCGCTCAACCTGGTCGCAACGGCCACGTCCGGATCGGCCACCGATACGCAGACCGTCTCGGCGACGGCGAACCAGAGCTACGACATCACGCCGGGCGGCGCTCCGGTCACCGTCACGACGCACTCCGCGAACGAGAACGCCTGGCTCTTCTTCGACGGCCAGGCCGGCCAGCGCGTCAGCCTCAAGCTGAGCAACGTCACGATCGGCCCGTCGCCGTGCTGCTCGACCTACGTGACGATCACGAAGCCGGACGGGAGCGCGCTCGGCGCGGTGACCCTCGTCGGGACGAACGGCGGCTTCGTCGACACGCGCACGCTGCCGATGACAGGCCGCTACCGGATCCTCGTCGACCCGCAGGCGACCGCGACCGGCTCGATGACGCTCACCCTGTACGACGTCCCGCCGGACACGAGCGCGACGATTGCGCCCTCCGGCCCGCCGGTGTCCGTCTCCACGACGGTCCCGGGCCAGAACGCCGTCGCGACCTTCACCGGAGCCGCCAGTCAACGCGTGAGCCTCGCTCTGACGAACGTCACGATCGGCGCCTCGAGCTGCTGCTCGGCGCGCGTCTCGATCCTCAAGCCCGACGGCTCGACCCTCGTCTTCGCCACGCCGTTCGGCACGACCGGCGGCTTCGTCGACACGAAGACGCTCCCGGTGAGCGGGACGTACACGATCCTCGTCGACCCGCAGCTCGCCGACACGGGCTCCGCGACGCTGACGCTCTACGACGTCCCGCCGGACGTGACCGCTCCGATCACTCCGGGCGGCCAGCCGGTGACGGTCTCCATGGGCCCGGTCCCCGGCCAGAACGCCGTGCTCTCGTTCACAGGCACGGCAGCTCGCCGGATCGCGCTCAACATGAGCAACGTCACGATCGGGACCTCGAGCTGCTGCTCGGCGCGCGTCTCGATCCTGAACCCCGACGGCTCGACCCTCGTCTACGCGACTCCGATCGGCCGCAACGGCGGCTTCCTCGACACGAAGGCGCTCCCGGTGAGCGGCACGTACACGATCCTCGTCGACCCGCAGGGCACCGACCTCGGCTCGATGACGCTCACGCTTTACGACGTGCCGGCCGACCTGACCGGCTCGATCACGATCGGCGGCCCGCCGGTGAGCCTGACGCTGGGCCCAGTGCCCGGGCAGAACGCGACGCTGACCTTCAGCGGCACCGCGAGCCAGCGCGTGAGCCTGCGCCTGAGCAACGTGACGATCGGCAACACGTCGTGTTGCGGGGCGCGCATCTCGATGCTCAAGCCGGACGGGACGAATGTCGTCCCGCCGATACTCGTCGGCACGTTCGGCGCGACGATGACGGCGACGCTACCGGTGACGGGCACTTACTCGATCGGGATCGACCCGCAGCAGGCGTACACCGGCGGGATCACGCTGACGCTGACGGCCCCTTAGGAAGTCGGCAGCTCGACCGCGAACGTCGAGCCCGAGCCCGGGGCCGAGTCGACGGCGATCGCGCCGCCCATGCGCTCCACGAGCTCGCGCGCGATGTAGAGCCCGAGCCCGGTGCCGCCGACGCCGCGTGACAGGCCCGGGTCGAGCCGCGTGAACTTCTCGAAGACGCGGTCGTGGTCAGGCTCGGGGATGCCCAGCCCGCGGTCGCGGACCTCGATCCGCGCGCGGCCGCTCTGCGCGTCGAGCGCGACGGTCACCTTCCCGCCGTCGGGCGAGTACTTGACCGCGTTCTCGACGAGGTTCACGAGCACCTGGCGCAGCTTGTCCTCGTCGCATTGGAGCATGAGGCCGTTGCTCGCCTCGAGCTCGAACTCGACGGAGTCCGGCGCGCTCATACGCGCGGCCGAGAGCACGCCCTCGACCAGCTCGCGAAGGTCGCACTCGCCCTCTACGAGCGAGACGCGCCCGCTCTCCAGCTGGCCGGCCAGGAGGATCTGGTTGACGATCGCGCTCAGCCGCTCGGTCTCGCTCTCGATCATGTCCAGGAACGTGTCCGCGACCGAGCCGTCGAGCTCGAGATCGTCCCGGCGCAGCGTCTTGACGGCGCCGTAGACGGCCGCGAGCGGCGTACGCAGCTCGTGGGACGCCGTCGCCACGAAGTCGCTGCGGGCCTGCTCGAGCGCATGCTCCTCCGTCACGTCGCGCATGGCGTAGACCCGTCCGTCTCCGAGCTCGACGGCGACGACGGAGAGCCATCGCTCCTCACCCTCGATGCTGACCGGAATCGCAGCGGCGCGGCCGAGCTCCGCCGAGGTCGCCTCGACGGGCTGGACGTGCTCCTCGATGAGCGGCCAGCCGGGCACGACCTCTGCGGCGGCGCGGCCGATGACGTCGGATTCTTCGGCGCCGATGATCAGCCTCGCGGCGCGATTCCAGTAGCGGACGATCAGGTCCTGGTCGACGAGAAAGACGCCGTCGCCTACATAGGCGAGGACTCGGCTGGCTTCGGCGAGGAAGCTCATGCGGCGCTCGGCGTCGGACAGCGCCTCGTACAGCCGCGCGCGCTCGAGCGCCTGGGCCGCCTGCCGCGCGAGGGCGATCTTCATCGCCTTGCGGTCGTCGTCGAACACCTGGTCGGAGCCGAAGGAGAACGTGAGGCCGCCGATCGTCCGCCCTTCGACCTCGAGCGGGAGGCACACCAGCGCGTGCGTCGGCTCGGTGATCTCCGGGAGCGCGGGGAAGCGCTCGATGCGCTCGGCTGCGGAACCGATGAAGACGGGCTCGCCGGTGCGAACCGCGTGTGAGAGCGGGTACTCGCCCTCGAGCGGGAACCGCTGCCAGTCGCTGAGCCGCTGGGTGGAGTAGCCGCGCTGCGCGAGGATCTCGAGCTCGCGTCCGTCGTCGGTGAGGACCGCGATCAGCCCCGCGCGTGCGTCTGCGGCCGCGACCGACTCCGTCAGCACCGCGTCGAGCACTTGATCCGGGGTCACGGCCGAGGAGAGAGCCTCGGCGGACAGCTGCAGCCGGTGCGCGTTCGCCGCGGCCCGCTCCGCTCTACGCTGCGCCTCGCGCGCCCTGGAGCGTTCCTCGTTCAGCGCGTGGAGCGCCTTGCGCTGCCGGTCGAAGAGCACGCCCGCCGCGATCGCCGTCGCCCCGAACACGACCGCTGCGACCACGTCCTCGAAGGTCGCGAACCCGAATCCGTCCGGCGGGATGAAGAAGACGACGAACGGGATCAGCGAGAGCAGCGCCGCGGCGAGCCCGTACCAGACGCCTCCGGCGGAGCTGGCGGCCATGATCGCGAGGACGTAGACGAGCGCGGCGATCACGGCGTTCTCCGTCACCAGGTCGAGCAGGGTGACGAGCGCGGGGCCCAGGATCGTTGCGATCAGCGCTGCGGAATGACGCTCGTCGAGCCTGTGCTTCTTCACGTCTGACATGTGTAATCGGACGGTCTGCGGCATCGATCGAGCGACCGCAGACAGACTCACATGGTACGCCGCGAAAGCCGTTTAGACGAGGCCCGGAGCCCGCTACCAGGCGCCGCCTCCGCCGCCTCCGCCGCCGCCTCCGCCGCCGCCCGAGAAGCCGCCGCTCGAGCTCGCGGGAGCGAGCGCCGAGCCGAAGCCGGACGACAGGTCCCCGATCCCGAGCGCGCTGGGGCCGGAGCCCAGATCCCCGGTCGGGCTGATCCAGTAGATCGCGCTCTGGTCGTGCAGCGCCTCGGGCATCAGGAGATGGGCGCCCTGGAGCACGCGCTCGGCGATCCCGAACGCGATCCCGTAGACGAGGTAGCGCTCCCAGAGCTCGAGCGTCGCGGGCGGCGCCTCCTGCAGGCGGGGGAAGTCCGTGAGGTAGCGGCGGAACGCCTCCCAGCGCTCGGCCTCGGTCTGGCCGGCGGCCGTCCGGCGGCGCCAGAGCGGCGCTTTCGTGGCCGCGAAGATGAGCGAGGCCGCGTTCGTGGCCGCGCAGAGGCCCAGCGCGATCCGGACTACGTCGCCCCAGCGCGGCGCGGCCGAGCGGTACCCGTGGATCCCGGTCGACAGCAGCACGACCGCGACCCCGGCGAAGACGAGGAGCGAGATCCCGAGGATGGGGAGGCCTCCGCGCGCGAACCAGCGCTTCGCGTCGATCGCGTCGTCGACGGTCTTCTTGAAGTCGGTGAAGCGCTTGCTGTTGCCGCTGCGGTCGGCCTCGATGCTCTCGCGGAACTCGCTCAGCCGGTCCTCGCCGCCCGCGAGCACCGCGTCGATCACCTCGGCTACGGGCGCCTCGAACCCCGTCAGCGGAACGCTCGTGTCCCCGAGAGCGAGCTGGAGGTCCGCGATGTCCTCGTGGCGCAGGCCGCCCCAGAGCTTGCGCTCGGTCGTGACCGCCGTCGACTTGTAGCGACCGCGGCGGACCAGGTCGAACAGCGTGGCCGTGAACTCGTTCGAGCCCGGCTTCGTCTGCTGCGCGACGAGCGATGGGACAAGAGCGGGCTCGGTCTCGGTCGGAGGCGCCTGCTCGTACTCGCGGTCGTAGCTCGTCGGCCGCTCACGCCCGTAGAACCACCACACGCCTCCGACGAGCAGGAGCGCCGGCGCCTCTCCGAGGATGAGCAGGATCAGGATCGTGCGCCACGGATGGCTCTTGGCGCTGTCGATCCGCTCGCGGTCGTGCTCGTACGCGCGCTGCGAAGCGGCTTCCTCGGCGATGATCTTCGGTAGCCCGTTGCCCGATCGAACCTGCGCGCCCGCGGTCGACGTGAGGACGTTCCGGGGAAAGACAACGCGGAACTCGACGAACTGCTTCGCGGGCACGTTCACCGCCTGCAACGTCGCGACGCCCGGTGCGCGGTTGACGACGCCCCGCACCCAGGCCGGGCTTCCCCAGACGCGGTACAGAGGCCCGACCGGAGCCGCCCTCGGAAGCCGCATGTGCGAGTCGAGCGAGCCGAGAGACGCCTGCCACTCGTCTCCCCAGACGCGGAAGTTGACGTCGACCACATCGTCGTACGCGATCGCGAGCCCGCGCATCCGGTACGAGATCTGGAAGGTGCGCTGCTCGTCCGTGGCGGAGTAGTGCCAGACGATTCGCAGCGACTTGTTCGCGCCGGTGACGCCGAACGTGCCGGGGAGCCCGAACCCTCCGAGCTCGGTGTTGCCGCCCGGCGTGTACTCGTCCCCGTTCTCGCTGACCTTGACCTGATCGAACGAGAGGTTCGGGCGGAATGGGAGGTCGCGGTACGCGCCACTGAAGGAGCCGCTGAAGTCGAACGTGATCGACTCCTGCACCCGAACGGAGCCGTCCGGGTCGACGTGCGCCTCGACGCTCGCGTGCGGGAGCGAGTACGACTTCGCCGCGAGCGCGCCCGGCCAGAGCAGCGCGGCCGCGAGGAGGACGACGAGTGCGGTTCCGAGCCGGCTCAGTTCGAGAACTGGACGGCCGGCGCCTCCCGCGTGGCGCCTTCCGTCTCGAAGTACTCGCGCGGGGAGAAATTGAAGAGCCCGGCGACGATGTTCGTCGGCACGGTCTCGAGCGCGTTGTCGTACGTGAGCACCGAGTCGTTGTAGACCTGGCGCGCGACGACGATGTTCTGCTCGACCTCGGACAGCTGTCCCTGGAGCTGCTGGAAGTTCTCGGTCGCGCGCAGCTGCGGATAGGCCTCGGCGACGGCGAACAGGCGCCCGAGCGCGGCGGTCAGCACGTTCTCGGCCTGCGCCTGCGCCTCGACGCCCTGCGCCTGCTGCGCGGCCGTGCGCGCCTGCGTCACCTCGTCGAATGTCCCGCGCTCGTGCGCGGCGTAGCCCTTGACGGCCTCGACGAGGTTCGGGATCAAGTCGTGGCGGCGGCGCAGCTGCACGTCGATCTGCGCCCAGCTGTTCTCGGTCCGGTTCCGCAGCCGGACGAGCCGGTTGTAGACGACGACGACCGCAATCGCCAGGACGAGGACGATCGCGACGAGGACGATCAGCCAGGTCACGCGGCCAACCCTAACCGGCGAGGACGCTAGTGTTGCTCCCGTGCGGCCCCGGAAGCTCGTTCTTCTCCTGCTCGTCGCAGTGTTCTTCGTCCCGTCGGCCAGCGGCGGCGGTGCAGGTCGGAACCTTCCCGTCGGCGTCTACGGCAACGTCGCGCGCTTCGACCGGATGACCGGGCAGCACACGGACTCCGGGCTCGCGTTCATCGGCTGGGACCAGGGCCGCACCTGGGGCAAGCCGTACAGCTACTTCCTGGACATCCTGGGCGACCGGCCGCACATCGCGCTCAAGACCGAGCGTGGGGGAGGGACGATCTCGACGCGGGCGATCGCGCTCGGCCAGGGCGACGCGCACCTCACCGGCCTCGCGCAGGCGATCTCGGACTCGGGCAAGCCCGTGCTCCTCCGGCCGCTCGGGGAGATGAACAACACGCTCAACCCGTACTGCGGTTGCCGCGGCAACTCGGCCAATTCGCCGAAGTGGTTTCGCAAGGCGTTCCAGCGCATCTACCTGATCACGCACGGCGGGACGGCCGACGTCCTGACCGCGAAGCTCCGCCGCCTCGGGATGCCCGGCGTCAGCGCCGACGTGCCCGAGAACCCGTACCCGCGGCTGACGGTCGTCTGGAACCCGCTGGCCGTCGGCGAGCCGCCGGTCGCGCACAACGGCTTCCGCGACTACTTCCCCGGTCTCAAGTTCTTCGACATGTACGGCAACGACTACTACGACTTCGGCTCGTACGCCTTCGTCCGCACGACCGACCTGTACAAGGCGTATCCGTCCAAGCCCTATGTGTTCCCGGAGTGGGGGCTGTCCGTGGACGACCCCGGGTTCATCCAGGCCTTCGCCGGGTTCGTGAAGAGCCACCGGCGCGTGAAGTTCATCGGCTTCTACAACGGCAAGCCCGGCAGCCGCGTCGATCTCGCGACGAAGCCTCGCGCCCGCGCCGCGTACAAGCGCCTGATCGTCCCGATGACGCGCTAGTGGGCCTGCGGATCGGGATCATCTCCAACGTCCCGCCGGTCGTCGATCCGCTCGTCGACATCCTCAGGGAGATGGGTCACGAGCCGGTGGTCTGGTTGATCGGCCGCCGGCCCGCGAACTGGGACCGGCCGCTCCCGCCGTGGGGCGACGTCACGGATAGGAACGCCCCGCAGGATCTCAACGTGCTCCTCGCGCGCAGGAAGGACGACGTCGCCGCGCTCTTCCGCGGCCTCGACCTGGACGTCGTCCTCTGCTGGGGCTTCAACTGGAAGCTGCCGCAGGAAGCCCTCGACGTGCCCCGCCTCGGATCGGTGAACAACCATCCCGCCCTCCTTCCGCGCCACCGCGGCCCGTACCCGCTCGCGTGGACGTTCCGCGAGGGCGACCCGGTCTTCGGCTCCACGTGGCACCGCATGGACGCCGAGTTCGACACCGGACCGATCCTCGCGCAGTCGAGCGTCCCGATCGAGGACACGGACACCTGGGTCGAGGACTTCGGCCCGAAGGTCCTCAAGAACACGTTCTCGATGCTCCCGCAGGTGTTCGAGCGGCTCGAGGCCGGCGACCCCGGCGATGTCCAGGGAGAAGACGGCGCCAGCTGGGCGGGGGTCTTCGAGGAGGACTATTCGACCGTGGACTGGTCGCACCCGGCCCGGCAGATCCACAATCAGGTGCGCGCGTGGCGCCACATGTTCGGGGCCGGTGACGTTCAGGGCCCGATCGCGGAGCTCGACGGCGCGCGGGTGAAAGTCCATCGGACAAGCCTCGTCGATCCGGGCGGGGACGCGCTCGAGGTCCAGTGCGGCGACGGCAGCATCTGGATCACCGAGTCCGAGCCGGTCTCCTGACGCTCGTCCTCCTGCACGGGATCGGGACCGGGCCGGGCGCATGGAAGCCCCAGCTCGAGGCGCTCGATGCGATCGCGCCCGACCTCGTGCCCGCGTACCGCCGCGGCTTCGAGGCTGCAGTGGAAGAGGTATCGAGCCTCCTGCAACCCGGAGCCGAGCTCTGCGGGCTGTCGCTGGGCGGTCTCGTCGCCTTGAAGGTTGCCGAGCGGGTCGAGCTGAGGCGTCTCGTCGTCTGTGCCGCGTTCGACCGATTGCCCTCCGGCCTCCGCGTGCGCACGCGCGCTCTCGCGCTCGCCACGCGGGTCGTGCCCACGAGCTTCCTGCACAAGCAGCTCGTCGCGGAGCTGCCCGAGCCCTACCGCGCCATCGCGCTGGAGGAGATCGCGCCGCTCCGGTCCGCGGAGCTCTCCCGCCTGATGTGGCAGGCGGCCGGAAGCGTGGTCGATCCCA
>Ga0157308_10000119_pt1 | contig 11162 bp, 11 predicted proteins | sample NitcycUS198509B2_FD_108396 | JGI IMG/M metagenome (GOLD analysis project Ga0157308, IMG submission 108396) | Soil microbial communities from Arlington Agricultural Research Station in Wisconsin, USA - Nitrogen cycling UWRJ-S198-509B-2 | ecosystem: Environmental > Terrestrial > Soil >...
CGACCCGGAAGTCGCCGGCTCCGATCCACTCGTAGAGGGTCACCTCGTACTCGTTGCCGCCGAAGATGACGTTGGCGAAGACGACCATGCTGAGGACCCAGCCGAGGCCGACGAGCCCGGTCGGCACGATCCACGACAGATAGCGTGGCCGCTCGCCACCGGGCGTGACGTGCCCCGGCTGGCCGAGGCCGTCGTTCATGTCCTCCGGGATGACGCCCGCGGCGCCGTCACCGTTGGCGAGGTCGTCCGCGTGGCCGGCATGCGGGCTCGTGGCGGCCTGCTCCTCCTCGGTCGGGATGCCGCGGAAGGCGGAGTCGTCGACCGGCCCGTGATCGTCGCCGTGGTCGCCCTCGTGACCGTCGTGCGTGCCGTGGTGCCCGTGGACGGGGATTCGGTCAAGGCGCGGCCCGACGAGGACGGCGAAGAGGAAGCCCGCCAGGGGCAGCGCCGGAATGAGGGCGATCAGCAGCTCCATGGGCCTCGCCCTACTCCTTCAGGTCGGAGTACTGGTCGACCTCGGCGGTCTGTCGCGTGCGGATGATCGCGATGACGAGGGCCAGGCCGACCGTCACCTCGGCGGCTGCCACGGCCATGATCATGAGCGAGAAGACCGCGCCGGCGTTCGTTGCCGGCGGCAGGAAGGCGTTGAACGCCACGAGGCTCAGGTTCACCGCGTTGAACATCAGCTCGATGCTGATGAGCATGAGGATCGCGTTGCGCCGAACCATGAACCCGAAGGCACCAATGCCGAACAGGAGAGCGGAGACGATGAGGTAGCCCGTGAGCCCCATCCGTCAGTTCGCTCGCTCGTCCTCTTCCGGCCTCCGGGCCAGGAAGATGGCACCGATGATCGCGACGAGCAGCAAGATGCTGATGATCTCGAACGGCAGCGCGTAGCGCGTGAAGATGGCCTCGGCGATCGCCTCCGCGCTGGCGCTCGCCGCCTCCGCCGCCGCTCCCCAGTCGGTCTGGACCACCGCCCACCCGGTCAGGCCGATGACCGCCAGGGCGACCACCCCGGCGAGCGGCAGCTGACGGTGAAACGGGGCCGGGAGGGCGGCGTCGCCCGCCTGCGTGAGCATGATCGCGAAGAGGATGAGGACGCTGATGGCGCCGAGGTAGATGAGGACCTGGGCCGCGGCCACGATAGGGGCGCCGAGCAGGGCGTACATCCCCGCCAGGGACCCGAAGCAGATCATCATCGCCACCGCGGAGTGGATCAGGTTGCGAAGCGTGACGACCGCGATCCCGGCTCCCACGACGCCGATGGCGAGCAGGAAGAAGAGGACGCTGGAAATGTCCAGGGCCGTGGGCTCCCGTTCGAAGTTCGAGCGCTCGATGGGCCCCGCCTCGGGGGCGGCTCGATTCTAGCGCAGCGGCAGATGGCATTGCGCGGAGAGGACGGGCCGCCGTAAGGTAGCGCGCAACCGGTTGCCCGGGACGGACCAGCATGCTTCCCGCATGCCTCGGGCACCCGGCCAGGAGGCTGTCGTGCTCACGAGACGGACCTTTCCGGTGGTGCTCGCCCTGCTGCTCCTGGTACTCACGGCCTGCGGCCGCAGTGGGGGAGGCGGTGGAGGCGGCGGCGAGGAGAGCTCGTTCCCAACTCATGCCGAGGCCACGTCGGACGACGCGGCGGACACGACGTTCGAGCTCCAGGGGGGTCGCTACCGCGTCTCCATCCAGGCCCCCGACTGCGTCCGGCCGGTCGTCCAGGTCAACTCGGTCGATGGCGCCTTCACGTACGAGATGCCGATCTCGACCTACAACGCCTTCATCAACGACATGATCGAGGGCGAGTACACGATCACGATCACGAGCGACTGCGACGAGTGGAGCGTCACCCTCGACAAGTTCTGACCTAGCGGGTCGGGCGCTCCCGGTCTGACATCTCGAGGATGTCGAGCATCGGCAGGTCGCGCTGGTACTCGCTGAACTCGAATTCGGGCCCACAGCGCAGGGCGTCGTACGGGCAGGCGTCGGCACAGATCCCGCAGAAGATGCAGCGGCTGACGTCGAGCTGGTAGGTCTCGAGGATGCGCGGGCGTGGCATGAGCGCTCCGACCGGGCACGTCTCCGCGCACCGGCCGCATGAGACGCACGGCGTCTCGTTGAGGCTCACGAAGTCGGCAGTCGTGACGAGCGAATCGAAGCCCTTGCCGATGAAGTCGTAGCAGCCGGCGCCGACGATGTCCTTGCAGACCTGGGCGCATCGGCCGCAGTCGATGCATCGGCTGTAATCGCGCAGGATGAACGAGTGCGTCTCGTCCCGGCCGTAGCCGTGATTGACGCCGACGTACGGGTTGTCCTGGATCGAGCGCTCGTCGATCGCCATGTTGAGCGTCGTCTCGTACTCGATCGCCGCCTCGCGCAGGTCGCAGTGGCCGATCGCTTCGCACGTGCACTGGAGGCAGCGGCCGGCCTCCGCCATCGCCTGATCGCCGGTGTAGCCGAACTCGTACTCGTCGAAGTTCGTCTTGCGCTTCTCGGGCCCGAGCTTGCCCATGATCGCGCGCGGCTCCTTCACGTCATCGGTGAAGGGGACGATGGTCAGGAAGTTCGGCTGCGGCTCGGTGACGATGCGGCGTACCTGGGGATCCTCGAGGTCGTGGCCGCGGAGCCAGTAGTCCATGGCATATGACGCGCGCCGACCCTCGCCAATGGCTTCGACCACCGTGGCGGCGCCCGTCCGCACGTCGCCGGAGGCAAAGACCTTCGGGACGTTCGTGCGGAAGATGTGCTCCTCCGCGACGAGGTTGCCACGGCGGTCGACCTCGAGCCCGCTCCGGATCTCCTCCGGCTCGGAGTCGATCCACGACAGGTCCGGCCCCTGGCCGATGGCGCCGAGGACGGTGTCGCACTCGACGACGAACTCGGTGCCGGGCATCGGCTCCGGACGGCGCCGGCCCTGCTCGTCCGGCTCGCCGAGCTTCATGCGCTGGAACTCGACGCCGGTCACCTTATTCTTCGCATCGGTGACGATCCGCGTGGGCGCCGCCTGGAAGATGAGCCGCGCCCCCTCCTCGATCGCCTCGTGCGCCTCGTCGGCCGCGGGCATGTCCTTCAGGTCGCGGCGATAGACGAGGGTGACCTCGGCCGCGCCCTGGCGGACCGATGTCCGGGTGCAGTCGATAGCGGTGAACCCACCGCCGATGACGACGACTCGTGCGCCCTTCAGCCGCGGCACGGGGATGCCGCGAGTCGAGTTGTAGAGGTTCTCGAGGGCGTTGACCATCCCATCGCCATCCTCGCCGGGAATGCCGAGCTCGTTCGACTTGTAGCAGCCGATGCCCACGTAGATGGCGTCGTAGTCGTCGATGATGTCCCCGAGGTGGAAATCGCGGCCGAGCCGCATGTTCGGCTTGAGCGCGGCGCCGAGCTCCCAGACGTGGTCGAGCTCGCGGTCCATCCATGCCTTCGGCAGCCGGTACTGGGGGATCCCGTAGCGGAGCATGCCCCCCTGCTCCGGCTCTGCCTCGAAGACGTCGCACTGGTGCCCGCGCAGCTGAAGGTAGTACGCGACCGCCATGCCGGCCGGGCCCGCGCCGACGACCGCCACCCGGCGGCCGGTGGGGGGATCCTTCGGCCACGGGATCGGCGCCGGAGCGTCGACCTCGAGCACACGGTCGGCGCAGTAGCGATGCGAGTCGCGGATGGCGATCGCCGTGTCGACCTCCTCGCGACGGCAATGCGTCTCGCACGGGGCAGGACAGACCCGGCCGAGGATCGCCGGGAAGGGGAGCGAGCGCTTCAGGATGCGCGTCGCCTCCTCCCAGTTGCCGAGGGTGTTCTGCTTCAGGTAGCCGGGAATGTCGACCCGCGTCGGGCACTTGAACTGGCACGGCGGGAGGCAGTAGGCGTCGTGGTCGCTGAAGATGAGCTCGAGGACCATGCGCCGGTTCTCGATGACGCGGTCGGAGTGGGTGGTGATGACCATCCCCTCCTCGATCGTCGTGCCGCAACTGATCGGCGTGTCGTCGCGCCCGGCGACCTCGACGGCGCAGATGCGACACGCGCCATATGGCGCGAGCTTCGGCTCGTAGCAGAGCGTGGGCACTTCGATCCCGAGGACGCGGCATGCCTGGAGGATCGTCTGGCCCTCCTCCGCCTCGACCTGCTGCCCGTTGATCGTGACGGCGATCTTCCGCGTGCCCGGCACCATCGGCCACAGCGGGGTGTAGTCGTCCAGCGATCCGGCGCCGCGACCGTTGCCGTTGCCGTCGGAGTGGCCGTTCGTCGTTCCGAATCCCATCGGTCCTACTCTAGCCCGGCCAGCGGCTCGAGGAGCGGACTGCCCCCCGGCGCCTGGCAGGCGCCGGCCAGGCACTCGCCGCGCTCGGCATGGGCGCGGTACTCGTCCGAGAATCGATCGAGCGTGGTGAGGATCGGTCCCGGCGCGATCCTCTCGAGCCGGCACAGGGCCGTGTCGGCGATCTTGCGCGACAGCTCCCGAAGCAACGTGACGTCATTCGGCCGCGGCGTCGCGGCGAGGATCCGATCCAGCGCCTCGACGAGCCGGCGCGTGCCAATCCGGCACGGCACCGCCTTGCCGCAGGCCTCGCGGGCGCTGAAGTCGGCGAAGAACCGCGCGCTGTCGACCATGCACGTTGCCCCGTCGACGACGAGGAGCGCGCCGGAGCCAATGAGCGCGCCCGCCGCTTCGAGCGACTCGTAGTCGTACGGCGTGCCGAACTCCGCTGCGGTGAGCGCGCCGCCACCCGGCCCGCCAACGAAGGCGGCCTTGGCGCTGCCGCCGGGACCGCCGGCGAGATCGACGATCGCGCCGATCGAGGTCCCCAGCGGCACCTCGACGAGGCCCGGCTCGTTGACGCGGCCCATGACGGTCACGAGCTTGGTCCCCCTGCTCGCCTCGGTGCCCACGGATGCGAATGCCTCCGAGGAGTGCGACAGGATCCAGGCGACATGCGCGAGGGTCTCGGCGTTCTGGACGAGGGTCGGGACACCGTGGAGGCCGCGCGTCGCGGGGAACGGTGGCCGGATGAGCGGCATGCCCCGGTCCCCGCTGAGAGCGCTGATGAGCGCCGTCTCCTCGCCGGCGACGTAGGCGCCCGAGCCCTCCCAGACGCTGAGCTGAATGCTCGTGTCGGTGCCGAGGACGAGATAGCCGGCGAGATGGGCATCGGTCGCATCGGCCGTTGCGCGTCGCAAGCGGGCGATCGCATCGGTCCAATCTCGGCGAACGGCGACGATGGCCTCGCTCGCGCCGGCTGCGTATGCAGCGATGAGGAGCCCTTCGACGATGAGGTGGGGGTTGCCCTCTGCCAGCGCCCGGTCGCCGAGCGCGCTGGGATCGGCGCCCATCAGGTTGGCGACGATGATCTTCCTGTCGGCCGGCGTGTCGCGCGCGACGCGCCACTTCTCGGCGGTCGGGAATCCCGAGCCGCCGCGCCCGCGAAGTCCGGCCCCCTCGATCTCGAGGATGACCTCCTCGGGGGCCAGGCGTGTCACGGCGCGCTCAAGGCCGCCGTAGCCTCCGGCCTCACGGAAGCTCGCCAGCGACCCGGGGTCGACCCGGCCGATCTCGGTAAGCAGGCGATGCTCGCCACCGGGGAGGATGCGGATCTGCGGCGAGATGGTGCTGGCCATCAGGCGGGCGTCCCCTCCGCGACACGAGCCGCCGCCGCGCGGCGCTCCGAGACGAGGTGACGAGCCTTCTCGGGATCGAGCGGGCCGTAGACGAGCGTGTCGATGCGGATCGCCGGGCTCGAAGCTCCGGCGCCCACGTCCGACCCTACCTCGAGGGTGATGCCGCCGTCGGCCGTCTCTTCTCCGACCTCGATGCCGAGCTCGTCGCGGATCGCGTCGAGCAGCGACGGACCACCGGCGAAACGGCACGCGGCACAGTCGCACACGGTCACGACATGCCCGGCGACCGGGAGGAGCCGGAACCCGCCCAGGCCGGCCGCGCCGAAGACCTGCGCCCAGTGGATGGTCATCCGGTCGCTGATCCGCCGCAGCGCACGCTCGGGGAGGTAGCCGTAGCGCTCCTCGACGGCGCGGAAGATCGCCACGAGCGCCTCTGGCCGCCCGCCGAAGGCGTCGACGGTCTCGTCCACCCACGGCGTGTCGACCGACTCGTCCCAGCGCGCGGGGTTGCGCATCGGTCGCGCCGGTTGGCCCGCGCGGCGGTATGCGTTCGGATCCCGTCGCTCGTCGTAGATCTCGGGCATCCCGTAGCGGATGCGGTTGCCCTGGGTGTCGAACCCGCTCATGTCGATCGCCTCCACCGGGCAGACCTGCGCGCACTGGAAGCAGACCTCGCACTTGTGCTCGCCGAACGGGTCATAGATCAGGTCGAGCCGTCCGCGCCAACGCTCCGGCATCTGCGGCCGCTCCTCGGGGTATTGGCGCGTGACCTTCGGCGCGAAGAAGTTGCGGAAGGTCTGGGCCATGCCCTTGGCGATGCCTGCTCCGGGGAACGCCATCGGTCTACCTCGCTGGCCCTACAGGTTGAAGACGACGACGGCGATGGCGGTGATGAACAGGTTCACCAGCGCCAGCGGCAGGAGGACCTTCCACGCCATCCCCATCAGCTGGTCAACCCGCACGCGCGGCAGTGTGCCGCGCAGCCAGACGGCGACCGCCACGAAGAGGTAGGTCTTGAGGAAGAACCAGACGATCCCATAGAGCGTCCCGGCGAAGCCCTCGAGCTGGGCCGGGAACGGCCACGGAGCGAGCCAGCCGCCAAAGAAGAGGCTGATGAGGATCCCGCTCATGATGAAGAGGGCGACGTACTCGGCGAAGAAGAAGAAGCCGAAGCGCATGCCCGAGTACTCGGTGAACGGGCCGGCGACAAGCTCCGAGTCGGCCTCGACCATGTCGAACGGCGTGCGGTTGATCTCCGCCAGGCTGGCGACGTAGAAGATCGCGACGCCCAACGGCTGCCAGATCAGCAGCCAGCCGTGTTCGAGCTGCCAGGCGATGACCTCGCTGAAGCTCAGCGTGCCGGCGAGGACGATGACGCCGACGACGGACAGCGTGAGCGGGATCTCGTAGCTCACCATCTGCGCCGCGCTGCGCAGGCCGCCGAGGAGCGAGTACTTGTTGTAGCTCGCCCAGCCCGCCACCAGCAGCCCGACGACCGAGAGGCCGAGGACGGCGAAGAAGTAGACGATGCCGATGCTGAAGTCGGCGGCGATCGCGCCAGGTGCGAACGGGATGACGATCATGCTCATCGCCGCCGCCATGTAGACCATCCAGGGGGCGAGCGTGAATGTGGAGCGGTCCGCCTGGTCGGGGACGGTGTCCTCCTTGGCGAGCACCTTGAAGCCGTGGATCGTGCTCTGGAACATCCCGCGTGGACCGATCCGGTTAGGCCCGATGCGCAACGCAAGCTGGGCGATGATCTTCATCTCCATCTGGATGATGACGAAGGCGGTCGGCACGGTGAGCAGCAGGATCAGGGTCGTGGCGAGCAAGAATCGGCCGATCCCAAGGACGAGCTCCCAGTCCATGCGCTACTTGTCCACGCCGCCCATGACCGGGTCGAAGCTGGCCATCACCGCCATCGTATCGGCGAGGAGGCGGCCGGGCATGATCTTCGGGAGCGCCTGGAGGCTGATGAAGCTCGGGTCGCGCATGCGGAACCGATACGGATTCGGACCACCGTCGCTGATGGCGTAGACGCTGTAGAGGCCGCGTGGCGACTCGACTGCGCCGTACGCGCGCCCCGGCTTCGGCCGAATGATGCCCGGCACCTGCGCCTGGACGGGGCCGTGGGGCATCTTGTCGATGATCTGGTCGATGAGATGGATGCTCTGCTTGATCTCCGCGATGCGCTGGAGGTAGCGGGCGTACGAGTCGCCTGACTGCTGCGTGATGACATCGAACTCGAGCTCGTGGTAGATCGAGTACGGATGTGCCTTGCGGACATCGAACGGGACTCCGGAGGCGCGAAGGTTGGGGCCAGTGACGCCCAGCGAGATCGCCTCGTCGCCAGTGAGGACGCCCATCCCCTTCGTGCGCTTCGTGAAGATCTCGTTGTCGGTGATCATCCGCTCGTTCATGAGCAGGTTGTCGAGCACGTGCGATCGCCACGTCCCGAGGCGGCTGAGGAATTCGTCGTTCGTGTCCCAGTTCACGCCGCCGATCCGGAAGAAGTTGAAGAGCATCCGCTGGCCGCTGATCGCCGACAGCATGTCGACGACCTCGTCGCGGTTGATGAAGCTATAGAGGATCGGCGTCAGTCCGCCCATGTCGAGGGCGAGGAAGCCCATCATCAGGCCGTGGCTGAACACCCGATTCAGCTCGACCACGAGGGCGCGGATGTACTCCGCGCGCGGCGGCGCCTTGATGCCGTACAGCTTCTCGAAGGCGATCGCCGGCGCGTGCTCGTTGTGCATCGCCGAGAGGTAGTCCATCGGATCGACGTATGTGAGCACGGTGGTGTACGTCGCGTTCTCGCACAGCTTCTCGATGCCCCGATGGAGGTAGCCCAGCACCGGGTCGATGTCGACGATGACCTCCCCGCGCACCTTGACCACGAGGCGCATGACGCCGTGCGTCGACGGGTGCTGCGGCCCGAGGTTGATGAGCATCTCCCCCTCGTTGAGGGTGTAGACCTCGCGTTCGCGCTCGGTCTGCGGTGGCCGGTCGGGGATGCCGACGCTCTCGAAGCCGGCGTACTCCCCGCCCTCGCGCGGGGTCGGGCCAAGGCCGGCCGCCGCTCGCAGACGGGCCTCCTCGGCCTCGTCGAGCTCGATCGGATCAGGGATGCGGGTCTCGGGATCGACCGTGGTCATCGCGGTCGGCTCTTGTCGGCTTCGGTCGTGCCGCTCTCGAGGGCAGGGGGCGGTCCTCCGCCCTCGCCGATCGGCGGGAAGGTGACCGCCGGTGCGTCACGGAATCGGGCGAGATCCCACGTCTCCGGGCGCTCGAGAGGGTTGACCCCGGCGGCCGGCGAGTCGGCGGCGTCGTCGGGAAGGATGAAGTCCCTGCGCTGGGGGAAGGATCGGTAGTCGGGCGACATGTAGATCCGTCGCAGATCGCGGTTGCCCTCGAACACGATCCCCATCATGTCGTAGGCCTCGCGCTCGTGGAACATCGCTCCCTCCCACAGGTGGGTGACGCTGCCGATGCGGGGATCGGCCCGGTCGACGCGGGCGCGGACGCGGAGCCAGGCGGGATGCTTCCAGCTGAACAGGTGATACACGACCTCGAGGTGCTCGTCGACCCCGTAATCGACCGCCGCCTCGTCGGCGAGCATGAAGAAGGCGAGGTCGGGATCGTCGCGCAGCGTCGTGATGACATCGACCGCGCGAGCGGCATCGACCTGGAACTCGACCGTGTCCTCGTCGGTCCAGAGGTGCTCGAGATCGGACCCGAGACGCTCGGTGATCAGCCTGACGAGCGACCCGGCGGCGGCCGGTGCGGTCAGCGAACGTCTCCTTCCCAGCGCGTCCGCTGCGGCCCGCGGTCGACGTACGTTGACCACTCACCGCGCCGCTGCTTGACGAGCTCGTGGAGCCTCATCATGCCGTAGATGAGGCCCTCCGGACGGGGCGGGCAACCGGGGACGTACACGTCGACCGGCATGACGCGGTCGACGCCCTGCACGACGCTGTAGCTGCGCTTGAAGCGCCCTCCGGACGTCGTGCAGGTGCCCATGGCGACACACCACTTCGGCTCCGGCATCTGCTCCCATAGCCGGACCAGCGGTCCCGCCATCTTCGTCGTGAGCGTTCCCGCCACGATAAGGACGTCCGCCTGGCGCGGGCTGGCGCGGAACGGGAACATGCCGAAGCGATCGATGTCGTTGACGCTCGTCGCCGTGCTCATCATCTCGATGGCGCAACAGCTGAGGCCGGAGAGGAGCGGCCATAGCGAGTTCGCGCGAATGAGGTCGAGGACGTAGTCGGCCTTGGTGGGAATGACCTCGAGCAGGCCGTGGAAACCGCCCTGCGGGTGATCCTCCATGTTGAACGGGGCGAGCAGCGCGTCGTTCGGTGCCTGGTCGGGGATGATGATTGGCCCGTCCGGTCGGACGGCGGGTGGATCTACTGCCATTTGAGGTCGCCCTTCTTCCATGCGTAGAGCTCGCCGAACATGAGGATCGCAAGGAAGATGCCGATCAGCACGATGCCCTGGAACTCGAGGGTCCGCACGGTGATGGCCCACAGGTAGACGAAGATGATCTCGACGTCGAAGGCCACGAAGAGCAGCGCGTAGAGGTAGAAGGCGAGGCCGAAGCGGCTCCACGTATCGCCGATCGTGTCGACGCCGGACTCGTAGGGCAGGCCCTTCTGCGGACGCCGGCGCCGATGCGTGATCAGCCAGCTGAACAGGATCGTTCCGAAGACGAAGGTCGTCGCGGCGAACCCGAATCCGATGACGTAGAGCAGTCCGGTGTGATCCATCTCCACTCCGGTTGCACGCGCGGTGTGCTGCGTCGGACCTCGAGGTCCGACATGTTCGTTCGAATCTGCGTGGAGCGGGTCACGCTCCAATCACAGTCTAGCAGGGCAGACGTCGCGTCCCAGCACGACGATCCGGTCGCCCGACCCCCTGCTAGCGGCCCTGCCAGGCGGCCGCGACGGCGAGGCGCAGGCCGTCGCTGACGAGCGCGTGTCCTCCGAACAGGAAGGGGACCGATGCGCGCGACGCGGCCTCCGTCAGCTCCGCCAGCCACGGCGTCTCGACCCGCGAGGCATCGCCGAAGTCGGAGGCGAAACGCTCCTCCTCCGGCGGCCAGTCTGCGGCGTCCGCCGACCCGGCGACGGCGGCCATCAGGACTCGCGTGTCGACGACCACGGCATCCCCCATCCGACTCAGCTCGGCAACCAGATCGGCCGGCGAGGTGCGGCGCATGAAGGCGGCGAGGATGGAACGCGGCCCCGTGCCGTCGGCCGGCGACGAACGCATTCCACGCTCCTCGATGACGCCACGGACGCGGCACGCGGTTTCCGTCTCGAGCTCGCGCCAGGTCGACGCCGGAACGCGGCCGGCGACGACCAGCTCCGATCGCCGATCGCGGATCACGTCACCGATCTCCGCGAGGTGCGGGACCTCGAGCGCCCGGTCGCCCGGCAGCCGCGCCATCTCCAGGAACGCGCGCACCGCACCCTCCTGCGGCCGCTGCCCGTCGAGCCGGGTCGCCAGGCGCAGGAGCGCGAGATCGAGCGTGGTGTCGACGTCGAATCGCG
>Ga0157308_10000128_pt1 | contig 10944 bp, 11 predicted proteins | sample NitcycUS198509B2_FD_108396 | JGI IMG/M metagenome (GOLD analysis project Ga0157308, IMG submission 108396) | Soil microbial communities from Arlington Agricultural Research Station in Wisconsin, USA - Nitrogen cycling UWRJ-S198-509B-2 | ecosystem: Environmental > Terrestrial > Soil >...
ACCGCCCCGACGATCGGCACGCGCTGGCCGCGGACGAGCGCCCAGCCGTTGTTGGCGTGGGCGCGCGGCCAGCCGTCGCCGTAGCCGATCCCGAGCGTCGCGATGCGGGTCGCCTCCCTGGCTCGGAAGCGAAGGCCATAGCCGATGGCCTCGCCGGCACCGAGATCGAAGATGCGCAGCGGCAGAGCCTTCAGCGCGAGGGCCGGGGTGAGCCCTTCGTGGTCCGACGCCCATCCTGGAAGGAGGCCGTAGAGCGCGATCCCGGGACGAACGGCGCCGGCGAAGGGAACGCGACCCGCGAGGATGCCCCCGGTAGCGCTGACATGAACGAGCCCTGGATCGATCCCGGACGAGCGCATGGCATCGAGCGTTTGCGCCAGTCGCATGAGCTGGACCTCGGTGTACGCGTCGTCCTCGCCCGGTGCCGCGAGGTGGCTCATCGTCCCGGCGAGATGCAGGCGGGGGCTGCGCTCGATCCGACCGGCGAGGGTCAGGGCGATCTCGGGCTCGGCTCCCTGGCGGCCAAGGCCGGTGTCGATCTTGAGGTGCACACCGATCCGGCGATCTCCGGCGGCGGACTCGAGCACCTCGAGGGACCGCTCGTCGTAGACGATCGGCTCGAGCTCGGCATCGGCGACGACCGCCGCCTCGTCTCTCCCGATGCCCCACAGCACGAGCACCGGCGCGCCAATCCCCGCGTCGCGCAGCCGGAGCCCCTCGCCGACGGTTGCGACCGCGAGGCGCTCGACGCCCGCGGTGAGGAGCGTCCGCGCCACCGCGACATCGCCGTGGCCGTAGGCATTCGCCTTCACGACGCCGATGACCTCGACCTCCGGGGCCATCTGCCGGATCGCCGCCAGATTGTGCCGGATCGCCCCGTGGTCGACCTCGACCCAGGCTCGATGCGGGCTCCGCCCGTTCGTCATGCGGAACGTTCGCCGCGCAGCTGTGCGATCGCCTCCGGAAGCAGGTTCGCGACGTCGCGAGCCATGACCCCGGCGGACCCGATGCGGTCGGCGGCGATGAGCCCGGCCGCTCCGTGAACGCCGACTGCGCATGCCGCCGCCGCAACGGGTGGCGCGCCGCCGGCGAGGAACGCGCCAATGACGCCCGAGAGGACGTCGCCGCTGCCAGCGGTCGCCAGAGCCGGCGTCGCGACGTCCGCTCTGTAGATCTCGCCACCCGGCTCGGCGACGACCGTTCGCGCGCCCTTCAGCACGACGACCTGCTGCCATCGCGCCGCGGCCTCTGCGGCCGCCTCCGCGCGCGCGTCGTCATCGGCACTGTCCGGAGCCGCACCGGCGAGACGCGCGAACTCGCCGGGGTGCGGCGTGAGAACGAGCGGAGCGCGGATCGCGCGCCACCAGCGCGCCTCGGCCGCCAGCGCGTTCAAGGCATCGGCGTCGACGACGACCGGCAGCGTCACGGCGCCAATGAGCTGTCGGGTGCGACGCTGCGTCGCCGCCTGCCGGCCGAGTCCCGGACCGATGACGAGCGCGTCGTACGACCGAGCCTCCGTGGTGAGGCGCCGCCAGCCTCCGGGCGCGATGAGGCCCGGGGCCTCCTCGTCGAGGGCCATCCAGGTCAGCTCCGGAACGCTCCCGGCCAGGCGGGCGGCGACCGAATCGGCGGTGGCGACCCGCACGACCCCGGCACCGGCCCGCATCGCCCCAAGCGCGGCGAGGAGCGCGGCGCCCGGGTATTCGAGGGAGCCCGCGACGACGAGCAGCCGCCCGAAGTCTGCCTTGTGGGCACGGTCCGGGCGCGCCGGCAGGTTCCGCGCCACCCAACGCTGCGTGATCGAACGAGCAGCGGCCATACCCGCGCCTTAGCCGTGCCGCCGATGCGCAACGGCGACCGCCACCGCCATGTGCCGCTCGTGACTGATCGAGACGGTGACCTCGTCGAGGTCCATGCGCTCGGCGCGGCGAGCCGCGCGGCCGTGGAGGTACACCTGTGGTGCGCCGGCCTGATTGGGCAGGATCTCGATCTCGCGCCAGCCAACGCCCCTCACTCCGAGGCCGAGCACCTTGCTGATGGCCTCCTTCGCGGCCCAGCGACCGGCGAGCCGCTCCACCCTGCCGCCGACATACCGGCGCTCGCGATCGGTGAGGACGCGCTCCCGGAACCGATCCGGAAACTTCCCCAGGACGCGGACGATGCGATCGATGTCGATGAGGTCGATCCCCACCTCGTGGCGGCTCATGCGCGGGATCGTCCGAGAGGCGCTATTCGACCGTCACCGACTTCGCGAGGTTGCGCGGCTGGTCCACGTCGGTGCCGCGCGCGACGGCCACCTCGTAGGCGAGCAGCTGGAGCGGGAGGACGGCGATGACCGGGCTGATCGGTTCGGGCGTCTCGGGCACGTAGATGACGTCGTGCGCATAGTGGTCGATCTGGTCGTCTCCCTCGGTCGCGATGGCGATGATCGGCGCCGATCTCGCTCGCGCCTCGGCGACGTTGCTCACGACCTTCTCGTAGACCGCGCCCGCGGTTGCGATCGCAACGAGTGGCGTCTCGGGGTCGAGCAGGGCGATCGGGCCGTGCTTCAGCTCGCCCGCGGCGTAGCCCTCCGCGTGGACGTAGCTCAGCTCCTTGAGCTTGAGGGCGCCCTCCATCGCGATCGGGAACCCGACCCCGCGGCCGATGTAGATGAAGTCGCGCACCTGTGCGTACTGCTGGGCGAGCTTCTTGATCTGCGGCGCAAGTCGGAGCGTCTCCGCCGCAAGCCGCGGCAGGCTGCGCAGCGCCTGTCCGAACGTCCGCAGCCGGCTGTCGCTCATCGTGCCCCGCAACCGCGCGAGGTGGAGGGCGATCATCTGGAGGACGAGGACCTGGGTGACGAACGCCTTCGTGCTGGCGACCGCGATCTCAGGCCCGGCCTGGAGGTAGCAGACCGCGTCCGCCTCACGCGTGATCGCGCTGCCCACGACGTTCGTGACGACGACGACGGCCGCCCCCCGCTCCTCGGCAAGCTTCAACGGTGCAAGGGTGTCGGCGGTCTCGCCCGACTGGCTGACGCCGATGACGAGCGTCTTCGCGTCGATCGGCGGCGGGCTGTAGCGCATCTCTGAGCCTACCTGCATGGCCGCGGGCAGACCGACCCAGTCCTGGATGAGATAGGCGGCGACCTGCGCCGCGTAGCTCGCCGTGCCGCATCCGACGATGTAGACCCGCTCGATCTCGCGAAGGCGGTCCTCGATCGGGTCGAGCTCAGGGAGCGTTACGGCGCCTGTCGCGTCGACGCGCCCACGGAGGCACTCCTGGATGGCGTGCGGCTGCTCGTAGATCTCCTTGAGCGTGAAATGCGGAAACCCGCCCTTTTCGGCGGCCTCGATGGTCCAATGGATCTCGGTGACGTCGCGGTCGACCTCGATGCCATCGAGCGAGATGATGCGCGTACCCGTCGGGGTCACATCGGCGATGTCCCCTTCGTGGAGGACGACGACGTTCTTCGTGTGCTCGAGGATGGCGGGGACGTCGCTGGCCAGGAACCCTTCGCCGTCGCCGAGGCCAACGATGAGCGGCACGTTCATCCGTGCCCCGACGATCCGGTCAGGGTGGTCCGTGTGCATGACCCCGATGGCGTAGGCGCCGCGCACGTCGTTCAGCGCAAGGCGTACCGCCTCGACGAGGTCACCGGTGTACTTCGTCTCGATGAGGTGCGCGAGCACCTCTGTATCGGTCTCCGACGTGAACCGATGACCCTCGGCCACGAGGCGCGTCTTGATCTCCGCGTAGTTCTCGATGATCCCGTTGTGGATCAGCGCGAGGTGGCCGGTGCAGTCGGTGTGGGGATGCGCGTTCGTGTCGTTCGGCTGGCCGTGGGTCGCCCAGCGGGTATGGCCGATGCCCGGATGGCCTGCCGGCGCGTCGCCGTTCAGGTGGTCAGTCAGGTTGTTGAGCTTGCCGGCCTTCTTCTCGATGAAGACCTCGCGGGCGCCCGTGACCACCGCGATGCCCGCGGAGTCGTACCCGCGGTACTCGAGGCGGCGGAGACCCTCGATGAGGATCGGCGCGGCGTCACGCGGCCCGACGTATCCGACGATGCCGCACATGTGCCCTCCCTCGCCGCTCGGGCGGCGCTAGCTGAGACGAGCCTCGGCGAGCGTGGCGAGCTCGCGGGCGATTCGGTCGATCTCACCGGCATCGTCACCCTCGACCATGATCCTGATCGTGGGCTCCGTGCCTGACGGACGGACGAGCACTCGTCCGCGATCCCCCATTTGAAGCGTGGCCCGCTCGATGGCGGCCATGAACTCGCGATCCTGCCCCCAGTCATCGCGGCGGCGGACGGCTGAGTTTATCACCACCTGTGGGAGCCTCGGAATCCGCCCGGCCAGCTCGGAGAGCGGGCGATCGGCCGCTCGGATCGACCGGACGAGCTCGATGGCGGTGAGGAGGCCGTCACCGGTCGTCGCGCGGTCGCGGAAGATGATGTGGCCCGACTGTTCGCCGCCGAGCACGGCGTCGTCACGCTCCATCGCCTCGAAGACGTGCCGATCCCCCACCGGGGTCCGCAGCATCCTCCCTCCGGCCTCGGCGATGGCACGCTCGAGGCCGCCGTTGCTCATGACAGTCGCAACCAGGAGCTGGTTGCGCAGCGTGCCGCTGGCCAGGCGCTCGAGGGCGCAGATCCCCATCACCGCATCTCCGTCGACGAGCTCCCCGCGCTCGTCGATCGCCATGAGCCGATCGGCGTCACCGTCGAAGGCGAGGCCGACGTCGAGCCCGGCCGCTGCGACTGTCTCCGCGAGCCGCTCGGGGTGCGTCGATCCGCAGCCGTCGTTGATATTCACTCCGTTTGGCGCGTCGAAGAGGACCGTGACCTCCGCGCCGAGTGAGCGGAAGAGTCCGGGTGCGATCGCGCTGGCCGATCCGTTCGCGCAATCAACCGCGATCCTCAGCCCGACGAAGGCGTCACCGGCGATGTCGCGCAGGAAGCGGCCGTAGGCCTCGACCGGCTCTCTATCGGCGCGGATCCGTCCGAGCTCCGCGTTCGAGCGGAACGGGATCTCCGATGTATCGTCGATGAGCCGATCCAGCTCGGTCTCGATCTCATCGGTCGCCTTTCGCCCCTCGACCACGACCTTGAGCCCGTTGTCCGGCGCGGGATTGTGCGACGCCGACACCATGATCCCGACGGAGTGGCGGTCGTCCGTGCTCGCATGGACGAGGCACGGAGTCGTGACGATCCCGAGATCCACGACATCCACCCCGCTCGCCGCCAGGCCGGCGGCCAGCGCCGCTCCCAGCATCTCCCCGGAGCGACGTGTGTCTCGCCCGAGGAGGACGCTGCGGCCATCTCCGACGAGCAGATGCCCGACAGCCCGGCCGAGGCCGAGCGCCAGCCGATCGTCGACGACGGACCCCACCGGCCCACGGATGCCGTCGGTCCCGAAGCGTCCCGCCATCTCCTACGGCGCCGGGGTGGGCGTCGGCGCGGGCGCCGAGATCGTGACCGGGACGGAGCTCGGACTGATCCCGAGCAACGAGACCCCGTCAGGCAGCCCGGAGACTGCCGGAGTGAGCGAGTAGTTCCCCGGCTCGAGCCCACTGGCATCGACGACCGGCGTGACGTCGGATGCGTCCAGCCCGTTCAGCGCCTCGCCCTCACCGCTCAGGGTGATCGAAAGTTGATCGATCTGCGGCAGGCACGCGTTGGTTCCCGCCCCCTGGCAGATCACGCCGACGACGAACGTCCGGCTCGAGACCGAGGGCACGATCGTGGCTGTCACGGTCACCGTGGAAGGCTGACCATCGGCGAGGCTGACGCCGTTGGGGAGGACGAGGTCGACCTCGAAGGTCTGGTCGCTGGATGCACCGTCGATGCTGATCTGATCGGTGAGGATCGCATCGACCTCGGCGAGCACCTCCGGCAGCCCGACGATCGTGACGCTCGCTGGGTCGACGCTGAGGGCGTCGAGCGCAAAGCCGGGTGCGGGCGTGCCGGCTGCCACATCCGGACGGATCGCGACCGTCGTCTCGGTCTCAACGGCGCGTACATCGATCTGGACCGAGACGGTCTCGGGCTCGACGTCGACCATCCCGGTCCCCACCGGCTGGCCCTCGATGTCGACGAGCGTCAGGTCGACCGCGTCGTTCACGTCGATGCCCGAGGCGGGGATGTCGACGAGCGCCTGGGCGCGATCGATCTGGTTGACGACCGATGCCGGACCTCGGACTTCGACCTCCTCGTCGCTCACGACGGGGTCGCCGATCTCCAGACCGTCAGGGATGGGTCCGGGTTCGACCTCGACGGGCACCGTCCGCACCTCGATGCGATCGACCTCGACAGGAACGGCGCTCGGCTCGACGGAGATGACCTGGATCCCGTCGCGCAGCGTCGAGACCTCGACCGGCAGCTGCTGGGGCTCCGGAGCTCGCTCCATGTCGTAGCTCGACAGGTCGACCCGGGCCGCGAAGTCGGCGGCGGTGACGCTCGACTGCAGGTCGTTCGACGCACGGTACGTGATCTCGACGAGGCCGAGATCGCCGGTCAGCACGAACGTGTCGGGCGACACGTTGGCCTGCTCGACGCGGACCTGGATCGTGGCATCCGAGAAGGAGCCGGAGAAGACGAGCCCGGTGTAGAGCACCGTCGAGAGGAGGACCGCCGACAGCTTCAGGTGCCAGTTGCGCGTGAGGATGCTCAACGCTCAGCGCCTCACGGGCGGGCTGTCGGTGGCGCCTCCCGAGACGACGCGCGCCTCGGGATCGATCGGCTCCGTGCTCTCCTCGTCTCCGCCGAGGTGCCAGCGACCATCCGTGGATCGCCGCAGGAACGGCATCGCGCGCCGCGGAGCCTGCGGCCGGATGAGATTGAACAGGCGGCGGCGCAGCTGTTCCTCGGTCAGGTTGCGCTCGATGCGGCCGCGAACCACGAGGCTGATCGAGCCAGTCTCCTCGCTGACAACGACGACGACGGCATCGGTCTGCTCGCTGATGCCGATCGCCGCCCGATGCCGAGTGCCGTAGCGCTCCGAGTCGAGCGCCGTCTGGCTCATCGGGAGGAGGACGCCGGCGGACGTGATCCGCTCGCCGGAGATGATGACCGCCCCGTCGTGCAGCGCGGTGCCACGGTAGAAGATCGTCACGAGCAGCTCGGCGCGGAGATCGGCATGGATCGGGACGCCGGACTCGGTCGCCAGGTCCTGTAGGCCGGTCTCGCGCTCGAGCGCGATGAGCGCCCCGTGCCGCGATCCGGCGAGGATCCGCGCGGCGCGGCTGATCTCCTTCGCGACTCGCTCGGCGCTGGCAACCTCGCTGCTCACGAAGAAGCGGTTGACGCTGCCGATGCGGCCGATCTGCTCGAGCGCGCGCCGCAGCTCTGGCTGGAAGACGACGACGACCGCGAAGAGCCCGACGACGGCGGCGGTTTCCATGAGCGTCGTGAGCAGCTTCAGGCCGAAGAAGACGGCCGCGAGGTAGACGAGGTAGAGGATCGAGAGGCCGATGACGATCCGCACCGCGCGCGTGCCGCGGATGAGGATGAACAGCCAGTAGATGACGACCGCGACCAGCAGGATGTCGATGATCGACGTCCAGCTTCCGGCGAGGTAGGTGTCGAAGAACTCTCGGATCGCGTCGATCACGACTTGTGGACTGCCTGCATCGGTGCGGCGTGTACGCTCGATGGTACCAAAGCGCCCCGGCGATCCCGCCGGGGCGACCTGGTTCTCATGGGTGCGCGGACCCTAGCGTTTGGTGTACTGCGGAGCCTTGCGCGCCCGCTTGAGGCCGTACTTCTTGCGCTCCTTGGCGCGCGGGTCGCGCGTCAGGAGCCCGGCCTCGCGGAGGGCCATCCGGGCATCGGGATGGGCGCTGACGAGCGCTCGTGCGATTCCATGCCGGATCGCGCCGACCTGGCCCGAGACCCCGCCGCCCGCAACGAGGACGCTGGCGGAGTATCGGCCCTCGGTCTCGGTGACACGGAACGGCAGCAGCAGCGCGCCCTCCGGCGCGGCACCGCCAAAGTACTCACCGGAGGGCTTCCCATTGACGACGATCGTTCCGTCGCCCGGCAGCAGACGGACCCGCGCCACGGCGGTCTTGCGCCGGCCGGTCCCATAGACGTAGTTCGTGCTCATCGGTTCTACAGCTCCACTGCGACTGGCCGCTGGGCCTGGTGCGGATGATCGGCGCCCGGATATACCTTCAGCTTGCGATACATCGCCCGGCCGAGGCGGTTCTGGGGCAGCATCCCCTTCACGGCGCGCTCGATGACGAGCTCCGGCTTGCGCTCGAGCAAGGCGCCGAGGCTCTCCTCGCGAAGACCGCCCGGATAGTTGCTGTGCCGGAAGTAGCTCTTCTGGCGCAGCTTGTCGCCCGTGACGCGGATCTTGGCGGCGTTCAGGACCACCACGTGGTCCCCGGTGTCGAGATGCGGCGAGTAGATCGGCTTGTGCTTACCCTCCAGCAGGGTGGCGATCCGCGTCGCCAGCCGGCCGAGTGTCTGGTCGGTCGCGTCCACGACCCACCAGGTTCGCTCGATCTCGCTTGCCTTGACGGCGTAGGTCTTCACGTTCCCTGCTCTCCGGTCCTGTCCTTGCTTCGGCGCCGCCCCGGCACCGTCGTCGTTGTCGTTCTGTTGGTGGCTGATTCGTACGTCACGCGCTCGAGGGTCAGGCCTCGCGCCGGGACCGCCCGCCCGTGGAGGGCACGGCCCGGGCTCATGAGCAGTTCGTCGACCTGCTCCGGTGCCATCCGGCCCTTGCCGACCTCCACGAGGAGGGCGACGAGGCTTCGGACCATGCGCCGCAGGAACGCGTTGGCGGTGACCCGGATCTCGACCAGGTCGCCGCTCCGGCGGACCGACACCTCCGCGAGGTGGCGCACCGTCCGGCCCGTCGCGTGGCTGCCCAGCGAAGCGAAGTCCCGCTCGCCGAGCATCCGCGCCGCCGCCGCCTGCATGGCGCCGACGTCGAGGCCGTCGTCGATCTCGAGCGTCCGATACCGCTCCAGCGGTCGCTTGGACCCGTTCATCAAGACCCGGTAGCGGTAGACCCGCCAGCGCGCGTCGCGACGCGGGTCGAACCCGGCCGGCGCGGCACGCAACGAGCGCACCGCGAGGTCCGATGGCAGGGCCGCGTTCAGGCGCCGGCGCAGCTCGGGCAGTCCGCCTCCCCGCGGGAGATCCCGCGGGACGCAGAACGCCGCGACCTGCCCGGTGGCATGAACCCCGGCATCGGTTCGCCCGGCGAGCCGGACTCGCGTCCGCTCGCCGATCAGCCTGTTAAGGGCCTCTTCCAGCTCCCCCTGCACGGTCCGAGCGTTCGGCTGGACCTGCGAGCCGGCGAAGGCCGTCCCGTCGTACTCGATCACCGCCAAGGCGCATCGCTGCGCGGTTGCGGCCATCGCCGATCGGTGTTCTGTTGTGCCGTCCGTCTCAGACGAGCTCGATCTGGACCATCGACGCCGCATCGCCCGGCCGCTGGCCGAGCTTGATGATCCGCGTGAAGCCCGAGCTCCGGTCGGCGTACTTGTCGGCGATCTCGCCCATGAGCTTCTCGACGATGAGCGGCTCGTGCGGCATCTTGCTGACGAGCTGCCGGCGGGCGTGCAGATCACCACGCTTGGCGAGGGTGATCATCCCATCGATCACGCCGCGGACCTCCTTGGCCTTCGCCTCGGTCGTCCGTACCTTCTCGTACCGGATCACGGACACCGCCAGGTTGCCGAGCATCGACATCCGATGCGCATGCGGGCGGCTGAGCTTGCGGCCGGCGATCCGGTGCGGCATCGGTCTAGGCCTCCCGGTCGAGCTCGGCGGCAGCTGCCTCGTCGAGCTCCGCCGACGCCGGGAGGTCCGACTCGTCGGTGCTCATCGAGGTTGCGTCGGGGCTGATGAAGCCACGCAGCGCGAGGCGCTCCTTGAGCTCGTCCAGGCTCTTCTGGCCGAAGTTCCGCATCCGCAGGAACTCGTCGTCGGAAAGCGAGAGGACCTGGCCGATCTTGGTGATCGAGTTGCGCTTCAGTGAGTTGTAGGCCCGCATCGGCAGGTCGAGCTCCTCGATCGGCGCATCGAGCAGATTCGCGCTCGGTGCCACGGGCGACTCGTCAGCCGAGCTCATCGCCGGGCGGCCGATCTCGGCGAAACGGCCGAACTCGCGGACGAGGATGTCGGCGGCCTGGCTCAGCGCGGCCTGCGCTGTGGTCGTGCCATCGGTCTCGATCTCGAGCATGAGCTTGTCGAAGTTCGTCATCTGCCCAACGCGAGTCTTCTCGACCTGGTAGTTCACGCGGCGGACCGGGGAGAAGATGGCGTCGACCGGGACGACCCCGATCGGCATCTCTTCGGTGTGCTCGGCCGGCCGGTAGCCCATTCCCGTCTCGACCGTGAGGTCCATCTCGATCGAACCGGAGTCGGAGTCGAGTGTGAGGAGGACGAGCTCCGGGTTGACGATCTCGACGTCGGCTGACTCGCTGATGTCGGCGGCGGTGACCGGACCTGCGCCGCGCTTCACGAGCTTCAGCGTCAGGGCATGGCGGGCGAAAGAGCGCAGGCGAAGCTTCTTCACGTTCAGCACGATCTGGGTGACGTCCTCCTTGACGTTCTCGATCGTGCTGAACTCGTGGAAGACGCCGGCGATCTGGACGCTGGTGACGGCCGCACCCTCGAGGGAGCTGAGGAGGACGCGACGCAGGGCATTGCCGAGCGTGACGCCATAGCCCTCCTGGAGCGGGCTGACCTCGAAGGCGCTGAGGTCGCCTTCGGCCGACACCTCTTCGATGCGCGGTGAGGGGATGGGCTGCTCGTGCTGCTGCGGGGTCTCGAGTTCGATCATGAGAGAGAAATGACTCCTAACGCGAGTAGTACTCGACGACGAGCTGCTCGTTGAATTCGAGCGGCATCTGCTCGCGCGTCGGGTTGTCGAGCACGGTGCCCGTCAGCTTCGACGGGTCGACACTCACCCACTCGGGGATCTGGGCCGCCTTCATCGT
>Ga0157308_10000132_pt1 | contig 10803 bp, 9 predicted proteins | sample NitcycUS198509B2_FD_108396 | JGI IMG/M metagenome (GOLD analysis project Ga0157308, IMG submission 108396) | Soil microbial communities from Arlington Agricultural Research Station in Wisconsin, USA - Nitrogen cycling UWRJ-S198-509B-2 | ecosystem: Environmental > Terrestrial > Soil >...
TCCGGCTCGAGATGGGCGTCGCGAACTCCCCGCTGCATCGCGACCGTCGCGCCATAGCCGCTCGGATCAGGCGCCGAGATGTGGAACGCATCGCCGCTGAGGGCCCCGCCGAGAACCTCCGCCAGGACCGGCGCGCCGCGCGCTACGGCGTGCTCCGCCGCCTCGAGGACGAAGATGCCGGCGGCCTCGCCGAACACGAACCCGTCGCGGTCGGCCTCGAACGGGCGCGAGGCCGCGGTGGGGTCGTCGTTGCGCTTCGACAGGGCACCCATGTTGCCGAGGGCGGCGAAGGCGACCGGGATGATCGCGCTCTCCGTTCCCCCGGTCACCACGACGTCCACGTCGCCGTGCTCGATGAGTCGCTGGGCATCGACGAAGGCCTGGACGCTCGATGCGCAGGCGGCGACGCTGGTCATCACCGGCCCCCGGATGCCGTTCTGGATGCTGATCTGGCAGGCGGCCATCGAGGGCGACATCATCGGTACGGTGAAGGGGCTGACCCGTGCCGCGCCCCGCGTCGTCAGCGTGACCTCGCCATCCGCCACCTCCTGGAGCCCGCCGCCGCCGGTGTTGACGATGACGGCGACGTCGTCGCGGTTGTCATCGCCGATCTCGAGCCCGGAGGCATCGATCGCCTGGCGTGCCGCGGCGACCGCGAGCTGGGAGAATCGACTCATTCGGCGGGCCTGCTTGAAGTCCATCCAGTCGCGCGGATCGAAGTCCTTCACCTCGGCGGCGATGCGGACCTCGAGATCGGAGGCGTCGAAGAGGGTGATCGGCCCGACCCCGGACACACCGGCGGTGAGATTGGCCCAGAACGTATCGACGTCGTTCCCCACCGGCGTGACTGCGCCGAGCCCGGTGACAACGGTGCGTCGCGCCGGGTCACGGGGCGCAGGTGGTCGGGTCACGCCTCGAAGCGGCGCAGGATGACGCTGCTGTTGTGCCCGCCGAGTCCCATCGAATTCGAGAGGGCCACCCGCACGTCGGCGGCCCGCGCCTCGTTCGGGACGTAGTCGAGCGTCAGCTCGGGATCGGGGTGTCGGTAGTTGATCGTGGGCGGGATGCAGCCGGTCTCGATGACCTTGGCGCAGACGAAGCCCTCGATCGCCCCGGCGGCGCCCATTGCATGCCCGGTCATCGACTTCGTGCTGGAGACGGCCAGCTTGTCCGCGTGCTCGCCGAACACGGCGCGGATGGCCATCGTCTCGTATCGGTCGTTGATCGGCGTCGAGGTGCCGTGCGGGTTGATGTAGTCCACCTCGTGCGCGCCGATGCCAGCCCGCGCCAGCGCCGCGCGCATTGCGCGCTGATTCCCTTCGCCCTTCTCGGCCGGCGCCGCCATGTCATGGGCGTCCGCCGAGGACCCGTAGCCGATGACCTCGGCGACCGGCCGCGCGCCGCGAGCCAGGGCGTGCTGGAGCTCCTCGAGCACGAGGACCGCCGAACCCTCCGACACCACGAAACCGTCTCGGGTTGCATCGAACGGGCGTGAGGCGAGCGCCGGCGCGTATTCCCCGGTATCGGGATCCTTCGGCGTCCCGAGCGCGCGCATCTGCCCGAACCCGGCAATCGCGAGCGGCACGAGGGGCGCTTCTGTGCCGGCACCGAGCATGATGTCGGCCTGGCCGCGCACGATCGACTCCATCGCCTCGCCGATGGCGTGGCCGCCGGTGGCGCAGGCGCTGACGACCGCCATGTTGTGGCCGCGGATGCCGTACTCGATGGCGACCTGGCCCGACGGCGAGTCGGGGAGCATATGTGGGATGAGGAACGGAGACACGCGACGGGCCCCGCGCTCCACGAGAATCATCTGGTTCTCGAGCAGCAGGCCGATCCCGCCGATCCCGGTCCCGAACACCATCCCGAACCGGTCGGCATCCACGTCACCAGTGACGTGGCCGTCGTCGCCCAGGAGCCCGGCGTCCCGCAGCGCCTCCCCGGTGGCTGCGACCGCGAGGTGCGTCGAGCGGTCATGGCGCCGGGCGTCCTTCGCGTCCATGTAGTTCGTGGCGTCGAAGCCCTTCACCTCGCCCGCCACGTCGACGTCGAACCCCGACGCATCGAACAGCGTGATCGTGTCGATCCCCGACCTACCCGCAACGAGCGCATCCCACGTCGCCTCCGCACCGATACCGACCGGCGATACAATGCCGAGGCCGGTGACGACCGCCCGGCGTGCGCTCACGCGGGCGTCTCGCGGAACGCGGCCAGGAGGGAACGGAGGTTGGGAAGGTCGACCGGGTGGGTTACGGCCTCCGGGGTGATGCGGCGGATGAGCCCGGAGAGGACCCGGCCGGGACCGATCTCGACGAAGTCGGTCACGCCCTCCGCCGCCATGCGGCGCACGCTGGCGGTCCATTGCACCCCGTGGACCAGGTGCTCGGTGAGCTCGGTGCGGAGCCCATCTGCGGTGCTGATCACTGAACCGTGGACGTTCCCGAGCATCGGGACCTTTGGGTCGCGGAACGGCACCAGGGCGAGGATGCGCCCGAATTCGTCACGGGCGCGGCGCATGAGCGGTGAGTGGCTGGCGACGCTCACGGTGAGCCTGGCGGCCTTGCGGGCGCCGACGGTGCGGCTCATCTCGAGGGCGAACACGAGGGCCGGGATGACGCCGGAGAGGACGATCTGTCCGGGCGCATTCTTGTTCGCCACGGAGATCTCGCCATGCTCTCGCGCCGCGTCGACGATCTCGTGGATCTGCTCGTCCGAGAGACCGATGACGGCGCCCATGCCGCCCTCTATGCCGCGCTCCTGCATGATCCGCCCGCGCTCGCGTACGAGACGGAGCGCGTCGGCATAGTCGATCGCGTCGGCCGCCACGGCCGCGGCGTATTGCCCTGCCGAGTGCCCGGCGAGGGCGTGGGGGACGATCTCGATCCCCTCGGCGGTGGCCTCCTCGCGCATGGCCTCGAGGAATGCGAAGCTCGTGGCGAGGATCGCGGGCTGGGCGTTGACCGTGAGGTCGAGCTCCTCGGCGGGGCCTTCGAGGATGAGGCGCGACAGCGGAATGCCGAGCGCGGCGTCAGCGCGCTCGTAGGCCGCGGCCGCGGCCGGGGAGCGCTTCACGAGGTCGGCACCCATCCCCACGTACTGGGAGCCCTGGCCCGGGAACACGAACGCGATCGAGCGTGCTCTGGGCGTTTCGCCCGAATCGGTGGTGTGTGTCATGGCGGTCGGAATGTGGGAGTCCAGCCGGGAGTATAGCCTCAGGCCGCCGAATTCGGCCGTTCGCACTCAGGAGCCGCGGACGGCGTAGCTCGCGACGACCTCGCCGAGGACCGGGAGCCCGAAGGCAAGCGCACTGACCGGCAGGCGCTCATCGTGGCCGTGGAAGAGGGAGAGGTACGGCACGTCAGGCTCGATCCTCACCGGCGCGAAGCCATAGCAGGGAATGCCGAGCTGGGCGAGGGCCTTCGCGTCGGTGCCGAGCGTGATCATCATCGGTACCGAGGTTGCCCCGGGGTCGGCGGCTCCCACGGCGCGATGCATGAGCCGGACGATCTCGGCATCGGCCGGCCATTCGACCGCAGGCAGCGTGACCACGGGCTCGACGGTTGCCCGGTCGCCGACGACCGCCTGGAGGTGAGAGAGAAGGGCAGCCTGGTCGGTGCCGGGCAACGTCCGCACGTCGATCTCCGCCTCACCGGCGCCTGGGATGACATTGACTTTCGTCCCCGCGCGAAGCACGTTCGGCGTCACCGTGTCGCGCAGCATCGCGTCGAGGCTGCGGCGCATCGCTGGATCCTCGACCGCAGCGGCCAGCGCCTCTGCGGCGGCGTCGGGCTCGCTGGCTGCAAGATGCGCTACGTCGGCGAGGCCCATCGCCGCGAGGAACTCGGCGACGACCGGGACGACCCGTGCCGGCCGTCGCGCCTGGTCGGCGGCAATCGCCGCGACGGCCTCGGCCAGCTTGACCGCCGCGTTGTCGGGATGCGGCATCGACCCGTGGGCCGGCGTCCCGGTCGTACGCAATCGCGTCCAGACGATTCCCTTCTCGGCGACCTGGATCGCATAGAAGCGACGGCTGCCGATGGTGATCGAGTAGCCTCCGACTTCGTTGATCGCCGCTGCGGCTGGACGCCCGACCGCGTCCGCGAAGAGCTCCGGGCGCCGCTCGACGAGGCCCCGCGCACCGTGCTCGCCTCCCGCCTCCTCGTCGGCCACGGCCACGAAGATGACGTCGCGCTTGAGCTCGGCACCCGCCCGGCGCAGGGCCCGCATGATGCCGAGCTCCATCGCCACCATGTTCTTCATGTCGACGGCGCCGCGACCCCATACCGTCCCATCGACGAGCTCCCCTCCGAACGGGTCGCGGGACCAGGCATCGGCCTCGACCGGGACGACGTCGATGTGGCTGAGGAGGATGAGGGGCGGCTCCGTCGCCTGGCCGGTCGCGGTGATGCGCGCGACGCACGACCCGCGGCCGGACGTGAGCTCGATGACCTCCGCGTCGATCCCATCGCCGGTCAGCGCCTCGGCGCAATAGCGCGCGGCAGCCGTCTCCCCGCCGCGCGGGTCGCGGCCGGCGGCCACGTCCGGGCCGCCGTCCGGCGGGTTGACGGACGGGATCCGGATGAGCGCGCGAAGGTCGTGGATGCACGCGTCGAGGTCGAGGTACGGGGCCAGGTCGAACGTCATGCGGGCGAGGGTAGCGCGCGAGGCCGGAAGGCGAGCATCGCCCCGACCGATATGAGCGGCGCGACGACGCCGACGACCATTCCGGCGGCGACATCGATCTGGGTCCACAGCTCCGCAGCCAGCACCGATCCGATCACGATCCCGACGGTCGACAGCGCGTTGATGATGCCGAAGATCCGGCCGAGCCGTCGTTCGCCCGCGCTGTCGGCGAGGAGCGCATACCACGAGGCGCTGAATGCGGTGAGCCCGCCGCCGGCGACCACCGCCAGCCCGAACACCGCGGCCTGCGGCAATCCGAGGACGAGGCCGAGGCCGAAGGTGACGAGGGCCAGCGGCGCGACGGTCGCGATCCGACGCCGTCCGAGCCGATCGGCGAGGTGAGCGAGCCACGGCCCGAGCAGGATGCTGCCGGCGCCGAAGAACGAGAACGCGATCCCGACTTCGACGATCGACCAGCCCAGTCGCGTTGTGGCGAGCGTCGCGTAGGTCGTGATGAAGCCGCCGTACGCCGCGAGCATGGCCATGTTGGCGACGAGCAGCGTCGCGAGCGGTCGGATCGGGATCGGCTCGGCCGCGTCGCCCGCGGCCGCGTCCTCCTGCGGGCGCTGCGGCGTTGGCAGGAACAGCGTGCCGGCGAGGGCGATCGCGCTCGTCAGTGCCACGAGAACGAATGGCGCGCGCAGCCCTCCGATCGTTGCTGCCACGCCACCGACGACGGGACCCGCGACCGTGCCGGCTGACTGGCCGGCGGAGACGATGCCGTTGGCGAACGCCCGTCGCGCCGGCGCGACGGACTGCGCGAGGTAGATCCGTTCCGCGACGATCATGGCTCCACCGCCGAATCCCGCGGCGGATCGCCAGGTGAGCAGCCATCCCGCGGTCGCGGCGGTGGCGATCAGCGCGTTCATCGACGCGTAGAGGCCCAGGCCCGCGGTCATCATCCGCCGCGCACCCCAGCGCTCGGTGAGGAAGCCGGTGCCAAGCTGGCCGATGGCATTCGTGATCGCGAAGGCCCCGGTCAACAACCCGAGGACGAATGGCGGCGCGCCGAGCTCCGTCGCGTACAGCGGCAGCAACGGAAGCATGACCGAGATTCCGACCTGGCTGATGAAGCCGATGCCGGCCAGGAGCCAGAGCGCAGGGTCGATCCCGCGCGAGACGCGGCCGACGCGCGAGTCGCTGGACGTGGTGGACACCGAGGGATGGTAGCGGCCGGCCGCGCGGGATCAGGCCTCCGGGACGACCCGTCCGAAGTCGTTGCGTCGGGTGGCCTCGCGACCGGTGTGGCGCCGTTCGGTGAGCCACGCGAGCGGTGCCTCGAGCGCGAGGAAGAAGAGCGCGGCGACGAACAGCATGGGCGCCTTCGTCACCAGACCCAGCGAAACGAGGGCGACCAGGAAGACAAGGTGGATCGCGATGCGGGTCGCGAACGCGAACCGCAGGTCGACGATCGCGAGGGCGGCGCCGTCGGGCCGCCCGCGGTCGGGTCCGAACACGGCCCACGCACCGACGATGACGAAGGCGGCGAGGGTCAACGCGAACATCACGAGCCCTCCCCCTGGAGATGGGTCGACGAGTGGCTTGACAATCGCGAACGGGACGATGCTCGCAATCAGGAGCACGAACGCGGGGATCGGCACAAGGAGCTGGAGCCAGTCGAGGTTCGGACGGCGCGCGCAGACGTCCCGCAGGTACCTCGTGACGAGGCTGAAGCCGACGGTCACGAACAACCACGAGTAGAAGTTGCCGGCGGGGACGCCGAACCAGCCATCGGCCAGCGGCACATCGCGCCAGGTCCAGAGCCCCATCCGGATCGCGACCGCGTCGAACGCCAGGTCGAGCATGATCGCCAGGAGGCTGTCGATGATCGGGGCATAGCGCCGCCGCACGCCGAGCGCATCGGTGATGCGCATGGCCCCTGCGATGATGAGCGCCCAGGTGAGGCCAATGGCGACCGGCGCCCGGTCGACGGCCAGGATGAAGTTGCTCGAGTAGTGGTACGTCTGGAAGATGAGCTGGTCGCCTTCCTCGAGGAGGAGCCCGAACGCGGCGGCGCTCACGAGCTCGAGGAAGGGCAGCCGCCCGCGCTGGAGGGCCAGCCACCCCGCGACGATGAAGAGGGTCAGCGCACCGAGCTCGATGACGACGTACGTCAGGTTCATGCGCACGTAGAGTAGCACGTTTTGGCGTGGCGCAAGGGAGGCTTGGTGGACTGCTCGCGCCTCCCGCGCGTGGGAATCAGGCGGGTTGCGAGGTCGGCCGCAAGCCGCCGAATGCTCGGGTGGCGAACGCCGGCAGACGGCCGCCCTGGACGAGCCAGATCCCGACGAGGACGATCAGCCCGCCCACGAGTGCTGATGCGGCGACGTGCTCGCCCAGAATGAGCATCGACTGTGCCGCGCCGAAGACCGGGATCATGAGCGCGAAGGCCGCGGAGCGGGAGACTCCCAGCCGCCGCATACCCTCGTTGAGGAGGACGAATGCGGCGACGGTGGCAAGGACCGAGAGCTGGCCGATGGCGACCCACGTCTCCCAACCGGCCTCGACGAGCCGCGCCGGGCCGCCCTCCGCGATCGCGAGCGGGGCCAGGATCAGCGCGGCGCCGGCGGCGCCGTAGAGGCTGATGCTGACGGGGCTGAACCGCGACGCGGCCTTGCGGCTGATGAGGAAGTACGACCCGAAGAGCAACGCGCAGCCGACGAAGAGGGCATCGCCCGCGAGCCGCGACGGCTCGATGGCACCGGAGGGATCGACGACGAGCAGGACGCCGGAGGCGGCAACGGCCAGCCCGACGATCGCCGTGCGCGACGGGTGCTCGCGCAGGAAGATCGCCGCCAGGACGGTGCTCACGATCGGCGCGAGGCCAGGGATGATCATCGAGGCGTCGGTGGCCGGCGCGAGGCGCAGCCCGTTGAGGAAGAGGATGTTGTAGCCGGCGCTGGCGCTCAGGGCGAGGGCGGCAATGATCGGCAGGTCCGCGACGCGCGGGCGCGCCGACCCGCGGTCGAGCGACGGCCAGGCCAGCCGCAGCGCGAACAGGAGCGCGGCCGCGATCGCGAAGCGCGAGGCCGCGACGGTGAACGGCGGAACGTCGACGACGGCGACTTTCCCGGCGACCATCGCGCCGCCGAAGAAGAAGGCGGTCGCGGTGAGCATCACCAGGCCGGTCGCACGGCGCGCCCGGTCGGAGGCCGGGGCGGAAGGCACGGCGGAGGACGCGGCGGCGGTGGCTGGCATGTCCGAAGGATCGCAGCGAGCGCCTCCGCCGGCATCGGTCGGGAGACCCGGCGGCGGCTACGTCGTCCGACCCATGTCGCCTCGATGAGCCGAGCCGGATCGGGACGTAGAATGCGGCGCATGACGACCGAGGTGCAGGCCCCGAGCGTGCCGATCTACCTCGCCGGCGAGTTCGTCGAGGCCGGACGTCCGCTCGAGATCCGGAACCCGGCGAACGACGAGCTCGTGGCCACGACGTTTCAGGCGGGGCCGGACGAGCTCGAGCGTGCCACGGTCGCCGCCGTCGAGGCCTTCGACGAGACGCGACGCCTCCCAAGCTACGCGCGCCGCGATGCCCTCGCCCACGTCGCCGCATGTATCGAGCGCGACGCCGATGAGCTCGCCACCCTCCTGACCCGGGAGTCGGGGAAGCCGATCCGCGACGCCCGCGGCGAGGTCGCGCGGGGCGCGCTCACCTTCCGAACGGCGGCCGAAGAGTCGCTCCGCATCAACGGCGAGTGGCTGCCGCTCGACTGGGCTCCGGCGAACAAGGGCCGGCATGGAATCGTGCGGCGCTACGCCATCGGTCCGGTCGCGGGGATCAGCCCCTTCAACTTCCCGTTGAACCTCGCGGCCCACAAGGTGGCTCCGGCCATCGCGTCGGGGTGCAGCATCGTCCTCAAGCCGCCGTCACCGGATCCGCTGTCGATGCTGCGCATCGCCCAGTACCTCGCCGAGACGGATCTCCCGAAGGGCGCCGTCAGCATCCTCCCGATGGACCGGCCGACCGGCGACCGGATGGTGACCGACGATCGGTTCAAGCTCCTGTCGTTCACCGGGAGCCCATCGGTGGGCTGGAAGATGAAGGCGGAGGCCGGGAAGACGAAGGTCGTGCTCGAGCTCGGCGGCAACGCCGGGGCGATCGTCGACGAGACGGCCGACCTCGATTGGGCGGTGGATCGCCTCGCCTTTGGCTCGTTCGCCTACGCCGGGCAGGTCTGTATCAGCGTCCAGCGCATCTACGTGGTGCGCGCGATCTACGAGGAGTTCGAGCGCCGCTTCGTCGAGCGCGTGAAGCGCGTCGTCGTCGGCGACCCCCTCGACCCGGCGACCGAGCTGGGACCGATGGTCGACGAGAAGGCCGTGCAGCGCACCCATGGCTGGGTGACCGATGCCCTGCGCGATGGCGCCCGCGCCCTCGTGTCCGGGGAGCCCAGTGGCCGCTGGCATCCGCCCACCGTCCTGGTCGACGTGCCCCGAGACGCGATGATCTGCTCCGAGGAGGCGTTCGCGCCAGTCGTCAACCTGTTCCCGGTCGACACCTTCACTGATGCGCTTGGCGCCATCAACGACAGCCGGTTCGGCCTCCAATGCGGCGTCTTCACCGGCTCGCTCGACCACACGCTCCTCGCCCACGACGAGCTCGAGGTCGGCGGGATCATCGTCAACGACGTTCCCACCTGGCGGACCGACGCGATGCCGTATGGCGGCGTCAAGGACTCGGGCCTCGGGCGCGAAGGGCTGCGCTGGAGCATCGAGGACATGACCGAGCCTCGGCTGATGGTCTTCGCCCATACACCGGCATCCTGAGGTGACGGTCGCCGCGGTTCGCCACGCGCGCATCCTCCGCGCCGACGAGCTGCGCGACGGTGAGCTCGTCCCGGTCGAGATCGACGGGACACCCGTCGTCCTCGTGCGCCACGAGGGCCAGTTCTTCGCGGTGCAGAACAACTGCTCGCACAAGGACTTCCCGCTCAGCGAGGCCGGCTTCGATCCTCGTGACGGCGTCCTCGTCTGCGCGTGGCACGGGGGGTGCTTCGATCTGCGGACCGGCGATGCGGTCATTCCGCCGGCGACTGACCCGGTCGAGACGTTCCCGGTGCGGGTGACCGATGGTTGGGTCGAGATCGGCCTCACCGGCAGCCTTGCCCCGGAGCGCGGCGTCGCCTAGGCACCGATGAGCATCGAGGCGCTCTTCTTCGTCAACTGGATCTTCTGGGCGGCGCTCTCGGCCGGGACGCTGCTCCTCGTCGGCATCACCGAGCGCCTCGGCGGCACGACGCGGGGGTATCGGCTGTTCATGGCCTGGCTCCTCGCCGCGTTTGCGGCCGTGCTGCTCGTGAGCGAGCTCGCCCTTCCCGCCGGGGTGGAGGCCTCGGCGACGTCGGAGCTACGGAGGCCGCTGACATTCCTGTTCGTGGCAGGCTCGGTCGTGTACCTCGTCGCCTCCATTGCGAGGTGGCCACGAAGCGGCATCGCGATCGGCTCGGGGCTCGTGGGCCTGGCGGCGCTCGTGACGCTCGCTGCGGCCGGCGGGAGCACGAACGCGGCATTGTTTGCCGGCCAGCTCGTGCTCGCCGCCCTAGCCCTTGGGTCGGTCAACGCGGCGATGCTTCTCGGCCACTGGTACCTCGTGACGCCGAAGCTGTCTCCGACTCCGCTTCGACGCCTCATGGTCATCCTCGTCGTGACGCTCGTCCTGCAGGGGATCGGCTTCACGGTCGCACTCGCGCTCGGCGGCGCCGACCTCGACGGTGGCCTCGCCGTCCTCACCTGGTTGCGGCTCGGCGTCGGCATCCTCCTCCCGATCATCGCGACCATCCTCGCCATCCTCGCCTCGAACGCGGCCTCACTCCAGGCGTCGACCGGCCTCCTGTACATCGGCCTCGCGCTCGTCATGGCCGGGTCGATCGCCGGCGCGAGCCTCACCTACCTGACCGGCGTCCCCGTCTGACCGATGCGGGTCACCCTGCGCACGTTCGCGCACCTTCGCGAGCTGTCGGTCGATCGTTGCGAGCTCGATCTCTCCGATGGCGCGACCATCGACGATGCCTGGGACCGAATGGCAGCCACGTATCCCAAGCTGGTGCCACAGCGCCCATACGTGCGTGCCGCGCGAAACGGGGTGTACACCGGATGGGAGGAGCCGCTCGCCGATGGCGA
>Ga0157308_10000134_pt1 | contig 10786 bp, 9 predicted proteins | sample NitcycUS198509B2_FD_108396 | JGI IMG/M metagenome (GOLD analysis project Ga0157308, IMG submission 108396) | Soil microbial communities from Arlington Agricultural Research Station in Wisconsin, USA - Nitrogen cycling UWRJ-S198-509B-2 | ecosystem: Environmental > Terrestrial > Soil >...
CGGCTTCACCACCATGAGCACGATGATGAGCCCCACGAGAACGCCGGTCGCTGCGCCGAGGATGCGTCCGCGACGTCCGAGCGCCTGGAACTCAGCCGAGGACGCGCCGCCGGCCTCGTAGGCGGCGATCTGCTTCGTGAGCGTCGGCGAGTAGACGCCGAGGGCAACGAGCGCCAGCAAGATGTAGAGGACGATGGCACCGGCCACCCACAGGTCGGTGAACTGCCACGGACCGGTGAGAACGAGGAGGATGCCGACTACCGCGAGGCCGATGTAGGACGGGTTCGCCACGCGGTCGTCCATGAACTTGATCCCGCGCAGCGCCCAGCCGGCGTGCTCCGTCTCGCGGGCGGCGCGGTACAGCCAGATTCCGTAGCTGATGTTGAATCCCACGGCGACGATGGCGAAAAGGATGTGCAGCGTCTTCAGCCAGGGGTAGAAGTCCATGGGCGGCTCCATCGCTCACGAGGGATCAGGCCGATGGTACGACCGGCGTCCACTCGGGGTAGCATCGGTCCAAATGAGCGTTGATGAAGCCCGAACGCCGGTCATCGTCGATGGGCTGCGCACGCCGTTCGGACGGTATGGCGGCGCGCTGAAGGACGCCCGACCGGACGACCTCGCGGCACACGTCGTGAGCAGGCTCGTCGAGCGCACCGGCATCGATCCGTCGACGATCGACGACGTCATCCTCGGCGCCGCCAACCAGGCGGGGGAGGACAACCGCAACGTCGGCCGCATGGCCGCGCTGCTCGCCGGGCTGCCGATCGACGTCCCCGGCCAGACCGTCAACCGCCTCTGCGGATCGGGGCTCCAGGCCATCGTCGGCGCCGCACATGCCATCACCTCGGGCGACGGCGATGTCTTCGTGGCGGGCGGCGTCGAGTCGATGACCCGCGCGCCGCTCGTCATGGCCAAGCCGTCCGCCGCCTTCCCGCGCGGGGAGCAGACGATGTTCGACACGACGCTCGGCTGGCGGTTCACGAATCCGCGACTCGCCGATGCGTACTACCCGTACTCGATGGGCGAGACCGCGGAGAACGTCGTCGAGCGCTGCGGCGTCAGCCGCGAGGACCAGGACGCGTTCGCGCTCGCCTCGCAGCAGCGCTGGGCGGAGGCCTACGCCGCCGGCCGGTTCGCCGACGAGGTGGTCCCTCTCGACGTTCCTGATGGGAAGGGCACGCGCACCTTCGACACGGACGAGCATCCGCGGCCGGACGCCACGATGGAGTCGCTCGCCGCACTCAAGCCTGCGTTCAAGCGCGACGCGAGTGGCTCGGTGACTGCGGGGAACAGCTCCGGCATCAACGATGGCGCGGCGGCGGTTCTCGTCATGAGTCAAGCGCGTGCGCGCGAGCTCGGCATGCGGCCGATCGCGCGCATGATCTCGTCCGCGGTCGCCGGCGTCGACCCCGCGACGATGGGCCTCGGGCCGATCCCCGCGGCGCGAAAGGCGCTGCAGCGGGCCGGCCTCGAGGTCAAGGATCTCGACCTGGTCGAGCTCAACGAGGCGTTTGCCGCGCAGGCCCTGCCCGTGATGCGCGAGCTCGGCCTCGATCCCGAGACGACGAACGTCAATGGCGGCGCGATCGCCATCGGCCATCCGCTCGGGGCCTCTGGCGCCAGGCTGACCGCGACGCTCGTCCACGAGATGCGGCGTCGCGGCGCGCGGTACGGGCTGGCGACGATGTGCATCGGCGTCGGGCAGGGAATCGCGGCCATCTTCGAGGCCGTCGAATGACGACGAAGCCGGGCGAGATCAGCGTCGTCGCGTCCGGTGAGTCGTCGATCGCTCCGGACCTCGCGATCGTCTCGTTCAGCATCAGCGCCGACGGGAAGCAGCTCGCCCCGACCCGTAACGACGTCAACCGCCGCGCCTCTGCGGTGCTCACCGCGCTTCGCGGGCTTGGGATCGCGAAGCGCGACCTGAGCGCGCCGGACGTCGGCATCCATCCGCAGTACGACTATCGGAAGGGGCAGCGGCTCATCGGCTATCACGTCCAGCGCCAGCTGACCGCCAAGGTCCGCGACCTCGAGCGCCTCGGTGAGGTGCTCGACGGAATCGTGGCGGCGGGCGCAAATGAGGTCCACGGGGCCGAGATGTCGGCCGCCGATCCCTCGGCGTCGGAGCACGAAGCGCTGGCCTCGGCGGTGGCGGCCGCGAAGGCGAAGGCGTTGGCCATCGCATCCGCGGCGGGCGTGACGCTCGGTGCCCTGACGCGCCTCGAGGAAGAGGCCGACGGGGGGTTCCAGCCGATGCCGAAGCTGGCGGTGATGCGGATGGAGGCCGCGGGCAGCGTTCCGACCGAGGTCGCCTCCGGCGACCTGACGGTCACGCGCCGCATCCGGGCCTGGTTCGCGATCGGCTAGCGCGCCGCGCCGCGTGTCCGACGTCCGGCTCATCTTCTCGATCCAGGCTGTCCGCGCGTTCCTCTACGGGTTCAGCAGCATCATCGTGGGGGCATCGCTGGCCGCGTCGGGGCTCAGCGACGCGACGGTCGGGATCGTCTTCACGGCCATGCTCCTCGGGATGGCGATCTCGTCGATCGCGGTCGGCCGCTGGGGCGAGGCGATCGGTCGCCGCCGCACGTACGTCGGCCTGCTCGTCGTCATGGGTGTCGCCGGCGCCGTGTTCGCGCTGACCGGACTCGTGCCGCTCCTCATCGTCGCCGCCTTGACCGGCACGCTCTCGACCGACCCGAACGAGTCGGGACCGATCACGACGGTTGAGCAGTCGATGCTCGCCTCGGCGCCCGCAGCCGAACGCAGCCGCGTCTACGGGCGGTACAACGCGGTCGCCTACCTGGCTGGGGCGGCCGGAGCCCTCGCGGCGGGCGGGCCGAGCGCGCTGCGCAACATCCTCCCCGGCCTGCCGCCTGACCAGCGCTGGCTGCTCCTCATGCCGGTTGGTGCCGCGGTGTGCGCGGTCCTGGCGGTGCGCCTGAGCCGGACCGTCGAGGTCGACCCCACCGTCCCAATCGCGCAGCGCGGCCTCCACCGGTCGAAGTCGGTCGTCCAGCGACTGGCCGCCCTTTTCGCGCTCGACGCGTTCGCCGGCGGCTTCATCGTCGGCAGCTTCATCGTCTTCTGGTTCGGTCGCCAGTTCGGTGCGGGTCCCGAGCTCATGGGGCTCGTCTTCTTCGGGGTCGGGCTGCTCCAGGCAGGGAGCTCCGTCGCTGCCGGGTGGCTCGGAGCGCGCATCGGCCTCCTCAACACCATGGTCTTCACCCACCTGCCGTCGAACCTGCTCCTGGCGCTCATTCCCTTCGCGCCGACGCTGGGCCTGGCGATTGGCATGCTCCTCGCCCGATCGGCGCTGTCCCAGATGGATGTGCCCGCGCGACAGGCATATGTCGCGGCGCTCGTGGATCCGGCGGAGCGGACCGCTGCGGCGGGCTACACCAATGCGGCGCGCCACGTCGTGCGTCCGGCCGGTCCGGCGCTTGCCTCGGCGTCGATGGCGATGGCAGCCGGGATCCCGTTCCTGGTGGCAGGCGGCCTGAAGGCGGTCTACGACGTGGTGCTGTACTTCACATTCCGTGACGTTCGGTTGGGGGACGACTAGGCGGCGCCGCGCTTCGCCTCGTACATCGCGGCGTCGGCGCGGCAGAACGCGTCGACCAACGTCTCCCCGACACCCGGCGCGGCCCAGCCGATGGAGAGGCGGAGCGTCATCTCGCGGCTGCCACGCCAGCGCTCGCACGCTGCTTTGATCCGCTTGCGGACCGCTTCGGCGGCCGCCGGATCGGCGTCCGCGAGCAAGGCGGCGAACTCGTCACCGCCGACGCGGGCGACGACGTCACCGGTGCGCACAGCGTCGCGGAGGGCCGCCGCGGCGGCGACGAGCAGCTCGTCCCCGGCGGCGTGGCCGTGGGTGTCATTTGTCGCCTTCAGCTCATCCAGGTCGACCACCAGCAGCACCACCGGCCGCGGGTGGCGGTCGCGACGTGCCTGCTCCACGGTCAGCGTCTCATCCCACGCCACGCGATTGCCGACGCCGGTCAAAGGATCGGTGCGCGCCTCGTGTGCGAAGCGATCGCGCTGGGCTTCGAGGTCCTCGTGCGCGATCGCAAGGCGCAGCGCGGGCTCCGCGGCGTCGGCGAGGGCTCGCCCCACCCGCTGACACAGCTGCGTGAAGCCGCGGGGCCGAGCGTCGGTATGCCCGACGATGAGCGCCCCCATCGCCTCGGAGCGGCCGATGCCCAGCGCGTAGCACGACACGATCCGCAGGCCGCTGCGCCCGACCGCCGAGAGGTCCTGTTCGACGATCGGGCCGCGCGTGGCCCGATCGGCCAGCTCGTGGAGCGCCTCGCGCAGGATCTCGTCATCGGCCACCTTTGACCAGGCGGCGCCCGCACCGTGCACCTCGGTCGCGCCGTCGCGCTGGAGCAGGACGGCGCCGATCTCGCACGAGAGCGCATCGGCCGCCGTCTCGGCGACGTGGGCCGCGGCCTCGGCCAGGGAGTGGGGCGTGTGGTCGGTGAGCTGGCGCACCGCTTCGGACAGCTCGAGCTCGTCGGCGAGGAGCTTCGAGGACGGGATCTCGCCGACGCCCGCGACGGCTTCGGTCGCGCGAGTCATGAGCTCAGCCGACGAAGCGCGGATCGGCGCGCTGGACCCGACGACGACGACGTGATCGCCGACGCGGACAAGGGCCGCATGCGTGGCCCAGTACGGACCGATGACGCGGACCGCAAGCGGCTCGTTGACGCGCACGACTCGCCCGCCACGAGCAACCAGGCGCAGCACCGGCTCCTCGGAAAGGTTGACGTCCACGATTCCGGCCCAGCCTTCACCGCGCCCTGTGCCGCCACAGAGGCGGGCACGGTCGCCCGAGAGCTCGAAGACCATGAGGTCAACGACTCCGAGCGCGGAGGCGACGCCGGCGACGGCCGGGGAGGGTCCGGTTGGCATCGCGCCCAGCCTAGGTGGCTCACGATGCCCGGACGATGGGCCGATCGGTGGCCCGTCAGTACCGGGCGCGAGTCACGCGGCCTTGAGGTTGGGAAGCACCTTCTCGCCGAAGGTCGAGATGAACTCTGCCTGGTTGCGTCCGACGTTGTGGACGTAGATCTCGTCGAATCCCATGGCGACGTACTTCTGGAGCTCCTGCGTGTGCTCCTCGAGATCGGCGCTGATGAGCATCCGGTTCGCGAAATGCTCGATGCGCACGAGCTTCGCCATGTTCGCGAAGTCCTCGGGATTCTTGATGTCCTGCTTCGGGAACGGCATCCCGCCGTTCGGCCATTCCTTTACTGCCTGCTCCTCGGCGGCCGCCTGGGTCGGCGCCCACGAGATGTGCACCTGGAGCTGCGTCCGCATGGCCGATGCGTCCTTCCCCGCCTCCGTGGCGCCTTCGCGGAACTTGTCCCACAGCATCGCGATCTTCTCGTCGGCCGCGCCGACGGTGATGATCCCATCGGCGTACCGACCGGTGCGCTTCGCGTTCACCGGGCCCGCGGTGGCAACGTAGATCGGCACTGGCTGCTCGGGGATCGTGTAGAGGCGGGCCGACTCGAGCGTGAAGTAATCGCCGTCGTGCTTCACGACCTTCCCGGAGAAGAGTTTCGTGATGATCTCGACCGCCTCGAACATCATCGCGCTGCGGATCCCGACTTCAGGCCACTCGCCGCCGATGACGTGCTCGTTGAGCGCCTCGCCGGCCCCGAGGCCGAGCCAGAAACGGCCGGGGTACATCGCCCCGAGTGTCGCCGCGGCGTGCGCAATGACCGCCGGGTGGTAGCGGAACCCTGGGCAGGTCACCGCCGTTCCGAACGGCAGCTTGGTTCGCTGCCCGAGGGCCCCCATGAACGCCCAGGCGAACGCGGCCTGTCCCTGCTGCGGCGTCCACGGGTGAAAGTGCTCGCTCACCTGGAATCCGGCGTCGAAGCCGGTGGCCTCCGCCTGCTCGGCCCAGTCGAGCAGGTCGGTCGGATGGAACTGCTCGAGCATGCACGCATAGCCGATCTTCGTCATGCCGTTAAGCGTAGCCGGAAGGGCCGCCCGAGGGGCTCCGCCGGGCGACGCGCGGCTGACTCACGGTCCGGAGTCCTCCGCCGGTGACGCGGGCGCGCCGCTCTCATCACCCGCCCCGTCGAAATTCCGGCCATCATGCGCCCGATGGCGCTGATCCTCCACCGGCCCACCGACGTCGATGCGTTCATGGCGCAGGCCAGCGAGTTCCTGGCCGCGCGCGAGGCGGAGCACAACCTCTTCTTCGGCATTACGTCGCAGATCCGATCTGCGCCGGAGCTCTTCGCCGTGGATCGGCCGACCTTTGCGGTCGTCGTCGATAGGGGCGGGAACGTCGTCGCCGCCAGCATGCGAACCCCGCCGAACAACCAGGTCCTCTCGCAGATCGACGACCACCAGGCCGTCGACCTCCTCGCCGATGCGCTCGCCGGCGAGCAGCTCCCCGGGGTCCTCGGGCCGAAAGAGGCCGCCGAACGATTCGCGACTCGCTGGGCGGATCGGGCTCGGACGACCGCGCGGCTGGATGTCGCGGAGCGGATCTTCCGGCTCGAGCGGGTGGTCCCTCCCGCGTGTCCGGCAGGCGGCCGATGGCGTCTCGCCGGCATATCGGACCGCGATCTCATCGCCGGCTGGATCACGGCCTTCCACGAAGAGGCGACCCCCGGCCAGCCGCCGGTCAGTGATCCCGAGGCCGTCGCGGAACGTTGGGTCCAGGGGATCTATCGGCGGATGTACCTCTGGGAGGACGGCGGACGGGTGGTCTGCATGGTCGGCGCCGGCGGGCAGACCCCGAACGGAATGCGCATCGGTCCGGTCTACACCCCGCCCGATGCCCGTGGTCGCGGCTATGCGAGCACTCTCACCGCGGCAACCAGCCAGGACCAGCTCGACGGCGGCCATCGGTTCTGCTTCCTCTTCACCGACCTCGCCAATCCGACGTCGAACAAGATCTACCGGGCGATTGGCTACGAGCCGGTGTGCGACGTCGACATGTATCGGTTCGGTGCGCAGGCGTAACGCGCTCCTCGCGGCGCTCGTGCTTGCGGCGTGCACGTCCGTGACCGGCAGCCCCGCCGAGACGTGCGACGGGACGTGGCGGGGGATCGATGCGGTGGTTGCCACGCCTGGCGCCGGCGAGGCTGAGCCGCTTCCGGTCACGTGCATCCGGCAGGTCGGCGACAAACGGATCCGAATGGGCTTCTCGATGCCGCCGGGGCCGACCTGCTACCTGCTCGACGCGGTCCAGGTCGTCGAGTCGGCCGACGCGGTCTCGGTGCGGCTGATGGTGCGTCCCGACCCGGATCCGGCGTCAGGCGCATGCCCCGATCGACCGGGGCGGGTGACGACCGAGGTCGATCTGCAGGCACCGGTCGCGGACCGCGAGCTGCTGGATGCGGCACTGCCATGAGGCTGATCCGCCGACGGTGCCCGGCAGTCGCTACCATCGGTCCATGACCGACGTTCCCACCCAGCTCGTCATCGGTGGCGAGCTGCGCGACGCCGCCAGCGGCGCAACGTTCCCGACCTTCGATCCGGCCCATGGCGGAGAGCTCGCGACGGTCGCGAAGGCCGGGTCCGACGACGTCGACGCAGCGGTCGTCGCGGCGCGATCCGCCTTCGAGGGCGCCTGGGCGAAGACGTCGCCGGCGAAGCGCGCGCGAGCCCTCAACAAGCTCGCACAGCTGCTCGACGAGCAGACCGATGCCCTCGCCGAGCTCGAGAGCCGCAACAACGGCAAGGCGAAGTGGCAGTGCGCGGCCGAGATCAAGGTCGCGGCCGCAACATTGGAGCTGTTCGCGGGGACCGCGCAGCACCTGTATGGGCGCTCGCACGTCGTTAATCCCGCCGTCGTGACCTACACGCTGAAGGAGCCGGTCGGGGTCGTCGGCGCGATCATCCCGTGGAACTACCCGCTCATGATGGCCGCCTGGAAGGTGGCGCCCGCGCTCGCGACCGGAAATACCGTCGTCCTCAAGCCCGCCACGGCGACCCCGCTGACGGCGATCCGCCTCGGCGAGCTGGCGCTCGAGGCGGGGATCCCGGCCGGTGTGCTCAATGTCGTCACCGGACCGGGCGCGGAGGTTGGCGAGGCGATCGCCGCGCATCCGGGCATCGACAAGATCGCCTTCACGGGCGAGACGTCGACCGGGCGCCGGATCGCGGAGACGGCGGCGAAGACCCTCAAGCGCGTGTCGCTGGAGCTTGGGGGCAAGAGTCCGAGCATCGTCTTCGCCGATGCCGACCTCGACGCCGCCGTCATCGGCTCGCTGTGGGCGATCTACTACTCGGCCGGCCAGTCGTGCGAAGCACGCTCGCGGATCATCGTCCAGGACGCCGTCTACGACGCATTCGCATCGGCGTTCGCGGAGAAGACGCGGGCGCTCTCGGTGGGGGATCCGCTTGCCGAGGACACCAAGGTCGGGTCGCTCATCTCGCGTTCGCACGCCGACAAGGTCCGTGGCTTCGTGGAGATGGGCCTCGCCGATGGGGGCGAGCTGCTGGCCGGGGGCGACCTCTCGCTGGAGGGCGGGCTCGACGCCAACGCCTTCGTCGCGCCGACCGTCATCGGAGGTGTGTCGAACGACGCGCGCATCGCGCAGGAGGAGGTCTTCGGCCCGGTCGTCACCCTGACCCGCTTTGCCGATGAGGCCGAGGCCGTCGCCTTCGCGAACGACGTCCGCTACGGCCTGGCGGCAACGGTCTGGACCGCCGACGGCGCGCGCGGGCATCGCGTGGCCCAGCGCATCCGATCGGGTGCGATCGGCATCAACACGCCGTTCGTGGCGTTCCCAGGCGTTCCGTTCGGCGGGTTCAAGGAGTCGGGCTACGGTCGCGAGCAGTCGCTCGAGGCGCTCGACCTCTATACCGAGACGAAGGCGATCCTCCAGGGCACCTCGCCGAAGCCGGTCAACCCGTTCGGCGTCTGACGAGCCGATGGACACTGCCCTCGACGCCTGGTTCGACCGTTTCCCCGAGGGCTGGTGGGGCTACCACTGGGCACCTCCGCGGCCGATGAGCGCCGTCGAGCTCATCGCGACCCCCGCGTTCGACAGCCGCCTGATGGCCACGCTGTGGGCGGTCGTCAGCCGCCGCCGCTCGGTGATGCTGAGCTCGGAGGCGCCGCAGGCGGGCAAGACGACGACGCTCAGCGCCCTTGTCGACTTCCTTCCAGACGACACGACCGGCATCTTCGTCCGCGGCTGGTGGGAGGACTACGAGTGGCTCGACGAGATCGAGACGGGAACCGGCTACCTGCTGATCAACGAGATGAGCGACCACCTGCCGATCTACGTCTGGGGCCGCGCCGCGCGCGGGGCGCTCATCCTGGCCGGCAAGGGCTGGGGCATGGGCGCCACGATGCATGCCGACTCGCTCCCCGAGGCGCTCGCCAGCCTCCGCACCCTCGGCGCGACCGATGCGGACCTCGCCGGCCTGACGATCTATCTCCAGTTCTCGGCGTACGCAACCCCGGCCGGCATGTACCGACGGGTCGAGGAGGCGTGGCATCTGCGCCTCGACGACGACGGCGCCCTGGCACCGGTGCGCCTCGGCGCGATCGAGGGCGACCGCTCCCCGCGGCTGACCGGCGCGCAGCGCATGCCGTCGCCGCCGATGCTCCCGGACGATGGGGGCCGGAACGAGCGGCCACTCGAGCACGATCCGGCGGCCTACGCGCTTCTTGCGGCAACGCTCGGCATGGCAGCCGACGCGTTCGAGGCGGAGGTCTCGAGCCGCGCTGCGTTCCTCGAAGATCTCGGCGTGCGCGGCATCTGGGATCCGCCGGACGTCGCTGACGCGGTGCGCTCCTACCAGGCCTGATGCCCCAAACGAATCGATGACGGCGGGGTGGTAGGCTCGTCGCGCGATGACGATGCAGCCACCCGCCGAGACGACGATCGGTGAGCTCCGGGCCAGCGGCTATCGGTCGCGGAGTATCAAGGACGAGATCCGTGCCAACCTCCTGACCCGGATTCGCGAGGGACAGCCGTTCCTGCCGGGCATCCTGGGGTACGACGAGACGGTCCTGCCGCAGCTGGAGAACGCGCTCCTCGCCATGCAGGACGTGATCCTCCTCGGCGAGCGCGGTCAGGCGAAGAGCCGCATCGCTCGTTCGCTCGTTGGGCTGCTCGACCCATGGCTGCCATACCTGGCCGGGACGGAGCTCCACGACGATCCGTACGCCCCGATTTCGCCGCTGGGCAAGGCCATCGTCGCCGACGAGGGCGACGCGGCGGCCATCGGCTGGTGGGCAGCCGCGGATCGGTACAGCGAAAAGCTGGCGACCCCCGACATCAGCATCGCCGACCTCATCGGCGAAGTGGATCCGGTCAAGGTCGCCGAAGGGCGCTACCTGTCCGACGAGCTCACGATCCACTACGGCCTGCTGCCGCGCACGAACCGCGGGATCTTCAGCCTCAACGAGCTGCCTGACCTCGCCGAGCGGATCCAGGTCGGGCTCCTCAACGTGATGGAGGAGCGCGACGTCCAGGTGCGCGGGTACCGCGTGCGCCTCGAGCTCGACCTCTTCGTCATCGCCAGCGCCAACCCGGAGGACTACACGAGCCGCGGTCGGATCATCACCCCGCTCAAGGATCGCTTCGGCGCGCAGATCCGGACGCATTACCCCGAAGAGGGGAGCACCGAGATCGCGATCATGGAGGCGGAGGCGACGCCGTTCGGCGAGGCGAGCGGCGGATCGGTTCCCGTCCAGGTGCCAGGCTTCATGAAGGAGGTCGTGGCCGAGCTGTCGCAGCTTGCCCGCCGCTCCTCCGAAGTGAGCCAGCGCTCGGGCGTCAGTGTCCGTGTGACGATC
>Ga0157308_10000136_pt1 | contig 10731 bp, 10 predicted proteins | sample NitcycUS198509B2_FD_108396 | JGI IMG/M metagenome (GOLD analysis project Ga0157308, IMG submission 108396) | Soil microbial communities from Arlington Agricultural Research Station in Wisconsin, USA - Nitrogen cycling UWRJ-S198-509B-2 | ecosystem: Environmental > Terrestrial > Soil >...
GGACGGAACGTCGACCTCATAGGGAGGCTCCGGTGAGGAACCTGGGATGCCTAGCCCCACTCTAACACACTTGATGACCGGTCAACTGAAGATGGAATGGTTACCGGCAGTTGGGAGGCGGACTATTGCCAAAGACTTGCTTGAGATTGGTCCATCGTTCGAACTCGGACGGTGAAAGATCGCGGGCTCCGATGCTGCTCGATTTCGTAGAAAGTTTGACCCATTCTTCGTACCTCGCGCACTCTTCTGGCGATGCGGCCGGAAACCGGGTTTGCTCGGCGACTTTCCCGCCTTCGCCGGTTGATCCGGTCGAGACGGAGGATTTCGAGTCGAATTCAGGCGCCTCCGGAATCGTGCTGAAGCCTTCCCTGCCGGACTCCTGAAGTGGTTTGCACCCTGGCCGCGGCACATCCGTATACACATCTCCAGGGCACACGTACATGGCAGCGGCGACGAGAATGATGTCCAGCATGGCGGTCCCCTCCCATAGTGAAGCTGACAGGACCACAGTAGCATGTGTGGCCTGATCCGGAAAGCAAATCGACGTTTTGAAAGGGGTTGGGAACACGACGGGGGATGATTATTGAATCTTCTGCTCTTGCGTGAAAAACAAAGGCCGCCTCAATTGAGACGGCCTTTGCATTTGCTTTGCACAAGCAGACAGGTAATGGGTCCTATGATGAGAGCGGTCTCGGCTTTCTACCTCTCTCGACCTCGCCCGAGTGGAGATAGGATGCCCTGCCTGGCGACTTGCGCGGAGGGTCGGGCCACCGCGCTTGCCGAAAGTGTGCGGTCCGAAGGACTGCGGCGCATGTTTGAAGTTCAGGTCGAGCGAAGCGCGAGCTGAACGAGTTTGCGACGCAGAGCACCCTGAGGCTTAGCGCGGTCGAGCCGAGCGCCTGAGCGAAGGCAGACGGACTGTCTCCACTATGTCCCCATTTCCCAGGATGCGAGATATTTCTTTTGTTCCGGCGTCAACGTATCAATCGCCACGCCCATCCCGGCCAGCTTGAGACGTGCGATTTCCTTATCGATCGCGGGCGGCACCGGATACACCTTCTTCTCGAGATGCTTGTAGTTTTTGACGATGTACTCGGCGCCCAGCGCCTGATTGGCGAAGCTCATGTCCATCACGCTGGAGGGATGGCCCTCCGCCGTGGCGAGATTGACGAGCCGGCCCTCGCCCAAGAGGCTGACGCGGTGGCCGTTCTTCCGAAGCGTGAACTCCTCCACGCCTGGGCGGACAACGCGGCGTTTCTTTGCTTGTTTCTCGAGATGAGGAATATCGAGTTCGACGTTGAAGTGCCCGCTATTGCAGACGATGGCGCCGTCCTTCATGACCGCGAAATGCTCGCCTCTGATCACGTGGATGTTGCCGGTCACCGTCACAAAGAAGTCGCCGATCGGCGCGGCTTGCTCCATGGGCATCACCCGGAAGCCGTCCATGACCGCCTCCAAGCCCTTTAACGGATCGATCTCAGTCACAATGACGTCCGCCCCCATGCCCTTAGCCCGCATCGCGATGCCGCGGCCACACCACCCGTAGCCGACCACGACGACCACCGATCCGCAGATGAGCCGGTTGGTTGCGCGCACGATCCCGTCCATGGTGGACTGGCCGGTACCGTAGCGGTTGTCGAACATGTGTTTGGTGTCGGCATCGTTCACCGAGATCACGGGAAACTTGAGGACCTTCTTTTCCGCCATGCTTCGTAGCCGGATGACGCCAGTCGTCGTTTCTTCCGTGCCGCCGATCACGTTTTTGAGTAGGTCTTTTCTCTTCGAGTGCAGGTGCGAGACAACGTCGGCGCCGTCGTCCATGGAAACATGGGGGCGATGCGCGATCGCGGATTCGATGTGCCGGTAGTAGGTTGTGTTGTCTTCGCCCTTGATGGCAAACGTCGGGATGCCTTCGTGCTGAACCAGCGCCGCGGCCACATCATCCTGGGTGCTCAGCGGATTTGAGGCGCAGAGCCGGACATCTGCGCCGCCGGCCTTCAAGGTAATGGCCAGATTGGCGGTCTCCGTTGTCACATGCAAGCAGGCCGTGACCCGCACGCCTTTGAGCGGCCGTTGCCGCTTGAACCGGTTCCGGATCAGCCGCAGCACCGGCATGGTGGCTTCCGCCCATTCAATCTTGAGTTTGCCCTGGTCGGCCAGCTTGATGTCTCTCACGTCGTAATCCACGGATACCTCCCGTACGATGACTATGGCAATGGTGCCGAGCCCGGCAAGTTGTCAGAAAAAAGGGGACGGGCTCGGTCCGTCCCCTTCTTCGCTCCTTCACGATGTTTGGAGGAGTTAGAGCCCCGCTTCCTTCCGCAAGACTTTGGCCTTGTCGATTTTTTCCCAGGTAAACTCTGGTTCGTTCCGGCCGAAATGGCCATAGGCGGCGGTTTTCCGGAAGATAGGACGGCGAAGCTTGAGGTGCTCGATGATGCCCCGCGGCGTCATTGGGAAGTGCTTGCGCACGAGTTTATCCAAATTGTCCACGGACACCTTCTCCGTATTTTTCGTATCGACGAGCACAGAGACCGGATCAGCCACGCCGATCGCATATGCCAGTTGCACTTCGCACTTGTCGGCCAAGCCGGCCGCGACGATATTTTTTGCGATGTAACGAGCCATGTACGACGCCGAGCGGTCGACCTTTGTGGGGTCCTTGCCCGAAAACGCGCCGCCACCATGACTGCCATGCCCGCCATACGTGTCCACGATGATCTTACGGCCGGTGAGGCCCGTATCGCCCATCGGGCCGCCGACGACAAATCGACCGGTCGGATTAATGTGGTGTTTGACGCTGGTCGGATCATACAGGCCCTTCGGCATGACCGGCTTGATGACTTTTTCCATGATGCTTCGTTCAATCTGCTTGTTCGTGACGTCGGGACTATGTTGGGTGGAGACGACGATGGTATCGATCCGGATCGGCCGCCCGTTGCGGTATTCAACGGTCACCTGCGATTTGCCGTCGGGACGGACCCAGGGAAGAATGTTCTTCTTCCGCACTTCGGCCAGTCGGCGCGTCAGTCTGTGCGCGAGGACGATCGGCATCGGCATGAGTTCGGCCGTCTCGTTCGTCGCATAGCCGAACATCAGGCCCTGGTCGCCCGCGCCGCCCGAATCCACACCCATGGCGATGTCGCCCGATTGCTGGTGGATCGAGGTCAGGACCGAGCAGGTGTGGAAATCAAATCCCCATGAGGCGTCGCAATAGCCGACATCTTTGATGACGTCCCGAATAATGTCGGGAATCTCGACATAGGCTTTCGTGGAAATCTCGCCGGCGACAAAGGCGATGCCGGTGGTGAGGATGGTCTCACAGGCCACACGGCTGTACTTGTCCTGGGCGATGAGGGCGTCCAAGATTCCATCTGAAATTTGGTCGGCGATTTTATCCGGATGCCCTTCGGTGACGGATTCGGAAGTGAACAGATAATTGTTTCTCATGACACTCCTCAAAAAAGTTCAGCGGGCGATGGTGGCTCGATCTCAGTAGGGGGAAGGGCCCTGTGTGAGAAGGAAGCTCCGATGTGGAAACGAGGCCGATCATAGCGATTATCACCTGTTTTGTCTATTACTTCTAAGGAGGGGTCTGCGATCTCCGTCCGCGGTGCCTTTGCTTGACAGCCCTTTTCCGGCGCTTGTAAGATGCCTTGTTTTCGAGAAAATTCCTCCCAATCTGCGGACCACGTACTGTCCGGATAAAGGGATCGCCTTCCAGCGCACGACCGACCCTCGCCCCATCTGCCGTGTTCCAGGGCCGTAAGGGTTGTGTATCTGGTTATGGAACGAAAAACGTCACCCGCATGAACAGCCGGCAGGACACACTCACCGAACAGGATACTCCCCGTACCCCAGCTCCCGGAGTGGGATGGGAGGAGTTTTCGCGCGAGTTGGTGGCGTTCTTCGCCTCGATTAAGCTGGCCATGTTCCTCTTCTTGTTTATTGCGATTACCGCCACGATCGGAACGGTCATCCAACAAGGCGAGCGCCCCGAAACCTACATTCAGGAATACGGAGAGGAAGCCTACCGCTGGTTTCTGCGTCTTGGCTTCACCGACGTCTACCACACCTGGTGGTTTACGAGTCTTCTCGGGCTCCTATGCGTCAACTCGCTCACGTGTTTCTACAAGCGATTTCCGGCCGTCTGGCGATCGATGAAACAGGATAAGGTCAGTGTGTCGCTTGCCTTCATCAAGGGGATGAAGCAGCAAACCGAAGTGACCCTACCCGGCACCAAGGAATCGATCGCCCAGCAGATGGCGCAACACTACGTGGCTAAAGGGTATCGCGTGCTCGCCAAAAACGAGGGCGGTGAAGTGACGCTATACGCCACGAAGGGCGTGATGGGAAGGGTGGGCGCGCATATGGCTCACCTGAGTGCGACCGTTATTGTCCTTGGCGGTCTGCTCGGCAGCTACTATGGATTCCAGGAGTTCGGAGTGTGCCTGGAAGGGCAGACCTATCACATCCCGCGCGGCAACTTCGATCTGAAGGTGGAGAAGTTCTGGATCGATTATCATGAAAATGGGGCCGTGAAGAGCTACAACAGTACGCTCACGGTGCTCGAGGGCGGCGAGTCGAAGATGACCAAGACGATCACCGTCAACGATCCGCTGGTCTATAAGGGCATTTGGTTTTACCAATCGAGCTATGGCGACGCGTGGGATCAAATCGAAGTCGCTCGCATCAACATCAAGGATAAAGAGAGCGAGAAGGTCGTCAAGACCATCGATTTGGAATGGCAGAAAGAGCAAACCCTGTCGGAATTGAATCTCAAGCTGGCGATCACAGACTTTGTGGCGGATTTTGCGTTCAATTCAACGGAGAAAAAGGTCTATTCGAAGACCATCGAGCATGCCAACCCGGCGATCAAATTGACGGTCAACGAGCGGAGCACGGTGCAGGCGACGCCCTGGATTTTCTATCAATTTCCCGACTTATTCGAAATCAAAGACTCCAAGTATCAATTTGAATTGGTCGGGTACAAGCCGAAAAAGTACACTGGGCTTCAGATTGCCAAGAACCCCGGCATCAACATCGTCTGGATCGGTTCCACGATGATCGTCGTGGGCATTACCCTTTCTTCGTTCATTTACCATCGTCGGCTCTGGACGAAGATCATCCCCTCGGCCGACGGGGTGACCGTGCACGTAGGGGGGACCACACACAAGAGCCAGATTGATTTTCAAAAGGAATTCCGCAAGCTCTCGGAAAAGATACGGACATTCTCGGCATAATTCTGGTTTGTTCAAATAGGCCATCCGGCAAGGCCGCAGCGGACGAATTGGCGAAGCGTAGATCTTTTTCACCCGCCCGCCCATCGCCTGTGGGAACAGTCGTTTTCCCAGGCCGTACGTTGAGCCTATGAGCGATGTGAAAAGGAAGCTGCAAGGGTTCTTCAACAGCCTGCCAGTGGCCAAAAGGCACCGGTCTTGGGTATGATAGACGGATTCGACGGCACCTGACGCGATCGACGGAGGATACGATGGCCCGTTCACTGTTTCTGTTCGACATGACGTTCTGGCTCTACCTCGCTTCCCTGACCCTGTACATCGCCTATCTGTTCGCCCGCCGTCCCGCCATGGCCTTGGCGCCGGCTGGACATCCTTCGGAAGACTTCGATGAGCGGGACGGGGCCTGGGCCACGCAGTTGGGTCAGGTAGCCACGCTGGTGACGGTGTTCGGTTGGATGGTCAACACCGCGGCATTAATGACCCGCGCGTTCGAGCGGCTGGAGCATTCCGGGACCTTTGCGCCCTGGTCGAATCAGTTTGAAGCGATGGCCTATGTGTCCTGGGCCATCATCCTCGGCTATGTGGTGCTGGAACTGCGCTACAAGATCAAAGCCATCGGTGCTTTCGTCGTCGGAATTGGCTTTATTGCTATGGGCGCTGCCTCACTGTTGCCCTATCGCTATCAGACGGCAGAACCGCTCGTGCCCGCGCTCAACAGCTATTGGATTTATATTCACGTTTCGGTCACGCTGACCAGCTATGCCGCCTTCGCAATGGCCGGAGGCTTGGGAGTCATGTATCTTTTTAAGGAACGAGCCGAGCAGCGAGGCAGCCGGTCGCGGTTCTACGCCGCCTTCCCTGATCTCGAGACGATCGACGAACTAGGCTATAAAGCCATCATGATCGGCTTTCCAATGCTTGCCTTCGGGATCATCCTGGGCGCCATGTGGGCGAATTACGCATGGGGCGGGTACTGGAGCTGGGATCCAAAAGAAACGTGGTCGCTAATCGTGTGGTTGATCTATGGCGCGTACATTCACGCCCGCATGACCCGGGGCTGGGAAGGCCGTCGCGCGGCGATCTACGCCGTATTCGGTTTTCTGATGGTCATCTTCTGTTTCTGGGGTGTGAATTTCTTATTGTCCGGTCTGCATGCCTATGCCTAGTCTGATGCTAAAAACTTTCTTCAACTTCGTTCTCGGTCGCTCGTTCCTCTCGACCTCCTGTACCAGCGTACTGGAGGCAATGTAACTTTCCGCTCGCATGTTGATCGACGCGAGCGGCTCAAGTGAAGCGTGGTATGTACCTCCTCGATTTCTCGCTCGCTTCGGCCTTCACGGCCAACGACGCGTCTCGGCGCGGCGGGGTGGGTGGAGAATATTGATCGGCGCGTCCCGGGAAGTCGATTGCAGAGCAATCGCTAGGTCGGGAGGATGCAGAAGTGAGCATCCGACAAGACAGTAGCGGAGAATTTTCATGACCGAGCAGACGATTCCTGTCACGGTTCCTGCGCAAGGCAAGTCGCGCCTGTTGATTCTTGGCGTTGGCACGGCCATTCTCATCGCGGTCTTCACCCTCGTGTGGCTCCAGAGCGCCAAGTATGAGCCGCTCGCCGTCGGCAAACCCGCGCCAGACTTTTCGCTCTCTGATCTGAACGACAAGCCCTATCGCCTGACCGACTTTCGTGGGAAGGTGGTTTTCCTCAACTTTTGGGCGACGTGGTGCAAGCCGTGTCGTGAAGAAATGCCGTCGATGGAAATTTTGAACAAGAATTTCGAAAAGGACGGCCTCGTCATTTTGGCCGTTAGCATCGACCGGGTGACGACCACGAAGGACATCCCCCCATTTGTCAAAGGCATGAACCTGACGTTCCCGGTATTGATCGATTCGTGGGGCCGGACGGACAAACCCTATAAGCGGATGGGGGTGCCGGAAACGTTTATCATCGATCAGGAAGGCATCATTCGCGAAATTGTGATTGGCCCGCGCGATTGGACGAGGCTCGACAGTTTACAAGTATTGACCAAGCTTCTGAACGTGACACCCAAGACAGCCGAGCAGTCTTTTCCGGTGACATCGGAAGGAAAGCGGGGATGAACAGAATCATCCTCATCGCCGGACTCGGCTCGCTACTCATGGCGACGGGTGTTTCGCCGGTGGCCTTCGCCGACAGCGCGGCCTCGATCGCGCAGCGAGGCGTGGTCAAGTCCGGCGACCCCGCCCCAAACTTCCAGCTTCGAGACATGGAGGGGCGGATCGTTTCTTTGTCCGACCTGCGGGGGAAGGTGGTGCTCCTCAATTTTTGGGCGACCTGGTGCGGCCCCTGTCGTGTGGAAATGCCGGCCATGGAACGGCTGTACCGCACCTATGATCGGAAGGACTTCGAGATTCTTGCGGTCTCGACCGATGCGCAAGGCGTGGCCGTGACGAGACCGTTTCAGCAAGAGAATAGGCTCACCTTCCCAATCCTCCACGATGCGGACTTTCGGGTCGGCTTGTCCTATGGCGCGCGGACGCTCCCAATGACCTTCATGGTTGATCGGCAGGGGATCGTACGGCAACACATTTTTGGCGCCCGAGACTGGGAGGCTCCCGAAGCGCACCAGTTGATCGAAATGCTGATGAAATCTTAGTCGTCTCACACGCTAGGCAAGTCCCGTGACGCAATCTCTCAGCCAAATTTCGTTGATCGCTGCGTTTTCGGCAGGGCTGCTTTCGTTCGTGTCGCCATGCGTGCTTCCGTTGGTTCCTTCGTACATCTCCTACATCACGGGGTTGTCGATTGAACAGCTGACCGACGCCAATGCGAGATCTCAATTCAGGACCGCGATAGTCGTAAACGCCCTCTTGTTTATCGCCGGTTTCTCGGCGGTATTCATTGCCTTCGGCGCTTCGGCGAGCTTCATCGGTCAGATCCTGATTACCTATCAGGATCACATCCGGCGCATCGGCGGCGTGCTGATCGTGATCTTTGGCTTGTATCTGCTGGGCATCCTCAACATCAATTTTTTGCAGGTGGAACACCGGGTTCAATTTAGGAACCGACCGGTCGGCTATCTCGGGTCCTTTCTCATTGGAATCGCGTTTGCGGCAGGATGGACACCCTGCGTCGGTCCGGTGCTTGGTACCATCCTCTTGTATGCGAGCACAACCGACTCGTTGCTCAACGGCGTCCTGTTGTTGACCAGTTATTCGCTTGGGTTGGGTCTGCCGTTGTTTTTGACCGCGCTTGGCGTCGACCGGTTTCTGGCCTATTTCAAGCAAGCGCGTGCGTATCTCTGGGGGGTATCGACCGTCAGTGGAGTGCTGCTCGTCATTGTCGGCGTCATGATCTATGCGAATTCGTTGACGATGATTACGAGTTTCCTCGAGCGGTACGGTATCGGCTGGTACCTAGGTCAGTAACGCCTCCCATTCGCGCTATCAAATTTAATCCAGAACAGCTGTTCTTGTTTGCTTGAGGATTGGATGTGTCTTCCTCAGGCATGCCTCAAAACCTTTCAGGCTGATCAAATCAGTTGATAGCGAGGCCGCAACGAGTGAAGAGGCGAGGCGTACATTAGTCGCGTACGGCGAGTCTCAGAACGATGTGAGAACAAAGCTGGAAGGGTTTTTCAGACGCCTGAGTTAGCACCAGGCGCCGAGTCGGCAGGTCACGAACCCTTGTCCCATGCCCGTCGCCGAGGGAAGCCGCATGAGCCCATTGGCGACCTGAGGAGTGACGCCTCCCGGAGGCGCCGAATGCTGACTTTCTCCGGCTGAAGATGCTCCGGCTGAAGATGGTGGGGGACCGGCCGCGGGCGCGTCCGGCTTTTTGGCAACGAGGACAGAGGGCTGGGACTTGTTGATCTTTGCGAGCAGTTTCGCGCCCTCGCTGGAATGTGCGCTGTTTGGATACTTCTCGGCCAACAGTGTCAGCTTTTCACTGGCCCAATCGTCCGCCCCCAGATCGTGATAGCTCAGCGCCAAGAAGTACAGCGCATCGGGCGCCACAGACTTGTCGGGATAGATCTTCATGATCTGTTCAAAGCGGTGAGCGGCGGCCAAATAGGATTCGCGTCGATAGTAGAATCGTCCGACAAAGAGATGCATCTGGGCCAACAGATCATGGCATTCGTCGATCTTTTCCACGGCCTGGCCGTCGTATCGGCTCCCGGGATAATCCCTACGAAGCCGCTCGAATGAATCGATCGCCTTCTGAACCGGCTCCGGATCGCGTTCAACTCCTTTGGCCCGCTTCATATGGCTTTCACCGACCCGAAAGGCCGCGTAAGAGGCCAGCATGTGATTGCGGTGAAGATCGAGAAAGTGAAGATATTCGACGATGGCTTCGGCGTACTCCTCTTTCTCGAAAAAGGCTTCGCCGCGCTTCATGATGACGTTGGGGTCGTAGTTCTTCTCAATGGTATCGCCGAGAAAAATCGACTCGTCCGTTCCGCTGAGTGCCTTCTTCGAGGTGGGGTCACTGGTCTTGGGGGAACTCGAGCAGGCCAGCAATAGGCACAGGGCAGCGGTGCTCATTATGAGTGTCAAGCCGAACCGCCGCATAAATGGAATTGCCCCTAAGTGGTTGATGCCCAACATCTCTCGCTTCAAAAGTAGCAGGAGAGCACTCCAAATGCAATCTTTCATCCGCTTGGGTTGACCCCTGGAGGCGCGGGACCTATAATCCCGCGGTTCAGTGCAACTCATTGGCATTTCAGCAATGATTCGATCCAAAATTATCGGAACCGGGTCGTATCTCCCTGATCGGGTGATCTCGAATCGGGAGGCCGGGGCTGCATTAAAAATCGATCCGGACACCATCACCCGGCTCACCGGTATAGAGGAACGGCGATGGGCGGATCCCGCTCAGGCATCGTCAGACTTGGCGGTCGAGGCGGCTCGTGCGGCACTGAATGCGGCAGGGCTGGAACCAACTGCAATGGAGGCCATCCTGGTTTCGACCACTTCTCCCGACATGCCGTTTCCGTCGACCGCCTGTCACGTCCAGCGGAAATTGACCTGCGGCAGCGTGCCGGCGTTCGATGTCGCGGCTTCCTGTTCGGGCTTTTTGTATGGGCTTTCCATGGCGGATGCCATGATTCGAAGCGGCCAAATTAAGACTTGCCTCGTGGCCGCGGCCGAAGTGAAGTCCCGGACGCTTGATCCGCACGATCTCGACACAGCCCTATTGTTCGGTGACGGCGCCGGTGCCGTGATCGTACAAGGCGAACAAGAGGACAGCCAGCCCGGCCGAGGCCTGCTCGGGATCCGCCTCGCTGCGGACGGCGGTCGCCACGATCTGATTCGGATTCACGCCGGCGGCTCCCGCTGGCCTTTGACTCAGGACAGACTGGAGATAAGGGATCACACCCTGCGCATGCACGGCGCACCGCTGTTCCGTCTCGCGGTACGGCGCCTGGAGCAGGCGGTGCGGGACATCTTGAAGGAATTTGGCGTGGAATTGCGGGATGTGGCGCAATTCGTCGTTCACCAAGCAAACGGAAGA
>Ga0157308_10000145_pt1 | contig 10443 bp, 8 predicted proteins | sample NitcycUS198509B2_FD_108396 | JGI IMG/M metagenome (GOLD analysis project Ga0157308, IMG submission 108396) | Soil microbial communities from Arlington Agricultural Research Station in Wisconsin, USA - Nitrogen cycling UWRJ-S198-509B-2 | ecosystem: Environmental > Terrestrial > Soil >...
CGTCGTGCTCGGCTATTTCGCGATCACCGTTCTCAGCCCGACGGTGGTGCAGAGCGTGTGCGGCGGCGGCGTGTTCAGCATGGCATCGGCGGGGATCGCCGTCGGTATCCTCATCACCCCGCTGATCGCATCGGTCGCGGAGGACGCCCTCTACGCCGTGCCGGGCTCCCTCCGCGAGGCCTCGTATGGCCTCGGCGCAAGGAAACGCACGACGAGCCTTCGGGTCGTCTTTCCCGCGGCGATCTCGGGAATCGTTGCGGCCCTCATCCTCGGCGCGTCGCGGGCGATCGGCGAGACGATGATCGTCGCCATCGCTGCGGGCGCGTCGGGCGGATCGCTCTTCGAGCTGAACCCATGCCAGACGGGCCAGACGATGACGGCAGCCATGACGGCGCTCGCCATCGGCTCCGAGCAGGTGCGCGGGGCGAGCCTCGCGTTCCCGAGCCTTTTCTTCGTCGGGCTGATCCTCTTCCTCATGACGCTCGGGCTCAACCTGATCGCTGACGCCTACGTGCGCCGGGTCCGGAGGCAAATCTGATGGCTGCCGCGGCGCCGCGCCCGGCACTCACCACCACCGAGGTCGTGCGGAAGCGGCTCGAGGGAGGACAGGTCGAATGGCGCGGGCTCATCTTCGAAGGCCTGCTCCTCGGCTCTCTGCTCGTGGCGTTCGCCATCCTCGTCGCGCTCCTGGTCACGATCTTCGTCAGCGGGCTGCCGGTGCTCCTCGAGCGCGGGCTCGACTTCTTCACCGCGCCGCTCGCCGCCGATCCCGGTCGTGCCGGCGTCGGACAGGGAATCTTCGGGTCGCTGGTCCTCATCGGCTTCGTGATCATCGTCGCCATCCCGATCGGGGTCGGCGCGGCCGTCTACCTCGAGGAGTACGCACGCGACACCTGGTTCACTCGGCTCATCAACACGACGGTCCGGAATCTTGCCGGGGTCCCTGCGATCGTCTACGGGCTCCTGGGCCTGGCGTTCTTCGTGGTCATCGCCGAGCCGCTGGGCAACGGCGGGCGCAACGTATACGCCGGCGGCCTGACGCTCGGCGTCCTCGTCCTCCCGATCGTGATCATCACGTCGGCGGAGGCGCTGCGCGCCGTGCCGTGGACCATACGCGAGGCGGCCTACGGCGTCGGCGCCACGCGCTGGGAAGTCGTGCGTAGCCACGTCCTGCCGTACGCAGCGCCGGGGATTCTCACGGGCACGATCCTCACCCTGGCGCGCGCGCTCGGCGAGACGGCGCCACTCATCGTGATCGGCGCGATCGTGGGGACGTTCCGTTACACCGCGGAGAGCTTCGTCGACCAGTTGAGCGGGCCGTTCACCGGCCTGCCGACGATCATCTACGCCTGGGCGAAGCGGCCGGACGCGGAGTTTCGGGAGATCACCTCGGCCGCCATCATCGTCCTGCTGGTGGCCCTCCTGACCGTGAACGCCGCGGCCATCTACCTGCGCAACCGATTCGAACGGAGGTGGTAAGTTCGTGACCGTGGAGACCGAGATGGAGCCAGCCGCACGCAGCGACACGTCCGTTCGCGAGGCGCCCACAATACGGGTGATGACCGACCAGACGCTCGACGAGGCCGCGCGCATCGCGAGCGCCAGCGGAGACGAGAGCGTCGCCGTCGACTTCAAGCCGGAAGAGGTCATCTTCGACCTCCAGGCGCTGTCCTGCTTCTATGGCTCGTTCCGGGCCGTGCGCGACATCAACCTTCGGGTGCCGCGCAACAAGATCACGGCGATCATCGGTCCGTCCGGATGCGGAAAGAGCACGCTCCTCCGGAGCTTCAACCGGATGAACGACCTCGTCGAAGGAGCGCACATCGAGGGCAGGATCCTGTACCACGGAGTGGATCTGTACGCCAATGGCGTCGACCCGGTCGAGGTGCGCCGCCGGATCGGGATGGTCTTCCAGAAGCCCAACCCGTTCCCCAAGACGATCTACGACAACGTCGCATTCGGGCCGAGGATCGCCGGATACAAGGGAGACATGGCCAAGCTCGTGGAGGAGTCGCTTCGACGCGCCGCTCTCTGGGACGAGGTGAAGGACAAGCTCGGCTCGATCGCCACCTCGCTGTCCGGTGGCCAGCAGCAGCGCCTCTGCATCGCCCGGGCGATCGCCGTCGAGCCGGACGTGATCCTGATGGATGAGCCCTGCTCGGCGCTCGATCCGATCGCGACGCTGAAGATCGAGGAGCTCATGCGCGAGCTCAAGGAGAACTACACGATCGTCATCGTCACCCACAACATGCAGCAGGCGGCGCGGGCGAGCGAGTTCACGGCGTTCCTCTCGATGGGTGAGGATCGCGCCGGCTACCTCGTCGAGATGGCGCCGACCGACCAGCTCTTCACGAGGCCGGCGAACCGGCTCACCGAGGATTACATCACCGGTCGCTTCGGCTGAGCGGCGGGAGGAAGCCCATGGAACGTGCAACCGATGCCGAGGCGGAGGCGGTCGAGAGCCAGCCCGAGCCCGACCATACCGGCCCCCGCCACACATTCGATCGTCAGCTCGACCAGGTCAAGGACGACGTCCTCCGGCTCGGAGCCCGCGTCGAGGAGGCCCTGGAGCGCGCCGGACGGGCGCTCTCGGAGCGAGACTCGGACCTGGCCGATGCCGTCCGCTGGGAAGACGCGGAGGTGAACGAGCTCCAGCGGGGCATCAATGCGGAGATCGCTTCGGTCATCGCGACCCAGGCGCCCGTCGCTCGCGACATTCGCGAGCTGCTCTCGCTCTACCACGCCGCCGCCGAGCTCGAGCGCATCGGCGACTACGCCGTGAACATCGCCAAGCTCGCGCAGCAGCTGGCTGCCGAGCCGGAGACGCCGATCCTCAAGCAGATCCCCCGTATGGAGCAGATCTGCCGCGAGCAGCTGCGCGCGGCGATGCGCGCGCTGGTCGACGTCAGCGAGCAGGAGGCACGGCAGGTCGCCCTCCGCGACGACGAGCTCGACGAGCTCTACAACTCGGTTTACGAGGACGCGCTTCAGCTCATGATGGTCGCCCCGGAGCGCGCTCGCCAGGCCGTCCACATGCTGTTCACCGCCCACCACCTCGAACGGCTCGGCGATCGGGTCACGAACATCGGCGAGGACGTCGTCTACCTGGCGACCGGCCAGATCGAGGATCTCAATAACTAGCCAGCCGATGCGACGACGCCTCCTCCTCGTCGAGGATGACCCGACGCTTCGCCAGGCGCTGACCTTCAACCTCGCTCGCGAGGGCTACGAGGTCTCGTCGACAGCGGATGGCGAATCGGCTCTCGAGGCGGCGCGGAACGAGCGGCTCGACCTCATCCTCCTCGACGTCATGCTGCCGGGGATGAGCGGCCTCGAGGTCCTGCGAGCGCTGCGCCGCGATGGCGTCAGCACGCCGATCATCGTGCTCTCCGCGAAGGGCGACGAGATCGACCGCGTCGTGGGCCTCAAGGTGGGGGCCGACGACTACGTGTCGAAGCCGTTCAGCCGGCCAGAGCTCCTGGCGCGTATCGAGGCCGTGCTGCGGCGCCACCGGCGTGAACCTGACGTGCCGGAGCAGCGGGAGGAGCTGGCCTTCGACGGAGTGAAGATCGACGTCGCGCGGCGCCAGGTGGAGGTCGACGGCCGAGAGATCCACCTCACGACGAAGGAGTTCGACCTGCTCGCCCACATGGCCGCGTCGCCGGGTCGGATCTTCACCCGTGACCAGCTGCTGGCGCGGATCTGGGGTTACGACTACCTCGGCGACGGGCGGACAGTCGACGTCCACGTCAGCTGGCTGCGCGGCAAGCTTCGGGGGAGCGACGGACACAACTACTTCCGCACGGTGCGCGGCGTCGGCTACGCCTTCTCGCCGCGGCACGCGTGATCGACCTGCTCGCGGCCGGCGCCTTCGACGCACTCGTCCAGCGCCGTGGCGGCGACCTGCTGCTCCTGGTCGACGACGGGCTTCGGATCGTGCGCGCGGGCCCCGATGCGGCGGCGCTTGCCGAGCGCCCGGAGGAGATGCTCGCGGGCATGAGTCTCATCGCCGCCTTCGGATCGGCACCACTCGACGCGATGGCCCGCCACGCGATCACGATGCGCGAGGTCGTCACCGGGGAGGCGGATCTCGGCCACCTGGGGGAGCGCCAGTTCTCGGTCGACGCCGTGCCGCTCGATCATGGCCTCGTGATCTCGCTCCACGACATCACCGCGCTGCGCCGAATGGAGCGCGTCCGGCGCGATTTCGTGGCGAACATCGGCCACGAGCTGCGAACGCCGCTCACCTCTATCAAGCTCCTCGCCGAGACGCTGACCTCCGGAGCGGTCGACGACGCGGCGACGACGCGAGACTTCGCGACCCAGATCGAGCGCGAGGCCGACCACCTTGCTCAGCTCGTCGACGAGCTCCTGGACCTGTCGGTGATCGAGTCCGGGCAGACGAGGCTCGCGCTCGAGCCACTCGACCCCGACGAGGTTGTCGCCAGCTGCATTGATCGGATTCGACCGGTCGCCGACCGCCAGGAGATCGGCGTACGACGCAGGTCGAGTGACGGACAGGGCGTGCGGGCACTGGCGGACCCTGGACGCCTCGAGCAGGCGCTCATCAACCTGGCGCACAACGCGGTGAAGTACAGCCATCCCGGCGGCGAGGTACGAATCGGCTGGGAACATCACGACGACGTGGTCCGCTTTTCGGTCTCCGACGACGGCATCGGCGTGCCGGTGAGCCACCAGGAGCGGATCTTCGAGCGCTTCTACAAGGTCGACCGATCGCGTGCGCGGGAGCGTGATGCGGAGCAGCTCGGCGGCAGCGCCGGACTCGGGCTGGCGATCGTTCGGCACATCGCCGAGGCCCACGGCGGGTCTGTCGGCCTCAGGTCCGAGGAGGGCGTTGGCTCGACCTTCTGGATCGAAGTTTCTGCCGCCCCGCCGCCCTAGAGCTTCCCACGGCAGACGCTCGGAGCCGGCGCCTCCAGGTGGTCGGCGGCGACCAGTGATCCGTTGGCGTCGATACTCAGAGCCCAGGTCGACCCTTTGCGATTGGGAATCGGCGTCGCGATCGGCAAGTCGTCGGCCCCCGCCATGTGTCCAAGCAAATCGGGGATCACGGCGCCCTGGCTGCAGACGATCGCATCGTGCTGCGCGTCGCCCTGCCGGCGCAGCAGGGCCATCGCCTCAGCCTCGCGGCCGGGATAGCCCACCTCCGAGAACAGCGGCGTCTCCTGGACGGGGACGGCGAGTGCGTCTGCCACCGGCGCGACCGTCTCGACGCAGCGGCGGACGTCGGCGGAGAGGATCGAGCCGATCTCGAACTGCGCGAGAAGGTGCACGAGCTCATCGGCCTGGGCGATGCCGCAGTCGTCGAGCGGGCGCTCGCGGTCGTCGCCCGCCCACTCCGCACTGCTTCCGGCGGAAGCGTGACGCACCAGGAGGACCGTCCGCGTGGGCGCCGTCCCGCGCGCGAAGCGCTCGAGGAGCTCGCGATCGCTCTCGCGCGTCATCCGCTCGCCGGCGTCCGCGAGTGAGAGCCACTCGAGCCGATCGACTTCGGCCGTCGGTGAGAAGGCGCCCTCCTCAGCCTGCATGGCCCACCAGCGGACGACCTTTGTCCGCGCGCCGCCCATCCCGCTCTTCTCGTAGCGGCTCTCGCCCAGGGGTCGCCCCACCCGCACGTGGTAGCCGGTCTCCTCGAGCACCTCGCGAACCGCTCCCTGGAGGTCCGACTCCCCCGACGCGAGCTTGCCCTTTGGGAGGCTCCAGTCGTCATACCGCGGTCGGTGGATGACGGCGACTTCGACCGTCGGCTCGCCGGCGAAGGTTGCCGCGTGGCGCCACACGACGCCGCCGGCGGCGCGGATGGGAACCGCGGTCACGACGCCCACTTGCGCCAGCGTCTCCGCTTCAGCTCGGGCCACTCGTCGAGGAACGCCATCCGCGCCTCGGCCGAGCGCTTTCGCTGTCGTTCGACGAGCCGGCCCGCCTCGAACGCGTAGGCGACCCCGCGACCGCGCATCGTGCTGCGAATGGCCGCCTCGGCAAACGCCGCGTCCTGCGACAGCCCGAGCTGGTCCTGCGCCAGGGCGAGGCGGTCGGCGAACCGCTGCGCGCCCTCGTGCCGGTCCGGCAGGACGCGACCCGCGAGCTCGGCGGCGTACCGGGCCCGCTTGGCGCTGATCCGCGCTCGGTGGAACTCGTCGTCCGGCTGCTCCGGGGCCAGGTCACGGGCGCGTCTGCGGAACCGGTCCCACGCCTGCATCGCGAGATCGGGCAGGACCGCGTCCGCCGGGGCCGTCGCCGCGGGGCCGACGGGAGGCGTACCGACGCCTGCCACGAGGACGTCGAGCAGCGCCGCGTACTCCGGCGCCTCCATCGCCGACTGCAGGCTCGTCTGCGCGGTACGTCGCCGAACGTCCATCTCCGCGAAGAACGGCCGCAGGGAGACCGCAAGGTCGCCGGTTGCTCGAAGGCTGTCGATGAGGACGTCAAGGTCGCGCGCCTCTGCGAGCGCGTGGCCGATCGCCTGGAGCTGCGGCTCGACCGTCGCACGCCAGCCCGGATCGACCGCATCGGCCAGCGTCCGGAGGTCGCTACGCAATCGGCGGATCGCCACGCGCACCTGGTGGATGCCCTCGCCGTCGCCCATCCGCGCCAGCGGGTCATTCCGGACCAAGCGCTCGATCGCATCGGCGAGCGCCACGCGAAGGGCATCCGCCATCGTCGGCTCATCCGGGAGCGACCCGATGTGCGCGTCCGGCGGCGCCGTCGCCCGCGAGCCGAGTGCGCGCACGACCTTCGGGATCGGTTCGGCGCCGGTCGCACCCGCCTCGGTCAGCTGGTCACCGAGCGCCGCGAGGTCGAGGTCGCCGCGCAGGTCCTCCACCTCCAGCTCGCGGAAGCGCGACACGACGCGCCGGCCCTCGATGACCGAGACCTCGTCGACGTCGACCTCGGCAACCGGAACGTCGGCCTGCGGATTCACGAGGTGCATCCGGCGTCGCCGGATGCGAAGGGTCGCGACGGCGCCCAGCGGGGCGCGGCGGGCGTATGCCGTGACGAGCGACCTCGCCCGGGGCGGCGGCTCGCGCCCCGGACCGTCGAGGTGCCACTCGTTGCGCTCGGTCATCGATCCCTCGTTGCGGATCGGGAGCTTGAGCGTCCACATCGGTCCGCCGTCCTCGCCAGTTCGGTAACGCAGCGTCACTCCGTGCCGGGCGAGGCGCAGATCGGGAGTGTCGTAGTAGGTCGCGCGAAGGTTGAGGTCGGGCAGGAGGACGATGTCGAGCGGCTCCTCGCCGAGGGTCAGCGCTGGAAGCGCGAACCGGCCGGGAAGCGCGAGTTTCAGCTCACGTTCGCTCATCGATCGGTCATTCGGCCCGCACGAAGCATCAAGGTCTCCTGCAGGGGCGGCCCACCTCGCTTCGTGCCATTGCCCCGGATCCAGGTCCCGTCGGAGCTGAGGCGCCACGCCGTCCGATCGCCGACAGCGAGGTCCAGGATGGAGCGCAGCCGCGCGCGGTGCGCCTCGTCATCGACGCGGACCAGGGTCTCGACCCGCCGATCGAGGTTGCGATGCATCATATCGGCGCTACCGATCCAGATCTCGTCGGCAGTCCCGTCGCCGAAGCGGTAGACGCGCGAGTGCTCGAGGAAGCGCCCCAGGATGCTGCGAACGGTGATGCGCTCGCTCAGGCCCTTCACCCCGGGGCGCAGCGAGCAGATGCTGCGCACGACGAGGTCGATCGGGACACCGGCATGTGATGCCTCGTACAGGGCGTCGATGACCTCCTCGTCGACGAGGCTGTTGAGCTTCCAGGTAACGCGTGCTGGCCGGCCGGCCAGCGCCTCGTCGGCCTGGCGGCGGATCATCGTGATGATGCGGGGGCGGAGGTCCTGGGGCGCCACGATCATCGAGTCGTAGGCGGACCGGTGCGAGTAGCCGGTGAGCAGGTTGAACAGGTGCCCGACGTCGGCCGCCAGGACGGGGTCTGCGGTGAGGAGGCCGACGTCCTCGTACGTCCGCGCCGTCGTCGGGTGGTAGTTGCCAGTCCCGACGTGGACGTAGCGGCGGATCCCGTCCGGCTCCTGGCGGACGACGAGGGCCAGCTTGCAGTGGGTCTTCAGGCCGATGAGCCCGTAGACGACGTGGCACCCCGCACGCTCCAGCATCCGCGCCCACGCGATGTTGGCCTGCTCGTCGAAGCGCGCCTTGATCTCGACGAGGACGACGACCTGCTTGCCGGCCTCTGCCGCTGCGATCAACGCGTCGACGACCGGGCTCTCGCCCGAGGTCCGATACAGCGTCTGCTTGATGGCGAGGACGTCCGGGTCTGCCGCCGCCTGCTCAATGAAGGCCTCGACGCTGCTCGTGAAGGAGTCATACGGATGGTGGACGAGCATGTCGCCGCGGTCGAGCGTGGCAAACACGTCCACGTCGCCATCGGCGTCGCGCATCAGGCCGCGCGGCAGCGCCGCTTGGAATGGCCGGAACTTCAGATCCGGCCGGTCGAGGTCGACGAGGCTGTACGTGTCGACCAATCCAAGTGGACCTCCGAGCCGGTGCACGAAGGCGTCCGCCAGCTGCAGCTCCCGCATGAGCAGGTCGACGAGGTGGTTCGGCATGCGCCGGTCGACCTCGAGCCGCACAGCCGGGCTGAACCGCCGGCGACGGAGCTCGGCCTCGAGCGCGCGGAGGAGGTCCTCGGCGTCATCGTCGTCGAGCTCGACATCGCTCGCCCTGGTCACACGGAACGGGTACTGCGAGAGGATCTCCATCCCGGGGAAGAGGAGCTCCAGGTTCGCCGCGATGACCTCCTCGAGAGCGACGAAGGTCTCGCTGCCGTCGGCCGCGACGAACCGCGGGAGGAGCGGTGGCACCTTGATTCGCGCGAACCGTGTCCGCCGATCGCCGGGATCGCGCAGCCAGACGGCTAGGTTGAGCGAGAGATTCGAGATGTACGGGAATGGATGTCCCGGGTCGACGGCGAGCGGCGTCAGGACCGGGTAGACCCGCTCGCTGAAGTGGGTCGTGAGCGCTGCCTGCGCGTCCTCCGACACCTGGTGCCAGCGCAGGACGCGGATGCCGGCCCGCGACAGCCGCGGCTTCAGGTCGCGGGTGAATACCTGGCTGTGACGTTTCGCGAGCACGGACGTGCGATCGGCAATGTGCTGGAGCTGCTCCGTTGCGTCAAGCCCGTCGGGTGAGAGGAGGCCCGGGGCTGCGAGCTGCTGCCGCCGAAGCGTGGCGACGCGGACCTGGAAGAACTCATCGAGGTTGTTCGCGTAGATGGCGGCGAACTTCAGCCGCTCGAGGAGCGGCAGCGCCTGGTCCTCGGCGAGGGCGAGGACGCGCTCGTTGAAGTCGAGCCATGAAAGCTCACGGTTCTGGAACCGATCCGGAGAGCCTTCCCACCCGGGCTCTTCCGCGACCGTTCGGACAAGTGTCGCCATTGGGAGGCCGATCCTACCGCCGATTTGTGAATCCGCAATCAATACGTCGGTCCCATGCCAACCCGATGCGCGGGGACGCCTAAGGCGGTCAAGCCGAGCCGATCATTCCCTCAAGGAAGGCGATGACGTCAGCGCGCTCGTCCATGAGCTTGTGGACCGGCTTTCCGATGCCATGGCCGGCATCGGTGTCGATGCGCGCGACGATCGGCGCTTCGCCGGCCTGCGCCGCCTGGAGCGCGGCGGCGAACTTGAAGGAGTGGCCCGGCACGACCCGGTCGTCGTGGTCGCCCGTCGTCACCAGCGTCGGCGGGTAGACCGTCCCGGGCCGGATGGTATGGAGTGGCGAGTACGCCAGCAGCCACCCGAACTGCTCGGGGTCGTCGGCGGAGCCGTAGTCGGAGGTCCAGCCCCAGCCGATCGTGAAGCGATGGAAGCGGAGCATGTCCATGACGCCGACCTCCGCCACGGCCGCGCCGAACAGCTCGGGATGCTGGGTCAGGCTGGCGCCAACGAGGAGGCCGCCGTTCGAGCGGCCGAGGATACCGACGTGCGCGGCATCGGTCCACCCCGAGGAGGCCAGCCACCGAGCGGTCGCCGCGAAGTCGTCGAACACGTTCTGCTTGTTTGCGAGGCGCCCCGCGTCGTGCCATGTCTTTCCGTATTCGGCCCCACCCCGCAGCGACGCGACCGCCAGGAGCCCTCCGCGCTCCATCCATGCCAGCCACTCGGGCTTGAACATGGGACCGATCGCGATCTGGAAGCCGCCGTAGCCGTACAGCAGCGTCGGGACCGCCCCGGTGCGTTCGAGATCGCGCCGGCGGGTCAGGAACAGCGGGATGCGCGTGCCGTCAGCCGAGGCCGCGAAGACCTGTTCGGTCACGAAGTCTTCCGGCGACCAGGCGAGCTGCGCCGCACCTGACGCGGCCACGGTGCCATCCGCCATCCGCACGGCGAGGACCGATTCGGGCGCAGCGAAGGTCGCGAAGGTCAGGTAGAGGTTGGGGTCCTCGCGCCGCCCGGAGAGGCCCGCGA
>Ga0157308_10000152_pt1 | contig 10350 bp, 11 predicted proteins | sample NitcycUS198509B2_FD_108396 | JGI IMG/M metagenome (GOLD analysis project Ga0157308, IMG submission 108396) | Soil microbial communities from Arlington Agricultural Research Station in Wisconsin, USA - Nitrogen cycling UWRJ-S198-509B-2 | ecosystem: Environmental > Terrestrial > Soil >...
CTAACGCTTTTTCGTATGCTTTCAAAAACGTATCAGTAACAGCGTTAATGTTTTCCGACAAAGCTGGTCTTACAAAAGGACGTGCGGGAGTTTTTTCATTTCCGAATTCTATCTGGCGCCAATAGGGGGTAGGTGCGTTTTTAGCATCTACTAATTTTGTTCTTACATTTGCGCCGCCTAGGATACCAACTCTAAAGGCTAAATCCCCCGTGCTCTTAAACCTGTAATTGTTCCAACGTAGGTTTACATTGTCGGTAATTGATCTTATGGTTTTAGGGTCATCGAAAGTTTCCGCTCTTTTCTTAATATCTTCTGCAATTAATTTTGCAGCTTTACGTAGTGCGGCCCGCCCGCCCTTATACTTGACGTCATTGGTTACGGCCTCGAATTTCTTTTTGAGGCTTTCCAATCCCGTAAGTTTAAAGGAGACTTTATCAACCACGTTGAACTCCCAGCAAAGCGCTTAAAGCCTTGCCTGATTTAATTTCATCTAGCCGCCATTGGCACCACGCTAATTCGTGGGCCCATTCATCGCGCTCAGGCGTGACTATATCATTTATGGCGTGACCCGTCACTGGCCATGCCATTGAGCCTTTGTCCGCGGTGATAGTGGGCTTACCGGCCAATACCGCATCTACTGCCGAATTGCTGTTGTAAGTAATCACAAGGGCCGCGCCTGCTAGGGCTTCGTCAAGCGTACCGCGTGAGCGCTCCGTGCCTCTAACTATCGCGCGGTGGCCCTTGCGCAGCGCTTCAGGGTGTGGGCGAAAATGTACGGGCATTTGGTAATGTTCTGCAGCTTGCTGCGCGGTTGCGTTATACCACGGAAGTAGGTCTTGTCCACGTAAGCTAGCGTCGCCTGGCACCTGCCCCATGATTAAAATATATTTGCCGTCGGTATTCCAAGGCTTTAGCGGGCTGAAATTTTGCTTGAAGCGCTCGCCGTTGTCTTTAGGGGCTGGTGCAAAAGTGCCGTAACCGTTGAGCCCGTTCCAAGCAAGTGATGTCCAGTTAAAACGGTCGCCTAAATACGCCCTTTCCATGACGAGTACAGAATGGTTTTGTGCCCGCAAAGCTTTGCCCGCACGCCAACCCCAACACGCGACAAATTTTGTTTTGCAGCGAGTCGCGCTGGTTAGCGTCGAATGAAAGCCGAGAGCCTTAAGGCCCTCGGCTAGCGCTGCCTGGTGCGCTAGTTGGTGGGGCGCTCGGTGCGATGCTAAAATGGTGAAGTGCAAGCTACACCTATACCCATGAGAGAATGTTTATCTATAAACTCTATAGTTTCATAAATATCAGCTTCTTTTATCTCCTGCCATAGAATAGGTACTTCAACCTTATTTTTATGTACCTTTTCTATTTGGCCAGTGCCTACAATATCATGGAAGGCTACTAGCTCCGCTAAAGGGGCGTAGTTTGCGAAGTCGGTAGCGACGCCTTCATAAAGATGATTGCCGTCAATCAAAGCCGCATCGAAAGGGCCGTTTGAATAAACCTTTTCAATTATCGCATCGTCGGTACTGTCACCAAAAATTACTTCGATATCGTAGCCGCGCTGAATCAAATCACGCGCTGCAGCTTTAAGGCTGGTTTTGGAAGTGCAACGGCCCCAAAGCCCGCCGGGTAAATCGACTGCGACTCCCTTGCTACCATTAGGTAGATTAATCATTACTTCGTGAAAGGTATCACCATGACGTGCACCTATTTCAAGGTAACTTTTAACGCCTTTGTCTTTCAGCAATTTTATATAAGATCGGAGCTCATATTCGTTTTGGGAGGCTCTACGGCCCGAGAGTGTTTTTAACATGGTAAGACTTCCTCTAAAGGCTTTTTGATAAAGCAATCCAACGTGGTCACGCGCGAGCAATTAACTATCGTCGTTCTTGTTCTTTTGGACAAATGTAAAAATTGTTTGCGCCACATATCGCACTTGTTCGCATTGGGGTTGCTGGTTTGGTCGTGGTCACCATGCCAGTGCGTACCGTATTTAGTAGTGCAATCATAGCCAAGTAAAATAATTTTAGCCGCGCCGAACTCTATGGCCAATTCAATAGCCCGCAAGCCAGAATTAAACGCCCCGTAGCGGTCATGAAAACGTATTTTAAACCTATCCGCCGCAGTGCGCGAACATGTCCAGCGTTCGGCGGGGGCATCTATTTTATTACCGTAGTTTGCCCAAAAGGCATTATCGCCTCCGTAAATAATATCGGCAAAAGGCGCTAGTTCCCAGCTTCTATTCACGGCTATAGTTTTTATATTGTTTTCGCCGATTAAGCCGCAGTCTTCAGCCGTAAGCGAAGGGCCACTAGCGATACATGCTACGGTTTGCCCTTGCCACCTGAGGTTATTGCCCATCGTTTACGCCTGCCGATACTGGCGCTGTTAGGTACTCCAAGCCGCTATCGTTATCGGGTAGCCATTCTGCTGGATTGTAAATTTTACATAGGTGGACAATGCGCATTTCGGCAGTGAGTTCTGGTAAAAAGCGAATCGTCACGCGCGCGAGAATTTGAGCTTGCGTAGTATGCGAGGCAATGAATTCTTTTGCACTTAGGAAGTCCACGGCAGCGGGCACCGAAGCGTATTTATTCTGCCAAGTAATAACAACTTCGCCGGTTACCGGGTCTTGCGTTCTTACTTGCTGCTGTATTGTGATCCGGTGCCGTAACTTGCCTGCGTATAAGCTCATAGTTTGCCCTTATCTGAAAGCCGGGTCGCGTTTAGGGTAAAGCAGCGCAGTAACAGGCGCAGGCAAGTAGCCGCGCTCGTAGGCGTCGTCCGCATTGGTATCGCGGTCTTTGTAAAGGTAGCCGAGCATAAGAAGTACAGCCGCCTGCACATTAGCGGGAACGCCTACGGGCTCGCCGTCGCTATCTACTTCGACTTGGCCGCTGCTATCAAGAAACTCGCCCGCGCGAGATTTAAGATAATCGAGCACCGCAGCGCTCGCCCCCTCAATCTTCAATTCGATATCGTCATCTTCGTCGTCTATAATGACGCGCAAATGTCTTTTACCTTGTTCAAGGGATACCAGCATCATTATATTTTCATCCCGTTAACCAAGTCGCGGCCATTGGTGCCGTTCTTACCGTCGCGCCCGCGTTTTACTACCAATGTCCAGTGTTTTACTTCGCCTTCTGCGTATTCCGCTTTTGGTTTTTCAGTAGTAGGTATTTCACAGTGCCATTGACTGCCCGCCCACGTAACTACGTCGCCCTGTTCGTATTCTTTTCCTTCTTTTAGTACGCCTTTGTGAAGCATGGTGGGTATGTAAGCTTCGTGCTCATCTACCACACCGCTTGAGCGCACTACTTGCAAATTAAATTTTCGCTCGCTGATTTTTTGGAAATTAATTTCGGCTACGCCTTCTACCAAGCATTCCCACCCGCGCATCGCTTCGCTTTTCTCGAAGGTGCGGAACAAGCCGCCTTTGTGGATAGCGTAAGTGTTTCGCGGGTAGCTTTTGTTGGTGTCAATTGCTGGCAATATCTCAAGCGCAACCGCGTCGCGCCCGTCGGTGCCGTCCTTACCGTCCCGTGGTAACTGGATAGCTGCGACCGCTTTTGTTACGGCCTCGTCTACCATTTTTTGCGCTTGTTCTATGGTCACCGTTTCGGGCGCTTGGCGTTTTGCTTCGTTGTCCGCTACGGCTTTATTAACAAGCTCTTGCACTTCCTCAAGGGTAAAGCTTTTACCCGGCTGTCCATCTTTGCCGTTAGTAGGTAAAGGCATCGTCTCTTTAAATCGCATTAATCCTGCGTCTACAAGAGTTTTTACTTGCTCAAAATTAACGGCCTCTGGCCAGTTTATATTGCTTATTTTCGCATCAACTATGTCTGATAGTGCTATGTCTAACTCTTCAAGTGACACGCTCTTACCGTCTGCGCCTCTTTCTCCTTGTTCGCCCTTCTCGCCGGGGGCGCCATCTTTAGGTGTTGGAATTTCAATGGCTTCAACTAGAGCTTTTACTTCGTCAAGAGTAACACTCTTACCGTCTGCGCCTCTTTCGCCTTGTTCACCTTTCTCGCCTGGTGCGCCGTCTTTAGGTGGCGGAATTTTTGAAGCCACAAGCGCTGCAGCTTTTTCTATTTCCGCTTCCGAAAAAATTATTTCGGTAGGCCTTTCAGCCAATGCTTTTACTGTAGTTTCAAGCTCATCCATTCTAGCCATAAGCGGCGCTACTGCTTTGCTGCAGTAGTCCCGAACGGTTGCCGCTATAGCTTTGGCTTGGTTTTCCAAATCTTTTAAGTTCATAGCTGTTTCAATTCCCGTTCGAAAAATAAGGCGAATATTTGGGCTGATTTTTGACTGTCTTCATTTTCCGCTACCGGCTCTATTACCTCAACCGTGGCCGGTACTACTTCGGGCCCTGGTGTGGTTTGGGTACCGAATGGGTCTTCCTGTGAATCGCGTTTAGAAAGCGCTTCCAGTGAGAAATTTTGTTGCTGCATGTAGATTGTATCGCCGCCTTTAATAGGCGGTAGATTCACTTTGCGACGACCTTCGTTTGGTGTGTAGAGCGAATCTTTTATCGCTTGGCCTAAGGTACGATAAAGCGTGGAGTTATCCATGCGTAGCAGTTTTTCAAGGTCGCATTCAATGCCATAAGTGTCGGGCAGTGCAAGGCCTTCGTCAAGACAAAGCTCTAAATTTTCTATGAGCGACTGTAGGCAATCGCTGTAGTAAATCTGGTTCATGTCCTCAATTTTTTGGCCTGCGGGAATCGCGGCAAAACCAATCTTGAAAGCGGGTACATGAAATGTCGAGCAAATAATTTCAGCATTAAGCTTTAGCTGTTCTACAAGTTGCGAGTCTACTGCAGTCGCCTGCATTTGCTCGAACTTCAAGCCGTCGCCCAATATGGCCACGTTGCCCGCTTTAGCCCCGCTGAATTCCTGCAAAAAGTATTCTTTCATACGTGCGGCGGTTTCATCAGAAATAGCACCGGGTGCGCTTAATATGCCGCCTGGCTGCGCGCCATTCTCAAAGAAGGTTGCGGAAGCGCGTTGCAGCTTTATGCCGCTGGCTGCTGCGATAGCGTTAGCGTAAAGAGGCGGTACGCCTACGAGCGGATGAAATAGGCAATTCATACGGTCATGAATGATTGAGCTTGCAGGTACTAAAACAGTTTCTTGGAGCCCGCTTAGTTTGTCGGGTGATAGCTGATAATAAATAGTTCCGTCGTTGGTTTCCATAACCTGAACCAAATTAGGATTCAAGATATAGAGAGCCACAACCACGTTACGTGCGTCGTATTCTTTCAGGACGTAGGTGTTACCGTAGCAAAGCTTTGACATTATCCACCATTCTATAAACTGGATAATGTTTTGGTAACGGTTTGGGCGACGCAACACGGGGCTAAAAGCAGCGCTAGAAACTTCCTCCCAAATACCCGCAGAAGTACGTTTCTTTAAAAGCGGTTTCATTTTGCCGATATCGGAAGAAATAAGCGTCACGCAAGAGTAAACCGCGAAATTGCAAAGCGCGGTCATTTGGGTAATTTCTTCGTTATTCTGCCAAGCGCCTGGATACCAATCACGGACGATTGAGCGCCAGCCGCCTCGGTCATCGATACCCGACAATGTAAGCGCTTTTTTAACAGCCTTGAAAAACTTCATGCCGGGTATATTCATTCGCGAGGCTTCCGCTTATTAAACTCTGCTGTCAATGTACGATTCTACATCGGTCTTCGTAATCTGACCGTTTGCACCTGTGCCCGTTACGAGCGACAAATCAACTTTAAAATCGTCCGCAATCTTTTTAGCCGCTACGCTTACGTGAAAAGTTTTAGCTTCGCCCTGTTCAGTTTCCTGCGGTGCGGCAGGTTCTTTCACTTCGCTTACTGGTTCTTTTACTTCGAGTGGCGGGGGAGTGTTAACTACGGGTTTACTAATTGCTTCTGTGTTCTCGGTGTAGTAACCGTGCCCTAGCTTTTGCAAAATTTCAGCAAAGCGCTTTTTCATAGGTACGGTGCGAGCGTTCTTTTCGTAAGTGAATGATACTACCATTTTATTCTCCTATTAAAAAGGGGGCCGTTAAGCCCCCTGATTATACATTGGGATTATTGGCCCCACTGTACGCCGGACAAGTAAGACACCGCAGATAAGCGGCGGCGCTGCCAGTTGATGAAACGCTCAGCACGGAATGCGGTGCTGTTAGTCTGGAACATTGACACCACAGTAGTAGCAGTGCCGGTAGCACTGTTATTAGTTGGGTTATCAAGCATTTGCAGTGAAGCCTCTTGCGACGCATCAATGGTGACTTGGCCGTCGTCTGCTAACCAGATATCGCTAGCGTTAGCCAAAATAACAATGCCGCCGTCTGAATCGGATGGTAAGTAATCAGACACGATCACAGGCACGCCCATGAAAGTACCACCGTTAAGGGTCAATCCTGGGAACTCAGATTGGCCTAATGGATTTTGCAACAAGCTAAGAGCTAGCGCCGTGGTTGAATCCATGATGTACACGGCACTACGTGGAGCGTTACGAGCAGCAATGAACGGAGCCCAAAGCGCTTGCACGTCCGCACGGATATCGTCGGCGGTGGAACCACTTGAAGGGATAGGAGTAATACCGTTAGTGATTGAAGCCGGAGACACGTTCGCTACCGCAGCTTTAGCAGGGTTAACGAAGTCGATATCCGCACGCTCAATTACAGCATCCGCCAAAGCGTCACGTACTAAACGTTCTGCAGACGGATCGCTGAAACGAATAAGCTCGTTAGTCAATACCGCGATAGCTGCAATTTTAGCCCAACGTAATTCTACGTCGTTAAAATCGAAAGCGGTAAGCGGTTTTGGTGCGCCTTCGCCTACCCAGCTAGCAGAACCGCCGGAAGTTTGGCCTGCAATGCGAACGTTAAAAGGAATACGGCGTAGCGCTGGAATACCGTTAGTGCCGAACTGGCCTACGATAGTGCGTGGGCGCAAGTATTCAACGAAGTCACCAGCGAAGTTTTGGTAATCTACCAAAGGAGCGGCCCAAGTGGCATCCAAAGTAGTACCGGCTTCTACGGTCGCTTTCATCATTGAGCCGAAATCTACGCCGCGCGCTTGATGTTCAAGTGCTTTTACTACGCGCTCGTTATGGCCGTAATGGGTTTTTGCGTATTCCAAAGCCATGCTTGGATTGCCTTTAGAAGCAAGCTTACACATAGCAAAACGCGCGAACTCAATACCTTTTTCAAGTTTTTCAGTGTTCTTAGCTTGTGCTGGTACTGCGCCGCGTGGGTTATTTGAAGGGGTATTTTCTACTGGTTTAGCGCTGGCAATGTTTGCCTTTTCCATTACATCAAGACGGCCTAAATGCTTGGTCAAATCTTCTACGTCGGCAACAAGGGTATCAAATTCTTCCTGTTGGGCCGCATCAAGGGTCAAACCCTCTTCGCCTGCTTTTTCCATTATTTCAGACATGCGTTTTTGTTTTGCTTCGCGAGACGCTTTAGTACTCGCAATTTGTTCGGCGATAGTAGCCATGTTTAATTCCTCGATAAGTTTTGGGGTTTTAGGTTTTTGCTTTGTCGAGTCGCCGACACTTTTTACAACGGTACTTACAGCTTTGCGAACCTTGGAGCCTGGCGCGGCGCGGTTCTGGTCAATCGATTTAATTGTACGGATATCCGCTTCCATGTTCGCCGCTACTGTTACACCTGATAGCTCGAACCAATCCCACTTTATGAATCTTACGCCGTAACTGCCTTCTATTCGTGCGGTCTCTAAAGCGCGGAAACCGATAGAAAGGCCGCGTACTAATCTGTATTTTATAAGTTGCCAAGCTTCGTCGAGGCGGTCTTTTAAAAGGCCTGGCTCTTCGATTTTCACCATGTCTATGGTTACTTCAATTTGCTTTTTGCTATTTACTTTGACTGAGGTAACGTGGCCTACAGGCTGGTTATGGTCGTGCTGCATCAAAAACGGAATAGGTAAAGTGTATTCTGCCCCGTCCGGTTCCACTATGTCGTCTGCACGGTCCGGTGTAGGCGTGCTGGCAATACCTACAATTTGGCGTTTTTCTTCGTCAACGGCTTTTATATGGATCGTGCTGTAGGCGCGTTCTTTTGACATTGGCAAAACTCCGTTAACGTTTGACCGAATACACTTGATATTTTTTAGCTGGCTTAATGTCTTCTTTAGCCTTGGCGCCTATGGACATAATCCCAGCGACTACCCCGTCAACCCTGCCTTTGGCTTTATCTTTGGCTACCTTGCGGTTACCCGCAGCATCGCTTTCAATGACCGCGTTCGCTGCGCACCATGTCATTACGGGATTGCCGTCATGCATAATGCCATTGTTAATTAGCTTCTCTTCGAATAAATCCAAAGCGGGTGCCATATCTTTGTAGCCTTGCCCGAACCCTATCATGTTGGGTAAGGTGATAGCTTCATCGGCTGCAACTTGCTTTAAATCTTCGATGCGCCACATATCGTAACATATAGAACTTAAATTGTAACCCTCGGTAATTTGCATGATACGTTGCAACACGAACCGCTTACTAACTGCTTTACCGGGCGTTAATTCAAGATAACCGTGTTGTGCCCAATTGACGTAGTCAACTCGGTCTAAATCACTTTTTTTCTTGATACCTTCTGCTGGTAGCCAAAACCATTCCCGCAGGCGCCAAACAGGGTCGTCGTCTGTAGGTTCGAAAGCCAGCACGAAAGCAGTTAAGTCTGTAGTCGATGAAAGGTCTAAGCCGCCGTAGCATTTACGGTTTTTGTAGATATCATCGTCAACGAGTTTATCCGCTGCGTTAAACCATGCCTCGTATGTAATCCATGGGTTTGCCGCTTCGGTCCAAATGCAAAAATTTAAACGTTTAACGAGCGATTCTTTTGCGGGCATGCCCTTGGCTTGGGTTACCTGGTCGCGCAAATATTTAGGCTCAATGGTTTTACCTAGTGACGGGTTCGCCTTTGCCCAACAAGATTCGTCTTTGAAAGGATCGTCTTTTTCATCCAGTGCGCAAATATAAGCAAACATGGTGTCATCATCCCTCGACCCTGCGCTTACCTCGGCCCCAAACTGACGGTACTCCCAACACACCGACTTCTTATCTGTGCCTGAATTCGTGATAGCAATTAAAATAGGCTGCGTACGAAATTTAAAACCGGCGCGGATCATTTCAACCACTATGCCGTTTTTGTGCTCGTGCAACTCGTCAATTAACCCAACGTGTGGGCGCGGTCCGCTTTGACCGTCGTCAGATGAAATGGGGCGAAAAAAGCTTGCTGTTTTATGGTACGCAATATCCCATTCTTTGCCTTTGCCTCCTGACATGCGCAAATTTTTAGTAAGGTCCGGCGACTGGTCAACCATAGCTACGGCGTCGCGAAACAAAATCATGGCCTGATCACGTTTTGTTGCTGCGGCGTATACCTCAGCCCGCGCTTCGCCGTCTGCTACTAAGCAGTAAATTCCTATGCCGGCGGCGAGTGGGGATTTACCGGAACCCTTAGCCGTTTCGATGTAGACAGTGTTGAATCTACGGTGTCCTGTGTCTTTCCACTTCCAACCAAAAACACTGCCGACAATAAAAGCCTGCCACGGCTGAAGGTCGAAGGGCAGGCCCTCGAACTTTCCGCCGTTAAGCCGAAGCACAATAGGAAAAAAATTAATAACGTGAAGGGCTTTCTCTAAATCCCAATATATGCCGCGCTTTTCTTGTTCTTCAAGATCGCGCAAGTGGCGCGCGCAAGCCGCCCGGACGTGGGGGCCTGCGGCGGCTTGTCCGTTCGCTACATCTTGGGCGTATTGCGTAACAATATCAGTTGAAATAATTTGCGGCTGCACTCTCTGGACCTCTTTCTTTAGTGCCTGTTTTTATTTTGGATCGCGCAAGGGGGTTAAAGCCAAGTTCTGCCGCTAACTGACGAAGTTGTCCCGCGTGTTTGTCGCGTATAGCTGTCCACGGGTTGGTAACCAATTTGCGGTTATCGTCCTTGTCGATTTCTTCCCACTGTTGCCCGCCGTCTTTTTTCAATGCGGTTTCAGCTTCGACGTAGTTGCCGTAGGTGGTGCAATAGATTTCAAGCAACGCACGGTCAACCATTTCCAATTCGCCTTTAGCTTTAAGCGCGGCAATTATGCGTTTCCACTCTTTTATTTCTTCTTTGCCGAAATAAAGGGGCATTTCAGGCTCATCGCTCGACCAAACTTTGTTTGCGATAGGTTCTGGCGTCTTGGCTTGTGCAGGAAATACCAAATCTTTTTGTGTTTTTACCGTTTTTTTAGGGGGAGTACCGGGCGCTTTTGCAGGCATAAACTTTTACCTCGTAGTTGATATTGAACACTTTCCGTGGAACATTCGCCGTGGAACTGTCTATTTATACAGGTTTTTTGTAAAAAGAGA
>Ga0157308_10000153_pt1 | contig 10326 bp, 9 predicted proteins | sample NitcycUS198509B2_FD_108396 | JGI IMG/M metagenome (GOLD analysis project Ga0157308, IMG submission 108396) | Soil microbial communities from Arlington Agricultural Research Station in Wisconsin, USA - Nitrogen cycling UWRJ-S198-509B-2 | ecosystem: Environmental > Terrestrial > Soil >...
AGATTTGCGCATATGACCGCATGGGCCGACCGCATCGACCGCCTGGTCTCAGGCATAGGCCGCGTTGCGGCCTGGCTCATTCTTGTTGTCGTTCTGCTGCAATTCGCGCTGGTCGTGGCCCGTTACGTGTTCGGCCTCGGTTCCATTTGGCTCTCCGAGACCGTGATCTACGCGCACGCGGCGGTACTTATGCTCGCGGCGGCCTGGACCCTGCGCGCGGAAGGTCACGTGCGTGTCGATATTTTTTACGCCGACGCGTCTACGCGAACGAAGGCGCTCATCGACCTTGCAGGTGCCATTCTTCTTCTGCTGCCGTTCATGCTCGTGCTGCTATGGCTGTCGGTGCCCTACGCCGCGCGCTCGTGGGCGATCCTCGAGCGCTCGCAGGAAGCGAGCGGCCTGCCGCTCGTTTTCGCGCTCAAGACCCTCATCCCTGTCTTCGCCGTGTTGATGGCTTTGCAAGGTGTGGCGCAGGCAATCCGCGCCGCCATGGTGCTGGCGAGGACGCGCTGATGGCCAACCCGGAAATCCTGGCGGTTCTGATGTTGGTCGCCGTGATCGTGGCGTTGATGGCCGGCTATCCGGTCGCCCTCACGCTCGCCGGCACGTCGCTGATCTTCGCCGTGCTCGGCGATGCGATTGGCGCGATGGGCTTCGGCATTCTCGGCGCCCTGCCGCAGCGCATCTTCGGCGTCATGACGAACGAAGTGCTGCTGGCGATTCCACTTTTCATTTTCATGGGTGTCATGCTGGAGCGCTCGCGCATTGCGGAAGATTTGCTCGAGACCATGGGCCGCCTGTTCGGCACGCTCCGCGGTGGCCTCGGAATATCCGCTGTTATTGTCGGCACCTTGCTTGCGGCCGCGAAGGGCGTCGTTGGCGCAACAACCGTTACCATGGGCCTTATCATGCTGCCGACGATGCTGCGCTTCGGCTATGACCCGCGGCTGGCCGCCGGTACAGTTGCCGCCACCGCAACGCTCGCACAGATTTTTCCGCCGGCAACCGTCCTCGTCTTGCTCGGCGATCAACTTGGCAACGCGTATCAGGCCGCGCAACTGTCGAAGGGCATTTTTGCGCCGCGATCCCTTACGGTCAGCGATCTGTTTGCCGGTGCGCTGGTGCCCGGCTTTGCGCTGGTCGGCCTCTATCTGATCTTCCTGGTCGCGGTCGCGGTACTGCGCCCAAAAGCGTCACCCGCGCTGCCGGCCGACCCGAAAGCTTTGCGCGGCTTCAAGATGCTGCGTCGTCTTGCGGAAGTGCTGGTTGCTCCGCTTGCTCTGATAGCCGCCGTGCTCGGCTCGATCCTTGGCGGCATCGCAACGCCGACCGAAGCTGCGTCGATCGGGGCCGTCGGCGCGATAGTGCTCGCGGCCCGCAAGGCGTCGCTTAGCGGCCTGGTCAGGCCGGTTTGCGAGAAAACCGCGCAGATTGTCAGCATGATTTTTCTGATCCTGATCGGCGCGACCATGTTCAGCCTGGTGTTCCGCGCGCTTGGCGGAGACGACATGGTGCATCGCGCACTTTCGAATTTGCCGGGCGGGCCGGCGGGCGCGGTGCTCACGGTGATGATCGCGATGTTTTTGCTCGGCTTCGTGATGGATGCGTTCGAGATTATTTTCGTCGTCGTGCCGATTGTCGCACCGATCTTGCTCGCCATGCCCGGCGTCGATCCGGTCTGGCTGGGCATCATGATGGCGGTCAATCTGCAGACGTCGTACATGCACCCGCCGCTTGGGCCGACGCTGTTCTTCCTGCGCGGTGTCGCCCCGCCGGAGATCACCACACGGCACATTTACGTCGGCATTATTCCGTTTGTGGCAATTCAGTTGCTCGCGCTTGTGGTGCTCTGGTTCGTGCCGGAACTGGCAACGGCGCTGCCGCGGGTGCTCTACAGCCACTAGCTGCAAAAGCGTTCGATAACCGCCCAGATCCATATTGCGCCGGCCGCCAGCAAAGATAGTCCGACGGCTGCGGATCCCATGTCCTTGACCCGCTTGATGGCCGGATCGCTTTTCCGCGTCACGCGGTCGCTCAACTTTTCTATCGCCGTGTTGAGCAGCTCGACAATGAGGAGAAAAACGAGCACGCCGATCAGCACAAGGCGCCTGGCCGCATCCGGGGTCAGGAAGAAGGCGAGAGGGACGCCGATCACCAGCAAAGCGAGCTCTTGGCGAAAGGCAGCTTCCGACCGCGTCACAGCGATCAGGCCATTCCAGCTATTGATGGTCGCGCGCCAGATCCGTTCCACGCCAGCGGTCCCTTTGGTCCGCACGATACCTACGGGTTTTTGTCGGTCTATTCCATATCGTTGCGGCCCCCGTGTATAACCGCGTTCGTATGAAAGCCGCCGAGATGTTCAGTCTGAAAGGCCGCGTGGCGCTGGTGACCGGCGCGTCGAGCGGCCTCGGCGTGCAATTCGCGAAGGCGCTTGCCGATAACGGTGCCGCGGTTGCGCTGGTGGCCCGTCGGGCTGACCGGCTCAAATCGCTCAAGGACGAAATCGAAGGAAAGGGCGGTCGCGCTGTTGCGATCGAAGCTGACGTCACCGACCATGCCGCGATCGCCCGCGCTTTCGACGCCGCTGAAAAGGCATTCGGAACGGTGACGATCCTCGTCAATAACGCCGGCATCGCTCACGGCGGCCGTGCGGTCGAGATGCCGCCTGAGGAATGGCGCAAGGTCCTCTCGACCAACCTCGACGCCGTTTTTTTCTGGGCGCAGGAGGCGGCGCGCCGGCTGCTCGCCGCCAAGAAGCAGGGTGCGATCGTCAATATCGCGTCGGTTCTGGGACTCGCGGTCTCAAAGGGCGCGGTGGCCTACGCCGCCGCAAAAGCGGGCGTTGTGCAGGTGACTAAAGCGCTGGCCGTTGAGTTGGCGTTCAAAGGGGTGCGCGTCAACGCGATTGCACCAGGCTGGTTCGTCACCGAAATGAACGACGACTATCTATCCAGCGAAGCTGGTGCCGCCATCAAGCGTGAAATTCCGATGGGACGTTTCGGTAACTCGGGCGATCTCGACGGCGCGCTGCTTTTGCTGGTGTCGGACGCCGGCAGTTACATCACAGGCGCGACCGTCGTTGTCGATGGCGGACAGGTCGTACAGATCAAAGGGTAGGGGGCAAGGCATGGACTTCACACTTGCGCCAGAGATCGAGGATCTTCGGCTGCATGTGCGCGCGTTCGTAGAAGAGCACGTGCTGCCGCTCGAAGCGGATCCGCAGAATTTCTCCGAGCACGAAAACATCCCTGAGGGCCGCCTCGCCAAGGTGCGTGAAAAAGCCAGGAAGGCCGGCCTGTGGGCGCCGCAGTCGCCGACGGAATACGGCGGCATGGACCTGCCGATGGTCGCCTGGGCGGCGATCTACGAGGAAGCTGCACGCTCGATCTTCGGCCCGCTCGCCATCAACTGCATGGCGCCCGACGACGGCAACATGAATCTGCTCAAGCTGGTTGGCACGCACGAGCAGAAAGAGAAATGGTTGAAGCCGATCGTCGAGGGCAGGGTCCGCTCAAGTTTCACCATGACCGAACCGGCGCCCGGTGGCGGCTCCGATCCCTCGATGATGAAAACCAAGGCCGAGAAAAAAGGTGACCGCTACGTCATTAGCGGCCGAAAATGGTTTGCTACCGGTGCCGAGGGCGCTGCTCACTTCATCTTGGTCGCGCGCACATCGGACGACAAGCGGCGTGGTTTGACGGCGTTTCTCTACCACAAGGATCAGCCGGGCTGGCGCATCATTCGCCGCATCCCGATCATGGGCCCGCACGAGCATGGCGGTCACTGCGAGCTTGAATTCGATGGATTGGAAATTCCGCGCGAGAACGTGCTGCTGGGTGAAGGTGATGGCCTCAAGATCACGCAGATCCGGCTCGGTCCGGCACGGTTGACGCACTGCATGCGATGGCTCGGCTTCTCCAAGCGGTGCATGGAAATCGCGCAAGAGTACGTTGCTCATCGCGAGGGTTTTGGCGTGAAGCTTGCCGATCGCGAAAGCGTGCAGATCAAGCTCGGCGAGGTGGCCCAGCAGATCCAGATCGGCCGGTTGCTTACGATGCACGCGGCCTGGATGCTCGATCAGGGTGGCCGCGCGCGCAAGGAAGTCTCGATGGCCAAGGTGCAAGTCGCCGACACGCTGCACAAGGCCGCCGATGTGGCGATTCAATTACAAGGCGCCCGCGGCTTTTCGCAGGATTCGATCGCGCAATGGATCTATCGCTCCGCCCGCTCCGCCCGTCTGGTGGATGGCGCGTCCGAAGTCCACATGATGGTATTGGCACGGTTCATGCGCGAAGAGGGGCGCGATTTCTGGCAATGGGGCGCCGGCGAGGGACGCCGAAACGCGCGTTGATCAGCCCACCGCTTTCCTGAGCGCCGTCGTCTCGTCACGCGCGGATCTCATCAGATATTGCACGTCCGATCCGGCAATCACGAAGCGGGCGCCGAGCTTGACCAACTCGGCCACGTGCGCGACATCGGCGCGGATGCCGCCGACGCCGAGGTGCTTGTTGTGCGCCTTGCAGGCCTTTGCCGTGGCCTCATAGGCGGCGCGCAGTTTCGGGCTCTTGAGGTCGCCGGGGATTCCCATAGCGGTACAGAGATCGTTCGAGCCGATCAGGAGCATGTCGATGCCGTCGACCGAAGCGATTGCGTCCGCGTTGGCGATGCCCTCCGGCGTTTCCAGCATTGCGATCAGCGTCGTTGAGGCATTGCCTTGCTTGTTGACCTCGGCGAGCGGTGTCTGCCGATAGCCCTGCAGCGCGCCGGCGCCGCCGACCGAGCGCTCGCCCAACGGCGGAAAGCGGCAGGCCCGCATAAAAGCCTCGGCTTCCGCGCGCGTGCTCACGTTCGGGCAGATGATGCCGAGCGCGCCCATGTCGAGGAGGCGCGTGGCGTCCTCGAACTGGTGGCCGGCGATGCGCACCATAGGTGTCACCCCGACCGGAAGCGCCGCGACACAGATCTGCGCGGCCGCATCCAGGGAAATCGTGCAGTGCTCAATGTCGATGAAGAACGCGTCGAAGCCGCACGAATCCGCGATCATGGCGATCTCGGCGGTGCGCGCGAGCCGCGTCGCCATGCAGAGCGCGACCTCGCCGCGCGCAAGCCGCTCCTGCATGCGGTTCGTGTAGGCCACGATGAGGCCGTCTAGTTGCGGTAGCTGGTGTCGATCTGGTCGAGCATGCGCAGGTACGCGGCCCAGTCGTGGCTGCCGCGTCCGGCATCGTGATGCTCATATTGTTCAGCGGTCTTGGCGCAGACTTCCGGCGGGACTTCGATCACCTCGGCGCCAGTCGCTTCCAGTTTGAGTTGGATATCGGCGGCGTCGATGAGATGTTTCATGAGCACGAATGCATCGCGTGCGCTTTTCCCCACCGTGAGCAGGCCGTGGTTGTGCATGATCATCGCCCGGTTCTGCGCGAGATCGCGGTTAAGACGCTCGCGCTCGTCGAAATCTTCGGTAATGCCCTCGTAGGCGTGATAGCCGATCCTTTTGTAGAAACGGATCGCCTGCTGCGAGACCATGCGCAGGCCGCTTTTGAGTCCTGCAATGGCCATGCCGACATTCGTGTGAACATGCACCGCGCAGTTCACGTCCGGCCGTGCGCTCAAGACGCCACCATGCAAAGTGAAGCCCGGCCTGTTGACCCCTGACTTTTCGTCGAGGTCTTCATCCATCGAGACTTTCACCAGGTTGGAGGCGGTTACCTCGGTATAGAGAAGGTCGTGCTTCTTCATCAGCAATTTGCGCGGCTCGTCCGGGACCCGCATCGAGGAATGGTTGTAGATCACGTCGTCCCAACCGTAATGCGCGGTCAGGCGATAGACGGCGGCGAGATCGACGCGTGCCTGCCATTCGGCGGCTGAAATTCCATCCCGTGAAATTTTGGGAACGCTGGCAAGCTTGTTCATCGGCGTCGTCCTCCGTGACCGTAGGGTGGAGTCTATCATACCGGTCCGGCTTGGCCAGATTGCGCGCCGCAGTATAGAAAGGACCGCAATCGAGCAGGTGAAAATGAGCAAGCCAATCAAAATTCGAATGGGTGGCTATGGTCCCCCGACGACAGGATTCAGCAAGTCGCTGAAGTTCATCGGCGACAGGCTGGAAAAGCAATTCGGCAGTGACGTCGCGATCGAATACGTTTTCAACATCATGGATCACGGCCACAAAGCCGAGGATATTCTCACCTTGGTTGAAAACGGCGAGATCACGCTCGGCTACCAGTCTTCGAGCTATCTCACCGACCGCGTGCCCGAGTTGGGCTTTGTCGATCTGCCGTTCCTGTTTTCCAGTAACGCGCAGGCGCGCGGTGCAATGGACGGTGCGCTCGGTGAATTCCTCGTTCGCAAGACGGAAGAGCGCGTCAACTATCGTATCCTCGGCTGGTTCGAGAACGGCTTCCGCCATATCTCAAACCGGCTGCGACCGATCTATCTGCCCGCCGACATGAAAGACATGAAAATCCGCGTGCTGCCGAGCGAGATTCACAGGCGCACGTTCGAACTGCTCGGCGCGAAGGCAATGCGCATGGATCTCACCGAGGCCATCGCCATGATCAAGGCCGGCACACTGGACGCGCAGGAAAATCCGCTGGCGAATACCGTCACCTATGGCGTGCACAAATTCCATAAATTTCACACGCTCAGCTATCACTTCTATATTTCGCGGCCGATCTTCCTGCATCGCACGTCGTTCGAGGCCTGGCCCGATGAGGTCCGCCGTGCAATGCAAATGGCGGTGACGGAGGCGGTTGCCTATCAGCGCAAGCTCGCGCTCGAAGAGCACGAGTCCTCCCGCAAGGCGATCGAAGACGAAGGTTGCGAAATCAACGAGCTGACGCCGAAGGAACACGACGCCTTCGTGGTGGCGGTGCAGCCGCTGCTGGCGGACGCGCGTAAAAATTATGGCCAGGCGATGTTCGGCATGGTGCCAAAGGCATAGCGCTGTCGCGGCAAACAGCGTCACCGAAACATTAATGCGCTTGCTGCAATTGTACGATTATTGCGGGATTTACGCCGCTGAAACGACTCCGTTGCTAGTGAGTGGGCCGTAACATTGCGTGCGGCGGCCAGTCATATGACCAGTTCGAACCGACACATCGCGCTTGCGCTCCGCGGGGTCAGCAAATCTTTCGATCGTCCTGCGGTTGATGCGCTCGATCTCACGATCTATGGCGGCGAGTTTTATGCGCTGGTTGGCCCGAATGGTGCCGGCAAGACGACGACGTTGCGCGTGGTCGTCGGCCTGCTGAAGCCGGATGCCGGCTCAATCCGCATTGGCGGGATCGACGCGCTGTCCGATCCGGTTGCCGCAAAGCAGATAACGGCGTGGCTCTCCGACGAGCCAATGATCTATGACAAGCTCACCCCGTACGAATATCTCGAATTCGTCGCCGGGCTGTGGCGCATTGATCCTGCCGTTGCCCAGGGGCGCGCGCGCGAACTCATTGGCTGGCTCGGCCTCGAGCCGCATGCGCACGAGCGCTGCGAGGGGTTCTCCCGCGGAATGCGCCAGAAGGTGGCGCTTGCTGGCGCGCTGGTGCACGACCCAAAACTCATCATTCTCGACGAGCCGCTGACTGGTCTCGACGCGGGCACCGCGCGGCAAGTCAAGGACGTGCTGCGCGGGCGCGTGCGTGAGGGTGGCACCGTCATCATGACCACACACATTCTTGAGGTCGCCGAACGAATGGCCGACCGGATCGGTGTGATCGCCCGCGGGCGCCTGATCGCGGAAGGTACTCTCGACGACTTGCGCCGGCAGACCGGTGAAACGGCCACGAGCCTCGAAGACACCTTTCTCACACTTGTGGCCGAGCAGGCGGCGGCGTGATTCAACAGGCATCGCTGGCATGGCTGGCCGGCCACGAACTCAGGCTCGGCTGGCGCGACTGGGTCTCGCTAATGACGGCGGGCGGGCGCACGCGCGGACGTACCGCGTTTGTTGCGCTGATCTTCGTCGGCATCTTCATGCATCTCTTCGCCTATTGGACGGTTGCCACCTATGCCGATGCCGGTCTTGGTTCCGACACGGCCGCGCTGGCCGGAATCACCGGGACGCTTTTTCTGTCGTGGTCGCTGCTCTTGTCGCAGGCCATGGAGTCCGTGACGCGCGCGTTCTATTCGCGCTCCGACCTTGATCTCATACTTACATCGCCAGCCTCCGCGCGAAAAGTCTTCGCGGTGCGCATGGGCCGGATCGCCATGGCCGCGGTGGCTATTGCAGTGCTATTGGCCGCGCCATTCATCAACATTTTGGCGGCGCTCGGAGGCGGCCGATGGCTTGCTGCCTATGGTGTGGTCATTGCCATGGGCGCGGTGGCTACGGCCGCCGCATTGGCGCTGACGATCGCTTTATTCCGCACCATTGGTGCGAAACGCACGCGCCTGATTGCCCAGATTGTTGCGGCCGTGATCGGGGCCGCTTTCGTCATCGGGTTGCAGGTTGCCGCGATATTTTCCGCGGGCAATCTGTCACGTTACGCGGCGTTGCAGTCGGACTGGATGCTGCAACTTGCGCCTGATACCGCCAGCGCATTCTGGTGGCCGGCGCGCGCGGTGCTTGGGGACTATGTTGCCCTGGCCGCGGTTTTCGGGTTTGCAGCCGTCGTGCTTGGCATGGCGATTGCCGTATTTTCACGCCGTTTCGGCGAGCACTCGATCGCGGCGGCCGGAGTTTCGAATACCGCCGTGCAGCAGCGCCGGCGGGTGCTCGCGTTTCGCCGCCGTTCTCCAGCTCGCACGCTGCGTCACAAGGAATGGACGCTTCTCAAGCGGGATCCCTGGCTGGTGTCGCAGACGCTGATGCAAATTCTTTATCTTTTGCCGCCGGCGCTGCTGCTTTGGGTTACATTCCGCACGGGACACGATGCGTTTATCGTCTTGATCCCCGTGATTGTCATGGCCGCCGGTCAGCTCGCCGGCGGGCTGGCGTGGCTCACCATTTCGGGGGAAGACGCGCCGGACCTCGTTTCGACTGCGCCAATCGCGGCCAATCGGATCCTGCTCGCCAAGATCGAAGCCGTCCTTGGCATGGTGGGGCTCATTTTTGCGCCGATCGTTGCGTTCCTCGCATTCGATGCCGTGTTCGCGGCCGCGGTCTGCGGATTGGGCATTCTGTCGGCAGCGGCGGCAGCGACGACGATCCAGCTTTGCTTCCGCGTGCAGGCGCGCCGAAGTCATTTCCGGCGCAGGCAGACGTCCTCGCGGATCGCGACTTTTGCTGAAGCGTTTTCGTCGATTGCTTGGGCGGCGACGTCAGCACTCGCGGCTGCGGGATTGTGGCAAGCGATCGGCCCGGCCATCGTCGCATTTGGCGTACTGGCCAGCGTCTGGATGCTCAGTCCGTCACGGAGTTGAGCTACGCATAGGAAATGCGCAGCCGCTGACGGCCAACGAGTATGCCGACCAGAAGCAGATTGAGCATGTTGGCGCCGATCCCGGCTGCGAAAGCGGGTGCGTAATAGCCGAAGTGATCGTAGAGCAGCCCCGCGAGCCAGCCGCCGAGCGCCATGCCGCAGCCGCTGAATAGCAGCAATGTCGGTATGCGCCACGACGCCTCCGAGGCCGGAAACAGTTCGCGCAGTGCCAGCACATAGGCCGGGATAATTCCGGAAAAGCCGAGTCCGAACGCGGCGGCGACCATGAAGAGCCCGGCTTCGTTCTGCGTGAGAAGCAACGCCGTCATCGACGCGGCTTGCCAGCCCGAGCCGATGAAGACCGTGGCCAGACCGCCGATGCGGTCGGAAATTGCTCCCCAGATCTGCCGGCTCAGGAAAGCCGTGCCGAGCAGCACGGACAGCATTAGTGCGCCGGTCGAACGTGCAATGCCGAGATCGCTGCAGAAGGCAACGAGATGCCCCTGCGGCATCGCCATCGGAATGCAACATAGCACTGCGGCCACGCACATGACGGCGAAGACGGCATTGGGCGGCCAGCCAAGCACGCGTACTTTCGCTCCGGCGCCATCGGTGGGAGCGGCCGGGTGGATCACTTCGGGCGGCGCGCTGAAATAGGTTACCGCCAGCGGAATGATCACGGCAATTTCGAGCACGCCGTACCACAGCATGGTCTGCCGCCAGCCGAAGTCGGCGATGACGCGCTCGAACAGCGGCGGCCACATTGCGCCGGCGAGGTAGCTTCCGCTCGAGATCAGGGCCAGTGCCGATCCGCGCCTTCGGTCAAACCAGCGGCTGACATAGATGTACATTGGCGCATTGATGCCCCCGAGCCCGATCAAGCCGATGAAGAGTCCGTGTCCGACCCATAAGGGCCAAGGTGGTCCAAGCGTCGAGATCGCGAGACCAAGGCCGATCATCAGCGCAC
>Ga0157308_10000154_pt1 | contig 10319 bp, 9 predicted proteins | sample NitcycUS198509B2_FD_108396 | JGI IMG/M metagenome (GOLD analysis project Ga0157308, IMG submission 108396) | Soil microbial communities from Arlington Agricultural Research Station in Wisconsin, USA - Nitrogen cycling UWRJ-S198-509B-2 | ecosystem: Environmental > Terrestrial > Soil >...
CTGCAGCCGAAGGTGATGAGCTCGATATCCGACATTGGCGGCTTCTAACACGAAACTCTTGAGAAACTAAACACTTGCCGGTTGGAATAGCTCCGCGGGCAGCGTGCTCTCATAGTCGAGAGCATAAGGGCCGGTCATCAGGATGTGACCGTCCGACTCCCGCCATTCGATCAGAAGATCGCCGCCGGGAAGGCTAACCTTCACCTTGCGGCCGGTAAGCTCTCGCTGTGCCGATGCGACGGCAGCGGCGCAGGCAGCAGTGCCGCAGGCCCGCGTCAGCCCGGCGCCACGCTCCCAGGTGCGAACTTTGATCGCATCAGGCGCGAGCACCTGCACGAGTGAGATATTGGCGCGCTCAGGGAACAGCTTATGGTGCTCGAGCACCGGTCCCAAACGTGCGAGGTCGTGGGCCGCCACATCATCCACGAAGAACAGGCAATGCGGGTTGCCGACATTCAACACCGCCGGCGAATTGAGTGCCGGGTCGTCGGCATCGAGCGCGATGGGGCGCGTGTCGTCGAACCGCTGCGCCAGCGGAATCTCGTTCCAAGCAAACCGAGGCGTGCCCATATCGATCGTGACGCTGCCGTCACGGTTCACCGCCGCGTCGAGCATCCCGCTCTCGGTCTCGATGCTAACATGCGGCTCGCCCCGTTCCGCGGCGACGAGCGAAGCGACGCAGCGGGCGGCGTTTCCGCAAGCTCCAACCTCGCCGCCATCAGCATTCCAGATGCGCATGAACACATCGGCCCGCGCCGAGGGCTCGAGCGCAATGAGCTGATCGCAGCCGATGCCTTCCTTGCGGTCGGCGATGGCGCGCACCGCATTCTCGTCAAGCGCAAGCGAGCGAGCGCGGGCATCGAGCACGACGAAGTCGTTGCCGAGTCCGTTCATCTTGCGGAAGGGTATGGTCCGAGCCTGCATGAAAGCACCTGAGTTTGCTCGCTCTATATAGGGCGAGTAGGTCGTTGACTTCCAGCGAGGCCGGTTGGCGCGTGCCTCACCAGCAGGAAGGCGGCGAACGCGGCAGCGGCGAAGGCTGCACCGGCAAGGAAGGTGGCGGAGGCGCCGATCCTGTCCCAGAGGAGGCCGGCGATGATGCTGGCGAGCAAAGCGGCAAGTCCGGTGATCAGGCCGAACAGCCCAAATGCCGTGCCGCGGAGGCGTATTGGCGCTGTCTCCGCAATCAGGGCCGCGAGCACGCCTTGGGTCAGACCCATATGCAGTCCCCACAGGCAGATGCCGACAAAGACGGCGAGAAGCGTCTGGCCAAAGGCAAGCAGCACGTCTGCGGCAATAAGCGCGACGAGGCCGGACAGCAGCAGAGGCCGCGCGCCCATCCTGTCCTGGAGCCAGCCTGCGGGATAGGCGCTTGCTGCATAGACGAGGCTCATCACCGCAATGACCGCAGGAGCCCAGGCGAGAGCGAGGCCGCCGTCGCGGGCGCGGATCACGAGGAACGCCTCGCTGAACCTCGCCAAGGTGAAGACCGTGCCGGCGACGATCACGAGCCAATAGGCTGAAGGAAGCTGCCCAATCTCTTTCGCATGAAGCGGAACCTGCGCCCTGGCTTGCGCGTGCTTGGGCTCCTTGACGCCGAGCACCAGAACGACGACCGCAAGCACCGCAGGTATGACGGCAAACCACAGCACGGTGCGGATGTCATCGTGGAAGAGATACATCAGCGCGATGGCCGCTGCGGGACCGAGCGTGGCGCCGATCGTATCGAGCGACTGGCGAAGCCCGAACGCCTCGCCGCGCTTCTCTGCCGGCGCAAGGTCGGCCACCAGCGCATCTCGCGGCGCGCCTCTGATCCCTTTGCCGATGCGGTCGAGAAAGCGCGCGACGAGCACAAGTCCAATAGAGTTGGCGAGCGGGAATAGCGGCTTGGTGGCTGCAGCGAGACCGTAGCCCGCCACGGTGAGCGCCTTTCGCCGCCCGAGCGCATCTGACAGCCAGCCCGAGAACACACGGGTAATTTGCGCCGTGGCCTCGGCGATGCCTTCGATCACGCCGAGCGCTGTCGCGCTCGCGCCAAGGGTGACAACGAGAAATACTGGAAGCAGCCCATGGATCAGCTCTGACGAGGTGTCCATGAACAGCGACGTGAGCCCGAGCGCCCACACTGCCCGCGGCAAGCCCCGTTCGGTTGCGTGTTCAGCCCGCACCGGCGTCCTCCGTTTGGCGCATTGAGGGATGGCTGCCCGTGTTATATGGGCTTACCGCAGGAGTCCATGCGGCAGAGGTAGGGGGAAGAATGATCGCAGTTCCCTCCGCGGATCCGGTCGGCGCCCTCGTTCCTCACACGCTGAAAGAGCCGCTCATTGGAGGCAGCTCCGGCTCCCTTGCCGGAACAAGCTTCATGGTGAAGGACCTGTTCGCCATAAAGGGGCGCAAGGTCTCCAACGGCAGTCCCGATTTCTATGAGCATGCGACGCCGGCACGAGAGACCGCGCCGGTCATCACGCGCCTGCTCGAGGCCGGCGCATCGTGCACCGGCATAACCGTGTGCGACGAGTTCTTCTATAGCGTGCTCGGCTCGAACATCCATTACGGCCAGCCCGTCAATGCGCGCGCGCCGAAGCACGTAACTGGCGGCTCTTCGTGCGGTGCGGCTGCGGCGGTTGCCGCTTCTATGTGCAACTTCGCGCTCGGCACGGACACGGCAGGATCGATCCGCGTGCCGGCCTCGTTTTGCGGGCTATATGGCCTCAGGCCGACCTACGGACGCATCGACACGACCGGCGCGACGCCAATGGCGCCGAGCTATGACACCGTCGGCTTTCTTGCCCGCGACTTCGAGCTTTTCCGCAAAGTGGGCCATGTTCTGCTGCAAGGCGCAACGGCCGAAGCGAAGATCGAGCGGCTGATACTCGCCGAGAATTTCTTCCGCCATACCGAGGCGAGCATGGATCAGGCGCTATGGGAGGCGATCGGCAAGATCGGCGGCGCATTGCCCAGACCCGAGCACGTGGAGATTGACGGTGAGGAGGAAGTTGCCGCCTGGCGCAACGCCTTCCGCCTCATTCAAGGCTTCGAGATCCAATCGACGCTGCTGCCCTTCATTCAGTCGCACACTGTCGAGCTCGGACCCGGCATCAAGGAGCGATTCGACATGGCGGCGGCAATTACCCTCGCCGAAGCCGACGCTGCGCGCGCCTTGCGCGCCGAAATCGCCGACCGCCTGCTCGCCTTGATCTCGATCGGGACGCTGATCGTGCTGCCCACGACGCCGACGCTGCCGCCCGAGCGCGGTATTCCGTACGGCGCCTCGTTCTCGGAGTTCCGCGGGCAAACGCTCGGATTCACCTGCCTTGCCGGCCATTCCGGCCTGCCGCAGGTCTCGGTGCCGGCCGGACTGGCTGCCGGTTGCCCGGTGGGTCTTTCCTTCATTGGCTGGCCCGGCGCCGACGAGACACTGCTCGACCTCGCCGTCCATCTTGAGCCGCTTTTGAGGAGCACGGTCTAGCTCCTAGGCTTCGCGAGGACGCCAGATGCTGGAGAAGACCTCGTTTCCCTACGGCGTGGGCTTCCGCTCGCTGACAGAGGAGACGCCGGAGCCCGTCAGCCTCAAGGTCGACGGCGCGCTCCCGCCCTGGCTCGAAGGCACGCTGCTCCGCACTGGCCCCTCGAAATTCGAAGTCGGCGCCCGCACCTACAATCACTGGTTCGACGGGCTTGCGATGCTGCACCGATTTGCCTTCGCGCAAGGCCGCGTCAGCTATACCAGCCGCTTTCTCAACAGCCGCGCGTTCTCCGCCGCAGAAGCGACCGGCAAAATCTCTTATGGCGAATTTGCCACCGACCCCTGCCGCACACTGTTCGGCCGCGTCGCCGCACTCTTCAATCCCAAGCTCACCGACAATTGCTGCGTCAATGTCTCGGACTATGCGCGGGAGACCGTTGCCTTTACCGAGACGTCGATCCCGGTGCGCTTTCAGCCCGAGACACTGAAGACCCTCGGCGTGTTCGGTTATCGCCGGGCGCTTAAAGGCCAGGTCTCGACGGCGCATCCCCACTACGACGCGGCAAGACGCTGCCACTACAATTACATCGTCGATTTTGGCATAAAGAGCCTCTACCGCCTCTGCCGAATAGGCGACAACGGCAAGCAGAGGATCGTCGCGAACCTGCCCGTCGAGCGGCCTTCCTACATGCATAGTTTCGGCATGAGCCGGGATCACCTCGTGCTCATCGAATTTCCGCTGGTGGTGAACCCGGTTGAGCTCAGATTTTCAGGCAAGCCCTTCATCCGCAACTATCGTTGGGAGCCGGAGCGCGGGCTCGTCTTCCATATTGTCGAGAAGGACACAGGCAAGCTCGTGCGCACCGCCACGGCGGAAGCCTGCTTCGCCTTTCACCACGTCAATGCGTTCCTGGATCGCGACCGTCTTGCCGTGGACATCATCGTCTATCCCGACGCCACGATCATCGATCAGCTCTATCTCGCGCTGCTCCGCAAGGGGACGCCCATCACCGCAACCGGAACGCTGATGCGATTTCACATCCCGCTTGGCGCGGAAGCGCCGGTCACGCGTCGAGCTCTGGCCGACGCTCCGCTCGAGCTGCCGCGCATCAACTACGAGGCTCATGCCGGCCGGGCCTATCGTTATGTGTGGGGAACGGGCATTCGGACCCGCGGCGACTTCCTCGACTCGATCGTCAAGATCGATACGGAAACCGGCACGGTAGGCAGATGGCACGTAGCGGGCCTTTATCCCGGAGAGCCGGTGTTCGTGCCATCGCCGTCGGCTAGCGGGGAGGACGACGGTGTGCTGCTGTCAATCGTGTTCGACACCGCCAAGGAGCGCTCGTTTCTGCTGGTGCTCGACGCTGCGAGGCTCGCGGAGAAGGCGCGGGCCGAAGCGCCCCACGCCATCCCCTTCCATTTTCACGGCAACTATTTCGCGAGCGCTGGCAAGGCTTGACTTGCGGGCGGTCCTCGCCGACATTCCGGCCGAAATTCAAGGCAGCTCTAATCATGAGCCGCCGCCCTGCACATCGTTGATTTGTTTCGCTACGGGGCTCTGGCCTACTTGAGCGCAACAAATAATGGGGAGGCAGGGGGGTCAACATCCGACAGCGCGATGCGCCCTCGGGTGACATTTTGCTTTGCGCTACCGGCCTCTGGCCTACTTGAGCGCCATTGGTATTTGGAGACAGGCGAACGCGATGTTCGAGACTCTATCGGAACGGCTTGGCACCATCCTCGACAAGCTCACCCGAAAGGGCGCGCTGACCGAGGCTGACGTCGGCGAGGCGATGCGCGAGGTGCGCCGCGCGCTACTGGAGGCCGATGTCGCGCTCGACGTGGTTCGCGACTTCACCGAGTCGGTGAAGGCCAAGGCCGTCGGCCAGGAGGTTGTGCGGTCGATCACGCCCGGCCAGATGGTCATCAAGATCGCGCACGACGAGCTCGTGCGCGTGCTTGGCTCAGAGGCGCAAGGGATCGACCTCGCCGCGCCGCCGCCGGTAGTGATGATGCTGGTCGGCCTGCAAGGCTCGGGCAAGACCACCACCGCTGCCAAGCTCGGAAAGAGGCTCGAGACGCGCGACAAGCAGAAGGTGCTGATGGCCTCGCTCGACACTCGCCGACCTGCGGCGCAGGAGCAGCTCCGCGTACTCGGCGAGCAGACCGGCATCACCACGCTCGCCATGGTCGCCGGCGAGGAGCCGACAACCATCACCGAGCGCGCGCTGAAAGCGGCAAAGCTCGGCGGCTATGATGTGCTGCTGCTCGATACCGCCGGCCGCACCCATATCGACGAAGAGCTGATGGCGGAGACCGCCGCCATCGCGACAATCGCCAAGCCGCACGAGACGCTGCTCGTCGCCGATGCGCTCACCGGCCAAGACGCCGTCAATCTGGCCAAGAACTTCGACGAGCGCGTCGCTCTCACCGGCATCGTGCTGACCCGCGTCGATGGCGACGGGCGCGGCGGCGCCGCGCTCTCGATGCGCGCCGTGACCGGCAAGCCCATCAAGCTGATCGGTGTCGGCGAGAAGCTCGACGCGCTCGAGGAGTTCTATCCAGATCGTATTGCCGGACGCATCCTCGGCATGGGCGACGTGGTGGGCCTCGTCGAGAAGGCGATCGAGACCGTCGAGATCGACAAAGCGCAGAAGATCGCCGCCAAGGTCAAGAAGGGCGCCTTCGATCTCGATGACCTCGCTGAGCAATTGCAGCAGATGCAGAAGCTCGGCGGCATGGGCGGCGTGCTCGCCATGCTGCCAGGCATCGGCAAGATCAAGAAGCAGCTCGACGCCGCCAATCTCGACGACAAGATCCTGAAGCGCCAGCAATCGATGATCGGCTCGATGACCAAGGCCGAGCGCAGGAATCCGAAGCTGCTCAATGCCTCGCGCAAGAAGCGCGTCGCCGCGGGCTCAGGCACGAGCGTGCAGGACATCAACAAGCTCGTGAAGATGCACCGGCAGATGGCCGACATGATGAAGGCCGTGGGCAAGAAGCGCGGCATCTTCAGCCAGATGTTTGGCGGCGGCCCTCCACCCGAGATGCCGGTTGAGCTGCCGCAAGGCGCGAGCCTTCCGCCAGGTGGCCTGCCCCCGCTTCCGCCCGGCACGCTCCCCGGTCTGGGCGGAGGTCTTCCGCGCGGCCTTCCTGGTCTTCCCGGCTTTCCCCGCGGGCTTCCGGGCCTGCCGGGATCAAAGAAACGATGAATTCGAACCCACTAGGAGAATGAAACTATGTCACTGAAGATCAGACTGGCGCGGGCCGGCGCTAAGAAGCGGCCCTATTACCGCATCGTCGTTGCGGATTCGAAGAGCCCGCGCGACGGCCGCTATATCGAGAAGATCGGCACCTACGATCCGCTCCTGCCGAAGGGCGGCGAGCGCGTGAAGCTGGTCGAGGAGCGCGTCAAGCATTGGCTTGGTGTCGGCGCCCAGCCGACCGATCGCGTGCTCCGGTTCCTCGATGCTGCCGGCATGCGCAAGCGCGACGCACGCTCAAATCCGCAGAAGGGCCAGCCCGGCAAGAAGCGCATCGAGCGCGAGGGAACCAAGCGCGCGGCTGCCGAGGAGAAGGCGAAGGCCGCTGCCGAGGCTGCCGCGGCACCGCCGCCCGAGCCTGCTCCGGCCGAGCCCGAGCAGCCCGCAGCTGAATAGCCTTGAGCGAAAAGGACGCGCTGGTGCTTCTCGGGGAAATCGGCGCGGCGCAAGGGCTCAAAGGCGAGGTCCGCATCCGCTCCTACACCGAGGAGCCGGCCGGCATCACCGCTTATGGGCCGCTCCAGGACGAAACGGGACGCAAAATCGAGATCGAGAGCTTGCGCGCCACGCCCAAAGCCCTGATCGCCCGCATCAAGGGCGTCACCACACGCGAGGCTGCTGAGGCGCTCGGCCGCACCAAGCTCTACGTTGCACGCGTGATGCTGCCAAAGCGCGGGGAGGAGGAGTGGTATCACGCTGACTTGGTTGGGCTTGCAGCGGTGGGCCGAGATGGCACGCCACTCGGCGAGGTCGTCGCCATTCAGAATTTCGGCGCTGGCTACCTGCTTGAGTTAAAGCCCGCAAGTGGCGGCGCGACGGTGCTCGTGCCCTTCACTCGCGATACCGTGCCTGAGATCGATGTCGAGGGCGGCCGCCTCACGCTCGTGCCGCCCGAAGGTTTGTTAGAGTAGATCTATGGCCTGGCGCGCGACGGTGCTGACGATTTTCCCGGAGATGTTCCCCGGGCCTCTCGGCTCGAGCCTCGCGGGGAAGGCTCTTACAGAAGGCAAGTGGGCGCTTGAGGCCATCGACATTCGCGGCTTCGCCACCGACAAGCATCGCTCGGTCGACGACGCGCCGTCGGGCGGCGGTGCAGGCATGGTGATGCGGGCAGATATCGCCGCCGCCGCGATCGACGCCGCACGCGCTGCAACGCCTGCGGGAGCTCCCACGATCTATCTCTCCCCGCGCGGATACCCATTCATGCAAGAACAGGCGCGCGAGCTTGCGGGCGGACCCGGTGTCATCCTGCTCTGCGGCCGCTTCGAAGGAATCGATGAACGCGTGCTCCAGGCGCGGAACATCGAGGAAATCTCGATCGGCGATTACGTGCTGTCGGGCGGCGAGATTGCGGCACAGGTGGTCATCGATGCCGTGGTACGGCTCCTACCTGGCGTCGCCGGCAATGAAAGCTCGCTCGCCGAGGAGAGCTTCGCCCAAGGACTCCTCGAATATCCTCACTACACGCGCCCCCGCGAATGGGAGGGACGCGCCATCCCCGAGGTGTTGCTGTCAGGCGACCATAAGGCGATCGCCAAATGGCGGCGTGAGCAAGCCGATAAGCTTACCAAGGCCCGCCGGCCTGACCTGTGGCAGGCACACCCACACCGCAAGTCCTGACCAGACGCGATTTCTGGCGTAAATCCATCGACAAGGGCGGAAAGCTAAGGTAGGAAACCTCCGCGAGCGTTCCCGTCCCGCGATTCAACTAAGGATCAATCAAAAAGAATGGCGTTCGCCGCAAGGCCACGAGCCAGGCAGGCGCCCACCGAAAGGTATTAGCCATGAACATCATCGAACAGCTCGAGAAAGAGCAGCTTGCGGCTCTCACCAAGAAGCGGAAGGTGCCGGATTTCGGTCCCGGCGATACGCTCCGCGTCAACGTCAAGGTGGTCGAGGGCGAGCGCAGCCGCGTGCAGGCCTATGAGGGCGTGTGCATCGGGCGCGCGGGCGGCGGGGTCAACGAGAACTTCACGGTGCGCAAGATCTCCTATGGCGAGGGCGTCGAGCGCGTGTTTCCGGTTCATTCGCCGCTGATCGACTCGATCGAGGTGGTACGCCGCGGCAAGGTGCGCCGCGCCAAGCTCTATTTTTTGCGCGGACGCCGCGGCAAGTCGGCCCGCATCGTCGAGCGGCAGGAGGTTAAGGGCAAGGCCAAGAGGGCCGAGGGTTTCAAGGGCTTCACCAAACCTAAGGGCGACCCCGACGATCTGAAGCTCATTCAAGGCGTCACGCCTGAGCTTGAGAAGAAGCTCAACAAGCTCGGTCTCGTCAAATTCGAGCAGATCGCCAATCTCTCCGACGACGAGATCGCGCGGCTGGACGAGGAGATTCAGCTCAACGGCGCCATCGAGCATGACGACTGGGTGGGCAAGGCGACCGATCTAATGGCCGAGACCACGGTCGAGGAGGTTCCCGCGGAGGAAGAGGAAGGCGGCGAGGGCGAAGCCGAAACCGCCGAGGCCGCGGCAGAGCCTGAGGCTGAGAAAGCCGCCAAGGCCAAACGCGAGAAGCCTGCCAAGCAACCCAAAAAGAGTTAGACCTCTACCTCAATCCAACACTGGCATGCCCGCGAAAGCGGGCTTCCCGAACCACGATTCTCGCTTGGACTGACGTCATTGGTTGCTGGATCGCCCGGTCAAGCCGGGCGATGACGCGGGTTTTAGAGGGTTTGTAAACCGTGGCTTGAGGCGTTATCTGATGCGCTGACGGCCGCAAAAGCTCGCCCTAGCAATGACGAAGCCCCGTAGCCTTTACGACAAGATCTGGGACGCGCACCTCGTGCACGAGGCGCCTGACGGCACCTGCCTCATCTATATCGACCGGCATCTCGTGCACGAGGTGACGAGCCCGCAGGCCTTCGAGGGGCTGCGCATGGCCGGGCGTAAGGTGCGCGCGCCGCAAAAGACGCTTGCGGTGGTCGACCATAACGTGCCGACCACCGACCGCTCCAAGGGCATCGACGACCCAGAGTCCGCACTTCAAGTCGCGACTCTTGCAGAGAACGCAAAAGAATTCGGCATCGAGTACTACCATGAGCGCGACCGCCGCCAGGGCATCGTGCACGTGGTCGGACCCGAGCAGGGCTTCACGCTTCCCGGCACCACCATCGTGTGCGGCGACAGCCATACCTCGACCCACGGCGCATTCGGCGCGCTCGCCCACGGCATCGGCACCTCGGAGGTCGAGCATGTGCTCGCCACCCAGACGCTGATTCAGCAGAAGGCCAAGAACATGCGAGTGCGCGTCGACGGCGCGCTCAAGAATGGCGTCACCGCCAAGGACATCATCCTCGCCATCATCGGCGAGATCGGCACGGCCGGCGGCAACGGCCATGTCATCGAATATGCCGGCGATGCGGTTCGTGCGCTCTCCATGGAAGGGCGCATGACCATCTGCAACATGTCGATCGAGGGTGGGGCGAGAGCCGGCCTGATCGCGCCGGACGAGACGACCTTCGAATACATCAAGGGCCGCCCGCGCGCGCCGAAAGGCGGCGCCTTCGAGGTGGCGAAGCACCATTGGGAGAAGCTCTATTCGGACGACGATGCCGAGTTTGACCGCGAGGTCGTGCTGCACGCCGAGAA
>Ga0157308_10000160_pt1 | contig 10176 bp, 9 predicted proteins | sample NitcycUS198509B2_FD_108396 | JGI IMG/M metagenome (GOLD analysis project Ga0157308, IMG submission 108396) | Soil microbial communities from Arlington Agricultural Research Station in Wisconsin, USA - Nitrogen cycling UWRJ-S198-509B-2 | ecosystem: Environmental > Terrestrial > Soil >...
GCACGCCGCCGTAGATGATCGACGCGCAGCCGATGACGATGAGCGCCGTGCCCGCCAGCTCGAGCTCGTCGGGGAGCAGCTCGCCGCCGAACCGCAGCAGCCCGTACGCGCCGATGTTCGCAAGGCCGCCGCTCAGGATGGCCGCGACGGCGGGTCGCGCACCCGTGTAGACGGTCGGCAGCCAGAAGTGGAAAGGAAAGAGGCCGAGCTTCACGCTGAAGGCGACGAAGAAGCCGACCGCAATGAGCACGGCGGCGTTCGGGTCGACGTCGTCCATCCGCGCCGCGATCCCGGACATCTCGAGCGTCCCGGTGACGTGGTACACGCCGGAGACGGAGAGCAGGAAGATGAACGTGCCGAGCAGGTTGACCGTCGTGAAGACGAGCGCCGCACCGAGCTCTCGCCTGCCGCCGCCGTACGTCGCGAGGACGTACCCGGCGGTCATCGCGAGCTCGAAGAAGACGTAGAAGTTGAAGAGGTCGCCCGTCAGGAACACGCCCGTCAGCCCGGCGGCCAGCAGGACGACGAGGCCGGGGAACGTCCGCTCGCGCACGCCGTCCAGCACCTCCACCACGGTCGCGGCAAGGAGCGAGAGCGACGACAGAAGCGCGAAGAGCACCCCGAGCGCGTCGGCGCGGAGGGTGATCCCGATGCCGACCGGCCAGTCGCCCGTCGTCACCACGACGGTGTCGTCGGGCAACACCGCGGCGGCCAGCGCGACGAGGGCGCCGAGGTTCACCGCGAGGGCCGCGACGGCGACCCAGCCGATCACGCGCCGTCGCCCGTCGAGCAGCGTGAGCAGGAGACCCGCGGCCCAGGGGACGACGAGCGACAGCGACAGGGCGGTCACCGGGCTGCCGCCTCCTCCTCCGCATGCTCCCGCTCATGGAGTCGCTCGAGACGGGCGTCGCGCTCGGCCTCTTGCCCCGCGAGCTCGCCGAGCTCACGGGAGCGATAGGCCTGGACGACCCGGAGGACGAGGGCGAGCAGGAGGGCGGTGACGGCGAGACCGATCACGATCGCCGTCAGCGCCATCGCCTGACTGAGCGGGTCGGCGATGGAGTCCCCGCTCAGCGGGTAGATCGGCGCCGCGCCGCGGCTGAGGCCCGAGGCGACGAGCGTCAGCACCGCGGCCTGCGAGACCAGTACGACACCGAAGACGACGCGCACGAGGTCCCGGTCGAGCAGCAGGACGGCGCCGGTGCCGAACAGCACCGCAGCCGCCAGCGCGAAGACGAGATTCACGGCCGCGGCTCCTCGACCAGCCGCGTGAGCTGGTGGATGAGCTCGACCAGCGAGCCGGCGACGAGCAGGAAGACGCCGACGTCGAACGCCACCGCCGTGGTCAGCTCCAGCGTGCCGACGTGGACGACCGGTTCGCCGGACCTGGGATAGTGCGTGAGCAGCGGCTCGCCGAGGAGGATCGGGAAGAAGCCGATCGCGAGCGCGAACAGGAGCCCGGAGACCGCTACGGCGGGCGCGTAGCGGAGCACCGGAAGAGTCCGCTCGGCGCGCTCCGCTCCGAGCGTGACGTAGCGAAGCGCGACCGCGAGCGCGACCACCACGCCGGCGCTGAACCCGTCGCCCACGTCGCCGTACCCCTTCACGATGATGGCGGCCGCGACCATCACCGCCGGACCGAGCAGGCGCGGGCAGACCACCTCCAGGATCACGCTCACCAGGCTCTCCCGCGGCTGAGCAGGCTCGCGACGCCGACGACCGCGACGGCGAGGACCGTGATCTCGACCATCGTGTCGAGCCCCCGGAAGTCGGCAAGGATCACTGTCACGACGTCGCCGCCGTGTGCGTCAGGCGTCCTGTCGATGTGCTCGGCTGCGACGCCGGCGGTCGCCGCCGGGCGGGACAGCGCACCCCAGATCGTCGCGAACGCGGCCACGCCGGCCGCAACGCCGATTCCGGCATTGCGCGCGCGCCGCCGTGGACGGCGCAGGGTCGTCGGCGGCAGCCGTGCGAAGACTCCGACGAAGACGAGGGCGAGGACGGTCTCCACCAGGACGGCCACGAGCGCGACGTCGGGAGCGCCGACCATCGCGTAGACGCCCGCCAGCGCGAAGCCGAGCACCGAGAGCGCGAGGACGGGCTGCAGCCGGCCCTTGTCACGCGCTGCCGTCACCCCCGCGAGCACACCGAGACCGAGCAGGACGACGATCGGAAGATCCCGGAGAGCGACCGGCCCGACGTCGTAGGACCCGCGGGTCGGCGTCACGGCGAACGCGATCGCGATCAGCGCAGCCGCGGGCACGAGCACGGCGGCGATGCTGTTGCGCAGGTCGCGGACCTCCTTGTCGTGCGCCCAGTCCGAGAGGCGGTTCAGCCCGAGGAGCGAGAGGGCATACCAGCGACGGGGGCCGGCGATCTGCCCAATCCGGCCGAACGCGCGTACAACCGGGTCTCTCACGCGCGGCGTGAGCAGCACGAGCGCCCCGAGCGCCCACGCGGCGAGCGCCATGACGTTCGCGGTGCCGGTGTCCAGGTGGTACGCAGGCGCGACGTCGACCACGCCCGCCTGCGTGACCTCCGCCGCGTCCTCCGCCAGCCGTGCGAACGGCTCGACGACGAGGCCGCCGACGAGGGCCAGCACGGCGAGCACCGCGACGGGCGCGAGCAAGAGCGGCGGAACCCGCCCCCTGGGCCTTGCCCGCAGCGGCCCGGCGAAGATCCCGAGCCAGAAGCGCCCGATGTACGCGACCGTCAGCGCCGCCGCCCCGACGGCGAGCACCTGGACGAGTCGGCCGTGCTCGCTGGCGGCCGAGAAGAACAGCTCGTCCTTGAAGAAGCCGAGCGTCAACGGAAGCGCCGCCACCGTCGCCGCCGCGATACCGCTCACGACCGCGAGTGCCGGTAGCCGCCGCCCGAGGCCCCCGAGGCGAGAGAGCTGCGACTCGCCGGTCGTCACGGTGACCGCACCGGCGGTCATGAACAGGGCGCTCTTCGCGATCGCGTGAGCGAGCACGTAGAGCGCGGCAGCCCCGGCCGCGGTCGCGCCCCCGATCCCGTAGAGCGTGACCACGTAGCCGTACTGCGAGATGGTGGAGTGGGCGAGGATCTGCTTCAGCTCGTCCTGCGCCAGCGCGAGCACGCCCCCGACCGCGATCGAGACGAGCCCGACGACGAGCAGCAGGTCGAGCACGAGGTCGCTCTTCGCGAGCAGCGGATGGACGCGCCCGAGCACGAGCACGCCCGCGGCGACCATCGCCGCGGAGTGCAGATAGGCGGAGACGGGTGTCGGAGCGGCCATTGCGCGCGGCAGCCAGAAGTGCAGCGGCGCCTGCGCGCTCTTGGCAAGCGCGGCGACGGCGATCAGCACGCAGGCCGCCGTCGTCGTCGGGCCGCTCTCCGCACGCTCGAAGAGCTCCGGGAGCGAGAACGTGCCGTAGGTGTTGTAGAGGAGAACGGCCCCCACGAGCATGAGAACCGCGCTGACGCCCGTCACGAGCAGCGCCATCAACGCAGCTCCACGCGCATCCCGGTCGCGGTCGAAGCCGATCAGGAAGTACGACGCGACAGCCGTCAGGTCGAAGAAGACGAAGAGCAGCACGAGGTCGCGCGCGCAGGCGAGCCCGACCATCGAGCCCATGAAGAAGACCATCCAGGGCCAGAACCGCCACGCGTCGCCGGACGGACGCCGGAGCTGCTCCAGGTGCCACGGCAGGTAGCCGGCGCCGTAGACGAAGACGAGAACGCCGATCCCGGTGGCAAGCAGGGCGTAGAGGGCGGCGAGCCCGTCGAAGGCGAGGTCGAGACGGAGATCGATCGTCGGGGCCCAGGCGACCTCGACCGCGCCTCCTCCGGCCAGCCAGCCCGCCAGACAGGCAACGAACGCCACCGCCGCGCTCGCCACCGCCGACCAGGCGAGCACGTCGGCGCGTCGAAACGTCACGCGACGAGGACGTAGATGACGAAGACGGCGTAGAGCGCAGCCCAGACCGCGATCGCGAGACTGGTGAACCTCCGCTGGACCTGCAGCGTCACGATCGCAACCAGTCCGCCGGCGAGCGCGAGGCAGCCGGCGAGGATCGAGTACGTGTCGAGCTCCCACGAGGTGAAGGCCAGGCCGACGGCCATCGGAATCGTCGACTGGAAGACGAGCGCGCCGGTGATGTTGCCTAGCGCGAGGGAGTCCTTCCCCTCGCGCACCCAGAAGAAGCTGTTCGCCTTCTCGGGCAGCTCGGTCGCGAAGGGAGCGAGGACGAGCGAGAGGACGAGCGGCTCGAGGCCGACGGAGTCTGCGACGTGGAGCACCTGCTCGACGAAGAGGTGCGCGCCGCCGACGATCGCCCCCAGCGCGACCACGAGCTGGAGCACGACGATGCGCATCGTGGGCGGGTCGCCCCGCGTCGAGTCGAGGACGAGCGGCCGCAACTCCTCCTGCGCTTCGACCGAGCCGCTGTTCCGGAGCGTCCAGCGCACGTAGACGCCGTACGCCAGCACGAGCACGACCGCCGCCGGGATCTGGACCTCCGTCGGCGCGCCGAGTCCGAGCAGGAGCCCGACCGCGAAGCACCCCATGAAGAAGGCGAGGTCTCGCTCGAGCGTCGGGAAGTGGACGTCCAGCTTCAGACCGGACTCGCGCCGGCCGCGGTAGAGCACGGCGCCCAGCCCGACGAGGGCCATCGCGATCGTCGCCAGAAGCAGCGGCGCGCCGATGATCGCCCCCACGGCGACGTCCTCGGACCCCTTGCCACCCTCGATGAGCGCGACGATCGGGATCAGCGATTCCGGCAGCGCCGTCGCGACGGCGGCGAGGAGACTCCCGACCGCGCCCTGGCCGAGCCCGACCATGCTGCCGAACCACTCGATCGCGTTCGTGAAGAGAAGGGCGCCGGCGAGGAGAATGGCAAAGCTCGCGGGCAGCAGGACGGCGGAGCTCACGGAGGCAATCCTGCCCGTCCCGGCCGCGCCGTGAACATAGGGACCGCGGACGGGTCAGTTCTCGCGGGCGATCCGCAAGGCGGCCCGGAGGCCCAGCCCCGAGCCGCCGTGCAGGAGCCCGAGCGCGTAGACGCGGCCGGCGAAGCGGACGAGCGCATAGATCGCGGCGAGCACGAGGACGATCGCGAGCGCGTGTTGCCAGAGGGGGACGCCGACGAGCGCGCTCCGCGCAGGAAGCACGAGCGGCGCGGTCAGCGGGAAGACGGTGAGGACTGTCGCGAGAGTGCCTTCGGCATTTGCTGCCAGGACGATGTACGAGGCGAAGTAGACGGTGAGCAGCGCGTAGGTAACGGGCTGCGCGGCCGTTTCCGCGTTCTGCTGGTTCGAGGCGAGCGCGCCGGCGACCGCGTAGGCGACCGCGTAGAGCGCGAACCCGAGCACGAACCACGGGACGACGAGCGCAACGTCCGCCCCGAGCGATGCAGGAACGTCGAAGACGCCGGTGACGAGCAGCCCGACGGCGAACCCCACCACGAGCACGAGCTGCGCCAACCCGAGCGTGCCGATCCCGATCACCTTCCCGGCCAGCAGGTCACGCGGTCGCACCGCCGACAGGATCACCTCGACGACACGGTTGTTCTTCTCCTCGACGACGCCGCTGATGACCCACTGCCCGTAGAACGCGAGCGACATGAACAGGAGCAGCGAGCCGGCGTACGCGACCAGCACCGCAGCGTCGCCGGGCTCGTCGTCCGGCGGGTGGAGCGTGGACGTGGTCAGCTCCGGCTCCGGCGGCAGCTTGTTCCGAACCGCGCGCACCGCCGCGTCGGCGGCCGCCGCCACCTGCGCGTCCACGTTCTTCCGGAAGACGAGGCGGTCGTTCGACACGAGCAGCAGCGCGTCGACCTTGTCGTCCTCGAGGAGCCGGCGTCCGGCCTGCGCCGAGTCGACCGTGTGAAGCTTCACCTTCGCCTCGTCGAACGGCTCCGCCGCCCGTTGCAGGGCGACGGCGAGCCCCGGGGGCGCGGGAGCGGTGACCGCGTAGTCGAACGTGCGCTGCGGGTCGAAGAGCCGCCCGATCACGGCAGAGACGGCCAGGAGCGCGAGGATCAGGAGCGTCGAGGCGATGAAAGCCTTGCTGCGAAGCCGCTCGCGAATCTCTCGCGTGGCGACGAGGGTTAACGCGCGTCTGCCACTCATCGCTCCACGAGCTCCAGGAAGAGCTCCGCGAGCGACGGCGGCCCGTAGCTGAACCCGATCACCGGCGCGGTCCGCTCGGCAGCTGCGAGCACGGCCTGCGGATCGACGTCGCGATCGACCAGCAGGCGGAGGTCGCCGTTCGCGCGCTCGACCACGTCGGCGCCCCGAATCTCCGGCTCCCACCCCGCGGGCGCGCCGTCGAGCCGAAGCGCGATCCGCCGTCGCTCCGAGGCACGCCTCAACGCATCGAGGTTTCCCTCCGCGACGATCCGGCCGCGGTCGATGATCGCGACCTCCTCGCAGATCTCCTCCACGAGATCGAGCTGGTGGCTCGAGAAGAGCACCGCGACCCCTCGGGCCGCCTCGTCGCGGAGGACCTGGGCGAGCGTTCGCACCGCAACCGGATCGAGACCGGCGAACGGCTCGTCGAGGACGAGCAGCTCCGGTGTGTGCACCAGCGCGGCCGCGAGCTGGGCGCGCTGCTGGTTGCCGTGCGAGAGCTCGACCACCTTCGCGTCGGCACGATCGGCGAGACCCAGCCGCGTCAGCCATTCCGACGCCGCGGCGTCGGCGTCGCGCGCGTTCAGGCCGTGGAGGCGGCCGAGGTAGGCCAGTTGCTCGCGGACTCGCATCCGCGGGTAGAGCCCACGTTCCTCCGGCATGTAGCCGAACCGCAGGCGCTCGACGGGGCCAATCGGGCGTCCGTCCCAGAGGACGGCACCGGTGTCGAGCTCGACAAGGCCGAAGATCGCGCGCATCGTGGTCGTCTTCCCGGCGCCGTTGGGGCCCAGGAAGCCGAGCATGCGTCCGCGCTCGACGTTGAACGAACAGCCGTCGAGCGCCGTCACCTCACCGAACCGCTTGCCGATTGCGTCGATGCTCAGCATCGTCGATCTCACGTTACGTCGCGGCGTGCGACGAGCATCGCACCGGCCGCGACGACCACCAGCGCGTATGCGGCAAGGAGCAGCGCGCCGAGCGCCGGCGCGAGCAGATAGTCGGCGAAGCCGGCCGTGACTGAGTCGCTCGCGCCGACCGGGGTGAAGCGGCCTACGTCCGGGAGGAGTGCACGGATGAGGTCGTCGACGAGGAGCGCCCAGACGATCACACCGATGACGGCGAACACCTGGTTTCGGACAACCGCGCCGATGCCGACGCCCATCGCCGCCCAGAGTGCCGTCATGAACACCGTGCCGACCACGAGCAGCACGACGTGACCCGTGTCGAGCGCGAAGTCGATCCCGCGACCCGTCAGAATCGCGTACCCGACGCCGAACGAGATGCTGATCGCGACGAGCCCGAAGACGATCCCCATGAGAAGGCTCGCGACAACCTTGGCCGCGATCACACGGCTGCGGCGCGGCGTGACGAGGAACGTGGAGCGGATGGTCCCGTGCCGGAACTCGCTCGTGATCGCCATCACGCCGATGAGCGAGGCGAAGAGCGCGCCGGACGTGCCCGCGGAGAGCAGCAGGTGCTGGTTGTCGTGGCCTCGGCCGGCCCTCGGCTCAGCGCCGGGAGCCGACCGATCCGCGATCGCTCGACAGTCGAGAATCGACGCCGTAGAGATAGGAAAGCGGAGCCATCAGCACGATGAACGCAACAACCAGAAGCGCACCCATGTCTTTCACCTCCTATAGAGATCAACGGCTCTGAGCCTCGGAAGATTCCAGCCGTCCGAGGCAGACGCTGCCCGCCCGGGGGTAATGGCCGTAGACGGCACCCGGAAAGTCGCCTTTACCCGACGACAACGCTGGCTTCACCGGGAGTTCCCTTGCGCTCACGTCTCGCACGGATCTCACTGCTTCTCTGGAGAGATCCACGACTTTCCACGTGCAAAGGAGCACAGATGAGCGAGACAGGAAGCACCCCGAACGGGCGGCCGCGCCGGGCGCGGATCGCCGTCCCGTTCGCCGTCGGAGCGATCGCCGGCGCGACCGTCATCGGCGGCGTCGCGCTGGTGGCGCACGACGACGGGTCCGGCGCCGGGGTCGGAGCGCTTGCCGCCGCGACGCCCGGTACGGCCATCGCCTCGAAGGCTCAGTCGCTCTCGGCGGAGCAGATCTACCGCCAGGACAGCCCCGGCGTCGTCGACATCAGCGTCACGACCGGCGCCGCCTCGCAGAACGGCGTCTCGCCGTTCGGCCCGAGCGGCGGCAGCGCGCAGGCGGAGGGCACCGGGTTCGTGTACGACACGTCCGGGAACATCGTCACGGCGAGCCACGTCGTCGACGGCGCGACCGCGATCCAGGTGCGCTTCGAGGACGGCAGTGTCGCGAAGGCGACGCTCGTCGGGACGGACCCGTCGAGCGACACCGCGGTCATCAACGTGAAGGTGGCTTCGTCGAAGCTCAGGCCGCTCGCGCTCGCGGACTCGGGCGACGTCCAGCCGGGGCAGGGCGCGGTCGCGATCGGCAGCCCGTTCGGCTACGAGGAGAGCATCACCGCCGGCATCGTGAGCGCGGTCGACCGTTCCATCGAGGCGCCGAACGGCTACTCGATCCCGAACGCCATCCAGACGGACGCGCCGATCAACCACGGAAACTCCGGCGGTCCGCTGATCGACGCCGGCGGCAAGGTGATCGGCGTCAACGTGCAGATCGCCGCAGACGATTCCGCCGGCAGCAGCCAGAACGCGGGTGTCGGGTTCGCCGTGCCGTCCAACACCGTGAAGCGCGTCGTCGACGATCTCGTCGCCGGCCGGACGGTGCAGCACGCCTATCTGGGCGTCTCGATCGGCACGAACGCGAACGGCACCGGCGCGGTCGTCGGCACCGTGCGGGCGGGCGGCCCCGCCGCGGCAGCGGGAGTCAGGTCCGGGGACGTCATCGTCTCCGTGAACGGCAAGCCGATCTCGAGCGCGAACGAGCTGACCTCGGCGGTCGGGGCACTCCAGCCCGGCGACAAGGCGACATTGAAGGTGCAGCGCGGAGGCTCGACCCTCACGCTGACCGTGACGCTCGCCACGCGCCCGGCGACGGCTCCCACGGCCTGACGCATCGCGCCTCCGGCGATGGGGCCGACCCGGCCCCATCGCCGAACCGCAATACTCCGGCGAGATGAACGCGGCCGCGTGCTCACATCTCGACCAGGTGACGATCTTCGATCCGCCCGGGCCGATCGACGGGTGCGAGGAATGCCTGAAGACCGGAGACCGGTGGATGCACCTGCGCATGTGCCAGACGTGCGGGAAGATCGGCTGCTGCGACTCCTCTCCCAACCGGCACGCGAGCCGTCACGCGGGTGAGGAGGGACATCCGGTCGCCCGCTCGGTCGAGCCCGGCGAGGACTGGAGCTGGTGCTACGTCGACGAGGTGATGTTCGTCCTGTCCTCCGGCTGAGCTAGCGCGGGTCCGCTCCGTTGGCCAGCGCTGCCGCGTCGGCGGTGCGTGTCGCCGAAGACTCGCTGCCGCAGCCGTAGGCGTACGGATGGTTGAACGCATCGAGCGCGCGGGCCGGGTCGACGGCGATGCGAAATGCCTCGTTCGTCCGCGCGTCCTCGACCGCGACGTAGACCTTGCCGCTGCGCGCGCTCCAGAGAAGCGTCACGTCGAAGCCGTCGCCGCGGCGGTGATCCAGCTCACGAAGCTCGGAATGCTCGGCGTGCGTGCCCATCGCGATCCTCCTCGGTCGTCGGCTTGCAGCGTGTCCTCTCGAGACTGCCACGCAGCTCGTTCGGGGACACGGCGGTCTGCCGACGCCCGAGGGTGCGGGAAACCGGCGGATTCGTCAGTCGCCGACGAGCTCGCGGAACCCGGGCTCCTCGCGGATCGCATCGAGGTCGGTGTCGTTCTTCGCGAAGCCCCGGAAGAAGTCGGAGCCCTCGATCGCCGCTCGGAGGTGCTCGAGCGCCTCGGTCCGGCGGCCGGTGAGGCTCTCGACACAGGCGAGGTTGTAGGCGAGGAGCGGGTACTGGGGATGGTCGGCGACGAGCGGCGTCAGCGCCTCGACGACGGCCTCGTGCTCGCCCGCCTCGTAGAGGGGCCGGATGGGCGACCAGAGCTCCCAGCCGACCGCCTCGTACGGCTTGCCCGCCGTCGCCCCGACAGCGACGATCGTCGTGCCAGGCTCCTCCGCGAACGC